>Ga0066662_10000901_pt1 | contig 13247 bp, 11 predicted proteins | sample GraSoiAngelo_111_FD_133939 | JGI IMG/M metagenome (GOLD analysis project Ga0066662, IMG submission 133939) | Grasslands soil microbial communities from the Angelo Coastal Reserve, California, USA - 14_0903_12_40cm | ecosystem: Environmental > Terrestrial > Soil > Grasslands | place: USA... | reverse complement strand
TTAGCAGTAGAATAGCATAAGCGGGGCAGTGCCTTGCAGGGTCAGATTGCTAGCACAATTGTTGATCTTCTGCCGTGCTACTGCGTTGTACACGAAGGATAGCACTTTGTTGATTGATGAGAGCATCCTCTACACGTTGGCGATGCTTTGGTAGCATATTAGGTGGCAAGTCTCCGGGAGCAAAATAGCGGCATTCACGCGTCTCTTCTGTCTCGCTTGGTACTCCTCCTATGACATGACAACGGAACGTCAAAACCACTTCCTGCTTTTGAGGTTTCGAGTAAACGCCAACCAGTTGCTCGATCTCGACCTTTAATCCCGTTTCTTCATAGACTTCACGGTGTAGTGCTTCTTCAACGGTCTCTCCAACCTCCATCCCTCCGCCAGGAAGATTCCACCAGTTGATATCGCGACGATGTGCTAAGAGAACTCGCCCCTCTTCAAAAATCAGCGCTGAGACCGCTATACGGAAACGTGCTGAACCTTCCGCTGAGCCTGCCTTGTCGTCCGTCATGACCGAGCCTTCCTGAATTATCGTGCCCACTGCAATGTTCATCCCAAGGATTAGCCGTAGGTGCCGATTTATCGTGCGCCCGATTTATCGTGCCCACCGCCGATTGATCGACCCTTCCACCCTCCTTGACGCTCGTTTGCCTATAACTTCTTCGTACGCCCGAAATACTATAACTTGTAGACGGCATATGCTGTGTCGTGTAAAATTTGCTGCGCGAGATGATAGCCCTCTTCTTCATCAATTTCATCGGCTTCTATCATTTCGTCCAGTACCTGGCCAATAACGCTCCGTCCGCGCAAAGCCCCGGCCCAGTGCATTTCAGGAATATGAATGCCATCCGTACTGAACATGAGCTTGCTGGCTGGTGCCACACCCAGAGCCTGCCGTGTGAAAGCCAGCATCTCTAACTTATCGACAAAAGGAATGGTGTATGACAGGTCGAAATAGACATGTGGATAGATTGCCGCGAGGTATGCACCGAGCTGGCTATATGGGTAACTCTCGTGGAGAAGTACTATACGCATACCTTGATAGTCTCTCCTCTCCAACACCTCGCGTAACTGTAGTGGATTACCCAGACGCATGTCTGTATCGCTGTCTCCATAGCCAGTATGAAATTGCAGCGGAAGCTGTAGATCGGCTGCATGCCGGAAAGCGATATGTAGGAGAAAATCTATCAGTGGCTTATGCGCAATGCGGAATGGCTCCCGCCCATCTGCCTCGGTGCGAGCCTCTTCAAAAGAAGCAACAGCCTCGTCTTTGCCCCACTCGTTGATGTTCAACCCAGTCCTATATGCGACAATGCTTTTGAGTGCGCAGAAACCGTCTTCGTGCGCACGACTGACCGCTGTAGAGAAACGATCCACAACCTCATCAAAGTCACTGTATTGTAGAATGAGTTGCTGCATCAAAGTCTCCAGGCGCAGCATCTTGACGGTACGACATCGCCCAAGCTGTCCCATACGTTCAGGTGTATAACATTCAGAGCCGGGAGGATAAGCGGGGTCAAGCACTAATGTGTCAATGTTGGCAGCCCTGAAGAGATGCTCTATCAAGGAGTCTGTAACCAGTTTGTTTCGTACTTTCAGGATGGTCTCTTCGTTGCGTTCACAACCATAAAATATGGCCATCTGACGAAGAAGCCAGAGGTAGTAGACCGTATTGGGAATATGCTCTTCCGCAAATATAACATCGGTAGCCTCGGTGCAATAACCGCGAAATTGTACTCCATCCATATGTTGATTCAGCAGCACAGGATGGCAATGGTTATCTACAACGGGAATTCCTGTTAAATCCAGCATAGTCCCTCCCTCGCACTTCTTACTTAAGGCTCAACGAGAGTCACCTACAACTCAATACTGGCAAACCTTTGTATATAATACTATACAACGACAGGCGTAGGAATTGTTTACCTGCAACTATTTCGCACACCCTGCAAAGGCAGTGAACCTGGATGGTATAATTGGGACGAACGTTCTTTCACCTGAACACAGATCGCAGAACCTATGCTAGTTGCCTACGGCCCTAACGGCCATCCAATTGTAGCTGAAGAGACCTCACTGGATCTATTACAACGCTGGTCGCACGAACGCGCTCTGCGTTGTCCCAACTGTCGTGGCGTAGTACATGTACGCGGTGGACCAGAAAAACGTACACAACTCCATTTTGCACACCAGAAAGGCGAATGCGCCTGGAGCACGGAAGCCGAATCCGTACGGCACGCTCGTGGTAAGAGTGTATTGGCCCACTGGCTGAGTGTACAATTTCCTCAAGCTGTCATCACATTGGAAGAACGTTTACCCGAGCCTAACCGCGTTGCGGATGTCTTTGTCAGGCATAAGAATGGAGTGTGTTGGGCGGTTGAATTTCAATGTGCTCCACTTGACATTCATGAATGGCAACATCGCCATACTGCATATCGAAATGCCCATATTCTGGATATCTGGATTATTGGAAACAATCGACGGGAAAAGCAAGAGGCATTCATAGAAGCGGTTATTGCCAACGCGCGCGAAGTACTGTTTCTTGATCCCTTGTCGGTACCGCCAGCAGCCTGGTTGCGTTGGCCTGTTTCCCATGAGATACTTCAACTGTGGCCTCAAGGAACAGCGTGGAGACCTTCTCTTGAAGGATGGGTTGGACGTTTGGGTTATAGTGCCTCCCTTCATGATCAACTACACAGTATGCGCCTTGGGGAACGATGCTTGCTTATACATCCTGCACGTGCCGCTCTGGAGAAGAAAACGCAACTCCTTCAGGCAATGGCAGCAGCTCCTGCCGTGGATGAGGTTTCGCTCCTATCATATCTTGGGCAAAGTGTGAGTGAGGAAACTGTTCGTGATGTAGTACTGCCTCTATTGCGCGCCTATCTGCGTGACCCCGATTTACTACGGCGCTATAACTTTGGTTGTGGCTCTCCTCGTCAACCCCTGCGCGAAGAGGACGCATTGCGTGTGCAGCGAGCAATGCATTGGCTACTCAGTTTGGCGAAGAAAGGGTATTCGGCCATATGTTTGCAGGAACTGTTGAAAGAGCTTCCTTTTGTCGGGCCATACGCGGCTTTTACCAGGTACTATGAGATGCTTCTCGAACTGCTTTATTCCACTTCTTCCTGAAAAGTCCTGCTTGGTGAAACGAGTTGCTATGCTAATACGTATCACTAACGTAAGTTATACGGAAGGCTCGGCAACAGTGCCAGACGCTCTTATCTAAAGAGCTGTGTGGCGCCAAACTGACTGAGATAGGAAAGGATGTTGAATAATGAATAGCTTCGTCAAAGGTGTACTGTTTGGTGTTGGTATTGGCCTGGTTGTAGCTCCCATGCGCGGTGATGAAATGCGTCGCCTATTAAGTGAGCGCTTCCAGGAAATGCGTGGCTATCTGCCGGAGGATGCAAATCAATATGTCCAGCAGGTAACGGACCGCGTCTCGCAGACCAGTAGTGAATTGAAGGGTTATGCGCAACAGGCCGCCAGTAGGGTAAAAGATACTTCCAGTAATCTCGGTAATCTGGCTCAGCAGGCTACCTCGACAGTAAAGCAAACAAGCCAGGATGTTGCTGATACGACAAAGCAAGCTGCCTCTACTGCAAAGCAGAAAGCACAGTCCAACACACCGCCCTCTTACGGGAGCTAAAAACGCTTATTGAAATAGCGATACCCAATCTGCATGAAGTATTAACTAATGCAGTTACTGTATAGTCATGTACAAAGAGGATAACACAACCGGGCCTGGTTGTGTTATCCTCTTTCTCTATTGCAGCCTCCAGAGGGCGACCGCCCTGGTCGGGACATAAGGGGATAGTACAACGATTCGTACAAAAATGGGCCATTTGCTCGCGCCCTTTCGCTGCCTTTCAGTAAGAGCCTCTTTTCCTTCCTCCTGAGCCTCCTCTGGATCGAAGGAGACCGCTTGATAGGTCAGTGGCTTGGGGAGGCGCGTGCGATCCATTTGGTAGAGACCAAAACGGATAAGATGCTGAGTCATATACGGACTGAGAGCAACTACGGCTTCAGAGTCAATTCGGTGTCCTTTGCAAAGAATCAGATCTGTTCATGTGATATCGCACCTGATGCCCCGTTCAGCGAGGGCCGGCTGGCTGCTCATGTACCTCACCACGAGGCCAGGGAAGCCCCCTTGGACGACGTTTTGAGCAAGCAACGGAAACCTCGCCACATCCTCCGCGCTCGGGGCCGCAGGACGACATCATTTCCTCAGCTCTGTCTAGAAGCGCGTCTATCGCCGAAGCCTGGATTTCGCCGGGGAAAAACTGTCGTGACCCCAACGCTGCCTGGCCTCAATCGTAATGCTTAGCCTGTGCCCAGAGCGCCGCGAATGGTGCCTTCGCCTTCGGCTGCCGCAAGATCAGGATAGGGGCATGATTCTCAAAGTCCACACACGCATCGCAGGAAGTCCTGGCGGCCAGCGTCACCGAGCTGAACCCCCGTGCAGCGTCCTGAGGAGCAATATTGATCGTGATGATGACCTGGCCAGTACATCCTTGCGGTCCCCAGATATAGAAGGCGTTGTGCCCGCTGATCGGCGGGGGCAGGTGATAGCGCCCACCGAATTGCACGAGCGCGCCAGCCTCGCCATAATTGGAGGTAAAGATGCAGGCAACCCGCTGTTCCTCCGGTGGCAGGCTGTGATACACCTGAGCAATCAACGCGACCTGTTCCTCCCAGCCAAAGCGATCCGCCAGGGCTTGCGGCAAGCCGTAGCTATCGCCTGCCTCCTGCTGCGATCCTGAGCTGCCACTCTTGCCATAAATCTGTGCATACACGACGGGTGGCAACACCGGCATCGCTGCGGGGACCAGCAGCACGCAACTCACGGCCAGCACCACGGGATAGGCCGCGACCAGTCGGCGCCAGCGCACCCGCCACTGCCCGAACAGCATCGCCCCACCGGCAAACAACGGCGGGTAGGCCGGCGCCAGAAAATAGGATTTCCCCTGAATCGCGATAAAGAGGACGAAGAGGATGAGGTATGCCCACCCGAAGACCCGATAGCGCGCACCGCGTGCGGAGAAGAAGTACCACAGTCCTGCCCCCCACAAGATCACCGAGAGGGGATTCATGATGAGGATCTGGTTGATCAGGAAATCAAGCGGCGTCCCACCAGCGCTATGATTTTGGGAATAGCTCGCCCAATACTGGAACGATGCCCACCCATTGGCGGCATTCCAGAGCAGAAATGGCAGGACGAGCGCGAAGGCAATCAGGCCCCCAAACAGCGTCCAGCGGGTGAACAACAGGCGGCGTTGTGGAGAAAGCCCCAATCCTACGACCAGTGCGAACCCCCAGAAGAGGATGGTCTCCTTCGTCAATAAACCCAGGCCAGCCACCAGGCCGAACGCGAGCCAGCGCTGGGGGCGTTCATCGCGCAGCAGGACGATGAGGATGGTGGCGGCCAGTGTCCACCAGAAAGCATCGAAAACATCATAGGTGTAGATTGAGCCGTTTCCCAGCAGGAGGAGGGCCGTCGCCGATCCCAGGGCAGCGAGTCCCTGGACCCAGCCCGTGCCACCGAGGAGCCGGGCCATCAGTCCTGTCAGGATGATCGTTCCGGCACAGACCAGGGCCGAGATCACATGGATGGCCCATAAGGCATTGCCGGTGAGCAAGCGGGGAATCAGCGTGATCCAGGGAACCAGCGGCGGGACATCCACATAGCCGAAGGCGGGATGCTGGCTCATGGCCATGACATAGAGCTCATCCCGGAAATAGCCGTAATTGTTGCCGACCAGAACATGCGCCAGGAAGGAGATGCCGGCGATGATCAGCACGGCGGGAGCGAGGTCGGCGCGACGATAAAGGGTGGTGATGCCAGCGCGCAGGGATGAAGCAGCGGGCATGGCAACCCCTTTTGACGATTGAGAAACGCCTGTCAGCATGAGTCCCATGAGAACAGATCCTTTCGCGAAAAAAACATCAAGCCACCCCGTTTTGCCAGATGGACAGGCACTGGTGAGAGATCCATCTTCTCTGTGTTGAGTATAGTCGGCCAGGGCAAGACGACACATGTCCCATCGGTCACGAATCAGGGACCTATTTCTGGCCCTGGCTGCTAGAACCAGCGCCATAGGACTGTCGAGAAGACCTATGACCAGCGTCATAGGACTGTCGAGCACATCCATGACTGCAGACACTGGCGAGCGGAAAGGCCCATGAGGTATACTACGGAAAACAAGCGCATCTCTCACCGTTGGGGGCACACCCATGATAGGCAAGCAAGGGCAGATCATCCAAACGCAATCCACATTATCAGGCTGGTACCTGCGGTGGGCTCCCTGGCTCGCCTCTGGTTTCGCTTGTGTGGGCTATCTCTCCGGGGTCTTGACTACCCCGCATCTCACCCTGCTCAGCTTGCTTCTACTCACGGGGACCTATGGTGCCTGGCTCGTGATCTATCATCTCGGAGTACAACGGCTCAAGGTACGGTCCCATCCAGGCTGGTTGCTGGCCCTGTTCTGCCTGGCCTGCGCCTCCCAATTCATCCCCTTGCCGGACACGAACTACTATTGGCTCCTCCTGCTGCCGGTCATCACGACTGGCTTGATGACGACGATCAAACCAAGATATATCGGTCTGCTCGCGGCAGGTGCCCTTTGTCTGAGTTCCTACCTCGCGCTCCGCCGCATCATCCCGAATTGGGATGATGTCAGCGGACAGTTGACCCTCCCGCTCTCGTTTCTCTCCACCTATGGATACGTGGCGATCATCCGCCAACTCGCGGCGGCCCACGCGGCGAAGGATGTCTCCAACGCCAAGCTCGCAGCGGCCCACACGCGACTGCAGGAGTATAGCGCCCAGGTGGAGGAACTTTCGGTCATCCGCGAGCGCAACCGGATCGCCCGTGAGATCCACGACACGCTTGGTCACGCCTTGACGCTCCTCTCGGTCCAGCTGGAAACGGCCACCCAGCTCGAAGCGCGCGGCGATCCCCGTCTGCACGAGGAACTGCTGGAGGCACGACAGGTGGCGAAAGCCTGCCTGACGGAAGTCCGCCACTCCGTCGAGGCGCTCCGACCCGATGAAGCCTACGCAGGCTCGTTGCAGGAGCAACTGCGCATGCTGGTGGCGGCATTTGAAACCACCTGCCGCGAGACCACGATCACGCTCGATCTGGAAGAGGCGACGCACCCGCTGAACCCAGAATTGTGCCTGACGCTCTACCGCTGCGCGCAGGAGGCGCTGACCAATATTCGCAAGCATGCGCACGCCACCAAGGTATTGCTGCGCCTCTCCACGAGCGGTGGAGAGGCGGGACAGGTGGAACTGACTGTGCTGGACAACGGCCAGGGGTGCCCGCCGGAGTACGAGCAGAGAGCGTCTGGTTTCGGTTTGCGGGGCATGCGCGAGCGCATCGCGCTGCTGGATGGGACGCTGCGTACTGGACCTGAGCCCGGACATGGCTGGCGCGTCGAAGTGGTACTCCCGCTCACACCACGAGGACAAGCGGAGGGCAGCGCCACGGGAGCACGCGAAACCAGGGAGAAGGTCTAGCCATGGCAGAGCGTCTCCGTGTGATGATTGTGGATGACCAGCGCCTGCTGTGCGAGGGCTTTCGCAAGCTGATTGAGCTGGAGCCGGACCTGGAGGTGGTCGGCATGGCCGGGGATGGCGAGGAAGCGCTGGCCATGGTTGAACGCCTCTCGGCCACGCGAACGGCCCCAGATGTGGTGCTGATGGATGTGCGCATGCCGCGTCTGGATGGCATTGCCGCGACGCGTGCCATCATCGAGCGCTGGCCCAAGATCCGCGTGGTCATCTTGACGACCTTCGACGAGCGCGAGCTGATCCAGGCTGGTCTGCAAGCGGGAGCGCTGGGCTATGTGCTCAAAGACATCACCGCCGAGCAGCTCACCACGACCATTCGCGTGGTTGCCCAGGGGCAGGTCCTCCTGCATCCCGATGTCGCACACAAAGTCCTTGCCTCCTTCTCTTCTGCACCCATCGAGCCCGCAGTAACCGCTCCCGCCACTCCTACGTTCGTCGGCGTAAGCGATGTGGCGCAGTTGACCGAGCGCGAGCGGGAGATTCTGGCCTTACTGGCGCGTGGGGCTTCCAATCGCGAGATCAGCGAGACCCTCTACATCGCAGGAGGCACCGTCAAGAACCACCTCAGCAACATCCTGGGCAAGCTGGGGGTGCGCGACCGGACGCAGGCGGCCCTCAAAGCCAGAGAACTCGGCTTGCTGTAGAGAAGCACTGGTTGCATGGCGAGCTTTCCACATGAACCTGCATGCGCATGCACTTTTCACCTTTCGATACGCTAACCCTAAATGGCCCATTTTTGTACGAATCCTTGTTCTATCCCATAAGTATCAGCCCAAGAAAAGCCCATCACATTCCCTAGGGCGAGGGCGGTGAGGAGCGGTTGGGTGGGCCTTGATGAGTCGCGCGTCCTGTTCCCCTGGACTCACTCCTCAACAGACTCTCAGGAGTGTAATGCAACTCGTTCGATTTGGAGATTCATCGCCGCGAGTCTCGGCACAATATTCCCATACCCGCGTTCCAGGAAATGAATACTGCTAATAGTGGTTCTGCCGCGTGCGATAGCGGCAGCTATAACGTATGCTAATCCTGCCCGTAAATCCGGTATCATAATAGAGTCGGTTGCAGTTAAAAGAGTTGGTCCCATAATAATAGCACTATGATCATAGTTCATATCTCGGTAACGGCATGCCGCTTCTCCCAGGCAGTGAGTAGTAACCTGAGTTCTGGCCCCCAGCCGGTCAAGCGCCTTGAGATAGCCAAAACGTTTTTCATAGACCGTTTCATGAATGATTGAGATCCCATCCGCTTGTGTTAGGAGAATAGCAAAGGGTTGTTGCCAGTCAGTTGAGAAGCCTGGGTAGACATCCGTCTCTATAATTGCTGGACGTAGAGCTTCCTTGCGGAAGAACCGTATGCTCTCAACCCCCAATAATTCAACTCCACCTCCTACTTTTTGGAAATAGGAAAGGAAATTGCCGAGCGTATCAGGCCGTATACCATGCACGGTGACATTACCATTCGATGCACAAGCTAGAGAAGCCCACGAAGCTGCCTCGACGCGATCTCCTAATACTTCCATTTTCGTTCCTGTCAGTTGCTTCACGCCATCAATGCGAATCTCTCGTCCAGGTGAAGTAAAAATGATTGCGCCCATCGCCCGTAACATCGTGATCAATTCAAAGATTTCTGGCTCAATCGCCGCATTCGAAATTACTGTCCGTCCCTCGGCCAGGACACTGAGATACAGACAGGTTTCCGTAGCCCCAACGCTCGGATAAGGTAAATGAATACGTGTACCCTGGAGTGGCTTCACGCGATGAGCTACATATCCCTGCTCTGTTTCTTCAACGACGCCGCCAAATTTTCGAATGGCATCCAGGTGAAAATCGACGGATCTGGCCCCAATTTGACAACCTCCAACGACAGGAACCGAAACGGTATCAAAGTGATGTAGGAGTATACTCAACAAGAGAATAGGGGTACGGTTGCTTCCTGAGTGGGGAACTGGGACTGCGGCTGTGTTCATAGTCGAGGCATCGATAGTGAGCACCTCGTTATCAGTTCGTTGCACTGTAACGCCAATAGATGTTAGCATCTCGGCTGTTATCTCTACATCCCCTATAGCTGGTACATTTGTCAGCATGGTAGGTGTTTTTCCCAGCAGCGCTGCTACCATAGCTTTAATCACAAAATTTTTCGCTCCCAGGCACCTGATTTCTCCAATGACCGGGTAGCCACCCTCTATCTGGTAAGCATACTTCTCTTGTTCTGGCATTTCTTTGCTTTCTGTTTCTGGCCAGGTCGTACATGAGGGCATGCGGTGAGGCCCTCTCGTCGGTCTCGCTGCACGCCCTGATCGCCCGTTCTACTAGTACTTGTAAAAGTGCTGGCGCGCCTCTTCCTCAGCGGTTTTCTCTTTAAAAAATGCTGACTCATTGCGTTTAACGGCAATGTAAGAACTGGCCAGCAAAGGCCCTAGCGCGTCTAATAAAACCTGGTCGCGCTCTAACTCATCCAGGGCTTCGTCAAGTGAAGTTGGTAGTCGACGGATACCGCGCCTCTCACGCTCCTCGTCACTGTAGTTTCCAGGATCAATCTCCTGTGGTTCGCCAGGATCAATGGAATTTTTGATGCCATCCAACCCTGCTGCCATCAACGCGCCCATAGAGAGGTAAGGATTGCCGCTGTGGTCTGCGCATTTTAGCTCTAGATTGATCGACTGCGCCTCGCGCCCCCAAAAAGGCGAAGGAACGCGGATCGCGCCCTCTCGGTTGTCGAAACCATATGCCCCATAGGCCGAGCTCCAGTAATGAGGCAGGAGACGGCGATAGGAATTGGGGCTACCACAGGTAATTGCCACAAGTCCGCGAATATGGCGCAAGACACCGCCAATAAAATATTTACCGAGTTGGCTCAGTCCGCCGCGCTCACTGGCGTCATAGAACAGGTTCGTCCCTGTGCTCTCACTATTTTCGCCTCCCCAAAGGCTCAAGTGGATGTGGGCACCACTGCCGGCCTGGTCAAGGAAAGGTTTTGGCGCGAATGATGCTACCAGATCGAAGGCTCTTGCCACGCCACGTACCGTCTCGCGCACGAGGCAAACGTTATCTGCGGCCCGTAAAATATCCGTATGCCTGATGGATAGTTCCTGCTGCGCGGGGCCAAGCTCAGTATGAAATAACTCGGTTGAAACGCCCTCTGTTTCTAATGCTGCCAGGACGGCGTCTATCACCTCGGCCTCGTCATCCAATCCTCTACTACTATAACAGAGGCTATTGTCGGCCGGTACGTATTTGTCGCCTTCTTCGCGAGCAAAATAAAATTCATGCTCAACAGCTGCTTCAGCACGCATACCTTGCTCAGCATATTGAGCAATCATACGTTTCAGGAAGGAGCGTGGACAGGCTTCCCACGGTTTACCATCGGTGCGTATCATGTCGCACAACATGCTGCCTGTGTTTGGCACGTAGGGCAACATCACAAAGGTTTCTGGATCAGGAATTAAGCGAAACTCACCTACCGGTCTCATACCTTCGACATCAGCAAGCGTTTCGACCCCGGTGAAAGCCTGCATTGCCAGGGTTTGACCAATACCCTCGCTGATGCGTGTGGCTATCTTTGAGGCGTGCGTGGCCTTCCCGCGAATAATGCCCCCATTGTCGCAATACAAAAAACGCACAAGTCGTAGGTCAGCATTGTGTACCTGTTGAACGACATCCTGAGCATTCATCTGGATACACCTCCTATGTTCATTTGTTGGATCTGGGTGTATGAATTGTTTGGAGGTCATCAACCAAACAGAGCGAACAGATCGGCCCTAATAGGCATCAACCTAAGAAAAAGCCCATCAACCTCCGTAGGGGCGAGGGCTGTGGGGAGCGGATGGGAGGGCCTTGATGGTCGCCCGCGTCCTGTTCCCCTGGCTCACCTCTTGGAGGAACACGATCCCATCCTTCCACGCGGGCGACCATCAAGGCTCACCCATCAGCCCTTCATCCACCCTCGCCCCTACGTATCCCCCGGCCTCCTGCCTGACTTCCCGGCTTCGGTTGATGCCTATTCCCGCCGGTTGATCAGCCCTTCTTCCGCTCGTACGCCTCCAACTATTTCATACAGCCTTCCTTAGGGTAAATGGATGAGCGAAGAAACAGCTGTCCTTGCAGCCAATAATGGGTAGTATAGCAAAGCACATAACAGAAAACAAGAAAAAGTGCCTGATAGTAATTCCTGGATTGGGCGCGATATTCATTTCTGTGCAAGTTGAAGTTAAGGCGTTACCTGGTGCATACATTCTTGTGCAAACATACGTACCGACTTGAGATCTTTCGAGTCCTGCAAAAAGATAATAACCTCCTGTGCTCCCGCCTGCTCAATTTCTTTGAGCCGCCTGCGAATCGTCTCGGGCGTCCCGACGAGTGCCTGTTCGCGTATACGATCGGCAGGGATGTTGCGCGTATATGGCCCCGTTTTGGCCATAGCTTCCTCGTCTGTCTCCGCGATAGCACAGTTGAAGAGGACCGTGCGCTTAATACTATTGTAATCGCGTCCAACATCCTCACAATGCTTCTTGAGGATGGAAAATTTACGTTCAAGTCCTGTATTATCAAGGTGTCCGATATTACAGGCGTCTGCATACTGCGCAACCAGCTTGAGTGTCACCTTCTCGCCGCCTCCACCTATCAGCAATGGAATATGTGGTTTCTGTACACTCTTGGGCTGGTTAATGGCGCCGTTCACATGATAATATTTACCCTCGAACATAGCCTCTTCCTGTGTCCACATTGCCAGGATAACCTGTACTCCCTCGCGTAAATAGCGCAAGCGTTCGGGGGCGTCAGGAAAGCTATACCCATAGGCCCGGAACTCGTGTTCATACCAACCGGCTCCAATGCCAAAATCCAGGCGTCCATGCGATAGTACATCGACCGTGCTCGCCATTTTCGCCATCAGCGTTGGATTGCGGTAACCGTTGCACGTGACCATCTGCCCTATACGTACCCGCTTTGTATCGCGGGCCAGAGCAGCCGTACTCGTCCAGCATTCAAATGTCACTTCCTGGGTGGGTACGGGAACAGTATGAAAGTGATCAAATAGCCAGATCGAATCATACCCCAGTGCCTCTGCCTCTTGCGCGACACGTGTCATCGTTTCATAGGCCTCAACGGGGTCGGTGATCCCAACAAGATCCATGCGCCATCCCTGTGGCACGAGTAAACCAAACTGTAAAGCCATTAGTCAACTCACTTTTTAATGATGATTCTGAGCCATCGGCACCACCATGCACAGTGGTGCCATCGCTTTCCTGATCGATAACGCTGCGTAAACTTGGTTAAGTGTTACTACCAACTACACGGGAAACTCAAAAAAACGTGTCAGGTTTTGCCATCTACGTGCGATATGTATAAAAGAAACCCCCTGGTGGATCTGACCTCTGTTATGTATACTTAAATTGGTTTCGGACCAGATCTTCCCTGGCGTTATTACCTCGGCTATGTAGAGGGAAAGCCAGTTGCGACAGTGCTCCTCGTATTCGGTGCTGGTGTTGCAGCAGTTCATTGGGTGGTGACGCTCCCAGAGATGAGGCATCTGGGTATTGGAACGGCTATGACCTTGGCTGCTCTTCGTGAAGCTCGCACCATCGGCTATCGCATCGCCATCCTCACAGCCTCTCCTTATCGACGGCACATCTATAGCCACATATGATTTCCAGCATATGTTACGACCAGCAAATA
>Ga0066662_10000900_pt1 | contig 13251 bp, 10 predicted proteins | sample GraSoiAngelo_111_FD_133939 | JGI IMG/M metagenome (GOLD analysis project Ga0066662, IMG submission 133939) | Grasslands soil microbial communities from the Angelo Coastal Reserve, California, USA - 14_0903_12_40cm | ecosystem: Environmental > Terrestrial > Soil > Grasslands | place: USA... | reverse complement strand
TTCAATTCTGCGCATCGCAATGCGGCAGGAAATAATTCCTTTTCCTCTGCGGCAAAATGAGTTCCAATCTCCTGCTCGTAGATCTGCTGGATTTCTGCCTGCCAAGGCCCCGTTGCAAGTTCGCCCGCGTGAATGGCACGGTCAATTCGAACGCATAACGCCAGGGCGTGCTGGTGCTGTCGAGAAAGCGGAATCAGGTTCTGGTCACGTAGCATGCTTACATTATCCACTGCTGGCAATGTCTGTGGCTTTACTAAATTCCCTCCTGCGTTGAAAATGGAGATTCGCGCGGCGGGCGCTCTCGAACCCCGGTTCGTTTTACGTACCCAGTATCCTACAGTAAAGACAGGAGCATTCATGGTAGCTACCGGAGAACTCATTCGCCTGATGAACTACGTTGACGATCTGGTCACCACGCTGCGGCGCATCAGTGCCGCCATTCCATTCATGACTGACGAGGAGCGCAAGCGACTGGCGGAATACATGCGTAAGTCGGATCCCAGTTTCGCCTCGGTATTGGAACACGTGGACCGGGGAGGAAAGTAAGTGGCAGGTGTTAAGACCATCGCCGTGATCGGTGCAGGCATCATGGGCCGAGGTATAGCTCACGCGGCCGCTCTCGGCGGTTACCGCACTATTCTTGAAGATCTATTGCCCAATGCACTGCGCCGTGCCGAGAGCGAAATCCGCGCCAATCTTGATAAGGCCGTCGAACTGGGCAAAGCGAATTCGAAAGATGCGGATGCCGCCTTCGCGCGAGTGGAATATGCTGGCTCAGTCGAGGAAGCAGCGCGCGAAGCGGACTTGGTCATCGAAGCTGTGCCTGAAGAGATGGAATCGAAGATTGAGATATTCACCTTACTCGACAAGATTTGCCGTCCCGGTACGATTTTCGCTTCCAACACGTCTTCTCTCAGTATTACTGAAATTGCCAGCGTGACTTACCGTCCCAAGAAATGCCTGGGAATGCACTTTTTTAATCCCGTACACAAGATGAAATTACTGGAAGTTGTTCGCGCCCTGGAAACCGATGACGATACGCTGGCCACCGCTGCCGAAGTGGGTAAGCGTATGGGCAAGGACGTGGTGGTCATCAAAGAATCGCCCGGGTTCATCACTAGCCGTATCAATGCGATGATCGGAAACGAGGCGTTCTACATGCTGCAGGAGGGCGTGGCTTCCGCAGGCGACATCGATAAGGCACTCAAGCTGGGGCTGAATCATCCGATGGGGCCCTTCGAGCTAGTCGATCTGGTAGGGCTCGATACCCGCTTGCATATCCTGGAATACCTTCATCAGAGTCTCGGCGAGAAATTCCGCCCGGCGCCGCTGCTGGTGCAATATGTGAAGGCTGGGCGCCTGGGTCGCAAGGCTGGGCGCGGTGTCTATGAGTATCCCGAGCAGCAGGAAAAGTCCGCCGTCAATGATGTAAACAAGGCGACGCCGGTGGGTGCCAGGAAGGGCTAGGCAGCCGTCCAAACGACTGCCTTCCTTCGTGCGGCCAGATGCCGCTTACTTGTTGATGTCCTCTTTGGCTTCGAGCCTTTTGACCAGTCCTGCTACGTATGACTTCTGCTGATCGGGTGCGCCTGCCAGCGCCACTTTCATCTCTTTCGCAGCATTGTCAAAATCACCCTGTGCGGAATAAATCCTCGCCATACCGGAATGTACGAACCACTGGGTAGGATTCTTCTTTGCATTGGTGCGAAAGATCGCGAAGGCCTCATCCTGACGACTGTCCGCCTGGAGCTGACGGCCAAGGAGATGCACTTGCAGGGGCGTCGCGCCCTCAAGGGCTTTATTCTGCGCGGTGGCGGCTTCATCTTTGCGCCCAAGCGCCCGCAAAACGCGAGAACGCGTCACAAGATTGTCGAAACGTTCTTCGTTCTGAATGGACTTGTCTTCATAACTCAGCGCCTCCTCCAGGTTAAGCTTGTTGTCGAGGAGATAGGTCGCCGCATCGTCCCAGCCCATCCACGAATACTGCGCCAGACCTCGGAGTTGGTTGTGGAGACTTTGCTGTACGACGTCATTAACCTTCACCGCGACTTTAAAGGGGATGGCAAGCTTCTCCCATCTGAGCGTGAGCACGGCCGAGTCAGGCTTCAGTTGATCGAAGTCGTACGTCAGCGCTTCATGCAGTTCCGCCGCTTGTGGCTTCACTTGTATGCGCAGTGCATCCTCCGCCTGGTTATAGGTAAAGCTTCCCCAGGAAGTCGAGTTCTTTGAAAAAATGATCGTCCATTGGTCGGCGGTGGGAATCATGTGCAGGCCATAGGCTCCCTTGTCCAATGGTTTTCCTTCGATGGTCACCGGATCGCTAAATACAATCGTAGTGTTCTCGTTTGCCCCGGCGCGCCAAACCTGTCCATAGGGCACGACCCCATCCCAGATCTTGCGCCCATTGGTAAGCGGCCGATGGTATGAAATCGTGATGTCGGTTACGCCGATGCGCTGTGTCAAAAGCGCGTGCTGACTGGGCCGTGGCAGGTCCAGGACAAAGGATTGTGCATGTAAACGAGCCCCAGCAAAAAACACTCCCAGGGCTAGAAGTGCGAGCGAAACAAGGCACGGATTTCTGCGCACGGTGAAAGCCTCCCTTTCGAAAATTTGGTCGGAATTGCTACGGAGCGCCGTTGACATTAGCAAATGCCTGCCGTGCGCCCAAGCCAAGATTAGACGGTGGAGTCCACCTTCAGTGAGCAAGAATGTCTCAACGGCGAATTCGATTAGCGGGACAGTTTGTCAGTCCGCAATCGGGCGAATGCTGTACCGTAATCTGAAAATCGATGTAGGCAATTACTCCGGCCCACCCCTCACAAACTTGTGTTAGCCGTCTAGTTATCTCTCGGAGGCAAACTGTGCGCCTAAATGGATATCTAACTTTAGTCGAGTATCCATACGGAGAGAGGTGTGTCATGAAAATGAATAAGATTTCGCTCCTGATAATCCTGATGGCCACAATGGCGTTGTCACTTAATGTGATGGCGCAGGCCGCTCAGAGTTCCGCTCCCCAAGCTGTGCAAATAACCAGCGACCCGAATATCGAGACGGTAACCAGTAATTCCGCAACGATTACCTGGGGAACTAACCAGCCTTCCGGAAGCAGAGTGTGGTACGGAACGGAAAAGGGTAATCTGACCCAGCAAGCTGAAGCTCCCTATGGTGGCACCAGCCATCGCGTACAAATCAACAACCTGCAGCCCAATACCACCTACTATTTTCAAGTCGAATCCGAGCATGGTCGGGGCGGCAGTGAGACGGAAAGCCGGGGTATAAGGAGCTTTCATGCCCTACCGTCAGGGGCGCAACCAGTGCATAATCAAAAGCCCGAGATCGTTGAGAAGGGTCTTGCCAATGAGGAAAACGGTTCCGTCAAAATCACGGGCGCGCCAATCCTTGAGTACGTGGACAGCAACTCCGCGACCATCGCGTGGTCAACGAATCTCAAGGGGAGCACCCGCGTGACTTACGGCACGGATCCCAATAACCTTACACAATTGGCGGAAGCTCCCTGGGGACAGGGCGGTCTCACCCATCGTGTGAAGCTTCAGAACCTGCAGCCGAATACCACGTACTACTTCAAAGTAGAGACCGGACAGGCCCAGGGCACTGGCGGCGCGGAAATCGAAAGCGAAAAGGTCTTAAGCTTTAAGACACCTGCCTCTGGAGCACCACCGATCCGCAATGAGCATCCCCACTGATCGAGTGAGTTAGGTCCGGCTTAACCTCCAACCCGGCTACTGAGTTAGCCGGGTTATTATTTTGTAAGAATCCCCGTCGCACTAACATTTGCTATTCAAGAACGTCTAAAACATACCTAAAAACGCGGAACTCAAGCTCGTTCCGCTGCGTATCTCACATTAACTGGCACGGTAGGACTTTGAGACCCCCTGCCGTCGCTTTTTAAGGGCCCCCAGGCGCCCTCCAGGCGTTTGGGGGCAACATCTATGCGCATGCTACTCGATATCGTGCGGCAATCGCTGGCAACCCTCTGGGCTCATAAACTGCGCTCGTTCCTGACCATGTTTGGCATCGCCTGGGGCGTGGGTTCGCTGTTGCTTTTAGTAGGCCTCGGAGAAGGCTTTCGGAGTGGCCAGGCGAAAGAACTGGCTAACCTCGGGCAGAACATCATGTTTTCGTTCTCGGGCCGAATCCCGGCGGTAGAAGGAAGTACACAATCGGGACGTCTTTACCACTTTACCTACCAGGACTACCTCGCCATTCGATACGAGTCCAACTGCATATCTGCGATTTCTCCGGTTTTGAACAGCGAAGATATCCGGGCGGTCAGCGATTATGGCAGCACGAACGGCCAGGTTTTTGGAGTGGCAAACATTTATAACCAGATCCGCAATGTGCCTCTCGGCACGGGGCGCTGGTTCAACGAAGAAGACAATAATGAACGCCGCCGGGTGGCGGTGGTGGGATGGGAATTACTGAAGAATGTCTTCCCCGGGCGACCGGCGGTCGGTTCCAGCATGTTGTTAAACGGCGTGAATTTTGACGTGATCGGCGTACTCGCCAAGGTCGGCCAGGACGGAAATAACGGTACCAACGGTCGCATCTTCATCCCCATTGAGACCATGCGCAATCTGTTCCCCCTGAAAACGGAGAACTCCGAAGAGGCGATTTCATTTATCAACTATCGCCCTGTGACCAGTGACTTGCACCTGCGGGCCAAACTGGAGTTGCACGAGATCATCGCGCGCCGGCACGGATTCAATCCCAAGCTGGAAGACGCTTTTGAGGATTGGGACACGATTGAGAACTCCCAGCGCGTAGCCAAGATTTTCGATGCCATGGACTGGTTCCTGGGGGTGGTGGGGTTGGTCACGCTCGGACTCGGCGCAATCGGGATCATCAATATCATGCTGGTTTCTGTGACTGAGCGGACCAAGGAGATCGGACTTCGTAAGGCGTTAGGAGCAACCTATCGGAACATCCTTACGCAATTTTTCGTGGAAGGTGCATTTCTCACCGCCTTCAGCGGCGGCATTGGACTGGCAATAACGGTGGGATTTGTCACCCTGCTCGCGATGCTGCCGGCTCCCGAGGGTTTTGACACGCCTCGTATTGTGCCGGCTTCGGCGGTGGCAGCGATTGCCTCATTGGCGATTGCCGGCATTGTGGCCGGATTGTATCCCGCGCGGAAGGCGGCACTGCTACCTCCGGTAGAGGCTCTAAGACAGGAATAGAGAATGATTCGGGAACTGGCTCGACAAGCCTATAACGCGCTTCGACACAACCGCCGTCGTAGCGTTCTGACTATGCTTGGTATGGCGTGGGGCATCGCCACGGTTGTGCTGCTACTTGCGTATGGCGCCGGATTTGAGCGTGGATTGTGGGCCGCTTTTCGTTCCTGGGGCACCAGCCTGGTCTTTATTTTTCCAGGAAGGACGGAAATGCAGGCCGGCGGCACCAAAGCTGGAACCGAGGTCCGCCTGACGGTTAGTGACCTGGACTTCATTCGTGCTGAAGTGCCCTTGCTAAAGCGCATTTCCCCGGAGAGCTTCAAACAAACTGCTGTTTCCTACGGCACACGCAGCGGGAATTACGGCGTGAGCGGTGTGTACTCATCCTATGCGCGCATGCGCCGGATGGATCTGGCTGACGGCAGCTTTTTCAGCGAACAAGACGACTTCAGTCACAGCCGTGTGGCGGTCATCGGATCAGATGTGAAGAAGAAGCTCTTCTCCGGCCAGGACGCTCTTGGCCAAAGCATTCGGCTCGATGGCATCTCCTACCAGATCATCGGCGTGCTTAAGCACCTACTGGAGAACGGCGACGAGGATATGAATGCGAAGGTTTACGTACCGTTCAGCGCCATGAAAGACCTGAAAAACACGTACTATCTCAACTCCATCGCCATGGAATACGAGGGCGATCACGAGAAAGTCGTTAACGCGGTTCGCAAGTCCATGGCATTTCACCATAGCTTTGACCCTAAGGACAAACGCGCCGTATTCGTGTTCGATGTCTTTGCGGACTTGATGGATCTGAGGGTGATTACGACGGGCATCAAAATACTTCTGGGCTTTATTGGGTTGCTCACTCTGGGAATCGGCGGCGTCGGGCTGATGAATATCATGCTGGTCTCGGTCACCCAGCGCACTCGCGAGATTGGCGTGGAGAAGGCTTTGGGGGCACGCCGCTGGCATATTCTCTTCCAGTTCCTGGCGGAGGCGCTAGTGATTACCTTCCTGGGAGGCGTGGCCGGAGTTGCCCTGGCTTACCTGGTGTCCTGGTCGGTTGGGTCGCTCACCCTGTGGAGTGCGTTCATCGAGAATGCCAGTGAAGGTGACATTCACCTGACGATTAACTTAGGAACACTGATCGTTTCGACCGGTATCCTCAGCGTGGTCGGCATTGTCAGTGGGATGCTGCCAGCCATCAAGGCAGCGCGACTGGACCCGATCGAAGCATTGCGCTACGAATAGCCCACTGATTACGAATAGCTCGCCTACGCAGGAAGAGGGCGACGGCAGCCGATTGCTTTACAATCCTTTGGTGGCCGGCTCTCCCGATTCTCGTCTTGAGCGCGTTCTCGCCCAACTTCGTCTCTATGAGCACCCTTTACTTGATTTCGGAGCTCGTGAAAACGGCGAGGGCGTCGAAGTCATAATCCAATTCAAGAATTCGCCGGTTCCTGTGCATACCTACTACTTTGCTCTCCATCCTCGCGACCTCGATCATCCCCAATTCGAGTGGACGTTCCAGCGTCAGCTTTATGATTGCTTGCACGACTATCTGGTCGAAATGTTCATCCGAACACCGCAAGACCTGGCCGATCGCCGCCAAAAAGGCTTGTGACCCTGCGCGAAAAAATCGAACAGGAAATCCGCACGCGAGGGCCTATACCCTTCTCGCGCTACATGGAAATGTGTCTATACGATTCGGAATTGGGATATTACTCTCGCACCGCCGAGCAGTTCGGCAAGGCCGGAGATTTTTATACCTCAAGCGACGTACATGCGGTCTTCGGGCGCCTTCTAGCCCGTCAGTTCGAGGAGATGTGGCGAGTCCTCGGATCACCTGAAAGGTTAGTGCTCTTGGAACTGGGGCCAGGACGCGGACTGTTCGCGCAGGACGTGCTCGACTGGTCCGAGAAGAAGTTTCCTGAGTTCTTCCGCGCGCTTCACTACGCACTTGCGGAAAGCTGACCCGCGTTACGCCAACGTATTCAGAAGAAGCTCACTAGGCACTTTGAGACGGGACGGGCGTCGCTCCGCCCGCCGGATGTGATAAGAATCGGCGAGATCGAATCTCTTTCCGGCCCCGTCATTGTCTTCGCCAATGAATTCTTCGACGCATTACCAGTGGAAGTCGTCAGCCCAGAAGGAGAGCTCCGAATCGATGCGCATAACGGGCGTTTCATGGAAACCTGGGCTCCTACATCGGTGGAGGAACTGGAATTCCTCGACCGCTACAGCATTCATCCAGAAGATATGGAGCGAATAGAAGTGCCGCTATTGGCACAGCAGTATATGGCGCGCGTCGCCAGGTCGTTTGAGCGCGGATTCGTCCTCGCAATTGATTATGGCTACACCCGTGAGGAGCAATTAGCGGGACGCCATCGCGGCACTGTCGCTGCTTTCCGTCAACACTCGATGAGTGCCGATCCATACCAGGCTCCCGGCGAGCAAGACATCACCGCGCATGTAAATTTCACCGCACTGGCCGCAGCGACCGAGCGGGGCGGCATGCAAGCACACAAGCTGCTTACCCAGTCGCAGTTCTTAATGGGGATTGGCCAGGCAACCGAATTTGCTGATGCCTTTGAAGAATGCCGGCTGCCTCAGGAACGGGCAAAAGTCGCCCTACAACTCAAACATCTGGTCACCCCGGCAGGAATGGGCGAGAGCTTCCATGGGCTGCTTGCCAGCAAGAAGGTGGATGCGCAGAAAGTAACGGAACTATCCGGAATGGCTTTCGCCAAATCCTAAGGACGCCTACCAGCGGCCTCAGTATCTATCCCGAACTGGTCTTCTCCCGCTCGAAGGGCTTCTGCAGATATTTACGAGCTTCATCCAGCGCGCCCTGTGTGTTGTCGTTGGTCTGGATGGCCTGCCGATATTCATTGGTTGCGCGTTCGCGTTGGCCTGTGATGTCGAATATCTTACCTAGCTGGATGTGGCTCCATACTTCCGTCCAGCGAGGCTCGCCGTCACCGTTAAGCGATTCGCGATATGCATTCGCTGCGGCCTGATAGTTGTGTTGCAGGAAAAATACTTCTGCAATCCGGTAGTGGGCCAGAGAACTGTTCTTATTAACTTCGAGTGCCTTGTTGAATTCCGATAGGGCGCCAGCCAAATCACCCTGCTGTATTAGCCCTTGTCCACGCATGATCGAAGCACGCAGCTTTACGTCGGTAGAGTTCTTGAGCACGCGATCGTCTGGATCCACTACGATGCGCCGTGGTCGGCCAAACGTTTCCACCGTGAAGGGCGAGTCCGTACCCACAACTTCCACTCGCTTATCCTCCGTCTTTCCGTCTGTATCAATCTTCAATTCGACCGGCATACGAAACAGATCGAGATCCTGGGAGATTTGACCCACGACTCGGAATCCCTTGTTGTTACCCATTCGGTATACGGTGTACTTGGTTTTAAACTCGGGAGCCCCCGTCGAGTCCAACCATTGGGAGAAGAACCAGGTAAGCTTGTCCCCATAATTCTTCTCCGCGATACCACGGAAGTTATCCATGGTGGCAGGTTTCCCCGCGTATTGACCGGCGAACGCGCGCATTGTTTGATCGTACTTTTGATCGCCCAGCACCCAACGCAGCATGTGCAGGATCATTGCCCCTTTATCGGTAACCAGCGACTGGAACTCAGGAGAAAAGACATCCAGCTTGCCAATGCTTGATAGCGGCACGGTGTCGTAGGCAAGGGCGCCTACAGACATGTCTTTAACAACTTCTTCCAGACCCGCAACTCCGGCAGCGCTCTCCACATACCGAGCCTCGGAATAACGGGCAAAGCCGTCATCTAACCACCAGTCATCGCGAGAGCCAGGACTCACCGAAGCGCCCCACCACTGGTGTGCAATGGTATTGGCGAGCAGACGGTAATTAGTTTTCTGCGTGATCGCGCGGCTCGCAATGGCTGCGATTTCCGGGGCCCATGCGGCCGGGACTGTATCGTCCGGCAGTTCTACCACTTTCAATGTGGTGGATGGCGCGGAACCATACAGAGTCACGAAATAAGTGAACTCTTTGATCGCCGTGGAGGTGTATTCAGCCCCCAGCGCTTGATGCGTGGGCTTGAAGAAGACGTGAAGATCCAACCCGGCCTCATCGCTCTTGAACTCCTGAAACGTGCCCGCCATGATGGTGCCGGGAAAGCTCGGTTTATCCCACGTGAAGGTATAAGTTTTGCCCGAGAGCGGGGCAGCGGTGGATTTTCTCGCTGGCGGCGTCCCGACGGTCTGCCGTCCGCTCCCAATCACGATCATATGTGCCGGTACTGTTATAGAAATCGTTGAGGTGAATCGGTTAATACCGTAACCATTCACTGGAAACCAGCGTCCCCCATAGAGCAGATAACTGGTATCTTCCCCGACGTTCGCCAGCTTGAGCCCTTGCACCAGGCTCTCATCTCCCTCCAGCACCCCCTCGTAATCGAATGTCAGCGTAGTGGTGGAGTCCTTGGTCAAGCCAGCGGCAAGAGGAACGCGCACTGTCGAATCCTGCGTCACACGCTCAGGCGAGAGCGGCTTGTTATTGGCGTCGAGCACTTTGGTGACGCGAAGCGCGTTATTCAATTCAAAAGTCGCGACGTTCAGATCCTCCAGCGCGGTAAACTTTACTTTGGCCCGGGCGATCAGCTTGTGGGCGTGCGGATTGAGATCGGCCTCAATCTGGTAATCATCCACGCGCAGGCGCATCTTTTCCGCTGCCCAGCCGGGCAGCGAGAAGGCACACAACACCAGAAGGACGAAATACAGCTTCAGGGGCCGAGGGGCGCGCCCAAGTTCAAGCAACATGAAGAAAAATCTCCTGGAAAAGTAGCCTAATCAGTATGATGAAGATTGTTACGCAAAAGATGCTGTTGACACAAGGTTTACAGGCATTTTTCACATCCGAGGTCACTAGATTCGCGCCAGCCTCCCGCCTAACAGCCCCAAAATGGCCTCTGCAGCACGATCCGCGGGGTGCGGGGCATTAGCCCCGTCAGTCGCCCGGAGACTGGCTTTGACCCGCGCAAGTCCCTCACGCATCTGTTTGCGGGACGGGCCATCCGGAATGATCTGCTTTAGTCGCGCAACCACATTCTTCGCAGTAAACCGATGCTGCACCAGTTCCGGGACAATTTCTTCGCCGGCGATCAGATTAACCATCGCAAAATAAGGAACCTTCACCCGTGGCATACCTAACATATAGGTCAGTGGCGAAACACGGTACACCATGACGAACGGAGTAGACATCACGGCAGCCTCCACCGTCGCCGTGCCGCTCGCAATAATGCCGGCTCGAGAATGGGACAGAGCTGGCAGAGCTTCGGTGACAAGCGTGATTGCGTTCTTGCCGATCTGGGCTTGCAGAAATCCCCGGTCCAGCATAGGCGCCACGGGAAGCAAGAATTCGAATTCGCGGCCAAGCTTCCTGGCAGCTTCTAACATAGCAGGCAGATTCATGCGGACTTCTTTTACGCGACTGCCCGGCATGAGCGTGATCCAGTGTTTTTCCGGGTCGAGCTTGTGCTGCGCTGCGAAATCACGCCGCGCGATGGGAGGATGGGGAACGTCGGCAAGCGGATGCCCAACAAACGTCGCATCTACTCCACGATCGCGATAGAACTTCTCTTCAAAGGGAAAAATGACCAGCGCCTTGGTAACGTATTTCCGCAGCAGCTTCACTCGCCCTTGCCGCCACGCCCAGAACTGCGGACAAACGTAATAGACGACGGGAATGCCGCGTTTATGCATCTGGCGCGCCACACGCCAGTTAAAAGCGGGGGAGTCGATCACTATCGCGAGATCGGGTTGACGGCGATCTGCTTCGGCGATCAAGCGATCAAATAATCCATAAATCTCGCGAAGATGGCTGACAATCTCAGTGATGCCGACCACGGCCAGGGCCTTGGCGTCCACCACGGTGTCACATCCCGCAGCACGCATGCGTTCGCCGCCAACGCCAAAGAATTCAAATGCCGGCTCGCGCCGCCGTAAAGCTTCGATGAGCTGCGCCCCATACATTTCTCCCGAGGCCTCGCCGGCCGAGATAAGAATTCTCACGTGCACATTGTAAAGCGGACAATAGGGGCGCCGCCTTCACGGCGATCGTTCAGCCAGGGATTGTTTCAGTTTTTAGGTGCTAATCGTCGGCGCTGGTAGTAAGCTCCGGACCTGCAATAGCAGGCACCGTAATTTCCTGATCCTTATACTGCAATTGGTATAGCTTCCAGTAAATGCTGCGATTGGCCAAGAGTTGTTGGTGGGTTCCCATCTCGCGCAGTTGTCCCTTGTGCATGACGATGATCTTGTCCGCGCGCTGGATGGTCGAAAGGCGGTGCGCGATGATCAGCGAGGTGCGGCCTTCAACCATACGTCCGAGCGCGTCGCGCACGCGAAACTCAGTTTCGGTGTCCACGCTGGATGTGGCCTCGTCGAGAACCAGAATTTTAGGTTCGTGCGCCAAGGCTCGCGCAAAGGAGATAAGCTGCTTTTGCCCGGTGGATAATGTGCTGCCGCGCTCCTGAACTTCTTCGTTGAAACTGCCGGGAAGGGTTCGCACAAAGTCGGCGAGGTTTACTTCTTCGGCGGCGCGCTCTACGTCTTTGTCCTTGATCCACTCTGTGCCCAGGCGGATGTTGCCGCCGATTGTTCCAGTGAACAGAAACGGATCTTGCAATACGACACCGAAACGGCGGCGGAGTTCAATTAGATCCATATCCTTGATATCAACGCCGTCGATTCTGATCGCACCCTTCTGTACGTTATAGAAACGCAGGAGCAGCGAGATCATCGTTGTCTTGCCGGCACCGGTGTGGCCAACGATGGCTACAGTTTCACCAGGCGCGATCGCGAAACTCACATCGCGCAGAACCCAGTCTGGCTCCCCGGCATTTGTGGCGTGAGAGCCATCGCCCGCGGAAGCTGAAGCTGCTTGGGTGTCTCCTGTCTCGGCCGGAATACTGCGATACGCGAACCACACATGATCAAACTCGATGCGTCCCGGGCCTTCAGCTTTCTGCGTGAGGGCCGGAGAAGTGATTTCGACCGGCGTGTCCAGCAGTTTAAAAATGCGCTCACTCGCGGCCATCGCCGATTGAAGGATGTTGTACTTCTCGCTCAAGTCCTGGATGGGGCGGAAAAAACGCTGCGCATACTGCATGAAGGCAACCAGTACTCCCAATGTTGCCGTGCCTCGGATGACATCGTTCCCGCCAAACCAAATGATGGATGCGACTGCGATGGACGACAGGATTTCAACGACGGGGTAATAAAGAGCGTAAGCGAGGATGGCGTCTTTGAACGCCTCCATATGCATTGCATTGGTGGCAGAAAACTGTTTGAATGCGCGGCGTTCGCGATTGAACAGTTGCAACACCACCATGCCAGAGACGTGCTCTTGCAGAAAGGAGTTGATGCGGGCAATCGCTACTCGGATGCGACGATAAGAGTCGCGCACTTTGGCGCGAAAGATCATGGTGGCCCAAAAAATCAGGGGCAGCACGGAGAAAGCGATGAGCGCCAGCTTCCAGTTCATGCGCAACATGATGGTCAGGATACCGGCCAGCACAAACACGTCTTCAAAAATCGACACCACCCCGGCAGTGAACATTTCGTTCAGTGCGTCCACGTCGGTGGTGACGCGCGTGACCAGTCGTCCCACAGGATTCTTGTCGTAAAAGCCAATGTGCATCTGCTGGAGGTGACGGAAAATCTGGCTGCGCAGATCGAACATTACTTTCTGTCCGGTCCACTGCATGAAATAGGTCTGCAAGAATTCGAAGCCGAAACCAAACACCAGCAGGCCGACGTAGATCGCCGCAATCTGCGCGATCCCAATCAGCGGAGTGCTGCTGAGCCACCGGTCAAGTGGAGAGTGCGTACCGGCCGCGTGCGCGAGGTACTTGTCGATCGCGATCTTTGTGAGAAAGGGCCCCAGAACGTCGGCCCCCGCCTTCATGACGATGGCCGCAAGCGCCATCGCCACCTGCCACTTGTAGGGACGCAGGTATTTGAGCAGCCGCTTCATCAGCCGGCTGTCATATGCTTTGCCTAATACTTCTTCCTCGTGGCTCG
>Ga0066662_10000897_pt1 | contig 13283 bp, 9 predicted proteins | sample GraSoiAngelo_111_FD_133939 | JGI IMG/M metagenome (GOLD analysis project Ga0066662, IMG submission 133939) | Grasslands soil microbial communities from the Angelo Coastal Reserve, California, USA - 14_0903_12_40cm | ecosystem: Environmental > Terrestrial > Soil > Grasslands | place: USA... | reverse complement strand
TCGAGGTACAGCGCGAGCGCCAGCGTTCTGCCCTGCAACCGGGACGTGACGGCCACGCGTTCGAACCGCGCCGTCACCGCCGTCGCGGCTGCGCCGATCGTCGGCGTGCACGTGGCCGTCCCGCTGCACGCGCCGCTCCAGCCGGCGAAGAAGGAGCCGGTTGCGGCCGTCGCGGTCAACGTCGCCTGTGATCCGAAGAGGAACGTCGCGCTGCACCGGCTACCGCACGCGATGCCTTGCGGATCGCTCGTCACGGTGCCTGCACCCGTCCCCGTCTTCGTGACGTTGACGGGGAAGCTGTCGAGGTCGAACACCGCGGTGACCTGCATTGCGGCCGCGAGCGTGACCGTGCAGCCGCCGCTGCCCGAGCACGACCCCGTCCACGCGACGAACTTCGAGCCGGTCGCAGGCTGCGGCGTCAGCGACACGGTCGTGCCCCAGTCGAACGTCTTCGTGCACGTCGACCCGCAGTCGATCCCGGAGGGCGTGCTGACCACCGAGCCCGTGCCGGTGCCCGTCGTCGAGACCGTGACGTCGTAACGCAGCTTCGTGAACGACACGTACACGTCGGCACAGCAGCCCGGGTCGGACGATCCTGCGTGGCAATAGCCGCCCGGGACCGGCGAGCATTGGAAGGCGGGCCACCCGTCGAAGGTCGAGCCGGGATCGGGCGTCTCCTGGAAGATCATGCTGCCGCCGCCTTGGTCGTACATGCAACCGCCGACGAGGATCGGCGTCTCCGCGCGGCAGGGCTGCTGGCCGCCGGGCCAAAGCGTGATCGTGCCGCCGCCCGTCCCCGAGACGTGCATGCGCACGGCGCCCGCGAACGCGTTCGGCGCGGCAAGCAGCGCGGCCAAGCACGCGATGAGGATTGCTCCTCTCACGCGCGCCTGCCGAGCACGACCGCGACCTTGCCGTGCGCTGCGAGGTACTCGCCTGCGGCGGGTCTCTGCGCGACCACGTGGCCGACCTGCGCGCGGGCCGCTTTGCGCGTCGTCACGGTGCCGAGCGTGCAGACCGCGCGCGTCAGGCGCTGCTTCGCCGCAGCAAGCGTCATCCCGATCACGCGCGGGACCGAGCAGACCTTCGGCGCGCCCGCCGGCGGAGGCGGCGTCGTCGGCGGGGCCGTCGTCGTGACCGGCGCGAGGTCGAATGTCGCGCTGACAACCGTGTCGGCGTTCACGGCCACCGTGCACTGCGTGCTCTGCGCGGCAGCCGCGCACGCGTCGCCCCAGCCCGACAAGACAGAGCCGGCGGAAGGTGCAGCCGTCAGGGTCACCGACGTGCCGTGCGCGAACTGCAGCGCGCACGAGCTGCCGCAGTTGATGCCGGCGGGCGTGCTGATCACGGTCCCCGATCCGCTTCCGCGCAGCGCGACCGACAGGGTCGACGGGCCGGGCGGCGGCGGGGGAGGAGGCGGCGCTTGACCGACCATGATCGACTTGGAAGTGCCGCTGTCCACGCCGAAATTCGTCGACCCGTTCCTCGCCCCGATCCGGACGTCGTAGATGGCACCCGGAGTCGCGTCGGAGCCGAGTGTCACGACGACCGACGTCGCGAACCGGGCCCCCGGCGCGAGTCCTGTGAGGCTGCACACGATGTCGAAGTCATTGGGCCGCGAGCAGCCGTCGTTCGCTGTCCCGACCGTCCATCTTCCGACGCCGAGGTTCAGCTCGAGCGTGAACGCCCCGGGATCGGCATCGCCGGTGTTCTGGACGCTGAAGTCGGTCGTGAAGCTGCCGCCGGGCGAGACGGTCGAGGCGGAGAGCGACTCGCCGACGACGAGGTGGACATCCTTGACGGCAGCCGACGACGGCGCCGCGAGCAGCAGGACGGCGGCGAGCGCGAGCAACCCCGATGTCTTCCGGACGAACATGAACCCCCTTGCGCCGAACCGTACAACGGTCCGGCGCGCCCTTCAATGGGCTTTTCAGATCGTCTTGAACTGCTCGAACGGCTGGCGGCAGCTCTCGCACCAGCGGATCGAGCGGCACGGCGTCGGGCCGAAGATGTTCTCGAGCTTCGTCTCGGTCGAGCCGCAGTAGGGGCACCGGAACGCCTTCGACTGCAGCTGCACGAGCGTCGTGGCGCCCGCGGCGCGCGGCGCCGGCGGCGCGAAGCCGGCCTCCCGCAGCTTTTCGCGGCCGGCGGCGGTGATGCGGTCGGTCGACCAGGAGTCGTCCTGGATCACCGCCACGTCGGGATCGGCTCCGAGCTCCGTCACCTTGACTTGGAGCGCGCGCTTCATCACCTCGAGCGCAGGGCAGCCGAGGAATGTCGGCGTGAACTCGATGCGCACCTGCGCGCCGTCGACGGCGACGTCGCGGATCACGCCGAGGTCGACGAGCGAGATGACGGGAATCTCCGGGTCGGGGATCTCCTCGAGTGCGGCCCACACCTGCTCCGCGGTCACCGCCGTCTTGATCACCATTGCGCACCCGGCACCGACCGGCGCACCTCGGTCATCTCGTTCCACAGCTCCTGCAGCTCGGGCGTGTGCTCGCCGCGCTCGTGGGCTTGTAACAGACTGTTACTTGGCTTTCCGACCCGGCGCGCGAGCTCGGGCCGCAGCTCCGGCTCGAGCATGCCGACGGCGTACGGCCAGAGCTCCTCGACGGCGTCGCGGAAGCGCGGCTCGTCGCGCAGGCGGGCGGCCCACATCTCCGCGTGCAGGCGGTGGTAGGTCTCCTCGCGGTCGATCTTCGCTGCGAGCCCTGCGAGCTCCGCGTCGTCCGAGCGCATGAGCGCCTCGATGCGCACGCGGTCTGCTTCCTCGTACAGGTAGCGGCGCGCGATCGTGTGCGCCCACTCGAGCAGGTGCAGCTCGACGAGCGGCGCGCAGCGGTACTCCTCCGGCGCGCGGTCGAACGCGAGCGCGTCCGCGTCGGTGCCGAGCTCGACGGCGGCGAGCTCGTACAGCGCGCGCGCGTGTCCGATCTCGTTCTGTGCGATCGACGAGAACGCGACGTCCTCCTCGAGCGTCGGCGCGATCCCCGTCCACTCCGAGTCGCGCCAGCCGAGGATCAGCTCGTCGTCGGCGACGCTAAGGAGGAGTTGTGCCCGCGCGCTCACGTGCCTCCTTCAACCGCGTCTTGATCGAGTAGCCGTCGACGCGGCGGTACTTGAGGTCGAACTCGTCCGCCCACTCGGTCACCGCGTGGATCGAGTCGCGCGGCACGAGCCACAACGCCTCGCTCTCACCACGGCGGCCGTACTGCTCGCGCGCCCACGCATCCGCGAACGCCGCGTCCGGCGCCTCGACGGAGCCCGCGTGCGCGAACGCCTGCCCCTTCTTCTCCTGGCGGAACACTTCGAAGATCATGCGGCGAGCACGGCATCGCGGACCCACTTCTCCTGCTCGAGGAAGCGGGCGCGGAACGCGAGGCGCTCCTGCGAGCGTGGGCCGTGACCCGTGACGACCGACTTCAGCTCGGCCCAGTCCGGCTCGCTGTACTCCCACACGCCGTCGCCCGTGCGGCGCAGGTTCGGGTCGGGAACGGTCAGGCCGAGCTCCCAGATCTGCGGGACGTAGCCCTCGAGGAACTGCTGCCGCGCCTCCTCGTTCCCCTGCGACTTGATGCGCCAGATCCACATCGGATCCTCGTCGCGCGAGATCGGGTTGCCGTGGAACTGCATCAGCGGGCCCCACCAGCGGTCGAGCGCCTCCTGCACGAGCTCGCGCTGCGCGTCGGTGCCGGTCATCATCGCGAGGATCACGTCGCGCCCGTGAAGGATGTGGAATGACTCCTCCCAGCAGATCTTCTTCATGATCCGCGCGTACGGCGCGTACGAGCACTTGAGGAGCGCCTTCTGCGAGATGATCGCGGCCGCGTCGACGAGCCACGCGATCACGCCGACGTCGCCCCAGGTGTGCGTCGGATAGTGGAAGACGTTGTGGAACTTCGCCTTGCCGGAGAGCAGGTCGGCGAACATCGCCTCGCGCGGCTTGCCGAGGTCCTCCGCGACGCGATAGATCAGCTGCGCATGGCCGACCTCGTCCTGCACCTTCGCCGTCAGCGCGAGCTTCCGCTGCAGCGTCGGCGCCTTGAGGATCCACTCGCGCTCGGGGAGCACGCCCATCAGCTCGCTGTTCGCGTGCATCTCGATGAACTTGACCAGCTTCTGCCGGTACTCCTCCGGCATCCAGTCCGTGGCCTCCACCTGGCCGCCGTCCTGCACGTAGGCGAGAAATTCTTCTGTCCGCGCGTCCATCAAATCCCCCTACCGATCGTTAGGCTGGAATCATAGTGTCCGCCCGCAGGGAGGAGCTAACCCGCATCGCCGCCCGCCTGTTCGCGGAGAAGGGCTACCAGGGCACGTCGCTGGCCGATCTCGCGGACGCGCTCGGGGTCCAGAAGCCCTCGCTCTACCACCACATCGACTCCAAGGAGGACCTGCTCTGGGAGGTCGCCTGGGACGGGGCCGAGTCCTTCCACGCGGGGCTCGACGGCGTCCCGGCGGACGCGCCGGCGACCGAGCGGATCCGGCTCGCCCTGCGCGCCCACCTGGCCGTGGTTGCGGCCCAGCTCGACGTGGCGACGGTCTTCGTGCGCGAATGGCGGTTCCTCTCCGAGAAGCGGCGAGAGGCCTTCACGGCCGAGCGGCGGCGCTATGAAGAGCGGATCCGCGACCTCTTCCGCGAGGGCGTCGAAGGGAGCGAGCTCCGCACCGACCTGGACGTGGCCACCGCGGCGCTGCTCTTCCTGAGCGCCGCCAACTGGGCCTACACCTGGCTGCGCCCCGGCTCGGGCACCGACGAGCTCGCAGACCGCCTGTATGTCGCGCTCCTGGACGGCATGCGGGGCTACGCGACCCCGTAACGAAACGCACGTGTTTGCCGTTTGCGATGGGTACAGATCTCATCGTCGGGAGGCAAAGACATGCGCAACATGCGGCGTTCGTCCATCGCGCTGGTGGCCGCTCTGGCGGCCCTCGCGCTCGGCGTCGGAGGGAGCGCGAGCGGCGCACCGCCGGCCACGCCCACCTTCGGAGCGAACCTCGTCCTGCCGAGCTCGGGCGGGACGGGCGAGCCCAGCATCCGCACCGCGCCCGACGGGCGCTCGTACGTGATCGCCCCCACCGGGGTGCCTGCGGGCTGCAAGGCCTGGCGTGTCACGCATGACGGCTCGGCCGGCACGTTCCTCGGCTTCCCGGACGGGACCGCGGGCGGCGGCGACTGCGACTGGGCGATCGGCCCGCAGGAGACGGGCACGACCGCGCCGGACCTTGCGTACTCGAGCCTCACGCTCCCGAACATCACCGTCGGCAAGTCGAACGACAACGGCGCGACGTTCACGCCTCCGAACGCGTGGTCGCAGCAGGTCGCGGGCGACGACCGGATGTGGATGGCCGCCGATCCGAAGCTGAACAGCCTCGGCTTCGGGACGATCTACATGACCTACCACGACGTCTCGGCGGGCGAGATCGAGCTCGGCGTCTCGACCGACGGCGGCGTCACCTACGTTCAGAACTCGCCGCTGATCGACCCGACCGTGGTCCCGACGCCGCAGTGGTCCGGTGCGGTGGACGGCAACGAGCTCGGCAACATCGTCGCGCGGCGCGACGCGGCGGGCGCGCTCACGCTCTACTCGATCTTCGAGACGCCGGACAGCCCGGCCGACGCAGCGGCGCAAGCGGCCGCGCAGACGAACAATTTCAACCGCGTCTACGAAGCGGTGGGGACGGTCTCAGGCCCCGATGCCGCGCCTGTCGTGACCTGGCACGACTACGAGATCTGGCACGGCCCGGTCGGTGCACGGCTGAACCGGATCTTCCCGGTCACCGCCGTCGACTCCGCGGGCCACGTGTACGCCGTATTCGCAGACGGCAACCACGTCTACTTCAAGAGCTCGGTCGACGGCGCAACGTGGGATCCTGCGGCCGCGCCGACCAAGATCGACGAGGTCGCTTCCGGCTACGTCGGCAATACCGCGCTGATGCCGTGGGTCGTCGCAGGCGGGGACGGGATGGTCGACGTCGTCTGGTACGGAGCCACGGGCGGCGCAGGCGCCCAGCCGAGCCCCAATGACGATCCGAACAACCAGTGGCAGGTCTGGCTCGCGCAGACGGTCGACGGCGGCGCGTCGTGGGTTGCCGCGCGTGCGTCCGACCATGTGATCCACACGGGGTCGATCTGCATCGACGGCCTCAGCTGCAACACGTCGGTGCCGGCACGCGATCGCACGCTGCTCGACTTCTTCCAGGTCGACCTCGACCCGACGAACGGCGCCGCGACGATCGCGTTTGCCGACGACTCGAAGTCGCCGGGCTCCGCCGTGACGGTCTTCACGCGCCAGTGCACCGGCACGTCGGCGACGACCGGAGCCGCGCTCGTGGACGACTGCATGGCGCCGCCTCAGCCGGCCGCGCTGCCGCAGGGCACGACGTGCCCCGGCCCACAGGTCGTCGACCCGACGGGCGACGCCCCGAACGCGTATCCGGGCGGTGACGGCTCGAACATCGACTCGCTCGACATCGCGAGCGCGTCGTTCGCACCGGGCGCAGGCGGCGCGCTGAAGGTGACGCTGACCCTGAAGGACCTGAACGGCCCGCCGCCGCCGGCGAACCTTCCCGCGGGCCTCTGGCGCGTCAACTGGTCGTTCGGCGGCACCGACTACGCCGTCGAGGCCGACTCGAACGGCGGTGCCGCGAATGCGTTCTCCGTCGGCACGGTCGACAGCTCGGGCTACAACCCGACCGCGACCGTCGACGGCTCGTACAACGCCGGCCCCAACGGGACGATCACGTGGACCGTCCCGGCGAGCGACGTCGGCAACCCGGGCGCGGCGGACACGCTCACGAACACGTCTGCCGAGACGCACGGCGCGATCGAGGGCGCCGGGACGGGCGCGTTCTACACCGCGAACGCGGACCGCGCACCGAACACCGGCTTCGGCTCGGACGTGAAGGTCGGCGGCTGCCCCGCCGGCACCCCGTCGTCCGCCCCCACCGCAGGGCCGAGCTTCACGGGCCCGACGACCATGCCGGGGAGCACCGACGGCAACGAGCCGTCACTGGCGGTCTCGACCACGGGCACGCGCTACGTCTCGTGGCAGTCGCCCGGCACGTTCGCCTCCTCGCCCGACGGCGTGACCTTCACGAACATCGGCCAGCCGGACTCGAGCGCGCTCGGCGACGTGACCAACGCCGTCGACGCGACCGGCGCGGTCTACAACGCGCAGATCTGCGGCCCGCCCGCGGCGCTGCACACGTGCGTCTACCGCTCGACCGACGGCGGTCACACGTGGCCGCAGCAGACGATCGCGGCCGACAGCCATCCCGGCGCGTCGGACCGGCCGTGGATCGACGTGTACCCGCGCACCGGCGCGGAAGCGAGCCCCGACACGACGCGCGTCTACCTCGAGTACCACACGTTCTCGCCGGAGGACCTCGCCTACGTCACGGTCTCGACCGACGGCGGCAAGACGTTCTCCGAGCCGAAGATGATCACGACCGACACGAATGCGGTCGACGCATCGGGGTGCAACACCGTGCCCGGCGGCATCGCGGTCGACCAGCGCAACGGCTGGGTCTACGCGCTGTGGCTCTCGGGCAACGAGGTCGTGACGAACGCGACCACCGGCTGCAACTACTCGCAGATCGGCCCGTTCGACAAGGCGTGGGTGTCGGTCTCGAAGGACGGCGGCCAGACCTGGTCGTCGCACCTCGCGTGGCAGGGCGCGTTCGACTCGTCGACGCGGACCGGCGACAACGCGAACAAGATCTTCGCGACCATCACGGTCGACTCCGCCGGGCAGGTGCACGCCGGGCTGCCGGTGCGCCACCACGACGACCCGATGGGCTTCGTGACCGCGTGCGAGACCGGCGGGACGTGTGCGGAGACGCCGAGCTCGACCGACTTCGAGCTGGTCACCTCGCCCGACGCGGGCGAGCACTGGACGCCGCCGTTCACCGTGAACGCCGGCCCCGGCTCGAACTTCTTCCCGTGGATCGCCGCCGGGTCGCGCGGCACGGTCGACGCGGTCTACTACACGAGCAGCACGCTTCAGCCGAACGATCCGGCGAGCACGTGGTACGTCGACTTCGCGCGGATCACGGGCGCAGCCGCCGTCGTCGACGCAACGGGCGCCGGTGCGTCGTACGAGAGCACGCCGCAGGTCGCGGTGACGCGGCTCGACGGCAGCCCGGTGCACGTCGGCGGCATCTGCTCCTTCGGGATCTTCTGCAGCGCGGTCCCGAACGCCGACCGTGACCTCGCCGACGCGATCGTCCTCCAGCTCGATCCGGGCGGCGGCGCGAACGCCGCGTGGACGAACGACTTCGGCGGCGCCTCGCACGTCGACTTCGCGTGCCAGAGCGCCGGCGCGAGCGCCTTCGCCGGCTCGCCGGACCTCGCCGGGTGCTGGCCGCCGAGCAGCGGTCCCGCCGGCGGCTCGGGTGCCGGCTCGGGCGCCGGCGGCGGCGGCTCGTCCTCCGGCGGTGCCGGCGGCGGGAGCAGCGGCGGCGGCGGCAGCACGACGCCGGCGCCGACCACCACGACGCCGCCCACGCCGGCCGCCCCGCCCGCGAGCGGCGGCGGGGTCAAGGGCGCAACCAAGACGACGACGCACACCGTGCTGCTCCACGGCACGGTCCGGGCGAGCGTGACGCTCTCGACGGCGCGCGCGTGGGTGAACCGGAAGTCGGTCAGCTACGTCGACACGAAGACGGGCCTGCGCTTCCGCTCGACCAAGGTGACCTCGCTCGCGATCCGCGGCCATTCGGCGACGCTGCGCGGGATCGGCATGCGCAACGGCGTCAAGGGCGTGCGCTTCCGTGTCGTCCTCGTCGCCGACGCGCGCACGGTGCACGTCTGGTTCGGGCGCTACGTCCGCTCCGGGCGCGTGGTCAGCGGCACGCTGATCGTCCGCTAGGGAGCGGTGCCGGGAGGGGCGGCCCGCCGCCCCTCCCCGGCTGCCCGTAACCAAACGGATATCAGGGCCGTTTTCCCCCAGTCCACGTATCACTTTCGACGGGAGGAAACGACTTATGCGGCGTCGTCTTTGGCCGCTGCTGGCCCTCACGCTTCTGGGTGCCGCGGCCCTTGGAACCATTTCGATTCGCTCCGGGGCCGCAACCCCGGCGTCCGGCTCGGTCACCGTGCCCACGGCGGCCGGGACGCAGACGACGACGTGGCAGGGAACGATCTCTGCCGCGAACGTCCATGCGACGAGCGACTGCAACGACCCGGGCACCGGGCCGGCCGACCAGTTCAGCTTCACCGTCACGCCGCCCGCCGACGGCTACGCATCCGTCGAGGCGACGTTCACGTTCGCCGTCATCTGGACACCGAGCTCCGGCAACGAGACGACGAACGACGAGATCCTGACGGTCGACGCGCCGGGCGGCAGCGACCCGGGCGACACCCTCGGACCGGAAGTCGGCTCGAGCGACACGGGTAACACGACCGAGACCGTCGTCGCCCACGATCTCGCGGCCGGCACGTACTCGGTGCTCGTGTGCGGCTACAACAACACGACGCCGCAGGACTACTCCGGCACGGTCACCGTCGAGACGGCGCCGAAGGCGTCGTCGTCGGCTGCTCCCGTCCCGTCGGTGGACGCGCAGGGGCTCGCGTTCTCCGCCGCTATCCCGGCCGACCCGCAGCGCGACGTAGCCGAGCCGCTGCTCGTCTCGGACCTCGCGGGGAACCTCTACGAGTGCGGCCCGACAGGGTTCTCGAACGCCTCCGACTACGCGCAGGTGTCGACCGACGGCGGCCAGCAGTTCCATCTGCTGGGCACTCCGCCGCGCGGCCAGCAGGCTGCGGGCGGTGGCGGTGACTGCGCGCTCGCAACCGGGCTCGCGAAGAACGCATCCGGCAACTACGAGTACGCATACGCCGGTCTCGGCGCGCTGACCGGATTCACGACGTCGCGCTCGCCCGACAACGGGCACTCGATCGCGAACGCGGGGCCGAACGGCAACGGTCTGCCCGGCGCGACCTCGAACGGCGCGCTTGCAGACCGCCAGTGGATGACGTTCCTCGACGACCACACGGTGTTGCTCTCGTACAACCAGCAGCAGCCGCGCAACGTCGTCGTGCAGAAGTCCACTGACGGCGGGCTCACGTACTCGCCGATCTCCTCGATCGCGGCGCCCAATCCGGACTTCCCCGGCCCGATGCATTACATCGCATCGTCGAACTCGGTCGTCATGCCGTGGACGAAGGGTGAGTCCGTGAACCTCGCGGTCTCGCGCGACGGCGGGACGACGTGGTTCGACTGCAACGTCGCGCGCGGCAGCGATTACGTCGGCGGCGGCACCGCCGGCTTCGCGACTGCCGACGTCGACAACGCGGGCAACGTGTACGTCGCGTGGGCCGACAAGTCGAACTACCACGTGTGGATGTCCTCGGTCACCGCCGCGAAGCTCGCGACGTGCAACGAGACGCCGGATGACGTCTCCAGCAAGACCGACGACGGCATCCCCGCGACGACCGTCGGCTCGACGCCGTCGCAGGTCGATCGCGACGCGGTCCGCACGACCGTCTTCCCGTGGATCGCGGCCGGCGGCGCCCCCGGGCGCGTTGCGGTTGCCTTCTACGGCACCGACCAGGACGGGGATCCGAACACCGGCACGTTCAAGGCGGCGTGGGACGTCTACGTCAGCCAGTCGCTCAACGCGCTCGACGGCGCTTCGGCGCAGTTCGGCCAGGTGAAGGCGACCACCCATCCGTTCCACTACGACTCGATCTGCCTCAACGGTCTCGGCTGCGACATCGCCGTGCCCTCGGGTGACCGTTCGCTCGCGGACTTCTTCGCGATCACCTACAACCAGAACGACGGCAAGCTGTCCGTCGTCTGGGATCGCGGGAACAAGAAGCCGGGCGATGCGAGCGGGTACGTCGCGACGCCGATGGTCGCAACGCAGACCGCAGGTCCCTCGAACGGAGGCGGCATGGTCAGTGGCGGTCCCGCGGTCGTGCGTTCGAGCGCGACCGACCCGACCGGCGACGCCCTCGCGAATTACTCGCTGATGGCGCCCGGGACCGAGCCGCCTGCGCCGCCGACGACGAATGAGCCTGCGGCCGACCTCACGGGCGCGGACATCTCACCCGACACGGCGACCGGCGGCTTCACGGTCACGCTGCACCTCTCGAACCTGTCGGCCGCGTCGTTGCAGCAGGCGCTCGCCGACTCCGGTGCATCGTCGCTCGACTACGTGTGGCGCTTCACGAACGGCTGGCAGGACGCCGGCGCGAGCGCCTCGTGGAGCCCGGCGGGTTGGACGTTCGGGTTCGACCAGTACACCCCGAGCGGCGCCTCCTGCGGTGGCAGCGGCGGCAAGTGCGTGATCTGGCCGCAGGCAACGCCGATCCAGGGGACGGTCGACACGACCGCCGGGACGATCACGCTCGTCGTGCCGTCCTCGGTGCTCTACGGCCTCGGGCCGGCCGATGCGAACGGTCGCCCGACGCAGGTCGCGGCGTCCGCGGGGACCCGCTTCTACGACGGCTCCGCGTTCACGTTCGCGAACACGCAGCCCGCTCCGTCGTCTGCGATGGGCTGGATGGAGCAGCTCGACAACACGCCGGCGATGGACTTCCTGCTGCCGGCCGCGGCCGTCACGCCCACCACGGGTGGCGGCTCGCCGGGCCAGGGCGGCGGCGCCGGTAACGGCGGCACGTCGAATGGGAACGGCAATGGCGGCACGTCCAACGGCAACGGCACGTCGAACGGGAGCGGCAACAGCAAGCCTGCCGCGCCGTCGGGCGGCGTCGCCGGCGCGAAGAAGACGAAGGTCGCGCACGTCGTGTACGCGCGCGGCACCGTCCACGCCAGCGCCCGCACGACGACCGCGACGATCTACATCACGATGAAGACGGTCCGCTACCTCGACAAGAAGGCCGGCGTGAGCTTCACGTCGTCGAAGGTTCGCACGGTGTCCATCCGCGGGCACTCGGCGACCCTCCGCGGCACCGGCATCCGCAACGGCAGGCACGGCGTGCAGTTCCGCGTCGTCCTTGTTGCCGGGAAGCCCGCGACGATCCACGTGTGGTTCGGCAAGTACGTCCGCTCCGCACGGCTCGTGCACGGCACGGCGACGGTCAGGTAGCGAGGAGAAAACGGCGCCGGGCGGCCCAGCGGCCGTCCGGCGCCTCCTCGATCAGCGTCACCTCGTGCGCGCGTGACCCGATCGGCAGCTGGAGCTGCACGTCGATCGGCGACTCGCTCACCGTGAGGTGCGGGATCGCCTCGTCGTGCACGCCCTCGTAGGGCGGGTGGTCGGGCCAGCGCTGCCACACCGCCGCCGTCAGGTCGGAGAACCGCACCGACGGCTCGGGATGCAGCCAGACGATCCCCGCGTCCTCGAAGCGCTCGACGCGGTCGAGCTCGAAGTCGAAGGCGGGGAACTTCGAGAACAGCTCCGCGAGCGCCTCCTCGTCCACGTCTTCGGCGTCGGCGAACGGGAAGAGGACGGTGACGTGGGCCGGAACGCCCAGCGCCGCGGACGAGTCGTGCTGGAGCCGCAGCTCTCCCACCTGCGGCTCCGCTTCGGGCACTTCCACGATCAGGGCGGTGCGCCGTGGCATGCTCGCCACAGTGAAGCGCGCGCTCCTGATCGTCAATCCCTACTCGACGCACGTCACGGGCAGCAAGGTGACGGAGGTCGAGCGGACGCTGCGCGAGCACGTCGACGTCGAGACGCAGTTCACCCAGGCGCCCGCGCACGCGACGGAGCTCGCTGCCGAAGCTGCCGCGGGCGGCGCGGACGGGATCATCGTCTTCTCCGGCGACGGGACGTACAACGAGGCGCTGAACGGCGCCGACGGTGCGATTCCGTTCGGCTTCCTTCCCGGCGGCGGGACGAGCGTCTTCCCGCGCGCGCTCGGACTGCCGCGCGAGCCCGTCGAGGCCGCACGGGCTGTCGGCTCGGCGCTCGCGGAAGACCGCACGCGCCGCATCTCGGTCGGCGCCGTGAACGGACGGCGGTTCTCGTTCTCGGCGGGGATCGGCTTCGACGCCGAAGCCGTGCGGCGCTTGAACGAGCTCGGCCGCGATCCCGGCGGCGCGCGTCCGGGCGACCTCGCATTCATGCGGACGATCACGAAGATGCTCGTCGAGCGCCGTGCACGCTGGGAGCCGCAACTCGAGATCGAGGGGGTGGGACGCGCCGCGTTCGTGCTCGTCGCGAACTGCGATCCGTACTCGTACGCCGGCTCCGTCGCGTTGCGTGTCGCGCCGGCGGCGCGCTTCGAGCAAGGGCTCGACTTTGCCGCGCCGAAGCGCGTGCGGCCGCCCGACGTCCCGCGACTCCTGCTCGCGATCCTGCGCGGCGAC
>Ga0066662_10000896_pt1 | contig 13304 bp, 9 predicted proteins | sample GraSoiAngelo_111_FD_133939 | JGI IMG/M metagenome (GOLD analysis project Ga0066662, IMG submission 133939) | Grasslands soil microbial communities from the Angelo Coastal Reserve, California, USA - 14_0903_12_40cm | ecosystem: Environmental > Terrestrial > Soil > Grasslands | place: USA... | reverse complement strand
GAGAAGTGGTTTCGATATGCGCGCTGCACGGCGTCGCGCGCGATTGTAAAGCGTGCGGCGCATCGTCGAGATTTCTCCGACTCAGTTTCAGTTTCAATGATCGTACAGTTTCAAGTTCTGAGCGGCAGGACGGGACGCTTTATTTTTGGAAGCGACCCGCTCAACACGCTTCCCCTAATCTGGCGACAAGTATAACACAGCCAGCAAGCCCGCAAGTCAACTCTTATTTTTCAGGGAAGAGAACGACGCGGGGGCGTAAAAGCTTTTGCGCCGCATCGTAAAACCCGACTGCAATCAAGCGGCCACGCGCGTCGCGCATCCTGACTGGCTGATTCACAGCCCAGTCAACTTCAGATTGAAGCCTGAGCGCGACGCCATGAAGCGTCGTTCGCGCCTCGTCAGCCGTTAGATGCACGAAAGGCAGTTGAGAGAGCGCCGCGTCCATAGAGGTTAAAAAAGAGTCCGCGTTGCCGCTCTCAGCTTTCTCCTTCAACTCATCAAGACTGATTGCGTCTTCAGCGCGAAAATTCCCTGCGCGCGTCCGGCGCAGACTCGCCAGATGCGCGGGCAGGCCAAGCCGCCCGCCTATTGCTTCTGCAAGCGTGCGTATGTATGTTCCGGCGGAGCAGACTACGCGGATTGAAAGATCGTAAGTTCCGTCATCATTGCGATTGAGAAGCGAGCCATCCAGCGCTTTGGCTTCGAGTTCACTGATGGTAACTCTAACAGCTTCGCGCTCAATCTCAACACCGCGTCGCGCCATCTCATAAAGCTTTTTGCCCTGAACTTTTTTTGCCGAATACATAGGCGGCACTTGCTCTATCTCTCCTCTTAAACTGTTAAGTGCCGCTTCAATCTCAAAACCTCTAAACGCAGGGACAACTTTTTCAATACTATTTTGCGCGGCGGTCGCCTCAATCCTTTTTCCGGTGATGTCTCCGGTATCAGTCGCATAGCCGAAGCGAACTACAGCTTCGTATTCCTTCTCCGCGCCGCTCAGAAACTGAGCGAGCCGCGTCGCACGCCCCGTCAGAACAACCAACACTCCCGTCGCAAACGGATCGAGCGTGCCAGTGTGACCGACGCGCTTAATTTTAAGAATGCGACGAACGCGCGACACTACATCGTGCGAGGTCAACCCCTCGGGCTTGTCTATGATTAGAAGACCGTCAACCATTGCGGAATGCGGATTTTAAGAACCATTCCATTCTCTTTTTTTAATCCGCAATCCGCAATCCGCAATCCGCATTCGAGAGCGGTTTGCTACCGATTTCACGTTGCGTTAGAGTTATCATTACTTATGCGAAAGCGACGTTGGAAGCCAAAAGATAAGCAGATTAACGAAGAGAATGTTGAGAAAGCGCCGCGCGTCGTCAATCCCGAGAAGGCCAAGGAGCGCACATTTCAGCGCGCCGTAAAACTCCTGGCAGCAAAGCCGCGCTCGGTTGCGGAACTGCGCGAGCGCCTTCTTGAGAAGCAGTGGACGAATGAAGAGATTGTCGAATCGGTGCTGGCAAAGCTAGGCGAGTACGGCTACCTGAATGATGAAAGATTCGCTTTCGGCTATGCTTCTTACAAGGTGCGACAGAAGCCCGTCGGTCGCCAACGTCTTCAACGCGATCTTCAAATGAAGAAGGTTGACCGCGAAACTGCTGACGAGGCTATCAAGTTGGTCTTCGAAGAAACGCCGGAAGAAGAGTTGATAGAACGCGCCATAGAGAAGCGCACGCGGCTGCGCGGGTTACCACGCAAACGCGCCGAAGTCAAAAGCCTCTTCGACCATCTGCTCCGGCAAGGGTTCTCTTACGATCTGGTAGCAAGCAAAGTCCGCGCGCTCTCTTCAACCGAAATGGACGAAGATGATTCTTAATCAAGTTAGCTTCACCTGTAGCCATTTATAATTGAGCGCGACGTAACTGCCGGGAGCGCAGGCATCCCTGCCTGCAAGATTGCTTTGCAATCTAACCGTTTGTTCGCGCTTATAGCGCTCAATGCAGGCAACAGCCTTGCGCTCCCAGCTATACGCAATTCTTTACCTCAGAAATCGAAACGAACGCCGATGCGAATCTGTCGCGGGCGGAGTGTGCGCGTAGGGATGAGGAATGAGTCTATGAAAGCCTGGCGCTGCGCGGCTGTGGCCGTGGGGCTAAGACCTGTGAAGTTTATAAACTCCGAGCCGAAGCTCAGGACCGTTTTGTTGAGCACGTTGTCAATCTCCACTACGGGGCGAAGACGAAGTCGCTCGGTCAGTCGAAACTCGCGCGTGATGTTCAGATCGAAGAGAAAAACACCCGGACCAATTCCAGCATTGCGCGGGAGGTTTCCCGTCTGGCCGATTGTCGGCAGGGTAAAGGCCGTGAGAAGTTGAGGGTCCAGCGCGTCGCCCGGATGCCTGAAGTGAAGCAGCGAAAGATCGCCCGTGAAGATTGGTCGGTCGTTGCCGATGTCGTCAAGATTACGGTCCACTCCGCCTATAGAGATATTGAACGGCGAGCCGGATGCCAGGCGCAGAACCGATGAGATTTGCAGCTTGCCTAAATAAGCCGGAGTGTCGAATGTTCCTGAAAAGACGAAGCGATGGCGGCGGTCCAGAAGACTGCGCGAGCGTTCCGCTCGAAAGTCGCCGGGTCGTAGCGCGTCCGAAGTATTAACAATGCCATCGTCAATCAGGCGCGAGAGCGTGTAAGCGGCGTGAAACGAATAGCTGAAGCCATTTTTGCTTCGATGAAATCGGCGGCGCAGTTCCAGAGTCAATCCGTGATAAAAACTGTTTCCGATAGACGCGAGTTGTTCAATCTCCGTCTGCGAAGGATCAGGTCGAAGCGCGTTCAAAGCATCAAGAGCAACACCCAGCGTCGTTGTCGAACTGAAGCTGTTTAGATTGAAGATTGAAATAGGAACTCCGAACTCTAAAGCGCGCCCGATTGCATTCGGGTTCGCAGGGTCTGTTGATGAACTCTGGAAACGTACAAGCTCGCCCGCCGTTGAAACATCGTAGAGCGGGCGCGGACAATTTACGCATGGACGAAAGTTAGGGAAGTCGCGCGAGAGTAGATACTGCGTGAAGCTCTGAAAACCTTTGGGCAAGATGGGCGCGTTCGCGTTGAACTCTCGCCAGAGATGTATGCCACGATTGTAGGTGTAGTTCGCTTCAAGGACGTATTGACCGCTGATCTGTCTCTCGACGCCGATGTTGGCTTGATAGCTTTCGGGGATTCTCAAGGTAGGATCAAGGCGACGCGAGAAGTTTGTATTGAGCGAGCCGAACTGTTTGATGAGCGGCGAGTCAGCCGTTAGCGCCTCGGGGAAATGCAGGTTGGCAGCGATGAATGCGCGGCGCTGCGTCGTCGTCAACACCTGGTGCGTGACGGGGTCAGTCAAAGCATTCGTGTCAAATAGAAGTTGTTGTTGACCGAGCGTGAAATCGTCAACTGTTCTCAGAAGCACGCGGTTGTAGAAAAGCCCTGCGCCAGCGCGAATCACGGTCTTGGAGGATTTGAAAGGGTCGTAGGCGAGCGCAATGCGCGGTCCAAAATTGTTGTGGTCGCCGAGTATCGTCTCGACCTCGTAGCGCAGGCCGTAGCTCAAAAGAAGGTTCGACCTCACACGCCATTCGTCCTGAATGAAGAGGCCAAAGTAATTGTTTCGCTGCGTTGACTCGGTCTGAAAGTTCTGACGAAAACGGCTCGGCGCGCTCGCTAAGAAATCTCCTGCGCTTGCGAAAGTGAAAGTGCCGGAGGCGTCAGTCAAATCTATGAAAGTTGATTTGATGTGCTGCACGTCTGCACCGAATTTCAGAGAGTGCTTGCCGTGCAAGACGGAGAGTATGTCCTGCAATTGAATGCGCGCCTCCCGGCGGTCGGTTGCGCCGGAAGTTGAAGTGCCCGCGACGAGCGTGCCTGAGCGTTCCGAAGGGTCTGTTGAAGGAAGCGGGTCGTTGAGTGTAATCAGAACGACGGGCTTCAATCCTCCCGTAGCTTCGACGGCGGGCGTCAGACGCGACCACTGTACGCGCGTTTGGTTGACCACCTTTGTAGAGAATACGAAGTTGTCAGAATAAGAGATTGCGTCCGTGTCGCGCGTCTTTCCAAGCAGTGCTTCGGCCAGGCGATTGCCGCCGCTGAATTGCCGCAGATTATTCTGGCGGCCCAACTGGAAAAGAATAGTTCCGTTGTGCAGGTCCGTGAACTTATGGTCTATGCGCGCAGTCAGAGTGTGAGTCTTAGAGGGCGTGCTGACGGCCTGTATGAAAGGGGCGATCTCCGCCGCAAGAACTCCGGTTGAAGTGTCTTCCGTTCGGCGACCATTAAGAGTTGTAGGCTGAGGCAAAGGGTAGAGCGCATTCTGCTGAACGGGAACGAGCGTGTCTATCGTCGTCGCGTCAAGAAGCGTGTCGTACTCGTAAGACGTGAAGAAGAAGGTTCGCTTACGCCCGTTGTAAAAGGGCAGCCTCACAGGACCGCCAAAGGTAAAGCCGGGATCGTGTTCTTCTAAAGGCAAGCGCGGCAGTCCGAGCGCTTTGTTGTGCGGCGTGTTCGCATTGAAGAAGTCGTTGCGATAAAAGTCGAAGACGCGACCGCGATAACGATTTGAGCCGCCGCGCGTGCGTATGTTGATGCGCCCGCCAGATGCTCTGCCGTACTCTGCGGAGAACTGATTCCTGATTACCTGCACCTCTTCGACGCCTTCCACAGAGGGTTGAAAGCGCTCGCGCGCGGCGCGGTCGTCGTTATTATCCAGACCGTCAATCGTGATGTTGTTGGAAGAGGCCGGACCGCCTGAGAGCGAGAACGTTCCGGCCTCTTCGGGCGTCTGATTAGGATTGGTGTTGCGGTCTTCCGCAAGGTCGCGCGTAGAGAGCGGCTCTTCCGTCACTCCGCCGAGCGTAAAGATTAGATCAAGAGGCGAGCGCGTCGTGTTCGGCAGAGCCTCGACCTCTTGCGTTGTGACCGTGCCGCCTACGACCGTGCGCGAAGTGTCAACCGGAGGCGCGTCCGATTCCTCGACTACAACCTGCGAGGCGGTCACGCCAGCAGGCCGAAGCGTGAAATCCAGTTGAACGTTCTGCCCTGCGACCGTTGCGATGTTCGTCTTCTCTTCAGTTGCGAAGCCCGAAGAAGAAGCGCGCACAGTATATTCGCCCGGGTCAAGCTGAATAATTTTATAGCGCCCTTCATCATTCGCTACGACCTTTCGCTCGATGTTCGTCTTAACAAGCACAGCCGTTACGGTTGCGCCCGGAATGATCGCGCCGTTCTGGTCCGTGACGCGCCCCTGAATCGTCACAACATCCAAATCCTGCGCGTGCGCGACACGTGAAGATAGCGCCGCCGAGATTGAAAAAACAATCAGCAGCGAAATTAGGAGTCGTGTCCCTTTTAGGAAAAGACGGGAGGCGAGACGATTCATAGTGCGGGCGAACTTTAGCATCCCGCGCTCTTGAATTTCAAGGATTAGCTGCGCGAAGACGAGCGGCGGCGAAGAGAAAACGAGCGCCTGAGGGGAACGAGCGCGCCCTCTTCGGGCGGAGGCGGCGCGTCCACAAACTGCGCGAACTCTTCTGCGTGAGCCTGTAGATAAGCGAAGAAACGCTCGAACTCGCGCTGCATAGTATCCATCTTCTCGCGCATGTTCAGGATGATTTCAACGCCAGCCAGATTCACACCCAGATCGCGCGTGAGGCTTAAGATTACTTCGAGCCGTTCAAGGTCAGAATCCGTGTAAAGCCGCGTGTTACCTTCCGAGCGCGAAGGCTTCAACAACCCTTCGCGTTCATAAAGACGCAACGTCTGCGGATGAATCCCGAACTGATCCGCAACAGCGCTGATTGTGTATGTGCGAGCCTTTCGCTTCATAAAACGGGTGTCGGGTGTCAGATGTCGGGGATCAGGTTGAGTCGTTTTTACCGACACCTGATACCCGACACCTATTCTAAGCCCATCGCAACGCGCGGATTCTCAGAGTTGAGTTGTGCGTAGCGTTTCAAGATTTCCTTGGTCTCTTCCGAAATTACGTTCGGCAGTGTGACCTGCACTTCTACAAATTGATCGCCGCGCAAGTTTGGATTGCGCAATGAGGGGACGCCTCGCTCGCGCAATCGAATCTTCATCCCTGATTGTGTGCCGGGTCTGATTTTCAATTGCGTCTTGCCTTCAATAGTTGGAACTTCAATGTTCGCGCCAAGCGCAGCCTCCGGCACAGTGATTGGTACGGTCACGTAAATATTATCGCCCTTGCGCTTGAAATACTTGTGTTGTCCGACGTTCGTGATGATGTAAAGATCGCCCGGAGGCGCACCCATTCGCCCGCCTTCGCCTTTGCCGGGAATTCGCACGCGCGAGCCTGTATCAACGCCCGCAGGAATGCGTATCTTCACGGTTTCGGTCTTAGGCAGAACGCCGCTGCCTTTGCAGAGCGAGCAGGGTTGACGACGCTTGCCCGTGCCTGCGCAGTCAGGGCACTCCTGCGAGAATTTCAAACGACCTCCGGCGCGATGAACCTGACCAGAGCCTTTGCAAGTCGAGCAGACAACCAGTGGTCCACCAGTATCGCCCGCGCCATGACAACGCGAGCACTGCTCAGAGCGATTGACCGTTATGTTGGTCGTCATGCCCTTGATGGCTTCCTCAAAGGAGAGCGCAAGCGGCATCTCTATGTCTGCGCCGCGCTTCGGTTGAGGACGCGGAGGCTCGCGCTCTTGTCTTGAAGATGAGCCGCCGAAAAGGTCCGCGAAGATGTCTCGGAAACTTGAGCCGCCGCCACTACTGCCAGACGTGCTCGCAGTTCCCCAATCAAAGCCCTCGAAGTCAAAGCCGGGAGTTGCACGACCCGCGCCTGCACCGCCCGGAGTTGCGCCGCGCGCGGCAGCGTCCGCGAGGTTATCGGAATACTGCCCGAAGCGGTCATAGACCTTGCGCTTCTTCGGGTCGGATAGAACGTCGTGCGCTTCCGTTATCTGCTTGAAGCGCTCCTCGGCAGACTTGTCGCCAGGATTTACATCCGGATGAAATTTTCTGGCAAGCCTGCGATAAGCTTTCTTAATCTCATCCGGCTTCGCGTCGCGCTTGACCCCCAGAACTTTGTAGTAATCTTCTTTTGCCATTGAAAAAAGGTGTCAGGTATCGGGTGTCGGGTGCCGGTGAAAACCATCTTTACCGACACCTGATACCTGACACCCGATACCCGCTTTTACTTGTTCTCGTCCACGTCAACGTACTCGGCGTCAATCACGTTATCATCCCCCGCAGAGCCTTGCGACGATTGGCCGGATGAAGCGCCTGCGGCTGAAGCCTGTTCGCCGCCACCTTCGCCGCCAGCGCTGCCCTGCTGTTGATAGAGAGCTTCGGCGATCTTGTGCGAAGCGGTTTGCAGACGATTGAATGCATCGTTCATGCGGTCCACTCCGCCCTCTTCCGTTGCCTTCTTCGCGTCAGCCAATGCTTCTTCAATTTCAGAGACAGCCGAAGAGTCCAGCTTGTCGCGGTTCTCATTGAAAGTCTTCTCAACCTGATAGGTCAGACTATCCAGACGATTGCGCGACTCTATCTCTTCACGCTTGCGCTGGTCTTCGGCAGAGTGTGCATCGGCGTCGCGCATCATGCGATCAATCTCATCTTTCGATAGACCGCTTGATGACGTGATTGTAATCTTCTGCTCGCGCCCCGTGCCCATATCTTTGGCAGAGACGTTGACGATGCCGTTCGCATCAATGTCAAAAGTCACTTCGACCTGCGGCATACCGCGCGGTGCTGGCGGAATTCCGATTAGATGGAACTTGCCTAGCGTGCGGTTGTCGCCAGCCATCTGACGCTCGCCCTGAAGAACGTGAACTTCCACAGACGTTTGATTATCAGAAGCCGTGGAGAAGACTTCAGACTTACGCGTCGGTATCGTTGTGTTGCGCTCGATCAATTTCGTAAAGACGCCGCCAAGGGTCTCGATTCCTAAGCTCAAAGGCGTTACGTCGAGAAGCAGTATGTCCGTCTTCTCGCCCGAAAGAACGCCTGCCTGAACAGCCGCGCCGATTGCCACGACTTCGTCCGGGTTAACAGACTTGTTAGGCTCTTTCCCGAAGATGCCTTTGACAATCTCCTGAACTTTCGGAATGCGCGTTGAGCCGCCTACGAGCACAACCTCGTCAACTTTCTTCGCGTCAATTCCAGCGTCCTTGATCGCCTGCTCCACAGGAGATTTGAGCCGCTGCAAGATAGGATCAATCAACTGCTCGAACTTGGCGCGCGTCAGTTTCATCACCAAGTGCTTCGGACCGGATTGGTCCGCTGTGATGAAGGGAAGGTTAATCTCCGTCTCCATCGCAGTCGAAAGCTCAATCTTAGCTTTCTCAGCAGCTTCTTTGAGACGCTGCAAAGCCATCTTGTCGTTCGATAGATCAATTCCCTGATCGCGCTTGAACTCTTCTATGATCCACTCCATCAGGCGCTCGTCAATATCGTCGCCGCCAAGGTGAGTGTCGCCGTTTGTGGATTTAACTTCGACGACGCCTTCGCCGACTTCAAGAATTGAAATGTCGAACGTGCCGCCGCCGAAGTCGAAGACCGCTATGGTCTCGTCCTTCTTCTTGTCCAATCCGTAGGCCAGAGCCGCCGCCGTTGGCTCGTTGACTATTCGCATCACTTCAAGGCCAGCGATGCGGCCTGCATCCTTTGTGGCCTGGCGCTGCGCGTCGTTGAAGTAGGCTGGAACGGTGATGACGGCCTTATCAACTTTTTGTCCCAGATAGTCTTCGGCAGACTGCTTCATCTTTTGAAGAATCATGGCCGAAATCTCTGGCGGGCTATAATCTTTGCCGCCCGCCTGAACGCGCACGTCGCCGTTACCAGCGGACTGCACTTTATACGGCACTTGTTTAATCTCTTCCGTCACCTCGTTGTAGCGACGGCCCATGAAACGCTTGATCGAATAGACAGTGTTTTCAGGGTTAGTGACGGCCTGACGCTTTGCAACCTGGCCTACTAGCCGGTTGCCGTCTTTCGTAAAGGCTACGACCGAAGGGGTGGTTCGCCCGCCCTCGGAGTTTGTGATGACGGTAGGCTCGCCGCCTTCCATTACGGCCACAACAGAGTTGGTCGTGCCCAGGTCAATACCAATAATCTTACTCATTGCTCTCTTCTCCCAATGTTGATCGGCTGCTCGCCCCAAAAGGAGGACAGCCCGCAGTGGTCGCGCGCCCGCCACTTCAGCTATTAACTACCGCCCGGATTAACTTCCGAGCAGCGTGGATTAGATAACGGGTTGAACGCATCGTTAATATAATATATGAGTCTCCCCTTGTCAAGTTTTATTTAAGCGTCAATGGCGGTTTTGATGGTTTCCTAAGTGATGAAATATTGGAGCTTATCTGACTAACTGAAACAGGGCGAGCGAAGTTTACTCGCCTTGCCGTCGCTCTTGGTTGAGTAACTTCGAGGCGAAGAAGATGTAATGTACGCCCGAAAGGACTGCGAAGCTGAAGACGGTCGTGTAAACCGTTGGCAGGTAGCTGCTCAAGTATGGGAAGCTTGCGGCTACGAGTATGAGTGCGATGGCTAGAATCTGCACGGTCGTGCTTATCTTGCCTAGCCAGGAGGGGCGAAAGCCTCGAAATCCCGTCACTATGTTGATTGCCGCAGCGCCCACGATTATGAAGATGTCACGGCTTATGACAGCCGCCGTCACCCAGAAGGGCACTGGAAAATGGCGCGGCACGGGCTGCGGGCTGATCGTGGGCAAGGAGAGGACTATGAAAGAGGTCACGAGCAGCAGCTTGTCTGCAATAGGGTCAAGGATCGTGCCCAGTTGCGAGCCTTGATTCAGGCGACGCGCGAAGAGTCCGTCGAGCCCGTCCGTTATTCCCGCAAGGACGAAGACGCCTAGCGCCCACTCGAATTTCCTGTAGAAGAGCAGCGAGACGAAGACAGGTATCAGCGCCATGCGAAACATCGTCAGCAGGTTTGGCAGCGTGACGATTCTTGATGAGACAGATGGGCTTGCGCTTTTAGATTTTTGATCTTCGACTGCTACGGGTTGAAGTTTTGGCTTAGTCATTTCGAGTTTGAGAGTTCCCGATCAAAATCTATGCGATCCATAGAATTAAAAGCCGCGCATTATAGTGACCATCGGGGAGGCAGCGCAAGCGCAAACTTTTTTCTGAAAGCGATGCGTACAGGTTTGCCAGCAGTATTAACTGAGATGGAAGTGCTCTTCATCCTTGTTACTCTTAATTGAAGAGTAATGGTTCAGCAGCCCCGGTCTTCTTTGTCCCGCGTTTCTTCTTCTCAGACTGAGCCGAACCTTGATAATGCGCAAGATGCTCAGCATTCAATCCCAAGTCGCGCAAAGCGGCGGCAAACTTAGGCTCGCCGTGCATTGTGATGATTCTCTGAGCGCCGGATGCTCGCGCCAGATGAACCAACTCGTCAAAGTCCGCATGGTCCGATAGCGGCAGAACCAAATCCACACCTCTGTACATGTAGGGCGCGCTTCTATGCATAGCCCAACCCGTCAGCATAATCACGTAGCGACGCTCAATGTTCGTAATCATTGGCTGCTTACGGCAACCAGGCGGCACAATTAGCACGCGGCCACGCACGTGCTCGCGGTCGTATTTTTCATACGGACCAGAAAATTCCACGCCCATCTCGCGGTAAATCTCCGCAACATTCCACACAGAGCCGTGAAGCGTGACTCGAAGCCCGCGCTGAAGAAGTAGCTCAAGAGCTTCCTGTCCTTTACCGAGCGCATAAGCAAGAACGACCGGCACGCGATCATCCGAAAGAGCGCGGGCAACGGCAGCGTAAAGGCGTGCGGCTGTCACAACGTCTGGAGGAAAGCGATAAACGGGATCGCCAAAGGTTGATTCCATCACGAGCGTGTCGCACGGAACGATGACGGCGTCCTCTGCCGCAACGTTGGGCCTGAGCTTTATGTCGCCCGTATAAACCAGCCGCTCGCCGTCTGCTTCGATGAGTACCTGCGCAGAACCAAGACAATGCCCGGCAGGAAAAAAGGTCAAGGCAAAGCGTCCGAAGTCGCGCCGCTCGCCATATCGCAATGTCAACATCTCAGCATCACCGCGACGATGACGAAAGATGCGCGCCGTCTCAGGCGTTGCGATGATGGAGCGATGCTCCGCTATGTGGTCCGCATGGCCGTGCGATATGACCGAGCGCTCTCGCGGAGCGTCCGCGTCCATCCATAAATCCAGATCAGGCAGATAAAGCCCCTCGCGGTATTCGACTCTTAACAAAACTTCTCGCCTCGATGATTTTGTAGGGGCGGGGACAAGTCCTCTGCCCGCGCTCTAATTAACTAACAGACGGGCAGAGGACTTGTCCCCGCCCCTACAGTTTTGTTGGCTTAACGGAAACAGCCTTTGCCGCTCACTTTCAAAACCAGCTATCTTCTGTCAGATTGTCTTTAAGAATTATAGTACAGGCACGAGAGAGCGGGCTAACGAGCAAGAGATGGATGCAAAGCGCGAAGATGAGATGAGAGAGGGCGCGGCGAGAGTTGGCGCACGCGCGATCACAGTTGCGCGCCCTCATGCACTTGCTCGTCTGTGGCGCGCTCAAACAATTTACGTGGTCGCGCTCGCGGCCTTCGCCGTCCTTGCAATCTTCGCCTACCTCGATCCTTATTTCGGCTGGGATTTGAAGATAGCGAGCGCCTTCAACTGGAAGACGTTCACGCCTCCCGGACTTTTCCAACTGATGCTCTTCGTCTCAATCTTCGGCAACAGTTGGACGCCATACGCGCTGACCGCTTTGACAGTGATTCTATTCCTACTCTTTCGCAGACGTAGCGAAGCAGCGGCGCTCGTTTTCTGTGCGGGCGGGAGCGGTCTTATCAACACACTCTTCAAGCATCTGGTTGCGCGCCCGCGCCCCGCGCACGAACTAATACAGAGCTACACGGACCCGCTGACAAACAGTTTCCCTTCAGGCCACGTCACGTTCTACGTCTGCTACTTCGGCTTTCTATTCTTCACAGCTTACGCGCTTCTGCCGCGAGGCTCCATGCTTCGTCGCCTTGCGCTCACGCTCACGGCTCTGCCCGTTCTGCTCGTTGGACTCTCGCGCATCTACCTGGGCGCGCACTGGCCTTCCGACACCATCGGCGCGTACCTTTGGAGCGGTGTCTGGCTATCGCTCTCTCTTGCGCTCTATCGCCGCTTGAAAGAACGTAGAACACTCCATACAAAGCAGTAGGCAGTAGGCAGTCAAAGAAATTGAAGCGCTTCTCATCTTCCGCTCTTTTACTGCCAACTGCCAACTGCCTACTATTTCTTCAACTCAGGTCTCAAGTTCATGTTGCGAATCAATCGGTGAAGGTAGTTCGGATGAACGCCTAAGAGTTTGGCGGCTTCGGTGTAGTTGCCTCCGGCTTGCTCAACTGCTTTGAGTATCAGTTGTTTCTTAGCTTCCGTCACGGTTTCGTGGTATTTGGCAACTCCTCCACTCGCGGGTGCAGCCGTTTCGAGCGCGGCTTCGGGCAAATCTTCCAGCAAGATCATCTCCGTTGTGCCAAGCACGATTGCGCGCTCGATTGCGTTCTCAAGTTCGCGCACGTTGCCGGGCCAATCGTAATTCGTCAGACGCGCGCGCGCCTCTGTGGAGATTCCAGTGACGCGGCGATTGCACCTGTCGCTGTACTTCTGAACAAAATAGCTTGCGAGAAGCGGAATGTCTTCGCGGCGCTCTCTAAGCGCGGGCATTGAGATAGAGACGACGTTTAGGCGATAGTAAAGGTCCCGTCGGAAAGTTCCCTGACGAATTGCTTCTTCCAGATCGCGGTTCGTTGCGGTGATTAATCGTATGTCAACTTTAAGTGTGCGCGTGCCGCCGACGCGCTCGTACTCTCGCTCCTGTAGAACGCGCAGGAGTTTAGCTTGGAGAAGCTGAGACATCTCGCCTATCTCATCCAGAAAGAGTGTGCCGCCGTCTGCAATCTCAAGCCTGCCTTTCTTCTGCACGAGTGCGCCAGTGAATGCGCCCTTCTCGTGACCGAAGAGTTCGGATTCAAGCAGCGTCTCCGTCAATGCCGCGCAGTTGACTGCGACGAATGCTTTACTCTTGCGGGGGCTGTTCTGATGAATCGCACGCGCGGCCAGTTCTTTTCCTGTGCCACTTTCGCCTGTGATTAAAACTGTAGAGCTTGTCGGGGCGACGCGCCCTATGAATTGATAGACCTCGCGCATGGCTTTGCTCTCGCCGACCATGTTGTGCTCTATCTGTATGTCTTCCTGTAGGCGAAGGTTTTCGCTTTCGAGCCATTCGATGTGGCGCGCGTTCTCAAGCGCAACGGCG
>Ga0066662_10000894_pt1 | contig 13322 bp, 11 predicted proteins | sample GraSoiAngelo_111_FD_133939 | JGI IMG/M metagenome (GOLD analysis project Ga0066662, IMG submission 133939) | Grasslands soil microbial communities from the Angelo Coastal Reserve, California, USA - 14_0903_12_40cm | ecosystem: Environmental > Terrestrial > Soil > Grasslands | place: USA... | reverse complement strand
GCCGAAGAACATCGTCGCCGCGCCGTTCGCGAGCATCGCGACGACGGCCGACGCATCGAACCGCTCGCGCAGCAGCACGCGGCCGCCGGCGATCAGCGTACCGTTGAGCCCCGCGCCGAGTCCGTGCACGTGGAACAGCGGCAGCGTCAGCAGCAGCGTATCGGCGCTCGTCCAGTGCCATGCTTCGACGAGCGCGTCGGCAATCGCGCCGAGGTTGCCGTGCGTGAGCGTCGCGCCCTTCGAGCGGCCCGTGGTGCCGCTGGTGTAGATGAGGATCGCCGCATCGCCGGCCGCGACCGGCGGCGGATGAGCGAGCGGCGGAATGGGGAGCTTCGCCCACTGCTCCACGTCGGCGAGGTCGATCACGGCATATGGATGGTCCGGCGGCACGAACTGCGCGCTCTGCGCGGACACGCATACGACCGACGGCGTCGCGTCGTCGAGGATGTTCGTGAGATCGGCGGTGCGGTACAGCACGTTCACGGTCACGACGATCGCGCCCGCGCGCAGCCCGCCGAGGTACGCGTACACGAACCCGGGCCGGTTCTCCGCGTAGATCGCCAACCGGTCGCCCGGGTTCAAGCCCGCGTCGCGAAGCCGCGCCGCGACGCGCAGCGACGCGTCGCGCAGCGCCGCGTACGAGACGTCGTCGAGCGCGAGCGCGTCCGGCCGCGCCGCGGCGTGCGCGTCGAGCGCGTCGAGGACGGAGCGCGTCATGCGGCCTCGTTCAGGTCAGGTATGTCTTGAACCATCCGAGCGTTCGCGTCCACGCGTCGGCGGCGGCGCTCGGGACGTAGCTTTCGCGCGTGTCGTCGAAGAACGCGTGGCCCGCTTCGTCGTAGATCTTCAGATCGTGCGGTGCGGTCAAGCGGGCGAACATCGCGCGCACGTCCTCGGGCTTGATCGACGTGTCGCGCGCGCCGAAGCTGCCCATCAGCGGCGCCGTGATGCGGCTCGTGAAGTCGAACATCGCCGGCGTGGTGGGGGCGTCGCTCTTCGCGCCGGGCCGCACGTTGCCGTAGAACATCGAGCACGCCGCGTACGCTTTCGAGTCGATGATCTGCTGCAGCGCGATCCCGCCGCCCATGCAGAAGCCCGTGATGCCGATGGAGCCGTCGCGCGCTTGCGTGCGGATCCAGTCGTGCGCCGCGAGCGCGTCCGTCGTCACGAATCCTTGCGCCGACATCTTGCCTGCGAACGGGACGAACACCGTGTAGTCGGTCATGCCGTCGCCGCTCGGCGCGCCGAGGCGGTCGAACAGCTGCGGCGCGATCGCGATGTAGCCGGCTTTCGCGTAGCGGCGCACGGTGTCGCGGATCGTTGCGTCGACGCCCCAGATGTGTTGGATCACCACGACGCCCGGCATCCGCGCCGTCACCGTGCGCGGCGTTGCGGCGTACGCGCCGATCGGGCCGCCGCCGCTCGGCATGAGCCGCGGTCGCGATACGACGATCGCCGGATCGTCCTCGGCGACGATGGGCGGGTGCGGTTTGCCGAAGCCGTCGGTCTGCGCGCTCACCGCCGCGGCGTTCGCCGCCACGAGCGCGGCGCCGGCGCCCAGCGACACGAACCCGCGCCGCGAGAATTCGAGCTTGGTGGCGTTGACGGGGTCGGTGTGCTCGGCGCTCATCAGGAGTACAGGTGTCCGCACGCGGTCGCGCGCGCGTCTTTGACGTTGGACGAGAACACGACCACGTTGTAGTTGCCGGACAGCAATTTCTCTTCGACCGCTTTCACGCTGGACACGGACCTGCCGTTGCGCATGTCGTTCAGGAAATACACCGGACCGCCCGGATCGAACTCTTCGCACGATTTGCCGCGGTAGATGCGGACCGACTGCACGCGGCCGGGCTCGGTGCCTTTGAGGTCCACGACCACGCTCGTCGCGGCGCCGCGCCGGAACAGCGTCACGGTGCCGACCTGGCCGGAGTTGTTCACCTGCTCGACGCCGCGCTCGGTGCCCACCCCGGGATCGCCGGGGTACGACTGCGCCGAGGCGGCGGTGGTGGTGAGCAGCGCGAGCGCGAGCGCGGCGGCGAGTCGCTTCATGAGGTCTCCTTTGCGGCGGGGAACCGTACGTGGCTCTGCACGGTGTTCCGCTCAGCGGCCCGCGCTGACCTCGTCCCAGACCTGCTCGGCGCGCAGATGCAGCGCGGACGCGTCCGCGGCCAGCACGTAGCCCTCTTTGAGGAGGCTCGCGGTCGCGGCGTCGTACGCGGCGAGGTACGCGCCGCGGTCGGCGTAGCGCTCCGCGACGGAGAGCCGCGGATCGTGGGCGGCGAGCCGCTCGTCGCGCGTTTGCGCGAACGGCGCGAACGTTCCGAAGAAGTCGACGAGCCGGTCGCCGAAGCCGGTCGCCGCGGTCCGCACGTTCCAGCCCGTGTACGTCGCCAGCGGCACCGCGATCTCCGGCAGCCGCACGCCGCCCACGTCGATGCCGTCGGCATCCACGCGCGGCACGAGCGACGCGTACGGCGCGCCGACGCCGGGCGGCTCGCGGTCGTCGATGCCCGCGTTCCAGCGTGGCCCGAAGTCGTACTGCCACGTGCGGTGCAGCGCACCGGGCGTCGGCGCGACGATGCCGGGGATCGCGGGAAACGCCCACGCCTCCGGCGCCACGAGCGTGCCGGCGGCGATCGTCGGATACCGGCTCGGCGGCGGCGGCGCGCCGGTGCGCACCCAGTCCTCGAGCCGCAGCAGCAGCGCGCGTTCGACCCAGCGGTAATCGAGCGGGTCGGTGCGCTGGCGCATGCCGTCGCGCAGCGTCGTCGCGAGGTTCGGGATGTGCATCCCGCCCGCGATCGCGTAGAAGCGCACGCCATCGGGCAATATCGCGTCGCGCGTGCCGTCGTCGGTCGTCGTCATCAGCGACGCCGTGCGGCCCCAGTACTCGTGCGACGTGTCGACGTCGATCACTTTGAGCCCGCGCGGCAGCGGCCAGTCGGCTTCGCGGAACGGCGGCACGTCCGTCGGGTAGAAGAACGACGAGAACGCCGCCGCGTCGCGCGACGGCTGCGCGAAGCGGTGGTCGAAACTTCCGAGCGACGGTCCGCTGACGATGGGCATGATGGCGTCGAACACGGGGCGGCCCGATTCGTCGGCATCGAAGCCGCGCTGCACGAGCGTGCGCAGGAACCGCCCGCTCTGCGAGATGCCGAAGCCGTACGCGCGCGCGACGTGCACCGGCGCGGACGCGTCGTGCTTGAGATACGACACCGCGTCGCGCACCGCGGCGAGGCCGAGTCCCACCACGACGGGATCCTTCGCGCGGTACACGAGCTCGTAGATCTTGCCGGGCACGAAATTCCCGTCGAGCGCGATCGCCGTGCCGTTGCGCGTGAACCGCCAGCGCTCGCGCGGGATCGTGCGGCGCGGCGCGATCACGTCGTCGCGCTCGGTGAGCACGTTCGCGGCGTCGTTGTCCGACGCGATCGGATACGGCACGTGATCGCGGTCGCCGATCCCCTGCTCGGCGGCGGCGGCGTCGACGTGAAAGTCGCTGCGCACCAGCCCCGTGATCGGCTTGCCGCCGGAGCTCGCGACGGGCGCGCGCAGCCCCAGCAAACCGGGCTCGCGCGGCACGTCGAACTGCCAGCCGATCACGACGACGGTGAAGCCGTGCCGCATCAGAAAGCCGTCGCCGAGCTCGTCGGGCCGCGCGGGATCGCGCGAAAAGCGCCCGCGGTTGATGGCGAGCGCGGTCGCGCCGCCGCGGTTGGGGATGTCGATCACGGCGGCGCCGTTGGACTGCGAGCGGTCGGCCGGCGCGAGGATCAGGACGTCGGCGGACGAGACGACGAGCCCGCGCGTGCGCGGCGCGAGCGCGAGATCCACGATGCGGCGGTTCGCGGCGGCGCTCGGATCGTCGCCGAACCACAGCCGGCCGGTGATCTTCTCGTAGCCGTACGCGATCGGCGTGCGCGACACGAGCTCGAAGCGCGTGACGTGGGCGGCGGCCGGCGTCGCGAGCGCAGTCAGCAGCATGGCAATGAGGACGAGCGGTTTGAAGAGGCGGTGCACGGCGTGCGCCTTCGAGGCCGACTGACCGCGGCCCGCCGAGCCGGCCGTCAAGAAGATTTGATTTGACAAACCAAATTGAGTTGCGCTATGCTCGTCGCACGTGAGCCGTACCGACGCGGATTCCGTTCTCGACCATTATCCGCGCATCTACTTCGCCTGCCACACCCGTCATGTGCGCGACCCGAAGACGGGCGAAGCGTTGAGCGCGCATCAGGTGAGCATCTTGGACCACTTGAGCCTGACCGACCCGACGAGCCTCTCCGAGCTGGCGGCCCACATGGGCGTGACGGCGTCGACGATGTCGCTGGCCGTCGACCGCTTGGAATCCGACGGATACGTGCGGCGAGCGCGCGACCGCGTGGACAAGCGCCGCGTCCGGCTCACGCTCACCGCGAAAGGCCAGCGCATTCGCGAAGCGCACTCCGTGCTCGATCGGGAGAAGGTGACCGCGGTGCTGGGACGGCTCTCCGAAACCGAGCGGCGCACCGCGCTGCGCGGGCTCGAGCTCCTCGCGCACGCTGCCAACCGGCACATCGACGCGCAGCGCGCGCGCGCGGAGGCGGAGCGATGACGATGCTGCTGCTGAAAGTGGCCGGCGGAGTCGCGGGCGCCGTCGTCGCGATCGTCGGTGTGGCCGCCGCCGTCGGCGCCGCGCAGCCCGTGGCGCACGTTGCCTCGCGCTCGGACACGTTCGCAGTATCGCCCGAACAGCTGTGGGATCTTTCGCTCGCCGAGTTCCTGCGCACCAACGACGGCTCGTACGCGATCGTCGAGCAGGATCGTCCGCGGCGGCTCGTCACGGTGATCGTCGAAAAGAAGCTTCCGTACGGCGGCAGCTGGACGTACGAGTTCGCTCCCGCCGCGGGCGGCACGACGCTCACCGTGGTCGAGCGCGGTGAGGTATACAACCCCGTCTTCCGGTTCATGTCGCGCTACGTCATCGGGCAGACGCGCACGCTCGACGCGTATTTCGCGAACGTGCGCAAGGCCGTGGAAACCGTGCGCTCCGCGAAGGTGTAGCGCGGCCGTGGGAAAGGAAGCGGCCTGCGTCGCGCGCGTCAACGGAAACGCGGCGCAGGCGAAGGCACATCTCGATTCGACCGAGCTGCGGCTTTCCGGCGGCCATCGCCTGACGGTGCCGCTCGCGGCGCTCACGAGCGTCGCCGCCGACGGCGACGCCCTCCGGCTCGCGCTGCCCCACGTCGCCGTGGAGCTGGAACTCGGGAAGATCGCGGCGCAGCGCTGGGCGCACGCAATCAGCAATCCGAAGTCGCGGCTGGAGAAGCTCGGCGTGCGTGGCCGCGAGCGCGTGTGCGCGCGCGGCATCGAGGACGAAGGCTTCCTCGCCGAACTCCGCGACGCGCTCGCGAACGCACCGGCGACGTCGCTGCGCGGATCGTTCGACATCATCTTCCAGGGCGTGTCGCACCCGGACGAGCTCGACGAGATCGCGCGCGGCCGCGTACACCTCACGCCCGCCGGTGCGCTGTGGATCGTGCACCCCAAGGGCAAGGCCGCCGCCGTCGGCGAGGCCGGCGTTCGCGCGGCGATCGCGCGCGCCGGCCTCTTCGATGCCAAGGTCGTGGCGTTCTCGGCCACCCACACGGCGACGAAGGCCGCGATCCGCCTCAAGGACCGCCCGAAGCGCTGAGATCGGCCTCACACCCGCTTGCTCCCCTTCCGCTAGGAAGTGGGTGCGCGCGCCGGCGCGGCCGACAACGTAGGAAAGCCCGTGAGCGGGAAAGCGCGGTGCCTTAGCCTTTGCAGCCGAGGTAGGCGAATGCAGCGACTCACAGCAGGCGCGCTCCTGACGAGCGCGGTCTTCCTCGCAGGATGCGGCGGCTCGGGGAGCTTCGCGCCCCGGCCTGCGAACAAGACTGCTCCCGCGTCGGTAGGCCGGCAGTTCAAGACCGTGGCCGAGGGCGTCGCCGCGGGTGCGCTCAAGCCCGTCTGCGGTCCCGTGGGAACGGGCCGCGCGCGCTGCACCTCGTACGTCGTCGTGCAAAACAGCGCGGCGCCCGCGGCGCAATCGGCGCAGCGATCGGCATCCGCGCGGCCTGCGGCGCCGGACGGCTTCGGTCCCGACGACTTGCAGTCGGCCTATCATCTCACCGCGGCCGCGCGCAGCAACGGCAACGACGCGCTGATCGCGATCGTCGATGCGTACGACACGCCGCAAGCGGAGCACGATCTCGCGGTGTATCGCGCGCGGTACGGCTTACCGCCGTGCACGACGGCGAACCGTTGCTTTCGCAAAGTGAACCAGAACGGCAAGGCCGCGCCGCTGCCGCCGGTGGCGCCGCCGGATTTCGCCGGCTGGCAAATCGAAACGGCGCTCGATCTCGAGCTGGTGTCCGCGAACTGTCCGAAGTGCAACATCCTGCTGGTCGAGTCGAACGACGACTTCATGAATAATCTCGGCGCGGCCGTGAACGAGGCCGCCGAGTTCCAGCCGGCCGCGATCTCCAACAGCTACGTGTCGAACGAGTCGCCGACGGATTCGGGACCGGTCGCAAACGGCGGGCTGCTGGCGTACTACGTTCACCCGAACATCGCGGTGGTTGCGGGCAGCGGCGACTTCAGCTACATGTCGATGCCGCAGTGGGACGGCTCGGTGATCGGCCCGCTGATTCCCGCGGCATTTCCGAGCGTGGTCGCGGTGGGCGGCACGGAACTGTGGCAGGATGCGACGGTCGCTCGCGGCTGGAGTGAGAGCGCGTGGTCGAGCACCGGCAGCGGCTGCAGCGCCTTCGAGGCGATGCCGCCGTGGCAGCAGGCCGACCCGAACTGCACCGGCTCGTCCACCGATGCGCAAGGCTGGACGCGAACGTTCCCGTCGCGCATCTACGGCGACGTGGCGTACGCGGCGGACAACGTCGCCGAGTACGACTCGAGCGGCCTCTACGGTCCGAACGGGTGGCACGTGCTCGCCGGCACGAGCGTCGGATCGCCGGCGATCGCCGCGATCTACGGTCTGGCCGGCTACGGCCCCGGCGGCAGCCGCGACTCGGACGACGCGGACTTCCCGGCGCGCAAGCTCTACACGGCGCGGCGCGGGTTGTTCGACATCGCGTCGGGAAGCAACGGCGCATGCAGCGACACGTACTTGTGCAGCGCTGGGCCCGGCTACGACGGCCCCACCGGCAACGGTTCGCCGAACGGCCTCACCGCCTTCTGAGCGCGGCGCGATGAAGCGCCGCACGTTCGTCGCGGGGACGCTCGCGGTGACGGCGCTCGTTTCGCCGCGCGGTCGCGCCGTTGCGGCGGACGGCGCGGCCGTGATCGATGATCTCGTCACCGCGAATCGCATCCTGGCGCACGAAAACGTCGTGGACGGATTCGGACACGTGAGCGTCCGCGATCCGCAGAATCCGAATCATTACCAACTCTCGCGCAGCGTCGCCCCGGCGCTGGTGACGCCGGCCGACATCGTCACGTACGACCTGGACAACAATGCGCTCGACGCGAACGGGCGCACCGGCTACGTCGAGCGCTTCATCCACGGCGCGATCTACAAGGCGCGCCCGGACGTCAACGCGATCGTGCACGCGCACACGCCGGCGGTGATCCCGTTCGGCGTGACGGCGGTTCGCTTGCAGCCGGTGTTCCACATGGGCGCGTTCTTGGGCGCCGGCGTGCCGGTGTTCGAGATCCGCGAGGCCGGCGGCAGGTCGACGGATCTGCTCGTTTCGACGGCGGCGCTCGGCGACGCGCTCGCGCGCACGCTCGGCAGCGCGAACGTCGCGCTGATGCGCGGGCACGGCTTGGTCGCGGTCGGCAGCTCGATCCCCGAAGCGGTGTTCCGCGCGTACTATACCGGCCAGGACGCGCAGCTCCAAGCCGAGGCGCTGAAGCTCGGCAACCCGACATATCTCAACCCCGACGAAGCGCGCCTCATGACGAAAACGCAAAGCGGTCTCGTCGGGCGCGTCTGGGACCTCTGGAAGCGAGCGCTCCCACCGCGCTAGGCAGATTCTCTCTTCGCAAGCGATCACGTACACCGTGCCGAAGCCTTCTACGATGATCGGTCAGCACGTTTCGGACGTAAGCGCGACGATTACCGCGATGCCGCGTTCCGGGATTCGGGAGATCATGGATGCGGCTTGGCAGACGCCGGACTGCATCGTGCTGGCGGTCGGTCAGCCGGATTTTCCGACGCCGCCGCACGTCATCGACGCCGCCGATGCCGCCGCGCGTGCGGGCAAGACGGAGTACGTCTCCAACGCCGGGATACCGCAGTTGCGCGAGGCGCTTGCGGAGAAGATTCGCGCGCGCAACGGCTACGCCGTTCGTTCGAACGACATCGTCGTCAGCAGCGGCGGCGTCGAAGGGATCTTTGCGGCGCTGTCCGCGCTGCTCGATCCCGGTGACGGTATTCTGCTGCCCGATCCCGGCTGGCCGAATTTCGCGATGATGGCGACGATGCTGCGCGCGCGCATCCTGCCGTATCCGCTCGTGCCCGAGAGCGGTTTCTTGCCGGAGATCGCCGATTTGGAGCGGCTCTGCGACGCCGGCACGAAAGTCATCTTGCTGAACTCGCCGTCGAACCCGCTCGGCGCGGTGATCGACCGCCAGCGCATGCGCGAGATCGCCACGTTCGCAGCGGCACGCAGCCTGTGGATCGTGTCCGACGAGTGCTACGACGAAACGCTGTTCGACGACCGCTTCGTCAGCGCCGCGGCGGTGGCCGATCCGGAGCGCACGATCGCGATCTACACGTTCTCGAAGACGTACGCGATGACGGGCTGGCGCGTGGGCTATGTCGCCGCACCGGCGGCCGCGATCGCGCAGATCGCGAAGCTGCAAGAGCCGCTGATCTCGTGCGTCAACGCGCCCGCGCAGTATGCGGCGCTGGCGGCGCTGACGGGCCCGCAAGATGTCGTCGCCCAGATGAACGCGGCGTATCGCGAACGGCGCGACGAAGTGTGCCGCCGGCTCTCCGCGGCGTGCGTCCCGGCGCTGCCGCCGAGCGGCGCGTTCTACGTGTGGGCCGACGTGCGCGCGAGCGGGTTACCGAGCCGCGACTTTGCCTTCGCGCTGCTGCGCGAGCGCGGCGTCGCGGTCGCACCGGGCACCGCGTTCGGTCCGGGCGGCGAAGGTTTCGTGCGCATCTCGCTCGCCACCGAGCCCGCCGCACTGTACGAGGGAATCGACCGGATGATCGCCGCGCTGCGCTGAGCGCTCAGTGAAAGTTGCGGGCGCGCACCTTCTCCGCGGCGCCCGCGTCCAGCGGCCAGCAGCGCTTCATGATCACGTCGACGCAGCCGTACTCTTTCTGCAGCACGCCTTCCACGATCAGGCATTGCGAGGTGCGGATGGTGCGGCGGTTGCGCTCGTAGACGTCGGGGCGCACGATCACGTTCACCAGGCCCGTCTCGTCCTCGATCGTCAGGAACACGAAGCCTTTCGCGGTGCCCGGGCGCTGGCGCGTGATGACGAGGCCGCCGATCTTGCACACGAGGTTCTTCGGCATCGCGGGCAGGCGGCTCGCGGCGAGCACGTTCTGCGCGTCGAGGAACGGCCGCACGTGCGCGATCGGCTGCACGTCGCTCACGCCGGTCGCGTGGATATCGAGCGTCGTCTGCTCGACCGCGCTCAGCTTCGGCAGCGCGGCCTCGGGCTCGTCGGCGATCTCCATCGCGCGGCCCAGCTCGCCGCGCGTCTCACGCTCGTCCAGGCCGCGCAGCGCCCACATCGCTTCGCGGCGCGTCGGATACCACGGCGCGAACGCGCCCGCGGCGGCGAGGTTCTCCAGCGCGTCGCGGTCGAGCATCGTGCGCCGCGCGAAGTCGAGCAGGTCGGGAAACTCACGCGGCGCGCTCTCGTCCTCACCGTACGACAGCGCGCGTTCGAGGCGGTCGCGTTGTACTTCGCCCATGCCGCGCACGAGGTGGAACCCCAGCCGCAGCGCGCCGTCCTTGTCGACGAAGCTCCACCACTCGCTTTCGTTCACGACGATCGGCTTCACGATCACGCCGTGGCGGCGCGCGTCGTTGACCAGCACTTCCGTCGAATAGAAGCCCATCGGCTGCACGTTGAGGATCGCCGCGCAGAAGATGGCGGGCTCGTGGCATTTCACGTACGCCGACGCGTAGGCGAGCAAGGCGAACGAGGCCGCGTGCGACTCCGGAAAACCGTAGTCGGCGAAGCCTTCGAGCATGTGGTACAACTTGTCGGCATCCTCGCGCGGGATGCCGTTATGCACCATTCCATCCACAAGGCGTGGATAAAGCTCGATCATGCGCTCGCGCGAGCGCTTGTGTCCCATCGCCCGCCTCAAGCGATCCGCCTCTCCTGCCGAAAACCCCGCGGCTTCCATCGCCATGCGCATGCCCTGCTCTTGGAACAGCGGCACGCCCAGCGTGCGTTCGAGGATCGGCTTGAGCTTCGCGTGCGGGTACGTCACCGGCTCCAAACCATTACGGCGGCGGAGGAACGGATGCACCATGTCGCCTTGGATCGGTCCGGGGCGAATGATCGCGACCTGCATCACAATGTCGTAGAAACACGCGGGCTTGAGCCGCGGCAGCATCGACATCTGCGCGCGCGACTCGACTTGGAACACGCCGATGGAGTCGGCGCGCTGCAGCATCTCGTACGTCGGGCGGTCGTCGCCGGGGACGTCATTGAGGCTCAAAGGAGGCCGCTCGGGATACCGGCGGCGATGCAGCGCGAACGCGTCGCGCAGCAGCGACAGCATCCCCAAACCGAGCAGATCGATCTTGATGACGCCGAGGTCGGACAGATCGTCCTTGTCCCACTGCACGATCGTGCGGTCGCGCATCGACGCCCACTCCACCGGCGCCACCTCGACCAGCGGCGAGCGCGTGATCACCATGCCGCCGCTGTGAATCCCCATGTGCCGCGGAAAGCCGTCGATGCGCCGGCAGATGCGCATCAGCAGCGCGCCGAGCTCGCCGCCGACGGGTCCACGCAGGTGCGCGTCGGGATCGGCGCCGTAGTCGCCGGCTTCGAAACTCCACGGTGCGGGCCGCGCCGGCGGCGGCGTTGCGGCGGGCGCGTCGTCTGCGCGCGACATCAGGATGTTCGAGCCCGCGTCGAGATCGCGCCGCTTGGCGACCGACGGCGGCAACGGCTTTGCTTCGACGTTCGGCACTCCGACGGCGCCCGCGAGCGACTCGCGCGTGTCGTACTCGCGCACGATCGCGTCGACTTGGCCTAGCGTCAGCCCGAGCGCTTTGCCGACGTCGCGGATCGCCGACCGCGTGCGGTACGTGATCACCTCCGCCGCCATCGCCGCGTGCTCGCGCCCGTAGCGCTCGTACACGTACTGGATCACCTTCTCGCGGTCTTGGTGCGCGAAGTCGATGTCGATGTCGGGAACCTCGCCGCGCTCTTCGCTCAAGAAGCGCTCGAACAGCAACTGGCCCTTGATGGGGTCGACGGCGGTGATCCCGAGCGCGTAGCACACGACGGAGTTCGCCGCCGAGCCGCGGCCTTGCGCCAGCACGCCGAGCCGCTCCGCGGCGTTGGCGATGTCCCACACCACCAGAAAATAGCCCGCGAGGTCCATGCGCGCGATGATCCCGAGCTCGTACTCGAGCTGGCGCTCCACCTTGGGATCGAGCGGCTGCGCATAGCGCCGCTTCGCGCCCGCGTAGACGAGCGTGCGCAAATAGGAGTGCGCCGACGCCTCGCCGTCCGGGATCGGGAACAGCGGAAACTCGCCGCGCAGCTTGTCGAGCCGGAACGCGCACCGTTCGACGATCGCCAGCGTGTTCGCGATCGCGAGCGGAAACTCGGCGAACAGCCGCGCCATGCGCGCCGGCGACTTGAGATCGTGCTCGTGGTTGGGCCGCAGCAGCGTGCCCGCGTTCTGCAGCGACGCGCCGTACTTCACGCAGGTCAGCACGTCGCAGAGCTGCGCGTCGTCGCCGCCTGCGTACGCGACGCCGTTGGTCGCGACGTACGGCACGTCGAGCTGCATCGCCAAGCGCACCAGCGCGCGGATCAGCGCGGGATCCTCGGGCCGGGCGTGGTGCTGCAGCTCGAGGTAGAAGCGCCGCGGGAACAGATCGCGCAACCGCGCGCCGAGCGCGACCGCGGCATCGGTGTCGCGGCGCAGCAGCGCCTTTTCGACGATGCCGTTGCGCCCGCCCGACAGCGCGACGAGCCCGTCGGTGCGGCCGTCGAGATCCTCGAGCCGCAGCCGCGCGTCGCGCTTGCGCCCGCGCAGTTGCGCGGTGGAGATGAGCCGGGCGAGGTTGGCGTAGCCGGCCTTGTCGGCGGCGATCAGCACCAGCCGCGGCGTGTCGGTGGGGACGTCCTTGGCGGAGCGCGCGGGCCTGCTAGGCCTGATCGGTTCGGCGGCGGCGGACTCCAGCGTCAGCTCGGCCCCGCACAGCGCGGCGAACTGCGGCGTGGGCACGGCGGCCTTGGCGAACCGGACCGCCCCGTAGAGCCCGTCCCGGTCGGTCAGCGCGATCCCGCGCAGCCCCAGCGCCAGCCCGTGCTCGACCAGCTCCTCGGGGTGCGAGGACCCCTCGAGGAAGCTGAAGTTCGACCAGCAGTGGAGCTCGGCATACTCATCGGGCATGGGGACTGGGAGTATGCTCGAACACATGTTCGCATTCCCCGGTGGAGCGTGGGGTCATGCTGTGCGGGCGCCCAATGACAGCGCGCTGCGCATCGGGGCAAGGCGCAGGCCCCCGTTCCCGCCTCGCGTCGACTACGGTAAGTAGTCATATGACTGTCAGGACGTTGTCATATGATAGTGTTTCCGCTATCATATGATAGTGACTTCGCGCTCAAAAGGGTTGTTCGGCTCTCGCACGCGTGAACGCGTCCTGAAGCTGCTCGGCATCCTCGAGCGCTCATATCCTCGCGAGATATCGGCGCTTCTGGGCGAAGATCTCAGCGTCGTCCAGCGCACCGTCGACGCCCTCGAGCACGATGGCGTGCTCGCCTCCCGCCTGCTCGGTCGGACTCGCCTCTTCGAGCTAAATCGCACCTACCAGCACTACGCGCCCGTGCGGGAGTTACTCGCGCGGATGGCTCAGAGCGACCCGGAGATCGTTGAAGCCGCCCAAAGCGTTCGGCAACGCCCTCGGCGGGCACGCAAAGAGTTGTGAAGGAGCTCGATAGCGACGCGACACTCACCGACGTCGCATTCGCCGCGTGCACGGCACTCGATCGTGCGGGCGAGGTCGCCGTGCTGTGCGGCGGCAGCGCGGCGACGTATTATGCACCCGAGGCGTACCAATCACGCGACCTCGACTTCGTGCTCCGATTCGCGGCGCGAGCACGGGTCATCGACGATGCGCTTCGCCCGTTGGGATACG
>Ga0066662_10000893_pt1 | contig 13323 bp, 11 predicted proteins | sample GraSoiAngelo_111_FD_133939 | JGI IMG/M metagenome (GOLD analysis project Ga0066662, IMG submission 133939) | Grasslands soil microbial communities from the Angelo Coastal Reserve, California, USA - 14_0903_12_40cm | ecosystem: Environmental > Terrestrial > Soil > Grasslands | place: USA... | reverse complement strand
TTCATCGTGAGTGCAATGTAACACCCATTCGGTGAAATTCATCCAGTGACTTTTTGGTGACCATCTCTGCTGCCTTGGCCTCTCTCGCTGGATAACATCCGTTCTTTAAAGACGGATCACGGCTGGTGAGAACGGTGTTTTATGCTACTATCCTGAGCAATACTGGAGTTATCCAAGCTATGAATTCCGCCCTTCGTCCCATGAGCACCGGAGAAGTGCTTGACCGAACATTTTATCTTTACCGCAACAATTTCATTCTGTTTGCCGGTATCACCCTGGTAGCGTCCATTTTTTCCCTGTGCGTTCGCCTGGCGATGTTGTTTGCCTTTGGCTCTGAGGCAGCCCAGGGGAGTTTGCAGCGTTCTCCCCTCCTTTTTCTGGTGACCTTAGTAATATACGTCATCGCATACCTGGTCGTACATTCACTGGCATCGGGAGCGACGGTTCACGCGGTTTCACTCGTACATCTAGGACGCAGCGCGAGCATTCACCAGTCCTACAGCGAAATCAAATCTCTCTTCTTCAGAATTTTCAACATAGTAGTTTCCGTTTTTATCCGGGCTATAGGGCCAACGATTATTATTTACGCCCTGCTGTTCGGTGTTGCCCTTTCTCTGACGCGGGGAGCGAGAGACAACCCGGGTTCCAGCGCTGTTATTGCGGGGGCCCTTATGGCGTTGGTTCTTCTTCTGGTGTTGATCGTCGCCCTGGTGTGGATGATAAGGACATTTGCCCGCTATGCGTTCGCGGTGCCTGCATGCGCCATTGAGAAAGTTTCCGCCGGGGATGCGCTGAAACGGTCAAAGTTTTTGACGAAGAAAAGCATTGGACGTGTGGTGCTGGTGTTCCTTCTCACCGGACTCATTGCCGTGGCTCTTGGATACGTATTCCAGTTACCCGTCTATCTTGCCCACGGTACTTTCTGGATGACACCGAGCATACATTTAAGCCTGCCTTATGTTGTAGGACTCTACATTGCAGACTTTCTGGCGGGGAGCCTGGCAGGTCCCATCGCCACCATCGCTATCGCATTGCTTTATTACGATGAAAGAATCAGGAAAGAAGCTTTCGATCTGCAATGGATGATGCAATCCATAGAGCCTGCGGCCAATCAGGCGGCAACGGCTGCAGTGCCGGGCACGGGCGCGATTCAATAAGTGAGCGAGGTCTGACCATTTGTACGTTTCTCCATCTCCAGATGCGGCCCCGCAATCCGGCATAGCCATGAGTTCCGTTCTGCGCCCCATGAGCACCGGCGAAGTTCTGGACCGCGCGTTCGTGCTGTATCGCAGCCATTTCCTGTTCTTTGCCGGAATCGGGACGCTGCCCGCACTGACTTTTTTTGTTGCGATCTTAATCTTCAAGCTCTCAGAAAAAATCATGCCCGGCTGGGATGGCAACGTAGGCAACACTGCAGTGGCTGGATTGCTGATCGCCGGCTATGTATTGGTATTTTCCCTGCTGGGGCTTTCCGGTGTTGCCATGGCGACCGGGGCGACGATTTATGCTGTTTCCCGCCTGCATCTTGGCTATACAACCACGGTACGGGAATCGTATAGCAAGGTGGTGCGTTTCACGGGCCGCATCCTGAGGCTGGTACTCACGGTTGCCCTGCGCATGGTGGGAAGCTGGCTGGTGATATTTGTCCTGTTATCTGGAGGAGCCTATCTGTCCCAATGGTTTTTACGCTCAAAACTGGTGCTCCTCACTCCGCTGGGGTCAGAGATTTTCGCGATAGTACTAACAGGCGGGTGTATGTTGGGCGGCCTGATCTGGTCACTGCGTATTGCCTGCAAGTACTCCCTCGCGGTTCCCGCATGTGTACTGGAGAATATGCCTGCACGCCAGGCGCTCAAGCGCAGCAAGTTCCTGGCAAAAGGCGCGCTGTTCCGCGTTTTCCTGATTCAGCTCCTGGTTAACTTTGTGGGAGTACCGATTTTCTGGGTGCTGCAGATACCAGGGATATTCGTTGCTTATCTGAATCAGGGAATACCTAACCTGATCATGGTGTTTATCGGAGCGCTGGTGGCGACCGCTGTGGCATTTCCCATTGGGGCGGTGGGAACCTGCCTGGTCTATTATGATCAGCGCGTGAAGAAAGAAGCCTTCGACCTGCAAATCATGATGGAATCACTGGCCCAGCCGGCGATCGAGCAGGCTGCCGCCGCGGCCCCTGGTATCGGATGAAAACTGGACGAACATTCCGCTGGTTTTTTTTGTGTCTGCTGGCCGTACCGCTTCTGGCCGTGGCGCAGCCCAGCCTCTCCAACAGCCAGTACCTGCAACAGCTTGAAGATCTGAGCGCCAGGATCGCAGAGGTGAAGCAGCATCCGGAGCAGGCCAAATCAGTGGAGGAATCAGTTCCCGACCGGGTTTCCATCAGCGGCAAATACGGTGAATGCTCTTTCAGCTATGAATGGCTGAAGAAAGACATGCAGCAGTTCGAGAAAGCAGAGCCACTCAAGCGCAATGCCTTTCTGGATGAGATCGAGGAAAGACTGAAGCTGCTGGAAGAGCAGGCCAATACCTACGATCAGCCGCAATCAGACTCCAGCGCCGGCCATGCAAAGCTGGGCGAGATACTCTCGCGGAAAGAGTTCAACAAAGTGCATGGCGCGAGCCGTTTTGACATCTGGTGGGAGAAGGTGATGCGCTGGATCGACAGTTTCTTTCAGAAACATCCCCTTACCGGAAACTCGCGCATTGATTTCTGGCACATGCTCGTTTATGCATGCGTGGTAGTGGCTTTTATCCTTTTTGCCTGGTGGCTCAAGAAGAGATTCGATTATCCCCGGTATGATGATGGTGTACGCGAGATCATACCCTTTGCGCCGTCGGCACGAAGTTGGCGTTCGTGGCTGGCAGAGTCCCGCACACTGGCCCAGCAGGAAGACTGGCGCAATGCCATCCACCTGGCGTACTGGGCAGGAATCTCATTTCTGGAAGAACATGGCGCCTGGCGGCCAGACCGGGCGAGAACACCGCGTGAATATCTGCGCCTGCTGAACGCGCGCAACTCGCAGCACCCGACACTGGCTACGCTGACCCGAAAATTTGAAGTCACCTGGTACGGTCAGCGGAGCGCCAACGCTACCGACTTCCAGGAAACGCTGGGCCAGCTTGAGAAACTAGGGTGCAGATAACTCTCGACAAAAACGACCGAAGATTGCTGCAGATCACCATTGCCGTGATTGTGGTGCTGATCGTGGTTCTGGCTGTTTTCTCCACGGAAGACGACAAAGATTCCGGCGTTCCCACCAGTTACTCAGCCCAGAGCAGTGGGGCCAAAGCCGCGTATCTGCTGCTCAAAGAAGAAGGCTACAACGTGGAGCGCTGGGAAAGTTCTTTGAGTGAATTGCCTGATGAAGCGGCAAAGACCGTGCTGGTGCTGGCCGGTCCAATACGAGGAGCCGATAAAGAAGAGAAAGACGCGGTCCGATTGTTTTTGAATCGCGGCGGGCGGGTGCTGGCCACCGGCTACAATGCCTCCATCTTCATTCCGGAATCCAATGCGATTCCAGAAGCGCTGCCCGATGCCGTGGCAAAGGAATACAAGCCTGACATACCAAGCTCACTTACGCGCGCGGGTACCATCAAGTTCTCGCCTCCATCGCACTGGGGCGATCCCAAGCCTGCGCAGCTTGTACATTACTCGCACGATGGCAAGGGCCTGGTGGTTTCTTACAAAGTCGGCAAAGGCGAGGTGATCTGGTGGGCTGGGAGCGGATGCCTGATGAACTCCGGCATTCGCGATGCCGGCAATCTTGACCTGCTGCTGAATTCGATAGGGCCGAAAGACACTCATGTCTTATGGGACGAGTATCTGCACTCCTGGCATGAAACGGAAACCGGCTACACCTCGTTTCCGCCGATACGATACGGGCTGGTGCAGTGCGGGCTGGCCTTTGTGGCGCTGCTGCTGGCTTATGCGCGCCGCAATGCTCCCATTCATCCGCTCTATGAACCCTCGCGGCTCTCTCCGCTGGAATTCGTGAACACGCTGGGGAGTCTGTACCAGCGAGCCAACGCTGCGCGTACGGCGCTGGAGGTGCCGTACCACAGGTTCAGGGCATTGCTGGCAAGAAAGCTGGGACTGCGCTCGAATGCCTCCTCTGCCGATCTGGCGCGAGGCGCGCGCAGGCGCCTGGCGTATAAAGAGCCGGGACTGGAAAAAACGCTGGAACAGATTGAGCAAAGCCTCAACGATCTCGATTTGAAAGAAGCCACGGTGCTGGACCTGGTGCAGAAGCTCAGCCAGCATGCACATAACCTCAAGCTCATCTCTCAGGAATAAGGAGAACATCTCTCATGCAGACCGTCTCTCGGGTACTGGCCCACGGACGCACTGAACTGGCCAAGGTAATCGTCGGGCAGGAAGAACTGGTGACCCAGTGCCTGGTCACGATTTTGTGCGGAGGCCACGCGCTGCTGGAAGGCGTGCCCGGCATTGCCAAGACCCTGGTCATCAAAGCTTTTGCGCGGCTGTTCGCGCTGGATTTCAAAAGAGTGCAGTGCACCTCTGACCTCATGCCCGCCGACATCATGGGCAGCAACGTCCTGAACCTCTCCACCAGCACGTTCTCGCTGCATCGCGGCCCGCTGTTCACCGACCTGCTGCTGGCGGATGAGATCAACCGCATGCCTCCCCGCACCCAGGCGGCGCTGCTGGAGTCGATGGAAGAAAGGCAGATCAGCATCGACGTAACTACCTACCGTCTTTCTGAATTCTTTACCGTGTTCGCCACGCAGAACCCGATCGAGTTCGAGGGCACCTATCCTCTGCCGGAGGCGCAGCTTGACCGCTTTCTGATGAAGATCAACGTGACTTATCCGGACGCGGATCAGGAGGTCACGATCCTGCAAAATCATCACCAGGGATTCGATCCGCATGACCTGAGCGCGGCCCATCTGGCTGAACTGACTTCGGGAACGCTGGCGGAGGCGCGCGCCGAAATCAAGAATGTGAAGGTTGAACCGGCGCTCTTCCGCTACATGGTAGAGATTATCCGGCGCACACGCGACTGGCCGTCATTCTCGATTGGAGCGAGCCCGCGCGCAGCCGTCAGCCTGATGAATGTGGCCAAGGCATTTGCAGCGCTGGAAGAGCGTGATTACATGATTCCCGATGATGTAAAAGCAGCCGTGCTGCCGGTGCTGCGCCACCGCGTGATCCTGCGCCCGGAAGCGGAACTTGAGGGGCTGGAGAATGACCAGATCCTGAATGAAGTCATCGGCTCCATCGAGGTTCCCAAGTGAGACCCCGCCTGCTTGCCCCAGGCACGATAACGGCAAAGTGTAAGCCGGCGGGCCGTCTGGGTTTTGGGTTTGGCCGCCGATTCTTCCTGCTGATTCTGCTGGGGGTGTTGTGGTGCGTGCCGGCATTCTGGAGCAACAAATTCTTCCTGATCATGGCCGCCTGGGACGCTTGCGTATTCGCCGCCTGGGCCGTGGATTTGTGGCTGCTGCCGCGTGCAGGCAGGCTGACGGTGGAAAGAAGCTGGACCGGTACTGCCTCGCTGAGCAATAACGTCGACATCATGGTGCAGGTGCAGAACGAGAGCGCCGTGCCTCTGGCATGCAGTGTGCTTGAAGATGTGCCGCAGAGCCTGAGAAACGAGCCTGCGGTGGTGGAGATCAAGATTCCACGGCGGTCTTCCGCAAGCCAGACGTATACCGTGCGGCCGCTGCAGCGCGGAGATATCGAGATTGGCGGGGCCTACCTGCGTTACCAGAGCCTGGCGCGTTTTGCGGAGCGCTGGGCGCGCGCCGACCTGAAGCAGACGATTCGCGTCTATCCTGATCTGGAGGAAGCTAAGCGCCAGAACATCTATCTGAGCCGCGCGCGCCAGATTGAACTGGAAAAACGACTGGTGCGGCAGCGCGGCATGGGCCGCGAGTTCGAAAGCCTACGCGAATACCGCGAAGGCGACGAGTTCCGCAACATCTGCTGGACGGCAACTGCACGCCGAGGCAAGCACGTAACCAAGATTTACCAGGTGGAGCGCAGCCAGGCGGTGTGGCTGGTGATCGATGCCGGGCGTCTGCTGCGCGCCAAAGTTGGCGACCTGAGCAAGCTCGACCTGGCCACCAATGCCGCGCTCTCGCTGGCGCAGATCGCTCTGTATTCCGGGGACCGTGTAGGGCTGCTGGTTTACGGGCGAAAGGTGCAGCAGCGCATAGGGCTGGGCAAAGGGCTTTCCCACATGCGCCTGTTGATGGACGGATTGGCTAACGCGCATGAAGAGATTGCTGAGGCCGACCACCTTTATGCAGCTTCATCGCTGCTGCAGATACAGAAACAGCGCTCGCTGATTATCTGGATCACCGATCTTGCCGACAGCTCCATGACTCCGGAGGTGGTGGAGAGCGCATCGCAGATCCTGTCGAAGCATCTTCTGCTGTTCACCATCATCGCCCAGCGCGACCTTGCCCTGCTGGCGGCAAGGTATCCGGACAGCGCGGAAGAGATGTACGAAACCGTAGCCGCGCAGGAGATCGTCCAACGCAGGGAACAGTTGATCAGCCGTGTCCGCGACAAGGGCGCACTGGCGCTGGAGATCCACCCCAATAAGCTGACGACGACCATTGTGAATCAGTATCTGGAGATTAAAGAGAGAAGCTTGATTTAGAAGATTTTCTTTGCCGCTGATCAACGTTGATGACGCTGAAAAAACAAAGCTCACCACTGATTAACACAGATCAACACAGATTTTTTCGATGTGATCCAAAAAAGGGCGCTCTTCCGAGCGCCCTTTTCGTTGCGGAGGAGGGAAGGCTTACTGATTTACGGGAATCTTGATGATCTTCTTCTGGATAGCGTAGGTCACGAGCTGGGCCTTGTTGTGGATGTCGAGCTTGCGCATGAGGTTGAACTTGTGGGCTTCAACGGTCTTCACGCTTAGCCCGAGGATCACGGCAATCTCTTTCACGGAGTTGCCTTCGGCCAGCAGCTTGAGAATTTCACGTTCACGCGGGGTCAGCGTGGAGATGCGCGGGCGCATGCGGGTGTCGCGGACGCGCGAGCGGAAATCTTCCACCAGCTTGCCCAGGACCTGAGAGCTGAGGTACTTGCCGCCTTTGTAGACGTCGCGCACGGCATTCAGCAATTGCGGAGCAGGCGTATCTTTCAGCACGTAGCCGGAGGCGCCGACCTCGAGGCACTGCACGAGATAGTCTTCGTCCTCATACATGGTGAGGAAGAGAATCTTGGTTTCGGGGCGGTTCTTCTTGATCTGGCGGGACGCCTCAAACGAGGAGAGACCGGGCATACCGATGTCCATGAGCACAATGTCAGGGCGGCCTTCACGGGCTTTCTCTACAGCTTCGCCGCCATCAGCAGCTTCGCTAATCACTTCAAAATCGCTTTCGCTTTCGAGAAGGCGGCGTACGCCCTGGCGAAACAGCGTGTGGTCATCAACTAAAAGACATTTAATTTTCGGCATGGGTTCCCTCTAAATTTTAATTCAGCCTGGCAGCAGCGGCCTGGGCTGCAGTATGTTCCGGCAGGCGGTCGATCAACGGCTCGCCCGCAGGAACTGTGATTTCAAGGCGCGTTCCTTTACCTTTGGCCGAGATCACGCGCGAGACCCCACCCAGTGTTGCTATACGTTCTTTGATTCCGGCCAGTCCAAAGGAGTGGCCACGGGAGTTGCTGGTTTTGGCCTGAATGCCTATACCATCATCTTCCACCACCAGATGGATATTCTGGTTCTCGCGGGTCATCTGCACCACTACGCTCTTTGCCTGCGCATGCTTGGCCACGTTGTGCAGGGCTTCCTGCACCACGCGATAGATGGCCTGCTCGATGCCGGGAGCGAGACGGCCTACTTCCTCAGAGATCATCACCCGGGCTTTCACCCCGGTGTTCTTGGCCAGGTCTTTGGCTTCTTTACGGATGGCCGCCATCAATCCAAGTTCCTGCAGAACCAGCGGCGAGAGCTTGCCGATGATCCGCCGGATGCCTTCGATGGTGCGGTCTACTACTTCTACAGTCTCGCGAATCTTGCCCTTTACGTTACGGGCGGTCACGGTCGATTCCATCATTCCCAGGTAGAGGCGAATCACCATAAGCGCCTGGCCGGTTTCGTCGTGCAGTTCGCGGCTGATGCGCTTGCGCTCTTCTTCCTGCACGCGCAGCAGGTGTCCGGAAAGCTCGGCGATGCGGTGCTCGCGTTCGCGCAGGGCATCGGTCATGCGGGCGCGCTCGATGGCCAGGGCGGTGCGCTCCCCGATGGCGCGCATGAGCTCGCGCTCGGTAGGCATCCACTCGTAAGGTTTGTTGAAGCCGATCAGTAGCACGCCGATGGTCTGTCCGTTGGCCTTGAGCGGCACACCCCAAAGGGAGCGGGCGCGATCACGAATACGCGGAGTGAAAATTCCATCCTCGACGCTGGTATCCAGGATCATCCCCGGTTCACCGCTGGCGGCAATGCGTCCGGAAAAGCCGCAGCCCACGGGAATGCGGAAGTCCTCAGGCAGCTCAAAGTTGAGATGAACGGAGGCCGCAACCCTCAGGAAGTCAGCTTCCGGCTCGCGCAGGAGCACGGAGCCGAGCGATGCGTGGAAAGTCTCGGTGGTTACGTCGAGAACCTTCTGCAGGAGAGAAGAAAGATCACCGGCGGCCAGCTCTGCGTCAAGCACAGCAAGCAGAGCGTTGGATTCGCGTGTCTTGGTGTCATAGTAAGCGCCGGAGATGGTCACGAAAGAGACTGAGGAGAGCATCTCCAGGGTGGCCTTGGCTTCGGCGTCGCGTCCGCGAAAAAGGCCTGAGAGGTATGGATCGCAGAATGACTGATAGAGCTCAAGCGAACGCGCTACTGCACGGGTATCCACCTGAAGCTTGGAGAGCCGCACCCCGAAGTAGTTGAGGTTTTCCTGAAAGCCGGGAAAGTCGTCATGACAGAAATAAGAGCATCCGGCGGCCAAGGTGACCCGTTCCAGTGCAGCCAGGATACGGCCATCGAAGCCGAACTCCTCCACCAGCTTCTCCCGCCAGCTATGTGTGATGTCTGGAAAGTAGGGTTCAAGAGCACGAGCAACTTCTACGATTAGCTCCCGAGAGGACTCTTTGAATGATGGAACAGCCGTCACTGACACTTCCTGATGTACTAAGGCCTTGATTCAACAGGAGTTGCTGTATTTCCCGCAAAGAAACCCCTGAAAACCTTAGTTAGTAAGTATTTTACCTAAGATGAGAGGCGATGTGAACTAAATAGTTACTACTTTTTCCGCCAGCAGGGAAAAACCTTATTCGAGATTTTAACTTATTTATCTTCAGCGGTTTGCGGAGGAGTCCCCGTTGGGATTACACGCATTTTTCTTCGGGACTAAAGCCTCAAACAGCGACCACAAAGTTCCTCCGGGACCAGTAGGGGTTATTTCCCTGCGCAGTGTCACCATCGACACCTTTGTTTCATCGAATAGGCTGACTTGTGATTAATAATTTTCCAAAAGACTTGCATATTTTTGCTGAGGGAAATACGTACCAGTTCGTACGTGGCTACCATCTCAGTCTTCACCAAGGAGGGGCCACTCTCAGCGGAGGTCCAACAGCCATTGAACTCGCAAAGACAGACCATCCGTCCTACGCTGATATTGTTGCTGCAGCCCAAGTCAAATGTAGTGCCAGTGTGCTTGTATGTACATATTCTAAGCAGTATTCAAACACGAGAGTCCGACTTCCAACAGGAGAAGAGCTGCGGTTTAGTGACTCTGGATTACTGATGAAAAGTGCGGCGGGTCCGATAACTTAGGATGTGTTGGGCGAACATGTGATTTCACGCATCGATTACATTCGATATTTGCTAAAGGCACTCATATTAGGACGAGGAGACACTTCAATTGATCTACGAGCGCTTAACGCCGAAGCGGGTTTCCAAGATTTAATCCGTGCCGGGAAACTTTCTCCTGACGATCTGTCAAACCACATTCGCTCTCTTGAGAGCAATAACGTGCCCATAGCAATTGCTTTTTACAGTTCTGCGGTTCGCAATATGGGAGAAGAAGTCCGACACGCATTGTTCCGTGCGGGATACCGTCTCAGAACTCTTACCGAGCGTCTTTGCCGAATCAACGCCACCGAATCAGCTCGCAACTATCCAGGTGCGCCGTCTCTCGGACCATGTGAAAGGCAGAGTATTGGTAAGGAATACGATATAGTTTCCTACGAGTTCACTGAGTTGATCACCGCATCGTTTTCAGCGCTCGACTATCTTTATCGATTTTTCTTGTTTGTTGTGCGCAGGCCAGCAGGAGATCCTGCTCGACCCAAAAAGCTGCATTTCCCCGACACCGATCCAACACTAGCGCTAATTGAAGCGGGCGGAGCCCGGAATTCCGATTTATCAGCGAGTGCTGCGCCATTCGCAATTCCAAATCTGACACCCAAAAGGTTCGGCAGTCTTCGAAGGGCCAGGAATGACATCGCGCATAATTTTGGAACAGACGATATTCGGCCTATTGTGTACATTGGCATACCAGCTCCGCCCAAGAATCCTCTCCAATACACTCAGTACACGATTCGCGATATCGCTCCAGATGGCACACCGACAAGCCATGCGTGGTGTGAACAGTTCTATCGGCATGACCGCGATGCCCAAGAATCCGCGTATGAATACCTCGAAAGCTGTTGGAATTGCGTTCTCGACACGTTGGAATGGCTTGCAGTCCGCTTCAGGGCTGAATGTAGAGCTGCCGGAATCTCGGTTCTGGACGCTCCGGGACAGGATTCTATTTCCTGTAATACCCTGCTTGGACTGCGAGCTGTCGATCTTCCTATATCAGAGATTGAGGAGTTCTGTCTTTTTGGCCTATGTCAAGTGTTCTTGCTGCGCGGTAGTGGGTTATTTTGTTCAAAAATGATTCACTATCCCAAATTCCCCCGCTGGCGCGTGGGAATTCGGAGGACTGACGTTCTTAAACCGCGACCTGCTCGACCTTCTTTCCGGATTTCTCCGCGTCTTCCATACGGATGGCCTGCTGGAAATATTCCATGGAAAGTTTCAGGCCGGCTTGGAGATCGATCTTCGGCTCCCAGCCAAGCATCTGGCGGGCCTTGCTGATATCAGGACAGCGCTGTTTGGGATCGTCCTGAGGCAGCGGCTGGAAGGTAATCTCACTCTTCGATCCGGTCACCTTCAGCACCAGTTTGGCACATTCCATGATGGTGAATTCACCGGGATTGCCGATGTTCACCGGCTCATGAATGTCTGAACGGCCCAGGCGCAGGATGCCATCGACTTCGTCACTCACATAGCAGAAGCTGCGCGTCTGGCTGCCGTCACCATAAACCGTGAGCGGTTCACCCCGAAGCGCCTGCTTCATGAAGTTGGAGATCACGCGGCCATCGTTCAATTGCAGGCGAGGGCCGTAGGTGTTGAAGATGCGCAGGATGCGGGTATCCACCTTGTGGTAACGGTGGTAGGCCATGGTGGCGGCTTCAGCAAAGCGCTTGGATTCGTCATAGACGGAGCGCGGGCCGATGGGATTCACGTGTCCCCAGTAGGTTTCTTTCTGCGGATGCTCGAGCGGGTCGCCGTAGCACTCTGAAGTGGAAGAGAGGAGATACTTGGCGCTGTACTTCCTGGCCAGTTCCAGGGTATGGAAAGAGCCGAGAGAGCCGACCTTCAGGGTCTCGATGCCATGCTCCATGTAATCCACAGGGCTGGCGGGTGAGGCGAGATTGTAGATGAAATCCACCTTGCCCGGATCGTAAGGCTCGTTGATGTCTTGCTGGATGAATTCAAAGCGTGATTCACTCCGCAGATGTTCGATGTTGCGCAAGCTGCCGGTGATGAGGTTGTCCACGCAGACCACATGGTGGCCTTCACCCAGCAAAGCCTCGCAAAGATGTGAGCCGATGAACCCGGCTCCGCCCGGTACCAGTACACGCATAGTGTCCTTCCAGTGTATAAGCTTCATCCTACCTTCTCAAAGTAACTCGTGTGGCGTTTGTAAATAGTCCTTGCAAAGATCCATCCGCGCAGCCGAGGGCGGCTGCGCTCCATAGAGATTTCGTTATTGCGATGCTGCGCTCCATAAGGATTTCGTTTCTGCCGATAGAGTGAGATGCAAATCAGCAGCTCTACTGCTGGCTGGCCCGTGCAGTTTTCAGGGCATCGTCAGAACCGGCATTGCACTGGTTGATGCCGCGTTCAATGGCGGTGCCCTCCTCATAGTCGTTCCAGGTCTCAATCAGCAGGTATGGCGCCGGGCTCTGGCCGGTTGAATATCTGCGGAACATCTTGAGTCCGTCTTCAAAGGTCTTGCCGCAGCGGTTGGCGATATGACGATTGCGTGACCATGAGGCCCTGGTGTCGTCAAACCCGGGCCACACGCCGCCTACAGCAATCTTGTCACGGTGATAATGGGTCATGTTGTTGTAGAAGTATTCGAGGTAGTCCTCGCCCCAGTTGCTGCCATCGCGAGCCCATCCGGCCTTGCCCGGCTGCACCCAGGCATAAAAGCCATCAAAGGCATTCGGGTACTTCTCACTCTGGTCTTTGTAGATAAGCACCGGGGGATCGGGCCATCCCTGGGTGACCTGCCGTACTTTGTTCCAGTCAGTGCTGGAGTCCTTGGGGAAGATGAAGATCACCGGCTTGCCGTTGTAGCGCAGATATGCGTCACGCGACGGCCCGGCCTGGCGGCTGATGTATTTGTCGTAGAGATATTGCAGGTCGACGATCACGGCGTCCGTGGCGTACCCGGGATGGTCTACCGCTTCGTCATACTGGACGGCCACTTTGAAATTATTCTGGAGCGCCGCCTGCTGCAGCATTCCATAGCTTTCATCTTCAAACTGCTTGCGCGGTCCATACCAGTTCACCACAAACCCGCCGATATTCAACTCTCTGGCTTTGGCGATCTGCTGCCGCAAGACGCTGGGATCATGGCAGGAATAACCCACGTTGATGTGCTCTTTGTTGCCGAACCAGGGTTGATAAATGGCCAGCAGCAGGGGGCCGCCAGCCGGAGCCTGCACGCTGGTGAGCGATTCTTTCAAATTCGGCTTGGCACAGCCGATTACCGGTAAAAAGAACGAGAGCATCCCTAATGAGAGAAAAAGACGTTTCATGATATTTCCGACTTAGTTGGATGAGGTGAGCAGCAGTTCGCGTTGGATTGGCCCTTGGCTCTTAGCTCTTGGCCTTTAGCTCAAGCATCGTGGAGCACTCATTGCGGCGGATTCACCACAGCGTGGCGAGCCACAACCAAAGGCTTTTACCGCAGTCGGACATGGGACTTGAGTCCCACCCAGAAAAGATGAAAATAGGTATGAGCGACTGCGTGGGCGAAAGCCGAATCTCTGTGGCGCCTGCAAGA
>Ga0066662_10000891_pt1 | contig 13346 bp, 9 predicted proteins | sample GraSoiAngelo_111_FD_133939 | JGI IMG/M metagenome (GOLD analysis project Ga0066662, IMG submission 133939) | Grasslands soil microbial communities from the Angelo Coastal Reserve, California, USA - 14_0903_12_40cm | ecosystem: Environmental > Terrestrial > Soil > Grasslands | place: USA... | reverse complement strand
TTCGTGAGCCAGGCGCAGTACTGGCCGAATGCCTTCCGGCTACCGGCGAGGATCCGAACGAGTTGCCGGGCATGCCGCGCTTCGATCTGAAATGAACCACGAACGCCGAAAAAAACTTTTATCAGAGCTAGCACTCTTCGCTTTCGCGGTCTGCGCTGCTCTCGTCGCGCTCACACTATTTGCGCCCGAAGCTCTGGCTCGCGTTGGCGGCGGGCAGTCTTACGGTGGCGGTGGAAGTCACGGCGGCGGTGGCGCAGGCGGCCTTATAGTCTGGCTGCTCTTTCGCCTGGTTATGCTGACCATAGAGTTTCCGGCAGTCGGCATTCCGCTCGACATCATAGTTGTAAGCGTCATCCTTTATGTCTATCTCAGGAAAGACAAGACGCCGCTTTCCGTCTGCTCTGCCGATGCGGCTGTCGGAACGACTGAGCCAACGCACAGAAGTTTTACGCAGGAGTTCAATCAACTGCGCCGCTTCGATCCGAATTTTTCAGAGATAACTTTCACGGACTTCTGCTACGCGCTCTATGCCAGAGCACAGGACGCGCGCGGTAGCGGGAAACTCGATGAGCTTTCGCCTTACCTGAGCGACGCGGCGCGCAACTCTCTCACAGAGCGCAACCCGCAGAACTTGCAGGCCGTCATAGGAATAATCGTTGGCTCAATGCAGGTCGCAGGCGTGCAAGGTTTGACTTCGCCCGTCGTGCAGATAAGCGTAGAGTTTGAGACCAACTACACAGAGGTTGTCGGCGTTGACGGCAAGCAGCCGCAACAGATGACATACTACGTGCGCGAGCGTTGGGTCCTGGAGCGCAAGAGAGATGTTCTGTCGCCGACGCCCGATAAGGCGACCGCGCTTCACTGCCCGCGTTGCGGCGCTGCGTTGATGAAAGATGCGACGGGCGCTTGCGCTTTCTGCGGCGCGCGAATTGAGAGCGGCGAGTTCCAGTGGTTCGTCCGCTCAATCACCCTGCTCAGCCAGGAGGCGCGCGGTCCGCTTCTCACTTCGGACGTGCCCGAAGTTGGAACGGATTATCCATCCGTAGTGCAGTCCAATTTCCAGAACATCTATGCACACTTCCAGCAGAATCATCCTGCGTTCAACTGGGCGGAGTTCGAGGCGCGCGCGCGCCTGATCTTCAACGAACTGCAACTCGCATGGTCGTCGCTTCAGTGGGAGCGAGCGCGGCCCTTCGAGACAGACAATATTTTCCAGATGCATCAATACTGGATTGAAGCTTACAAACGTCAGGGCCTCAGAAACGCGCTCGACAATTTCCGCATCACGCAGATTCAGCCCGTCAAGATTAGAGAGGACGCTTTCTACAACTCCATCACCGTCAGAATCTGGGCCGAAGGCAACGATTACACTGTGGACACACAGGGCAAGATCGTGAGCGGCTCGAACAAGAGCTTGCGCCGCTGGAGCGAATACTGGACCTTTATACGCAATCGCAACGCTAAGCCTGCTGCGGCGCGCGCAGACCTTAACTGCCCGAACTGCGGTGCGCCCTTGAAAGTCAACGTCACGGGCATCTGTGAATACTGTCAGGGCAAAATCACTTCGGGCGAATTCGACTGGGTGCTGTCGAAGATTGAGCAGGATGAATCCTACAAGGGCTGACATCTCCAAAGGCCCGCGAAACATCGAACTGCCCGGCATCGTTATATAAGACGCTCTTGGGGCAGGCCATCCCCTCTTATTTGTGGTAAATTCTATTTACCCCGCAAAAATCAACGAACGGAGTTTTTCGTGAAACGCAATCTATTAGTTTTAGCTTTACTGTGGTCGCTCCTTGTGCCCGCGTTTGCGCAACCTGCTCAAGCAGCAGCGCCGCAAACAGGCCCGCGAGCATCGGCTACGGCAACCGCGCCAGCGACTTTGCCACAGGCGCAGCTTGTCAATCGAGTTCTACAGAACGGTTTTGAAATCGTCGTCCTCGAAGATCATTCCGTGCCGCTCGTGACAATCGAGTTGGCGGTCCGCAACGGCTCTTTCACTGAGCCGCCTGAACTGAACGGTCTGTCGCATCTTTACGAGCACATGTTCTTCAAGGCCAACCGAGCAATCGCCAACCAGGAAGATTACCTGCAAAAGATTGGGCAGATGGGCATCGCCTACAACGGCACGACGCGCGAAGAGGTCGTCGAATATTATTTCACAACGACCAGCCCGAACCTTCGCACCGCAATGAACTTCATGCGCGACGCCGTGCGTTATCCGCTTTTCGACAAGGGCGAGTTTGAGCGCGAGCGCGAAGTAGTCATAGGCGAGATTGATCGCAACGAGTCGAACCCTTTCTACTATCTCAACCTTGATATGACGAACCGGCTCTTCTACAAATATCCGAGCCGCAAGAATCCACTTGGCAATCGCCAGACTGTTCAGACCGCAACGACCGACATGATGCGCCTGATTCAGTCGCGCTACTATGTTCCGAACAACTCCGCGCTGGTCGTCACGGGCGACGTGAACCCGGAAGAGGTCTTCAAGATGGCGCAGGACTTTTACGGCGACTGGCCGCGCAGGGAGAAAGACCCGTTCGTTGAATTCCCGCTGGTCGAGCATCCGCCGCTTCCGAAAAGCGAAGGCGGCATCGTCAAGCAAGATGTTAAGAACGTCATCATCAACATAGGCTGGCAAGGACCATCAATAGGCAAAGATAATCCTGCGACCTACGCGGCGGACGTTTTCTCTTTCATACTGACGCAGCCCAACTCGCGCTTCCAGCACAATCTTGTTGACACAGGTCTTGTGAACGGCGTCACCATTGGCTACCTGACGCAGCGCAACGTCGGTCCGATTCAAGTCATCGCGCAGACAACGCCCGATAAGGCGCACGCTGCGATTAAAGCTATCTACAACGAGATAGCTCACTTTAACGACAAGGACTATTTCACGGACGAGCAGCTTGAAAATGCGAAAGCGTTGCTGGAAGCCGACGACCTTTACTCGCGCGAAAAATTGTCGGACTACGCGCACACTCTTGCCTTCTGGTGGTCCTCCACAGGGCTTGACTATTTTCGAGGCTATCTGACGAACCTGCGCCGCACGACGCGCACAGACCTCAGCCGCTATCTAACGACATACATCCTGGGCAAGCCGCACGTAGGACTCGCTCTAATCTCTGAAGATGCGCAGCAGCAGGTGAAATTGACACCGGAGGAGTTGATCGGACAATGAGAAGAACAGAAGGCAGTAGGCAGAAGGCAGTAGGCAGTCAGGGGCGCTGGAACTCCGGTTTCAATTTTGTGCGTTCGGGTTCGTCGCTTGTGTTGGCGGCGTTTCTGTTGTGGGCGAGCTTGTTCTCAAGCGGCGCGGTGCGAGTGTTCGCGCAGAGCAACAGCACTGAAAAGTCGAAGGCGACGCAAACGGAAAAGGCGTCGAATCAGTCGCCGCAGACGGACGCTTCGCAAGTAGAGGCTGAGCGTCGCGTGGCGGCACAATCGGCTGCGCTCGTCACGGAGTTTGACGTAAACGGCCTGAAGGTGTTGGTCAAACGTCGCGCTGGAAGCCAGACGGTCGCGGGCGGGCTTTTCATTCGCGGCGGCTCGCGCAATGTCTCTGCGGCGAACGCAGGCATTGAAGACTTGATGCTCGATTTAGCGAGCGAGGGAAGCGCAAACTATCCGCGCGAGCGATTGCGTTCTGAGTTGGCGCGCACGGGAACTGTCTTAGGCTCAAGCGTAAACTACGACTACTCAGTGCTGTCGTTCACATCCACCCGACCGAATTTTGATAGTGCGTGGGCGATCTTCACGGATGCTGCGCTTCATCCGGCGTTCACGAAGGAAGACTTCGAGCTTGTGAAAAATCGCAAGCTCTCTGCTCTTGCAGATGAGGCGGACGAACCGGACACGTACCTTCAACGCCTTCAAGAGCGCGTGGCCTACGCAGGCCACCCATACTTGAATCGCCCGGAAGGAACAACTGAATCCGTTCAGCATCTCACGCTCGATGACGTGCGCAACTATTATCAACAGATGATGCAGAACTCGCGCCTACTGCTCGTCATAGTGGGCGATCTGGACGCGACCACTTTACGCGAGCGCATCACGGCTACGTTCGGGAAACTGCCGCGCGGCAACTACAAGGCTGAGCCTGTGCCGCAACTCTCTTTCAACGCTTCAACTGTTGATGTGACGCAGCGCGGGTTGCCGACGAACTACGTTCAAGGTATGTTCACAGCGCCGTCGCTCACGGCCTCCGACATCTACCCGATGGAAGTCGCCTCCGCCATCCTGCGCGATAGAGTGTTTGAAGAGGTGAGAGTCAAACGCAATCTCTCTTACGCGCCCAACGCATTCCTGAATAGTCAGGGCGCTAACGTCGGCGGCATTTACGTGACGGCTGTTGATGCTAATCAAGCCGTGCGCGTAATGCTCGACGAGATCAGGAGGCTTCAGACGCAGCCGATTGACCAGACGGACATCACGGGCGTGGTCTCGCAGTATTTGACGACCTATTATCTTGGACAGGAGACGAACGCGGCGCAGGCAGCGAATCTAGCAGAGTACGAGATAATCGGTGGCGGCTGGAGAAATTCCTTGGACACGATCCTGCACCTTCGCGCCGTAACTCCTGCGGACGTTCAGCGCGTCTCGCAAAAGTACATGCGCAACCTTCGCTTCGTAGTCCTTGGCGATCCGAAGCGAGTGGACAAGAGTGTGTTTACGGGGCAGCTAGGGGAATAAGAGAAGGGGAAAGGCGAGCCACGCTTTTACCCTTTAACCTCTTCCCCTTTTTCCCATTTAACCTTTTATCTTTGTATCTCGCCGAGAAGCTTCTTGTACAACTTCTCATCGAGCGGTTGGAGCGTGCGAAGCTCTGCGATGGCTGAGGCGCGGTCGCCTGTTTCCAGATAGGTCATGCCTAAGTTGTAATAGGCTTCGGCCATTTCGGGTTGAATGCGCGCGGCCTGCTTGTAGGCTTCTATGGCCTCACTGAATCTACTGGCGTAGTAGTAGGCGTCTCCAAGCTTGTTGTAGGCTTCGGATGAATCGGGGCTGAGTTGTATAGCGTGTTGGAATGCTTTTATAGCGTCCGTGTTCTTCCCCTGTTTGACTTTGCAGTAGCCTACCTGAATCCATGCTTCTGCGCGGTTAGGATTTCGATTTACCGCGCTCTCAAAATAGCCAAGCGCGCTGTCGTAGTTTCCCAGCCAGAGCGAGTTCAAGCCGTTTCTATACCACCACTCGGCCAGGACTTCCGATTGCGTGCCCGTCTTACTTCTAGCCGTCATGTCTGCGAAGGTCAAAATTTTTCCGGGGCGTAGTTGAGCCAGACGCGCCGAGCCTAGAGCTAGATTGATGTTCTGCCCGTTGGTCACTTTCATTGAGACGATTCCAATGACCTGACCCTTCATGTTAAAGAGCGGGCTGCCGGAATTGCCATGAGAGATAGGAGCCGTTATCTGAATTATCTGTCCCAGGCCCGGCACTTCGCGCACGGCAGAGACTATGCCGTTTGAGACTGAGCCTTCGAGCCTCAACGGGTTTCCGATAACGAAGACATCTTCGCCTTCTTCCGGCAGAGCGGTTGCAAGCTCAAGCGAGCGGTCGCGGTCCTGCGGCATGTCAAGGCTTAAAAGCGCAAGGTCGCCTTCGTCATCAACGTTTAAGAGTCCTTTGACCTCGTAAGTTTTTCCTTTGCCGTCGAGGGTTCTAATCTCCACGCGATGCGCGCCTTCGATTACGTGCAGGTTTGTAATCACCTGTCCGGGGCGAACGAAGAAGCCCGTGCCTGTTATCTGCACCTCGCCTTTCGCGTCGTAAGAGATGACGCCTACGACCGAAGGTTTGACGTGGCGAACGAGTTCTGGAAGTGTGGTTTGAGCTTGTGCGATTGCGTTGGCAATCGAGAGCAGGACAAATGCCAGCCATAGGGGGAACTTGCGTTTCATAACTTCTATCCTTCTCAGGTTGACGGGCGAAAAAAGTTTACCCGGCGAGGCAGATTTCCAACGAGCGAAAAATTTTCTTCTATGTTTTGGGGATTCGGCGCGAGAGAGACTTGCGTCGAAAGTTCCTGAATTTTTATCGGGAAGCGCGTCAGGCGACTGAAACCCTTAAGCGCTGATTCAGGTCTGTGCCGGGCGAGTCAACCGAACTTCACCGGCTAGGCCAATATAGCATAGAAGCCTGCCGAAGAATAAATAAATTTTGGATATGGGCCAATAAATAAGAGGCTGCCTTCGGCGGAAGGCAGCCTCCATATCCTCTCGCCATCCGCTCATTATGAGTCAGATAGGCGATTCACTTCTAGCGATCAGGATTAATGCATGATCTTCACTACTACCGGACCGCTCGGCGACGCTGCAGTTGCGGCAGGCTCGACCGTCATAAAGAGACCGAAGTCAGGCAATATAACGTTCGTGTTGTTCACATCCGTGTCAATCGTCGCTACGTTTGGATGTCCACTGTTAGGAGTCGAACCTAGACGCACAAAACTTCCGTCCGCGCCGACAGCCCAAAGTGTCAGGAATGCGCCCTGCGGCACGCCCTCCAGTTCGTGGAACTTCGCCTTTACGCGCGTTGCGCCCTTGCCATTGAAGTTAGGCGTGATGTAGAAGTCCGTGCGACGAACGTGGAGCGTGTCTGCGAAGTTGACCTTCATCTGCGTCTCCTTCTTAACCGGGAAGCTCGGAATATTGAGGATCGGTATGTTGTAGACAGGCGCAGTCGTGGTCGTGCCGTTTGAATCCGTGATCGTAGTTGTAGTCCCTGTGTTCGTGGCTATGGCCGCTACCTTCTCGCCGCTCGCCGAGTTCGGACCTCTGCCCTTCCTTGCCATCGGGACAATGGTAAGACCTTCGGGGACAGCGCTCCTGAACAACACAGGCGTCGCGTCCGAGATGGCCGTTAGATTTCCTTCAGGCGAGGCTATGAGCATGAACTTGTTGAGCGGAGTCGTGGTCGTGAACGTGCCAGTGCCGTTGTTGACTGTGACCGGGCCGAGCAGCGTTAGCGCGCCCATAGGGTCAACCGCATAGACGTTGACCGTGCTCAGGTCGGTAGGCAATCCCGCCATGTTGAGCTTTATGGTCGTGCCGTTAGCCATACGCATGATGGTCGCCGTTCCCGTTGCGCCGGAGAGCGTGCCTGTTGGTGTCAGCGTCACATTAACTTCCTTGCCGACAGGATACTCGACCACAGTGTACGACCCGTCCGGGTTCTGCGTGGTTTGAGTGACTGTCGTTGGAGTAGTTTGAGTTGTGACCGTTGTCGTCGTTTGTTGTGCCAGAATTGAACTGGCTGAAGCGAGCGAGAGGACGATGCCTCCCAGGATAGAAAGCAAACGTTTGCTCATTGGTTAAAATCCCTCCTGTTGAAATTCGAATTTTCTTCTTCTTTGGGGCTGAATTCAGTTTTGTCCATTAAAGAAATTGGCAATCATCATGCCATCGAGCACGAGTTTCAAACTGTCATCAATTGGAGAAATAATTGGGATTAGAGGAACAAGCGAGAATAAAAAGCCGAAACGATACGATACAGAAGTGTATTAAAAAAGCAGAATTCAGAATCCAGAAGTCAGGAGTCAGAATAAAAGAAAATCCAAAAGCAGGTTTCAGCCTTATTCCCTTCTGAATTCTGTATTCTGACTCCTGAATTCTGCTTTTCAGTAGTTGTGCAATTCTGTAATCGCTCGGCTCACGTCTTCCACTTGCGGCAGGATGGCGTCTTCCAGCGACGGAGCGTAGGCGACAAAAGTGTCCAGGGCGGCCACACGGCGAACGGGCGCGTCCAGGTATTCGAACAACTCGTCAGAGATGCGCGCGGCTATCTCCGCGCCGTAGCCGAAGGAGCGCGAATCTTCGTGGGCGAAGATAACTTTGTTTGTCTTCTTAACGGTTCGCGTTATCGCTTCCCAATCGTAGGGCACGAGCGTGCGCAGGTCCAACACTTCGACGCTGATGCCCTGCTGCTCTGCCTGCCTTGCGGCAACGAGTGATCGCTGCACGAGAGCGCCGAATGTGATGATGGAGATGTCTGCGCCTTCGCGCACGGTCCTTGCCTTGCCGAAGGGAATCATAAAGTTGTCCGATGGATACTGCGACTTGTTGTAAGCCTGACGATATAGATGCTTGTGCTCAAGAAAGAGCACCGGATCATCGCAGCGAATCGCAGTTCGCAGAAGACCGTTTGCATCCAGAGCAGTCGAGGGATAGACGACTCTCAATCCGGGCGTGTGTGTGAAGATCGTTGAGCCTGATTGCGAGTGATAGACAGCGCCTTTTATGTAGCCGCCGACAGGACAGCGAATCACTACGGGGCATTTCCACTCGTTGCCTGAGCGCCAGCGCATGAGCGCGAGTTCGTTGCGAATCTGGTGATAGGCGGGCCAGATATAATCGAAGAACTGAATTTCAACCACAGGTTTAAGGCCGCGCGTAGCCATTCCGATTGCGCGCCCCACGATGTTCGCTTCCGCGAGCGGCGAGTTGAAGACGCGCGCCGCGCCGAACTTACGTTGCAGGTTGGCAGTGACTTTGAAGACGCCGCCCTTGCCTTTCACCTTGTCCAGATATTCTTCCCTTGAACAATCGGCCACGTCTTCGCCGAAGACTACTATGCGCGGGTCACGTTCCATCTCCTCATGCAGGCAGCGATTGATTAAATCCACAACAGTGCCCGCGTTGCCCGAAAGCTCAGCGCCGTCTTCCGTGTCGAAATCTTTAGAGGTCGGGTCAACATCAGGCGAGAAGACAAACTGTGTCGCGGTCTCAGGCGCAGGCTGCGGGCTTGCGAGAGCGCGGTCAACGGCCTCCGCAATCTCTTTATCAACTTCATCCTTTATCTTCTGCAACTCATCCTGCGTCACAAAACCGTCTTCGACGAGAAAAGCGCCGAAGCGTTTTATGGGGTCGCGCTCCGCATCCGAAGTTCTCTCTTCGTCCGGGCGATAGAGCTTCTCATCATCCGAGAGCGAGTGCGAGTAAGGTCGTATGACATGGGCGTGAACGAGTGCCGCGCCCTTGCGCTCTCTGCAAAATTCGACTGCGCGCTGCATCGTTTCAAACGACTCAATAGGGTCCGTGCCGTCGCATCTTTGAATGAAAAGGTTCGGGAAACCTTCGACGAGCTTTGAGACATCGCCGCCCGCAGTTTGAACTTCGACCGGTACACTGATGGCGTAGCCGTTATCTTCAATCAGAAAGACGACAGGCAATTTCAAGTTGCAGGCCGTGTTGAGCGCTTCCCAGAACTCTCCTTCGCTCGTCGTCCCGTCGCCAGCCGAGACATAGACGACCTCGTCGCCATGAAAGCCCGTGACTTTGTCTTTAATCTCATCAATCAACGAAGCGCGGTAGCTGGCTTCTGCGCAACCGACTGCTTGCAGAAACTGCGTGCCCGTAGGCGAAGACTGCGAGACGATGTTCAGCTTCTTATGCCCCCAGTGCGAAGGCATCTGGCGACCGTGCGAGTTGGGGTCTGCTTCTGCACCGACCGCCGAGAGAAGTTGTTCAAGCGGCGTCATGCCGAGTTGCAGACAGAGAGCGCGGTCGCGGTAGTACGGATAAAACCAGTCGTAGCCTGCCTTCAAAGCTATTCCTGCTGCGACCAGCACGGCTTCGTGCCCTGCGCCGCTAATCTGAAAGAATATTTTGTTCTGCCCCTTTAGCTGAATCTCTTTATCGTCTATGCGGCGCGACATGTACATGGTGCGATAGATTGCAATCATCTGCTCGCGGTCCAGTCCCTTTTGATCGCGCGCGTCGGCTGTCGCTGTCGTTCCCATCGACTCTGTTCTCCTGACGAGTTTCAATATTTTAGTGTCTGTATTCATACTCGGAAGCGCCGCCTCTTAATCTTCGTAATCTGTTTGGAGCGTCATGCGATAATCTTCCGCCATAGAAGGATGCCCGTGCAAGCGAGCCGCTTCAATCCCGCGCATGTAAGCCTCGCGCGCGCGTTCTCGCTCTCCCGTTTTTTCATAAGCGCGCGCAAGCATTCCGAAAGCCGCGCCCTCATCATCGGAGCGTTGCAGGTAGTCGTTCAGAGCAACTATCGCCTCCTCGTACCGCTCCGCCTTCAAATACTCATTCGCCAGCCCGAAACGCACGAGCGCGTTCTCAGGGTCCGACTCCAACATCTGTTTGAAGGTATCTATGCGTGATGAAGCCAAGCTTATTTTCCTCCGATAATCAGCTTCGCAATCGTCTGCAACTGCATGTTCGATGTGCCTTCGTAGATTGCGCCTATCTTGGAATCGCGCCAGAGTTTTTCAACCGGATAGTCTTTGACAAAACCGTAGCCGCCGTAAAGTTCAATCGCCTTTGACGATATGCGTTCCGCCGCGCGCGACGAGTAGAGCTTAGCCATCGCAGCCTCTTTCACGAATGGCTTTCGCGCATCCTTCATACGCGCTGCGTTATAGACCATAAGGCGCGCGGCTTCAAGGTCCACAGCCATCTCTGCCAGTTGAAACTGCACGGCCTGAAATTCGTTGACGGCTTTTCCGAACTGCTCGCGCTCCGATGTATAGCGTAGCGCAGCTTCAAGCGCGCCGCGCGCCAGTCCTATCATCTGCGCGCCTATGCCTATGCGCCCTTCGTTCAGAGTCTCTATGGAAACTTTGTAGCCCCGTCCAACTTCGCCCAACACATTCTCTTTCGGAACGCGGCAATCTTCCAGAATCAACTCCGTTGTCGAAGAAGCGCGAATGCCCAGCTTGTTCTCTTTCTTGCCGACCGAGAATCCCTCGAAGCTTTTTTCTACGATGAAGGCGGTGATGCCGCGATAGCCAGCTTCTGGGTTAGCGTTCGCAAAGATGATGAAAATTTCCGCTTCGTTGCCGTTTGTTATCCAGAGCTTGCGACCGTTCAAAATATAGTGATCGCCATCTTCGACCGCTCTTGTCGCAAGAGCAAATGCGTCTGAGCCTGACGAAGCTTCGCTCAGGGCGTAAGCTCCGACCTTACGGCTCGCAAGCTCTGTGAGATATTTCTTCTTCTGCTCAGCGTTTCCCCAGCGAATGATTGCGTTATTGACGAGCGTATTCTGAACGTCAACAAGTACGCCGACCGACGGGTCAACGCGCGAGAGTTCTTCGACGCCTATGATTGCGGTGAAGAAATTAGCGCCCGCGCCGCCGTACTCTTCCGGCGTCTCTATGCCCATCAATCCCAGATCAAAACATTGCTTGATGAGCGCAGGGTCAAGCTTGCCCCGCTCGTCCATCTCTTCGACGCGAGGCCGTAGCTCGCCTTCTGCGAACTCGCGCACGCTCGCGCGGAACATCTCCTCGTCTTCGGAGAGTGTTGTCAGCGGCTGTGCGATTGGCTGACCCAATGTCTGACTCATAGTTATTGTAACCCGCTTGATTTTCCTTGAATTGTATGACCCTGTAGCATCGCTCATACGCATACCTGTGGTCAACTAAAGAAGGCAAAAGGCAAAAGGTAAAAGGCAAAAGGGAAGAAAGCAGGAGCGAGCCTCTTGTCTTTCACTTTTGCCTTTTACCTTTTTCCTTTTGCCTTTTAGAATGTCCTCTGGTGCTTCGGGCGTCTTGCCTGCTTAATTCCCCTGATGAAGGATTGTGTGAACTAGAATCGGGTTTCCTCAAAGTGTGCATTGAATGGGTAAAAACGGAAAAATTGTTGGTAGAAAATCTAAAGCTGTAGGGATCATCTTTTCTCTCCTGGGTCTGCTGCTCTTCGCCTTCTTCGTTTGGAAGGCGGGGACAAGAGAGATTGCAGACGGCATAAAGAAACTCGGCGCGGGCTTTCTGCTGATCCTGTTGGTTTCGGGTCTCCGATACGTGATCCGCACGCTTGGCTGGATTCTATGTTTTGATGGCGAGCATAGGCTGCGCTTCCGCGATGCTTTCAGGGCTTACATCGTTGGCGACGCGATGGGAAACCTGACGCCGCTCGGCATTGTCGCTAGCGAGCCTACGAAAGCTGCGCTCGTTAAAGACCGCGTGCCGCTCGTCGAAGCCGTCTCGGCTCTTGCGGTCCAGAACCTTTTCTACGGATTGTCGGTCGCACTCTTCGTTTTATCCGGCATAGCGGTCCTGCTCCTGAGCTTTCATCTGACATCTGGGATTCGTCTGGTCGGCAGGGTTTCTCTAGGCATAGTCACCGGCATAATCATCCTAGGCTTCACAATTTTTCATCTACGCTGGAAATTTCTGACCGCAGGGTTTGAACGTCTGCGAAAGACTCGGTTCGGTAAACGCTTTCTGAAAGAGAAGCAGCGCGAGAACACGCGCGTCGTAGAAGACACGGTCTATAACTTTTATTCGCGCCATCGTGCGCGGTGCGCGCTGATAATGCTTCTGGAAGCCTGCTTTCACCTGGCGGGTGTGTTGGAGGTTTATATCACGCTCTATTTCATCTCGGATGTGCCGCCTACTTTTCTGGTAGCATACGTGCTGGAATCCGTTAATCGAATCATCAACGTGGTCTTCAAGTTCGTCCCCTTGCGCGCAGGAATTGACGAAGCAGGCTCAAGCTGGATAACGAATCGTCTGGAATTTGGTGTGACGACGGGCACGACGCTCGCAATCATACGAAAGGCACGTGTCATCTTCTGGACCGCGCTTGGCGTCGCATTTCTAATCGGGCGTGGAGTGTCAACGCAGGAGGTCGAAGAAGAGACCAAAGAAGCAATGACGAAAGAGATGAACGCGCCCGTAGCGACAACGAGCGAATCCAGTTAGAGCGTTTATGGTTTTCAGAAAAGTGAGTTCGCGCTTCCATAGTTTTCAGCATCGTTCATGTAAGGAGATGTAGAAGATGAAAATTAGAAGGTCTTTCGCTTTTGTTCTGCCGCCGTACCTGGCGCTCATGCTTGCTCTGATTGTTTCGACATCAGCGGGTAACGCTCGTAATCCTGCACGCGCGCAGGTGACGATTCTTTCGACTACGGACCTGCATGGACATCTTCTGCCGATTGATTACTACACGAACAAGCCTGACAACAGCGGCATAGCAAAAGTCGCCACGCTCATCAAGCAGGCGCGCAAGGAGAATCCGAACCTTCTGCTTCTGGATTCCGGCGACACGATTCAGGGCAGCCCGCTTGAGTATTATCACAACCGCAAGAACAATCAGCCGCCCGACCCCATGATGCTCTCCATGAACGCGCTTCATTACGATGCGATGACGGTTGGCAATCACGAGTACAACTTCGGCTTGAACGTGCTCGAGAAGGCCAGACACGAAGCGAACTTCCCCTGGCTCTCTGCGAACACTTACAAGAAGGAAACGAACCAGACTGCTTACTCGCCTTACATCGTCAAGGAAGTAAACGGCGTGCGCGTTGGCATACTTGGCTTGACGACGCCCGGCATTCCAAATTGGGAGAATCCGCCTAACTACGAAGGGCTTGAGTTTCGTGAG
>Ga0066662_10000890_pt1 | contig 13349 bp, 11 predicted proteins | sample GraSoiAngelo_111_FD_133939 | JGI IMG/M metagenome (GOLD analysis project Ga0066662, IMG submission 133939) | Grasslands soil microbial communities from the Angelo Coastal Reserve, California, USA - 14_0903_12_40cm | ecosystem: Environmental > Terrestrial > Soil > Grasslands | place: USA... | reverse complement strand
TGCCGCACGACCTTCTCGACGTCGAACGCGACGCGGCGCGACTGCACCTCCCAGCCGCCGCTGCGCTGGGTGAGGATCGCATAGTGCGCGTGCGGGTCGCCGTCCTTCGGCAGACCGGCCGAAGCGACGTTCACCAGCGTGCGCCCGCGCCACACGCGCACGTACGCGAGGTGCAGGTGCCCGAACGCGATCGTGCGCTGCGGAACGTGGTCGAAGAAGCGCTCCAGCGTGTCGTCGTACGCGTCGGGCCAGCAGTGCTCGTCGTCGTTGAGCGGGTTCGCGTGGCAGACCAGCAGGCCGTCTTCGCCCTCGCCGAACGCCAGCGTCTGCGGCAGCTCGGCGAGCCGGCGCGTCCACTCGCCGCCGATCTGCCCGCGCACCCATTCGACGCCGCGCGCGTCCTCGGGATCGAGCTGCGCGAGGTTCCCTTCGCCGACCATGCGGTCCGTGTTCCCGCGCAGGCAGCGCGCGCCGGCGTCGCGCAGGCGCTTGAGGACCTGCTTCGGCTTGGGCCCGTCCATGCACAGATCGCCGGCCGCCACGACGACGTCCGCGCCGCCGCGCGACGCGAGGTCGTCCAAGCAGCGGTCGAGCGCGTGCGCGTTGCCGTGGATGTCGGAGACGATCGCGATTCGCAAGATCGTGCGCGCAACTACCCGCGCTTCACCGCGAGAGCGAGCGAGAACGGTCCGAAGCCGGCCTTGCCGAACTCCCACAGGTCGATCGCGTCGACCGCGATCTTCGCCTTGCGCATGATCGCGATCGACTCGCGGAAGCGAATGTTGAGCAGAACCCGCCGCTCGCCGAGCGCCAGCACCCCGGCCGCCAGCTCTTCGCCGCGCGGCACCTCGATGATGCGCAAGTCCGCCGCGGGGACGAGATCGACGCGGTCCGGCGCGGCGACGACCGTGTCGGACGCCACCACCGAGAACACGTCGCGCAGACGCGGGACGTCGTTCGCGACGGGCAGCTCGACGACGGTGAAGCCTTGCTGCGTCACGATCGCTTCGAGCTGCTTGCGGCCCAGCTCGTTCGAGCGGCGGCGCAGCCCGGCGCCCGCGCGCGGAACGCCGACGAAGACGCGGCCCGGCGCGAGCGCGACGTCGGTCGCGTCGAGCAGCCCGGGCGCCTCGATGCGGCCCACGATCGGGATGCCGATCTCGGCCAGATGCTTCTCGACGACCGCGACTTCGGCGCGCCGCTCGATCTGCGACGGCCGCGCGATCACCGCGCCGTTCGGCAGGACGATCGCGCAGTCGGCGACCAGCGACTCGGTCGGCGACTCCGAGTGCGGCTTGATCTCGTGCACCGCGACGCCGAGCGCGCGCAGCCGCCGCGCGAACACGTCGAACTGCTCCTGCGCGCGGTCCGCGATCGGCGCCGGCTCGCCCTTGATCGGCGGCAGGCGGTCGACGGCGGCGGACGGCCGCAGCACGACGGCGCCGGCGAGGGCGCCGGCGTCGCTGGACACGTACGGGCGGGCGTAGGAACTGGCGGTCACGACCCGCCCGCGTTCGCCGGACGGCTCGCCGGGTCCTGACCCCGCGGCGTCCGCTTCGTCTACTGCAGAACCGCCGGCGCGCGGCGCGTCAGGGCCATCCGCCCGGGACCCGCGACGACCAGCGCGAGCGCGATGCCGACCGCGAAGATGAAGAACTCGATCCCTTCACCGGCCTGCTTGCCGGTGAAATTCATGAAGAAGCCGTTCGGCAGGTGGACGAGCGCGGCCGCGCAGGCCATGTCGATCGCGAGCCCGAGCGCGGTCAAGCGGGTCAGCACGCCGAGTACGAGCGCGACCGGGCCGAGGAACTCGAGCGCGATGATGAGATAGACCAGCGCGACGGGCAGGCCGAAGTGGCCGCTGAGCCCGGCGACGGTGCCGGCGAGTCCGGGCCCGCCGAACAGGCCCAGCGCTTTCTGCGCGCCGTGCGGCCACATCACGATCGCCAGCGAGAGGCGCAGGATCAGCAGCGAGAGGTCGGCGGCGCGCATGCCCGCATCGTACCCGGAACGAGCCGCGCGCTCAAGAAGACCGCTAGTCGTCCCGCTGCGACGCCGTTCCGTCGACGACGGCGAGCGCCCGTTCGTAGAGCGCCGCCTGCATCGTGCGGTACACGGCCGGTTTCATCGCGAACCGCCGCTGCGCCAGCTTGTCGGCCTGCCGTGAGAGGTCGACGATGCGCGCGCCGCGCGCGGTGTCCGCGTCGGCGCGGCTCTGGTCCGTCCGCGCGAGCAGCGCCGCGATGCGTGCCCCTTCGGCACTCGCGGTCTGCGTGGGAACCTGGATCGCGTCGTACGGTGCGGCGTCACCGCCGGCCGGCGTGAAGAAGTCGCTCATGTCGGTGGCGAGCAGATCGCCCAGCGACAGCGTGCCGAGCCCGAGGATCTGCTCGGTGGTCTTCAGGACGCTGACCGTCGAGAGGTGGTGCAGCCCGACGTAATGGCGTTTCGCGTACGGTCCGGCGACGACCGCGTACGTGCGGTACTCGTCGACGTGGTCGCGCGAAGACTGCGCGTCGTCGGGCATGACGAACAGCGCCGTCTGCCGCCACGACGGCAGGTGCGAGAGATACTGCACGATCAGCCCCAGCGCGCGGTCGCCGTCGGCGACCTCTTCGGGGACCGGCGGAATGTTCGCGCCGGCACCGCCGTGATCGGCGGGCAGCCAGATGTAGGTGTAGCGCGGCTGGCGGCGCTGCGCGACCAGCGCCCCGTAGTCGCGGATGAACTCCTTCGCGCGCCGCTCGTCGCGGATGCGCAGGTTCCAGCCCGGATACGCCAGGTCGACGTGCCCGTCGAGCGCCGCCGGCGCCGGAACGTTCAGGCTGTAGAGCCCGCCCAGCCCCTGCGTCGGTGCGTCGCGGTCGTCGACGCTCACGTAGGCGGGGTCGTCGGCCTTCGGGTCTTTGGCCTGGCCTTCGTCGTAGCCGCTGACGCGGATCAGGTCGCCGTAGTCGCGGAACGGGATGCGCTTGCGCGCCAGCGCGTTGAAGACGTAGCCCAGCCGCGGGTAGTCCTCGGGATCCTCGTTCTTGTTGACGAGCGGGTAGCGCCCGCTCTTCGCGAGCAGCGTGCGCTCCGAGTACAGCGTCGCTATACCGCCGGCGAAGAACTGGTGCCCGGCGTCCGACTCCTCGGCATCGGCGAAGACGTTCGCGGCTAGCCCGTAGCGGCGCGCGAGCGCGTGCAGATTCGGCGTGACGCTCTCGCCGAACGAGACCAGCGCCGGATCGCCGTACGGCGCGCCGAGATCGCCCAGCATCGCGTCGAAGGTCTTGTTCTCCTCGAGGATCACGACGACGTGCCTGATGCCCTTCGGATACTTCGACGGCGCGCTCAGCACGCGGCGCGTGTTGCCGAGCGCGTTCATCGTCGTCGACTTGAGCTGCACGCCGGCGAGGTCGATCTTCTCCAGCGTCGACCAGGTCGCGTTGGAGTCGGCGAAGATCGCCGGATCGCCGGTGAAGCCGGCGTCGTGTCCGAAGCCCTTCGTGTTGACGACGTACAGCGTGCGGTCGTCGCTCGCGAGCGCGAGCGCGGTCGGGTACCAGCCGGTCGGGATCAGGCCGAGGCGGTGCAGATGCAGCGGGTCGCGCGCGTCGATCACCGCGACCGCGTTCAGCTCGGCCAGCGCGACGTAGAGCCGCGCGCCGTCCTTCGACAGCGCCATCGCGGACGGCTGCGTGCCGAACGGCCCTTTGTCGAACAGCCGCAGCTCGGTGCCGCCGACCGCGCGCGGCGTGCCGCGCAGCGCGATCGTCGCGACGCGGTCGACGTTGGTGATCGCGACGTACGCGTACGCGCCGTCCGGCGTCGTGACGACCGCGGTCGGGTGCGCGCCGCCGACGGTGCGCAGACCGTCCGGTGCGGGATCGAGCGGCAGCGCGGCGTTCGCGAACGGCGGCGCGTCCTGCGGCAGCGCGGAGAGATCGCCGCCGGGCGCGATCCCGGCGAATGAGAGCGCCGAGGCGTGCTGCGGATCGGACGCCGGCGTGCGAAAGGGCGGCGCCGTCGCGGGCTGCGGCAGCGCCGCGTAGCGCATCAGTCCTTCGTCGGTGACCAGGAGTCGGTCGCCGGCGAGCGCTGCGCCGAACGGGAAGAACCCGACCGGCGCGGCCGGACCGCTCAGCGTGCGCGTCGCGGTGTCGATCGCGCTGACGTTGCCGCCGAGCTCGTTGACGACGTACGCGCGGCGGCCGTCGCGCGCGACGACGATCGTGCCGGGGAAGCTGTGGCCTTGGTCGGCGTAGGCGGGATCGTTCGGGACGGGCGGCGTGACGACGTGCGTCGCATCGGCGGTGAGGTGTCCGGTCGCATCGAGGTCGAGCGCGTAGACGGCGTTCGACGGCCCGCCCGACGCGAGCACAAGCGTGCGCGAGGGCTCGGCGGGATCGGTCAGCGCCGCGACGCCGGCCCAGAACTTCTCGTCCGGCGCCCGATAGCGGTCGACGACCGTCATCGTCGCGAGATCGACGACGGCGAGCGAGAAGCCGCCGGTCGCGCCGGAGTCGATCAGCGAGTGCACCATGCCTTCTCGCTCGTCGTCGTTCGAGACGATCGCGAACCGCCCGTCGGGGCTGAGCGCGAGCCCCAGCGCGTTCATCCCGGTGACGACGCTCTGCCCGATCGGCGTCACGATGCGCCCCGACGGCAGCACCGCGTCGAACGTCGCGCCGCGCAGATGTCCGGCGGGCAGATTGCCGGCGGGCGCACCGTACGATACCGTGGTGCGCGTCGCCGGAGCCGCGTGCGCGGGACGCGGCGCCGCGCCGACGCCGCAGGGAACAACGACCGCGGCCGAGACGAGCGCGGCGAACAAAGCGCGTCGGGACATCACGGGCGGCGGCTTCCGCCTCGCCGCGTCAGGTTCCGCCCGGCATCTTCGGGCTTCAGAGCATCGCGCCGTCGAGCCGGCGTGGAGCGCCGCGACACCACGCCGAGGCGATCGCCTCGAGCGCCGTGACCGCATCCGCGACGGAGATCGACTGGGTCATACCGCGCTCGCCGGTGAGATGATGCGCGGGCGCCAGACGGCACCCGAACTCGTGCGGCTCGGTCGGGCCGAAGACCGCCACGCACGGAATGCGGCAGAAGTCGGCCGCGTGCAGCACGCAGGAGTCGACGCCGAAGAACAAGTCCGCCTCGGCGGCGAGCGCGAGCGAGACGCCGAGCGGAAGACCTTCGCATGCGACGACCGCCTCGCCGCGCCGGCCGGAGTCCAGCGCCAGCCGAGCGCGTCCCAGGACGAGCGCGACGAAGTCCGGCCGCCGCTCCAAGAACGCGTCGAGCGCCGCGATGAACCGTTCCGCCGGCCACGTCTTCTCGGGCTTGGTGTCCGCGTGCACGATCAGCACCCGGCGGTCGGACGGGATCTCGTCCAGGATCGCGCGCGCGGCGCGGCGCGACGCAGCCGTCAGCTCAGGCGGCGCCGCGAACTCCTCGAACCGCAGCCCGGGATCGAGCGCGCGCGGGGCGGTGAACGCGAGATCCGCGGTGTGCATCGTGAAGTCGCGCGGGAGCTCCTCGCCGAACGCGGCGAAGAATCCGATCGAGCGGCGCGGCTTCAGCAGCTCGAGCAGCTCGTCGACCGCCGCCGAATGCCAAGGGTTCAGCGAGATGAAGACCTCCGCGGGCGCGACCTTCGCAGCCGCCGCCTCGGCATCGAAACCGAGGCGGTCGCCGGCGGCGCCGAAACGGAGCGGATGCAGCGCGCGCACCGGGAGCCCGCCGAAGAACGTCTCCGCGAACCGCTCGTTGCAAAGCAGCTCGAGCTCGCCCGGAAAGCAGGCGCACAGCGCGCGAAGCGCAGGCAGCGTGAGGACGTGGTCGCCGATCCCGTTGTCGAAGAACGCGACCGCGCGGCCTCCGGTCGCTCGCCCGCCTGACACGTGCGCTCAGGCGGCCGCGGGCACGCCGATGCGCGAACGAATGTGGGCCAGCAGCACGAGGATGTCACGGCACCACACGGACGGGTTGTCGAAGCCGTTCGCGCGCGCGAACCGGTGCGGCAAATATCCGCCGCCGCACACCGCGATGTCGGAACACGCGCCGCACTGCGCGGAAAGCGCGATCCCTTCGTGCACGGCGCGGTGCACCAGCGGCAGCCCCGACGCCAAGTCGTCGAAGCCGTGAGTGAGGACCGTCAGCCCGCTCTTCGAAATGCCGTTCTCGCACACGCGCAGCGCATCGAGCGCTTCGATCGAGCCGTCCGTCTCGACGACGAGATAGCTCATCAGCGGGTTGCCGAACGCGTCGCTGTTGTGGCCGCCGCCGAGCAGCTTGCTCAGCAGACTGTCGAAGATGCGCACGAACACCTTCGGATCGTCCTCGGCGAACCACGCGTCGAAGACCGGGATCAGATAGTCCGCGACCGGCGTCGGCCCGTGCCGTCCGTAGAGGCGTGCGCGGTTGTCGTGCGAGACGTCGGGGAGCAGAAAGTTCATGCGCGCGACGCCGATCGAGCGGAAGTACCGGTAGACGTCGAGCGAGGACACGCCCGGGTTGATCACGCACAGGATGGTCGGCTCGACTCCCGCGGCGCGCAGCCGTTCGATGCCGCGCAGCGTGCGCGCATGGGAACCGCGCGCGAGGTGGTCGACGCGCGCCGCGTCGTGGATCTCCGCCGGACCGTCGAGGCTCACGCCGACGGTGACGTGGTTGTCGATCAGGACGCGCGTCCACCGCTCGTCGATCAGCGTCGCGTTCGTCTGGATGCTCAAGCCCCGCAGCACCGGCCCGAGCCGCGAGCGAGCGCGCGCGGCGAGCTGCGCGAAGCGGTCGGGGCCGATCAGCGTCGGCTCGCCGCCGTGGAACGCGAACCGCATCGTGTGCGGTGCGCGGCGCGCGCAGTAGGCCGCGGTCCGCTCCAGGAGCGCGTCGAACACCTCGTCCGAGATGAATCTCGGGCGCGCTCGGTAACCGTCGTCCTCGCCGTTGTAGACGTAGCAGTAGCTGCAGTTCAAATTGCAGAGCGCGGCCAGCTTGACGATCAGGGCGTGGAGGTCACCTTCGGACACGTCAGGCCTCCGCCAGCCGGCGCGCGAGCGGCCGCCACAACGCCTCGCCGACATCGGTGAGCGCTCGCGTCGCCCGGAGCGCCTGCTCCAGGACGGCGAGCTGTGCTCGCGTTTCCGCTTCGTTGCGCGCGCAGTATCCCTCGTCGTCGATCCCGCCCGCACGGCACAGCTTGTAGAACAGCACGACGTTCGCGAACGCGTGGTACGCGACCAAGATCGCTCGGACGGGCCGTCCGGTGCGCTTCACGGGGGAGTAGTAGAGCGTCGGGTCGGAACCGTCGTCCACGCGCGCGACGCGCGTCGCAACGTGCAGGTACTGGTGCGTCGACTCGTGCACGAGCGCCTCGGCGATGCTCACCAGACGGGTGTCGAACGAGAGCTCGACGATCCCCGGCGCGTCCGACGCGCTGCCGCTGAAGAGCGTACCGTCCCCGGTGCTTCTCGGAACGATGACGCGCAGCACGCGTTCGATCCACGACGTGAACGCCGGCGCGTAGCGCGAGACCAGCGCGAGCGCGTCGCCGCAGCGCGCGCCGAGCTTTTCCGCACCGACGGTGCTCAGCGGTACGGTCGTCGTCGCGTTCACCGAGAGCGCCTTGGCGCGGTCGGCAAGCGTGACGCGGCGGGTCCCGAACGGAACGACCGGCAGCGTCACGACCCGCCGTTCGTCACCCGCGGCAAGCACCCAGCGCTGCGCGCCGAGGTCGAACCGGAAGCGCTCCGCGCGCCCGCCGCTCGCGAGCTCGAAGCGCACGCTCGTGCCGCTCGATTCGAACGTGACGCGCTCGGCGCAGGGCAGAACGGTGTTCGCGAACCGGACGGGTGCGGCCGGCGATGCGAAGGTGCACGAGCCGGGTGTCGTGCGCTCCGCCGCCCGAAGCGCAATCTCCGCCAGCGCGAGGTGGCGCGCGTCCTCGCCGGCTGCGCCGATGCGCCGCGCAGCGCGCGGAAACGCCGGGTGCCAGCACGTTTCCGCGTCGAGCACGCCGTCGAGCCAGCCGGCCAGATAGCGGGCCGGCGCGGCGTTGCGCGGGAGGTGTCCGCACGCCGCGAGCAGCGCCTCGACGACACCGCGCGCGTGCTCGACGACGACGACCTCGAACAGACCGTCGTCGCCGAAGTCGAACGGACCGGCAAAGCTCTCGAACCGGCTGCGCGCCGCCAGCTGCACGCTCACGCCTGCGAGCCTACTTCGAGTAGTGGTCGGTGTCGCCGCCCTTGCCGAAATCGTCCTTGGCGTAGATGCTCTGCCGAACGTCTTTCTCGTACTCGTCGATGCCGGCGCGCTGCTCCTCGACCTCCGACGTGATCCGCTCGAGGATGCGGCTCTTGATCCCGGCCTGGTCGGTCGTCTGCATGAGTAGCCTTCCCTAACGCTTGCTCCCACGTGGGGGCGGGCTTACTTTGTCGCCTAGGCCGCCAACCCTGCGAGCTAGCTCAAGGCTCGCCCGAGCCGTGCCGCGGCTTCCAGAAGCGCGCCTTCGGCCAGCTCGCCGAACGAGAGCCGCAGCGCGGGCGGGCCGGAGCGGGTGGGGTAGAACGGATCGGCCGGCATCACGAGCACGCCCTCGCGCGCGCAGGCGTCGAACGCCGCCTGCGTGGAGAGCCGCGGCGGCAAGCGCAACCACACGTTCGTTCCGGCCTGCGGAGGGACGACCTCGGCCCACCGCAGCTCGCGCGAGAGCGCGTCGACGAACAGATCGCGCCGCCGCCGGTAGAGGGCGCGCGCCGCCTTGAGGTGGCGCGGATAGGCGGGCGCGCGCAGAAAGCGCCACAGCGCGCGCTGCGTGAGCGTCGAGGTGAACGAGTCGGTGCGCACCTTCGCCGCCTCGATCTGCATGCGCAGCGCCCCTTTGACGCGCAGGTAGCCGATGCGGAGCGCCGGGAAGATCGACTTCGAGAGCGACTCCATCATCACGACGCGGCCGTCGGTGTCGTACGCCGCCAGCGGCGGCGGCGCGGGCGCGTCGTAGGTGAACGTCCAGCCGGTCTGGTCCTCGAGCACGACGACGTCGTAGCGCCGCGCCAGCTCGACGATCGTCTTGCCGCGCCGCGCCGGCAGGACGGTGCCGGTCGGGTTCTCGGCGATCGGGCAGATCGAGAACAGCCGCGGGCGGTACTCGGCGAACACGCGCTCGACGTCGTCGATGCGCACGCCGTCGGCGTCGCTGCGCACCTCGACGTAGCTCGCGCCGCGCGCGTCGAACACGCCGAGCGTCCCCGGATACGTCGGCGACTCGGAGGCGACGACGGAGCGGTCCGACAGCAGCACCGAGGCGATCAGGTCGGCGGCCTGCTGCGCGCCCGAGGTCACGATGATCTCGTCGGCGCGCGCGTCGCAGCCGCGCGCGTGCAGCGACTCGGCCAGCGTCGCGCACAGCTCGGGATCGCCGGTGTTGGCGCGGTACTGCATCGCCTCGGGCGGGTCGTCCGCGAACGTGCGCTGCATCGCGCGTCCGAACTCGGCCATCGGGAAGGTCTCGGGCGCCGGGTTCGCGCGCGCCAGCGAGATCACGCCGGGCGCGGTCGCCTGGGCCAGCCGGTCCATCACGCCCTCCATCCGCTCGGTGCGCGCGAGGAGCGAGGGCTCCCAGGTGCGCGCGAACGGCGCGTCGTCGGGCGCGCGCTCGGGCGCGACGAACGTGCCGCGCCCGACGCGCGAGAAGACGCGGCCGCGCGCGGCGAGCGTCTCGTAGGCCTGCGAGACCGTCACCAGCGCGACGTCGAGATCGCCGGCCAGCGAGCGGATCGGCGGCAGCCGCTCCTCGGGCGCGAGCTCGCCGCGCTCGATCGCGGTCGCCAGCGCGTCCGCGATCTGCACGTACAGCGGCCGGGGATCGCGCGAGTCGAGCGCGATCGCCGGGATCATCGCTCGTCTAGTCTATAGCCGATGCCGCGCACCGACGAGATGGCGAGGCTGGCCCCGACCTCGTTCAGTTTCTTGCGCAGCGCCGCGACGTGGACGTCGACGACGCGGGTCGGCACGCCCGAGACGTCGTTCCACACGCGCTCCAGGATCTGCGCGCGCGTCAGCAGCTTCCCGACGTTCTCCGCCAGATACCACAGCAGGCGGAACTCGAGCGCGGTCAGCGTGACGCTCTTGCCGTTGTTCTCCAGGGTGTGGAAGTCGCGCACGAGCGTCGCGCCGCCGACTTGCAGGCGGCCTTCCTGGTCGGTCTTCCGCGAGCGCTCGCGGCGGCGCAGGAACGACTGCACGCGCGCGACCAGCTCGTTGCCGGAGAACGGCTTGCGGATGTAGTCGTCGGCGCCCAGGCCCAGCCCTTTCAGCACGTCGTTCTCGCTGGAGTGGGCGCTCACCATCAGGATGAACGCGTCCGACGAGTTCGCCAGCGAGGTGCAGACGTCGAGGCCGGAGATGTCGGGCAGCTCGACGTCGAGCAGCACGATCGCCGGCTTGAAGACCGGTTCCGCCTCGAGCCCCGACGAGCCGGTGTTCGCGATGCGGACCTCGTAGCCGTTGCGCTCCAGGATCGCCTTCTCGAACGACGCGACCTCGGCGTCGTCCTCGATGATCAGGATCCGGTCGGACACTAGGGCGCACCCGCCGGGACGTGCGCCGACTCGTCTTCCGTGATGAGCAGCTCCCGCCGGGCGACGCCTTCCTCGATCGCCGCGTGCTTCACGGCCTGCGCGACCGCGTCGACCACGCGCGTGTCGAAGACGCTCGGGATGATGTACTCGGCGCTGCGCTCGTCGCCGACGATCGAGGCGATCGCGCCGGCCGCGGCCAGCTTCATCCCTTCGGTGATCTTGCGCGCGCGGCAGTCCAGCGCGCCGCGGAAGATCCCGGGGAACGCGAGCAGGTTGTTGATCTGGTTCGGGAAGTCGCTGCGCCCCGTCCCGACGACGGCGGCGTACGGCGCGGCGAGGTCGGGCATGACCTCCGGCGTCGGGTTCGCCATCGCGAAGACGATCGGGTCGCGCGCCATCGTGCCGATCCACTCCGGCTGCAGAATCCCCGGCGCGCTGACGCCGACGAACACGTCGGCGCCTTCGAGCACTTGCTGGAGCGTTCCGCGGCGGTTCCCGCGGTTCGTGTGCTCGGCGAGCCAGGTCCAGTGCGAGTTCGCGTACTGCTGGTCGCGGCTGAGCGCGCCGTCGCGGTCGACCGCGATCACGTCGCGCACGCCCGCGGCGAGCAGCATCTTGATCGTCGCCGTGCCCGCCGCACCGCTGCCGGTCAGCACGATCGTCAGGTCTTCCATCTTCTTCCCGACGACCGCGGCCGCGTTCATCAGCGCGGCCAAGATGACGACCGCGGTGCCGTGCTGGTCGTCGTGCATGACCGGGATGTCGAGCTCGTCGACCAGCCGCCGCTCGACCTCGAAGCAGCGCGGCGCGCTGATGTCCTCGAGGTTGATCCCGCCGAAGATCGGCGCGATGCGCTTGGCGGTCGCGACGATCTCGTCGACGTCCTTGGTGTCGAGGCAGATCGGGAACGCGTCGATGTCGGCGAACTGCTTGAAGAGCATGCACTTGCCCTCCATCACCGGCGCCGCGCCGTACGGTCCGATGTCGCCCAGGCCGAGAACCGCGGTGCCGTCGCTCAGCACGCAGACCGTGTTGCGCTTGATCGTCAGCGCGTAGGCTTTGTTCGGGTCTTTCGCGATCGCGCTCGAGACGCGGGCGACGCCCGGCGTGTAGACGGTCGAGAGGTCCTGGCGCGTCTTGACCGGCCGCGTGATCCCGGTGCGGATCTTCCCGCCCAAATGGGCCAGAAAGGTCGAGTCCGAGACGTTGACGATCCGGACGCCGTCCAGCTTCTCGATCGCCGTGCGGACTTGGTCGCCGACCAGCTCGCTCGGGACGTTGACGGTCACGTCGCGCACGATCGTCGTCTTGCCGACGGTGCGCGTGTCGACTGCTCCGACCATGCCGCCGGCGTCGCCGATCGCCGAGGCCAGGACGCCGAACGATCCCGGCGTGTTCGGCGTCTCGAGCCGCATCACGAGCTGGGTGCCGATCGAAGGAGCGGTGGCCATCGACCTCGGGTACGGTGTCGTCCGCCGGGTGTCCTCGCCCGCCCGGCTCGCCGCCCTCGCCAGCCAGCCCGTCCCGCCGGTCGACACTCGACGAATCCGGGGTCCTGCGTGCATGCTGCGGATATGACGTCCGTCACGGCTGTGGCTGCGGGCGCGCTCGGCGCGCTGGCGGTCATCGCAGCGGGGACCGGCCACGCTTTGCGCCGCCGGCGCGAAGCGCTGGAAGCCGCGGCCGCGGCCGCGCTCGCCACGGTCGCGATCATCCTGGGCGGCGACGAGGGTGTCCTCGGGGGAGTCGTGCTGGTCCTGAGCGCCGCGGCGCTCGCGCGCTACGCCCAGGCCGTCGTCTCGGCGACCCGGGACGCACCGGCGCGGCTGTTCGCCGCGTTCGAGCGCGAGAGCGAGGCCAAGGGCCGGTTCTTGCCGCGCACGCTGGTCGACCGGCTGGGCCGCAGCTCGCTGGCCGACGTGGAGATCGGTGACCGCGCGACCGAGCCCATGACGGTGCTGTTCGCCGACATCCGCGACTCGACGGCCCTGACCGAGGAGCTCTCTTCCGAGAACGCGTTCGTGCTGATCGCCGACTTCTTCGCGCGCTCGGCGCGGGTCGTGCGCGAGCACCGCGGCAGCGTCGACAAGTACCTGGGCGACGGCTACATGGCCCTCTTCCCGCGCTGCGTCGAGGACGCGCTGGACGCCGCGATGGCGCTGCAGGCGGCCGTCCGCGACCTGAACCGCGAGGGCCTGGGGCCGCCGATCGAGATCGGCGTCGGCATCCACACCGGCCCGGTCACCTTCGGCACGGTCGGCGACGCGCGCCACATCGACACGACGATCGTCTCGGACACCGTCAACACGGCCAAGCGGGTCGAGGGCCTCTCGAAGCGCTTGCGCGTCCCGGTCGTCGCGACCGAGGACGTCATGCACCTCGTGCGCGACGCCTCGCGCTACATCGTGCGCCCGCTCGGCGCTCAAGCCGTCCGCGGCAAGCGCGAGCCGATCGACGTGATGGCAGTCGAGCCCACGGCCGACGTGCGCCGCATCAACACGGCGATGACGCCGCCGACGGTGAACCCGCGCGGGTGATCGAAACCCCGCCGAAACGTTATCTTTCGAACAAGAAGACCGCCGGCCCGAAGCAGACTCTGCAAGCGCTCGTGCGCTACGTGCCGCTGATCGTCATCTCCGCGACGCGGAACGACGGGGAGACGATCGTGCCGTCGAAGCGGAGGTCGCCGGCGATGCCGTCGACGGCGCCGAGCATCTCCTCGAACGTCGAGGCGATGGTGAACTCGTCGATCGCGTACTGCGGCGCGCCGTTCTCGATGTA
>Ga0066662_10000889_pt1 | contig 13358 bp, 14 predicted proteins | sample GraSoiAngelo_111_FD_133939 | JGI IMG/M metagenome (GOLD analysis project Ga0066662, IMG submission 133939) | Grasslands soil microbial communities from the Angelo Coastal Reserve, California, USA - 14_0903_12_40cm | ecosystem: Environmental > Terrestrial > Soil > Grasslands | place: USA... | reverse complement strand
TGCACCAGCTCGACGACGTGATCGCAGTCGGTCGCCGTCCCGAGATTGAGCACGACCGCGCTCACCCCGACCACGCTGTGGTCGGTCGCGCTGAGCGTGCACCGCAGCCGGAGCGTTTTGTCGACCGCCGGCAACCCGTGGCCCCTGATCCGAGCGACAAAGCGGTACGCGTTGACGGCGGACGAGGGCTCGGGGAAAAGCATCACGCGCGGGAACCGTAACGCGGCTGACTTACGGCGCGCTTACGGGGCATCCGGCTCGAGCGGGGGAGGGGCGGGGCGGTAGCGGGGACCGCCGAAACGGTCAGCATGACGACGACCCTCGCCTCCGGCGCCGACCTCTTCGCACGCCACCGCGACACGCTCGAAAAAGCGCGCGAGGCGATCCGCACGCGCGCGTATTTCAGCGCCTATCCCGAAAGCGCGAGCGGCAAGATCTACGGCGAGACTGCGGCCGCCGAAGGCAAGGCGGCGTTCGAGGCGCGGCTCGGGCAGCCGTTCGAGCTCGATCAGCCGTCGACCGGCGAGCGCGTGAGCACCGAGCGGTCCCCGTACGGTATCGCGCTCGACGTGCAGTACGCGGTCGCGGACGTGGACGCGCTGCTCGCCGCCGCAGCGCGCGCCGTCGAGTCGTGGGGCGCCGCATCCGTGGACGAACGCGCGGGCGTCGCGCTCGAAGCGCTCGCACGGCTGAACAAGCGGTCGTTCGAGATGGCGCACGCCGTGTCGCACACCAGCGGCCAAGGCTTCATGATGGCGTTCCAAGCCGGCGGTCCGCACGCGCAGGACCGCGCGCTCGAGGCCGTGGCGTACGCATACGAGGAGATGTCGCGCATCCCGCTGCGCGTCGTGTGGGAGAAGCCCGCGAAGCCGGAGCCGATTCGCGTCGAGAAGACGTATCGCATCGTCCCGCGCGGCATCGGCGTGACGATCGGCTGCTCGACGTTTCCGACCTGGAACGCGTATCCGGGCTTGTTCGCGAGCCTCGTCACGGGCAACGCCGTCGTCGTGAAACCGCATCCGCAGGCCGTGCTCCCGCTGGCGATCACCGTGGAGATCGTGCAGGGCGTGCTGCGCGAAGCGGGCTTTGACCCGCACACCGTGACGCTCGCCGTCGACACGCCCGACCGCCCGCTCGCGAAAGTCCTCGCGCAGCGCCCCGAAGTGGCGCTGATCGACTACACCGGCTCGACGGAGTTCGGCGACTGGCTCGAGCGGAACTCGCACGCGCTCGTGTACACCGAAAAGGCCGGCGTGAACAGCGTCGTCATCGACTCCGTCGACGACCTCAAAGGCATGACGCGCAACCTCGCGATGTCGCTGTCGCTGTACTCGGGCCAGATGTGCACGACGCCGCAGAACCTGTTCGTCCCGCGCGACGGCATCCCGGCCGGCGGCGAGAAGGTGCCGTTCGACGACGTCGTCGCGGCGATCGTGAAGGGCATCGACGGGTTGCTGGGGGATCCCGCGCGCGGGGCCGCGACGCTCGGCGCGATCGCCACCGACGCGACGCTGCGGCGCATCGACGAGGAGAACGCGAAGGCCGGTGTCGTGCGCAAGAGCGAGCCGTTCACCAACCCGGAGTTTCCGGATGCGCGCGTGCGCACGCCGCTCGTCGCGGTCGTGGATGCGGCCGACCGCGAGCGCTACGACCGCGAGGCGTTCGGGCCGATCGCGTTCGTGGTGCGCACGGCGGACACGGACGAGTCGATTCGGCTCGCGACGAGCGAGGCGCAGCGCCGCGGCGCGATCACGGCGATCGTGTACACCACCGACGACGCGGTGCTGGAGAAGGCGCAGCGCTGGGCGCACGACGGCAAGGTGAACCTCGCGGTGAACTTGACCGGCACGCTGCTGGTGAACCAGTCGGCGGCCTTCAGCGACTACCACGTCACGGGCGGCAATCCGGCGGGCAACGCGTCGCTGACCGACGCGGCGTTCGTGGCGAACCGGTTCCGCATCATCGAAACCCGCACGCCGCTCGCGTGAGCGTCGCCGCGCTGACCGGCGACGCGCTCGCGCGTGCCTGCGCCGAGGCGATGCTCTCGCGCGACCACGCGTCGCAGGCGCTCGGGATCGCGCTCGACGACGCGCGGCCGGGGTTCGCTCGCGCGTCGCTGACCGTCACGCAGGCGATGGTGAACGGGCACGCGATCGCGCACGGCGGCGTGACGTTCACGCTGGCCGATTCGGCATTCGCGTTCGCGTGCAACTCGCGCAACGAACCCAACGTCGCGCTGCAGGCGTCGATCTCGTACGTCGCCGCGGTGAAGCTGGGCGACCGGCTCGTCGCCGAGGCGCAGGAGGAGTCGTCCAAAGGGCGCACCGGCGTGTACGACATCCGGGTGACGCGCGGCGACGGCGAGCTCGTCGCGCTGTTCCGGGGCGTCTGTTATCGCATCAAGGGGACGGTGCTGGAGGGCGCGTCGACCTGACGCACGCCGAACGCGACCCGGACGGCACGCTGCGGCTGCGGGGCGAGCCGTTGCGCGAGCATCCGGCGACGCTCCTCGCGCTGCTCGATGCCGCCGCCGAACGGGCGCCGAACCGCGCGTTTCTGATCGAGCGCGACGCGCGCGACGTGTGGCATCAGGTCAGCTTCGCGACGGTCGCGGAGCGGTCGCGCCGCATCGGCGGCGGGTTGCGCGCGCTCGGCGCGTCGGAGACGCGGCCGGTGATGATCCTGTCGCGCAACGGAATCGATCACGCGATGATGACGTTCGGCGCGTTGCGCGCCGGCGTTCCGGTCGTTCCGGTATCGGCGCAAACCGGGTTGGCGCACCGCGACGGGTTCGCGCGCCTGCGCGCGATCGTCGAAGCCGCGCGCCCCGCCGTCGTGTTCGCGCGCGACGGCGCGGCATACGCCGCCGCGGTGCGCGCGACCGTGCCCGACGCGGTGTACGTGACCGTGAGCGAACCGCCGCCCGCAGTGCGCGCCTTCGACTACGCGCGGCTGCTCACGCATGCCCCGCCGAATTCCAGTGACGTCGCAAGCATCGACGCGGAGACCGTCGCGAAGATCCTGTTCGTGTCCGGGTCGACGCGCGAGACCAAAGGCGTCGTGCTGACGCACGGCATGATCGGCGCGCTGCTGCAAGGCGTCGCGCAGGCGTGGCCGTTCCTCGACGACCATCCGCCCGTACTGGTGGACTGGCTGCCGTGGAGCCACGGCTTGGGCGGTAACCTCGTGCTGGGCATCGCGCTGCGCCACGCCGGTACGCTGTACGTCGATGACGGCGATCCGTCGCCCGAGCGCTTCGAGCGCACGGTGCGCCTGCGCGCGGAGGTTCCGCCGACGCTCGCGTTCGACGTGCCGCTCGGATGGACGGCGTGGGCGGAGCGCTTGCGCGCGGACGACACGCTGCGGCGCCGCTGGCTGTCGCGGCTCGACCGCGGGTGCTGGGCCGGCGCGTCGCTCGCGCCCGCGACGCGCGACGCGCTGCGCGCGATCGGCGTACCGCTCGCGGCCGCGTGGGGCTCGACCGAGACGTCGCCGGCGATCGCGCTGACGACCGGCGACGATCCGGTGTACGACGCGCTCGGCGCGCCGCTCGCCGGTGTCGAGCTCAAGCTCATCCCGAGCGGGGACGCATACGAAGCGCGCGTGCGCGGTCCGCAGGTGATGCGCGGATATTACTGGCGCCCCGATCTGACGGCGGCGGCGTTCGACGACGAGGGATTCTACCGGATGGGCGACGTCGTTCGCCCGATCGATGCGCGCGCGCCCGAGCGCGGCCTTGCGCACGTGTCGCGCGTCGACGAACGCTTCAAGCTCGCATCGGGCGCCTGGGTGCTCGCGGGCGAGCTGCGCGCGGCGTTCCTCGCCGAGTGCCGCGACGCCGCCGACGTGCTGGTGAGCGGAGCGGGCCGCGACACGGTCGGCCTGCTGGTGTGGCCGACGGAAGAGGGGCGGCTGCTCGACCGCGACGTGCTGCGCGCGCAGGTCGCGGACGCGATGCGGCGCATCGCGCAGCGCGACGGACCGGCGGTTCGGCCGCGGCGCGCGCTGATCGTGCTCGCGCGCCGCGCAGCGGACGATGCCGCGCACGCCGCCGCGCTCGCGCGGCTGCATGCGAGCGAGCCGGATGCCGAGGTCATCGTGGTATGACCCCGATGCTATTGGCCGGCGTCAACATCGGCGGCACGACGACGAGCGTCGTGCTGGGCACGCGCGACGGAACGATCCTCGAACGGCGCGCATGGCCGACGCAAACGCGCGGCGGCGAGGCGCTGTACGCGGCGGTGCTCGCCGCGTTGCGCGAGATCGCGGCGGACGCGCATGCGATCGGCGTCGCGGTCGGCGGGCCGATGGACGCGCGCACCGGCGTCGTCATCTCACCACCGCACTTGCCGGGGATGCACGGGTTTCGCCTCGGCGAGCGGCTGCGCGTGGATTTCGCCAAACCGGCTGCGGTGCATCACGATGCCGCGGCATGCGCGCTGGCTGAAGTGCGTTGGGGCGCGGACCGCGGCGTGAGCGGGCTCGCGTACCTGACGTGCGGCACGGGCTTCGGCGCGGGGATCGTGATCGACGGTCGCGCGCGGTACGGCTCGCGCGGGCTCTCGCCCGAGCTCGGGCACGTGCGGTACCGCGACGAGGGACCGGACGTGTTCGGCAAACCGGGCTGCTTCGAATCGTTCGGTGCCGCCAGCGCTCTGCCGAAGCTCGCACGCATGTGCGACGCGTCGTTCGACGCGGCAACCGGCTCGGCGGTCGCGGAACGCGCGGCGCAGGGCGATCCGGTTGCAAGGGCGGCGCTGGACGACAATGCCGCAGCCGTCGGCGCGGCGTGCGCGCTGCTCGCCGACCTGCTCGTGCTCGACGTCATCGTGCTGGGCAGCCTCGCGACGTACCTCGGCGAACCGTGGATCGCCCGCGTGCGCACGACGTTCGAACGTGAAACGCTGCCCGATCACGCGGCGTCGTGCACGCTGCGAGCACCGTCGCTGAACGCGCTGCAAGACCTGAGCGGGCTCGCCGCGGCGTTCGACGCTGCATAAAAAGCGACGGGTACCGCGTCCTTTCGAACGCGGTACCCGCGATGGTGAAGCGATACCTGAGCATGGATACCGTACCACACCATGTTCCGCCGAGACAACCCGGCGGGCTGGAGCGTGCGGGAATCGAACCCGCGAGCAATACTGCTCAGGTATCGCTTCGAGCCATCGAACGCCCCAGCGCTGTGTCAATCACGCGGAGTTTCCCGGTGGCAAGGGCTTGAGCCCGAACGCGACGAGCCGTTCAGTAACGCCCGAGAATACGCTGTTCGCCGCCGATCGCCGCGAGCGCGGCTTCGAGCCGCCTGTCGTCGACGTTTGCGAGCTCGACGAAGAAGCGATAGCGGAACGGGACCCGGCGGTCGGGGCGTGCGATAAGGAACCGCAAGTCGATCGCGCGATCGGCGAACGCGCTCAGCGCGTCGCGCAGCGAACCGGGCCGGTCATCGACCGCGATCCCGACACAGGCGCGGTCACCGGCACCAGCTTCGTCGGTGCGCGCAAGGAGGAAGAATCGCGTGTAGTTCTCCGCTTCGTCGTGGATGCCGCGCGCGAGGATCGTTCCGCCGTGGATCTCCGCGGCAAGCGCCGGTCCGACCGCGGCTACGGACGGATCGCCGAGGGCGACGATCTCGCGTACAGCGCCTGCCGTGTCGGTGGTCGTCGATTGAGTCCAATCGTGTCCCGCGACGTAGCGGCACACTTGCTCCAGCGCGACGGGATGCGAACGGACCTCGCGGACCGTCGCTTCGCTCGCATTGACCGTGCCGATCAGGCACAGCTCGATCGCGAGCGAGGTCTCGCCGTGGATGCGCAGCGCGGGATGTTCCCACAACAGTTCGTAGTTGCGCGGCACAGGGCCCGCGATCGCGTTCTCGACCGGCAGCACCGCGTAGTCCGCTTCGCCGGCATCGAGCGCCGTCGCCGCTGCATCGAACGAAGAGTATCCGCGCGTCTCCGCCCAGGGCACGAGCGCGCGCGCCGCGACGTCGCTGAACGCGCCCGCGTGGCCCTGGTACGCGACCGTCGGCACCGACGCGTTAGACAGGCGCGTTCGCAGCAGCGCCCAGGCGGAATGCCGCGACGTAGGCCTTGAACACCACGCGGTAATCGTCGTGAACGAAGCGCACGCTGCGTGGCCCGATGCGCTCGAAGCCCGGCATCATGTCGACGAAGTCCGCGTTGTGCGTCCAGCAGAAATCCAGCTCCAGCGCGATCGGCGGCTCGAACGTGAACGGCTTCGCGTCCTTCATCCGCGCGATCGCATCTTTCGCGCCCGCGTGGATCAGCTCGCGGGCGCGCGCCGGGGAGAGCGAGTTCGTCGCGAAGCGGCCGATCGAGTCTTTCACCACGACGCCGGTGATCCACGGCATCACGGCCTTCGTCTGCTCGATGCACGCGCGGTCGCCGGTGATCAGCACCACGGGCACGCCGGCGAGCCCGAGCACTGCGGCGTTCATCATCGCTTCGCTGCAGGGCCGCCCGTTCACGCGCGTCTCGCGCAGCGTGTCGCTGGTGTAGGTGTGGTCGAGCGTCGCGTCCTGCGTGCCGACGGCGCCGTGGTAGCCGGTGAAGAACGCGGCGTCGAACGTGCCGTCGATGCCTTCCGCCATCGAGAACGGCTTGCGGTTGCCGTAGATCATGCGGACGTCGTCAGGGAGCTCGTCCCACAGCACGTTGCGCATCGAGGAGTGCGAGTCGTTGACGAGCACGTCGCCGACGCCGGCCGCGCGCGCGCCGTCGATCGCGGCGCGCACTTCCTGCGACATCAGCCGCCGGTAGTACGGGTACTCCGTCGTGTTCGTGGGGTCGACTTGGGTCCACGAGCAGACCGCGGCGGTCCCCTCCATGTCCGCCGAGATGTAGAGTCTCACCGTGTCATCTGCCTTCGCGCGGCTTCGTAACGTGCTTTGACGTCCGCGTCGTCTGGCTTGAGTACCAGCGCGCGATGGTAGTAGTCCGCCGCCTTGTCGAATTTCTGCGCCGCGAGCTCCATGTCGCCGAGCTGCACCAGCGCGGCACGGTCCTTCGGATCGCGAGCGATGCGCGCGCGCAGTTCGACGAGCTGCTGCATGACCGGTGCGGGCGGTCCGGCCGCGTCTCCGGCCGCATTCCCACCGCCGGTCGACGCGCCGGGAAGCTGGTTCGCGTTGCCTTGTGCCGGCCCGGTTCCGGTCTGCGGGACCGTGAACGTGCCCGGCGGATCGGTCGCGAGCGGTGCGGGCGTCGCCGCGATGCGCGCGTCGCCCTGCTGGGGGGGCGCACCGCTCGGCCCGAACGCGGAACCGGTGGTGCCGAGGCCGATCCGCAGAAACCAGCCGAGAATTCCGAGGAACACGACGGCGAAGATCACGAGGATCGGAATTGCGATACGCGCCGGCAAGCCCACGCGGATGTCTTGGCGAAAGACGTCGCGTGCTCCCCGGTCTCCCCGACGTCGCCGAGCTCCAGGTGCTGTTCGCGCAGTACAACTGGATGCATTTCCGCGGCGAGATCCCGACTTATCGCATCGCGTACAATGCGCGGTTCTCCAACAGCGCCGGCCGCGTCACGTACAAGCCGCCGCTGATCGAGCTCTCACCGAAGCATCTGGTGGGCAAGGAGGGCGAGTTGCGCGAGACGCTGCTGCACGAGATGATCCACGCCTGGCTGCACGCGCTCGGCAGGCCGCCGGGCCACACGGCGACGTTCAAGAAGAAGATGCGCGAGCTCGGCCTGCGCTCGATCTACCACGACCTCGGCACAGCCGCGCCGCTGAACGAGTCGACGAAGCGCTACATCATCCGCTGCGAGAAATGCACGATGGAGCTGCTGCGCAAGCGCAAGCCGTCCCCCAACGTGGTCTGCGCGCGCTGCCGCAAGCCGCTCGTCGTGTTCGAGGTAGTCGAGATGCGCCCGGTCGAGCTCGGTCGCGCCGCGTCTAGAGGGCCGCGCTGAAGAAGCTGTAGCTGTGTTCTTGGAGGACGGCTATCGAGCTGATGCCCGCCGGGACGATGTCGGTGCCGGGTAGTGCGCGCGCGCGTAGTTTTGCTTGGACGGCGAACGCGTCGGCACCGTCGTTGTAGCCTGCGGCTACGATGCGGTTCGCGATGTCGCCCAGCGCCGTGTTGCAGACGATGATGCGCACGCCGCGCGCGATCAGTGCCGGGACCGAGCGGTCTCCGCCGCGGCCTTGCGCGGTGTGCGACCACGGATTGCCTTGCGACGCGTCCACGGTCAGGAACTCTTGCTGCACCTTTTTGACGATGTCGGCGAGCTTGTACGTGCGCCAGGCCTCGTCGTCCAAGCCGATCGTCGCCGCCGAGCCGAAGAGGACCAGCGCGATCTGCACGTTCGCGTCGGGCTCGTTCCAGCCGGACTTGAACCCGTTCAGCGTGTTGACCACGAACTGCAGCGGCGCCCCGTCGTCCACGCGCGGCGCCGCGATGAGCTGGCGGTGCTTCGCCGCGCTCCTGATGCGCGCGGCGAACGCCGCCTCGTCGAGGATCGCGTTGTCGGCCGCGGCAGCGGGTGCGCTGGCCGCCCCGACGGCGCCCGCCGTCAACGCGGCGACGGCGCCCGCGGCGAGAAACTCGCTTCGTTTGGTCATGCGGTCACGATACCCCACCGGGCGTGCCGAACGACCGGGTGGTTGTGATAAGAATTGATGTAGGTGTCATCGCGCTCCACGCTTTCTCAGAACAGGTGACGAAGCGCGAGGCCCAGCGCGGCCACGATCAGCGCCGTGGCGAGCAGCGTGATCAGCCGCGGTGACGATACGCGCCGTTGGATGACTGGCCCGATGCTGCCGCCGACGAGGCCGCCCAGGACGAGCGGGAGCGAGAACGGCCAGTCCACGTCGCCGCTCAGCGCGTGCGTGACGACGCCGACCGGCGCGGTCGTCGTGATGACGAACGCGCTCGTCGCGGTGACGACGTGCGGCGGCATCCGTGCAGCGATCAGCAGCAGCGGGATCAGCACCACGCCGCCGCCGATGCCGAAGAGCGACGAAAAAAAGCCGGTGCCGACGCCGGCGATGATGCCGACGATCGGGTCGTGCGCGAAGGTCCGTTCGGCGGCGCCGCGCGACTTGACCGAGCGGCGTCGCACGACGAGGATCGCAAGCACGATCAGCACGACACCGTACGCGAAGTCGAACGCGCTCGGCGTAAATTTCTTGACGGCGAACACCCCGATGATGCTGCCCGGAACCGCCCCAACCGTGAACGGCACCGCGAACCGCAAATCGATCGCGCGCGCGCGGAGGTAGCCGACCGTCGCCGCTCCGGTGTTCGCGAGCACCATCAGCAGCGACGTCCCGGCGACCTGCGCCGGCGGTACGCCGAACGCGATGCGCAGGACCGGGATGATCACGAAGCCGCCGCCCAGCCCGACCACCGAGCCGAAGATGCTCGCCGCGACGCCGATCGCGAACAGCTCGAGCGCGCCGAGCGGCGTCATCGCGAGCGTCGCGCGCGAATCAGCTCTGGACGCGCCCGATGTAGCGGCGGTCGCGCGTGTCGATGCGGATCACGTCGCCGGGGTTGACGAACAGCGGGACGTTGACCGTCGCGCCCGTTTCCAGCTTCGCGGGCTTCGTCGCGCCGGTCGCGGTGTCACCCTTGAAGCCGGGATCGGTCTCTTCGACCTTGAGCTCGACGTGCGCAGGCAGGTCGGCGCCGATCGGCGTGCCGTCGTGGAATTGCACGGCGATGCGCATGCCGTCTTTGAGGAAGTCGGCGGGATCGCCGATGACGTCTTTCTGCAGCGTGAAGTTCTCGTACGTCTCGCTGTCCATGAAGTGGTAGCCGTCGCCGTCGTTGTAGAGCATCTGCATGTCGCGGTTGTCGACCGTGGCGCGCTCCAGCTTCTCGCCGGCGCGGAACGTGCGTTCGACCGTGGCGCCGCTCTTCACGTTCTTCAGGCGCGTGCGCACGAACGCGGAGCCCTTGCCCGGTTTGACGTGCAGAAACTCGATCACCGTCCAAAGCTGGCCTTCGATGACGATGGTGACGCCGTTGCGGAAATCATTCGAACTAATCATTGGCGTTGGCCCGCTTTCAGCAAGCTGAGACGGTTTTCCGTCCCGTTTCGCAGCCGCTCCAGGTTCTCGCGATGGCGGTAGATCACGAACAGCGCTGAGGCGATGCCGCAGACCAGGCCCTCCCTGCCCAGACCGAACCACAGCACGAAGGCCATCGAGGCCGTCGCGAGCATCGATGCGAGCGATGCGAAGCCGCAGGCGATCATGACGGCGATCCAGACCAGCATGAACGCGAGACCGGCCGGCCACCACAGCGCGAAGACCGCGCCGAAAAAGGTGGCGACCCCTTTCCCGCCTTTTCCGCCGAGGAACGGCGACCAGCAGTGGCCGACCATCGAGGCCACGGCCGCGAGCGCCGCGGGGCCGGGACCGCCGAGCAGCCCGGCCGCGAGCGTGGGCGCGAAGCCTTTGAGCGCGTCGAGCACGAGCACGGCGACCGCGCCGCGCTTGCCCAGCGTGCGCAGCGCGTTCGCCGCGCCGATGTTGCCGCTGCCCGACTTGCGGATGTCGGTCTTGTAGAACGCGCGCGAGACCAGCACGCCGAACGGGATCGCGCCGACGAAGAACGCCACGACGACCGTGGCGGCGGACAAAACCGTTTGGTTCACCGGGAGTGCTCTCCGTGATCGCCCTCGTCGCGCCGCGAGCGAAACTCGAACGTGAGCGGCACGCCTTCGAAATCGAACTCCGCGCGCAGCGTGTTCTCGATGAAGCGCTTGTACGACGCGGGCACGAGGTCCGGGTCGTTGACGTGGAACACGAACAGCGGCGGGTGCGTCTGCGGCTGCGACACGTACAGCACCTTGAGCGGTTTGCCCGAATGGATCGGCGGCGGATGCGCGAGCACCGCGTCGCGCACGATCGCGTTCAACTTCGCCGTGGGGATGCGGCGGTCGAGGTTGATCGCAACCTTTTCGACTAGCGGCATCAAGCTCTGCAAACGGCGTTTGGTGAGCGCCGAGAGGAACGTCACCGGCGCGAACGACGCGAACGGCAGCTGCGCGTGGATCTCGTTCGCCAGTTCGCCTTGGCTGTACTCGCCCAGCTCGCGAACGAGATCGTATTTGTTGCCCACGATGACGAGCGCCTTGCGTTCCTCGAGCGCGATGCCCGCGAGGCGGCGGTCCTGATTGGTCGGCCCGTGCAGCGCGTCGATGAGCAGGATCGCGACGTCGCAGCGCGCGATCGCCTTGAGCGAGCGCAGCGACGAATAGTATTCGATCGAGCCATGGTGCCCGGGCTGTTTGCGCACGCCGGCGGTGTCGATGAGGCGGAACGTGCGGCCGCTCCAGGTGAACAGCGTGTCGATCGCGTCGCGCGTCGTGCCCGGGACGTCGGACACGATCGCGCGCTCTTCGTTCAGCAACGCATTCAGCAGCGACGACTTGCCGACGTTGGGCCGGCCGATCAGCGCGAGCGACAGCTCCGCTTCGCCCACGTTGCTGGGATCGTCGGGCGGCAGCTTCTCCACGATCGCGTCGAGCAGATCGCCCGTGCCCTCGCCGTGCAGCGCCGACACGCCGTACACCTCACCGAACCCGAGCCCGCCGAACTCCGCGTGCACCGACGCGGCGTGCTTGGGTGATTCGATCTTGTTCGCGACGAGGATCACCGGCTTGCGGTTGCGCCGCAAGATGTTCGCGACATCGGTGTCCACCGCTGTCAGTCCGTCTTGCGCGTCCACGACGAACACGATCACGTCGGCGTCTCGCGCGGCCGATTCCGCTTGCGCTTGCGTGCCGCGCGCGATGGTGTCGTCGGGATCGACCTCGGTGTCGATGCCGCCGGTGTCGACCAGCGTGAACGTGCGGCCTTGCCAGTCGGCGAGCGCGTACAAACGGTCGCGTGTGACGCCCGGCGTGTCCTCGACGATCGCGAGGCGCTGCCCGAGGAGGCGGTTGAACAGCGCGCTTTTCCCCACGTTGGGGCGCCCCACGACCGCAACGGTCGCAGGCCGCACGCGCAGGGACGGTGCGAGGGCTTCGGACATGACCGACCAAGGTTCCCATCGATATGCTCCGTCGCCTCGCGGCGGCCGTGGTCTGCGTGCTTCTCCTGGCCGCCGTCCCGACCGGATCGCTCTACGTGACGACCCTCCCGACCGGAGCGGACGTCTGGATCGACGGCACCTACGTGGGCCGCAGCCCGCTCGTCCTGGGCGCACTGGCGGGCGGCCGCCATACGGTCGGCCTGACGAAGACCGGCTGGAACCCACTGCAGCTCGAGGTCAGCGTCGTCGCGGGGCAAACCACGCTCAGCTCGACGCGGCTCGAGCGCGCGAAAACCGGCGGGCTGCACCCGTTGCCGGGCTGGATCGTGCTCCATGGCACCGTGCGCGCGGCGTTCCTCGACGGCTTCCCAGCGGTCCCGGCGAACGACGGGACCATCGCGGTTGCGGCCGGGACGCACGAACTGAGCGCCCGCACGCCGCGCGGCAAGATCACGCGCGCGGTGATGGTGTGGCCGGGGACGCGCACGGAGGTGGTGCTGCAGCCCGAAGCGGAGGCGGTGCGGCCCAGCGTCGTCGCGCCGGCGGAGGACTACGTGCCCCGCGGCGCGATCAAGCTGGTCGGCGACAAGGTCGTGGTGCGCTATGGCGGACACGAAGTGATCGGGCACATCGGCTCGACCTCGTACCGCGTAGACGGCAAGCTCGTGGATTACGGCGAAGCACCGACGATGATCGGCTCGCGCCTCTACCTTCCGCTCGATCTGCTCACCACGCTCTCCGCGGAAACTCGCTGATGTCTCCGCTCTCCGGAAAGAACTCCTAGTGGCGCAAATCTACATCGAAACGCACGGCTGCCAGATGAACGAGGCCGACTCGCAGGACATCCAGCGCCGCGCGGTCTCGGCGGGGTTCACGCTGGCGGAGCGGCCCGAAGACGCGGCGGTGCTCGTGCTCAACACGTGCACGGTGCGCGACAACGCGGAGAAGCGCGCGTACGGGCGCATCGGCCACTGGAAGGCCATCAAGAACGCCGACAAGTCGGTGAAGGTGATCGTCACCGGGTGTCTGGCCGAACAGGACAAGGGCCGCATGCAGCAGACGATGCCGCACATCGACGCCGTGTTCGGCACGAGCGAGCTCGGTGCGCTCGGTGACGCACTCGCGGCGTGGCGCGCGGAGTATCCCGACGACGATTTCAGCGTGGACCGCGAGATCGAGACCGTCATGGGCGGCGCGGGTGAGGGGATCGCGGGCCCGTACGACGGCCTGCGCGGCTTCGTGACGGTGCAGCGCGGGTGCTCTTACTACTGCACGTTCTCCATCGTGCCGCACGTGCCCGGGCCTTTCGACCACCGTCCAATGTCCGACATCCCAGCCAACGTGGAGA
>Ga0066662_10000888_pt1 | contig 13360 bp, 12 predicted proteins | sample GraSoiAngelo_111_FD_133939 | JGI IMG/M metagenome (GOLD analysis project Ga0066662, IMG submission 133939) | Grasslands soil microbial communities from the Angelo Coastal Reserve, California, USA - 14_0903_12_40cm | ecosystem: Environmental > Terrestrial > Soil > Grasslands | place: USA... | reverse complement strand
GCGCGAGGCCGCGGGGCGGCGGGCCGGAGGCGGCCTTGGCGGCGGACGACGGGCAGGTCGGCGCGCGCTCCGCCACGCCGGCGGGGAGCCCCCACCCGCTCGAGCCGGCGGTGAGGGCCGCGGAGTGGCGTGACGGCCAGCTGACGGTGCACGACGCCACGCAGTGGGTGCGCGGGACGCGCGCCGCGCTCGCCAAGCACTTCGGGCGGGGCGAGGAGCGCCTGCGCCTCATCGCGCCGTTCCTGGGCGGCGGCTTCGGCTGCAAGGGGTTCTTCTGGCCGCACACCGTCATCGCCGCGATGGCCGCGAAGCTCACGAACCGCCCGGTGAAGCTCGTGCTGAGCCGCGAGCAGATGTTCACGTCGTGCGGCCGCCGTAGCCGGACGCAGCAGCGCCTGCGCGTCGGCGCGTCGCGCGACGGCAAGCTGCACGCGGCGCTGCACGACGTCCTCACCGAGTCGTCGCGCGTCGGAACGTTCGTCGAGACGGCGGGCGGCGTCACCGAGATGCTGTACGACATCCCCAACATCGCGATCACGCACCGGCTCGCGCGGCTCGACGTCCCGACGCCGACGGCGATGCGCGCGCCCGGTGAAGCGCCGGGCTCGTTCGCGCTGGGCTGCGCGCTCGACGAGCTGGCGTACGCGTGCGGGCTCGATCCGCTCGAGGTGCTGCGCCGCAACCACGCGGACACCGATCCGTCCAACGGGTTGCCGTTCTCGTCGAAGCACCTGCTCGCGTGCTACGAACGCGGTACCGAAGCGTTCGGCTGGAACACGCGCTCGCACGCGCCGCGCTCGATGCGCGACGGCGACGAGCTGATCGGTTGGGGCGTCGCGACGGCGACGTACCCGGCGATGCGCGCGCCGGCCGCGGCGCGCGTGACGATCGCGGCCGACGGCACGATCGACGTCGCGAGCGCGGCGCACGATCTGGGCACCGGGATGTACACGATCCTCGCGCAGATCGCGGCCGACACGCTCGGCGTGAACCCGCGCGACCTGCGCGTGCGCATCGGCGACTCGTCGTTTCCGGTGGCGCCGGTGGCGGGCGGCTCGATGAGCTCCGCGAGCGTCGGCCCGGCGGTGCAAGCCGCTGCGCAGCGTGCTTTCGAGGATGCGCGCACGATCGCGATCTCCTCCGGCGCGTCGCCGCTGCACGGCTTGCGCGACGACGCGGTCGAGGTGCGCGACGGCGTGCTCCGCGCGAAGGACGATCCGTCGCGCGCGATCGCGTACGCCGAGCTCGCCCGCCTCTCGCCAACCGGCGCGATCGAAGCGCTGGGCAACACCTTCCCCGGCGACGAGGGCGAACGGTTTTCGTTCCACTCGTTCGGTGCGCAGTTCGTCGAGGTGCGCTTCGACGAAGAGCTCGCGCGGCTGCGCGTGTCGCGCGCGCTCGGCGTGTTCGACTGCGGGCGCATCCTCAACGCGAAGACCGCGCGCTCGCAGATGATCGGCGGCATCACCTGGGGCATCGGCATGGCGCTGTTCGAGGAGACCGTGCGCGACGCGCGCGGCGGCGGCGTCGTGACGAACAACCTCGCCGACTACCACGTGCCGGTGAACGCGGACATTCCGAACGTCGAGGTGGAGTTCGTCGAAGAACCGGATTACAAGCTCAACCCGCTCGGCGTGCGCGGCATCGGCGAGATCGGCATCACGGGCGTCGCCGCGGCGGTGGCGAACGCGGTGTACCACGCGACGGGCGTGCGCGTGCGCGATCTGCCGATCGTGCCCGAGAAGCTGCTGCGCACGAGCCCGGCCTAGCGCCCGTGCGCATGGACAACGTGCGAACGGTCGTCCTCGCAGGCGGCCGTTCGCAGCGCATGGGCTTCGACAAGCTGACCGCGCTCTTCGCCGGCGAGCCGCTCGCCCGCCGCGTCGCGTCCGCGCTAGCCGAGTTGCGCCCGCTGATCGTGACGACGGCGCAGGTGGCCGAAGCCATCGCCGGCGTCCCCGGTGTGCTGATCGTCGTGACGGAGCCGACCGCCGGCATGAGCCGCACGCTGCAGCTCGCGCACGAAGCGATTCCACCCGGCGCACACCTGGCCGTGCTGCCGTGCGACGTGCCGTTCCTCGACGCGCCGCGCGTGCGCGCGTTCGTCGAACGCGTTGCAGACGACGCCGACCTCGCCTGGCCGGTCGTCGGCACGACGCCCGGCCATCCGGTGGTTTGGTCGCCGCACGCGCGCGCGCTCGCCGGCGCGCTCGCCGACGACGAGCCGCCGTCGCGCTTGCGCACCGATCCGCGCCTGCGCGCGCAGCCGCTGCATGAGAGCGACGACGCGTACGTCATCGACGTCGACACCCCCGGCGCCTGGGCTGCCGCGGAAGCGCGCGCACGAAGTCCGCTCAGGTCTTGAAGCTGTTGTTCAGGGCGATGGTTCGTTCGATCAGCCCCGGACCGGGGAAATCGGCGAACACGATCCCGGCGCGCTGCTTGAAGTCCTTGCCGAGGCGCTCGTACGTCAGGACGTTGGTCCCCTCGTACGCGATCGTGCAGATGCCCAGCGCGCAGTTGACGCGGGGGAAATCCTTCCAGCTTTTCCAGCCCGGCGTTGTTCGCCCGGTCGCCAGCCGGGGCGCGGACGTCCCGGGACTCGAGTGGCCGCTCGCGACGAAGTATGGAAACGAGCCGCCCGATCCGCTGAGGAAGTTGATAAACTTCTTGTTCGCGTCCCCTTTGTTGGCCGATTCGAGCTGCGTCTTCACCGCGCGCCACTTGTCGTACAGATCGGCGTTGCTCTTGAGATTGTACTGATCCTGAATGTCGAATTGGTCCGAGCCGTACCGGATGCCATAGCTGTTCGAGAAATTCTGCAGCAGCACGATCTTTCCGCGCATCTCCGCGAGCGGCGGATTGTTCGGATCGGAGCTGGAGTTCGCGGGGTGCTGGTAGAAGTAGTCCTTGTAGTACGCCCAGTACGCGCGGTCGAAGGTCTGCTCGAACGATTCGGTGTTGTCCATCGCGGTGAACTCTTCTTTCACGCGCATGACGACGGTCTCGCCGGGGTTGTCCACCAAGAACCCGACGACCGTCTTGAGCACCTCGCCGAACGTCGCGAACTGCGGCATGACGCCGTGATGGATGACGAACGTATCGCGGTTGTGCCAGCAGCGCACGTCGAGCGCCCGGACGCCGGATTGCAGCTGCTCGTTGAGGGACAGCGTTTGCGCCTGTGCGATGTCACCGCCGTAGAAGGACATCGTGTCGTGCGTCCCCGGCAGCGACAGACGGCTCAGCGTGACGTCGGCTTTGAGCGCCGTCATCCAGCGCGGGTTCGACGTCTTCGCGTTCCCGTCGTGCGAGTATCCCGCGCTCTTGTGCGCGTCCACCGGCGTCGCGACCGACGCGCATACGATCAACAACGCGGCCGCGAAACGCAGGCCGCTCTTCAATGCCGACACCATGCAGACACCCCCCTACCGACGTGTGGCTTAGTACATCTCAACTATAGATTCGACTCTACCCCATGTCAAGCGTGGCGTACGTCAGGCAAGCGCGTCGCTGAACGGCAGCATGCGCGCGCGTTTTCCGGTCGCTTTGAAGATCGCGTTGCCGATCGCGGGCGCGATCGGCGGCGTGCCGAGCTCGCCGATGCCGCTCGGCTTTTCTTTGCTCGCCACGACGTACGTCTCGATCTTCGGCGCCTCGGGCATGCGCAGCACGGTGTAGTCGTAGAAGTTGTTCTGGTCGACCTTGCCGTCGGTGAACGTGATCTTCGCCGTCATCGCCATCGCGATGCCGTAGTTGATCGCGCCTTCGAGCTGCGCGGCGACGAGGTCGGGATGCACGACGATGCCGCAGTCCGCGGTCATCACCGCGCGGTGCACCTTCACGTCCGTGCCTTTCACCGTCACCTCCGCGACGAGCGCGCCGAGGCTGCCGCCCCACTCGCACACGGCGAGTCCTTGCGACGCGCCGGCCGTTTGCGGATGCCCCCAGCCGGCTTTCTGTGCCGCGAGCTGCAGCACGGCGCGCATGCGCGCGCCTTTCTTGGGGTCGAGCAGCGCGAGGCGGAACGCGAGCGGATCCTTGCCGGCCGCGTGCGAGAGCTCGTCGACGAACGATTCGGTCACGAACGCGTTCCAGTTCGCACCCGGCGCGCGCATGAAGCCGACGGGGATGCCCGGCTCGAAGTCCGCGTACACCACGTGCGACGTGCCGAACGCGTAGTACGTGGGTGCGACCGAGTCAACCGACGTGAAGTCGACGCCGTTTTTCGTCAGCATCGCCGGCGCCCAGCGCTTCACGATGGACGGCGATCCCACGCGGTGCTCCCACGCCGTGACGCGGCCGTCCGCGGCGAGCTTCGCGCGCACGACGTTGACGCTCATCGGGCGGTAGAAGTCGTTCTTGATATCGTCTTCGCGGCGCCACGTCACCTTCACGGGCTTCTTCACCGCTTTGGAGATCTCGACGGCGTCCACCACGTAGTCCGGGTCGAGCCGGCGCCCGAAGGCGCCGCCCAAGAACGTCGTGCGGATCGTCACCTTGTCGGAGGCCAGACCCGTGATCTTCATCGCGGCGTCGCGCGAGCGCGTCTGCACCTGCGTGGGGGCCCACACCTCCACCGCGTCGTCGCGCACGTCCGCGGTCGCGTTCATCGGCTCCATCGCCGCATGCGCCAAGAACGGGCCGCGGTACACGGCTTCGATTGCGCGTCCTTGCGCCTTGTCGACGTCACCTTGTTTGCCGGCGTCGACGCCCGCGGTGCGCGCCGCCTTCTCCGCGTCCGCGAACATCTTCGCGGTGTTGACGTGCGCTGCGGGACCGTCGTTCTTCCAGGTCACCTTGAGCGCGTCGCGACCTTGCATCGCGGCCCACGTGTTCTTCGCGACGACCGCGACGCCGCTGGAAATCTTCACGACGTCGAACACGCCGGCGACCTTGCGCGCCGCACCGTCGTCCACGGTATCGGCCGTACCGCCGAACGTCGGCGCTTTGAGCACGTTCGCGAACACCATGTCCGGCACGATCACGTCGATGCCGTACGTCGCCGTCCCGCGCACCTTCGCATCGATGTCGAGCCGCTTGGGCGACGTGCCGATCAGCGTGAACTGCGACGCGTCCTTGAGCTTCACGTCCTTGGGCGGCGTCTGCGTCGCGGCGGCGACCGCCAAGTCGGCGTACGGCGCGGTGCGCTTGCCGCCGGTGTCGAAGACGGTGCCGGCTTTGGTGGTGAGCGTCGATGCGTCGACGCCCCACTGCTTTGCCGCCGCCGCGATCAGCATCGCGCGCGCCGCGGCGCCGGCGCCGCGCATCACGAGGTACATGTCGGCCATGCTCGTGCTGCCGCCGGTGGTCATGTCCTTGAACACCGGATCGGCGTACTGGTCCTGCGCCGGCGCGATTTGCACGCGGACGCGGTCGAACGGAACGTCCAGCTCCTCGGCGACGAGCATGGGCAGCCCTGTGTACACGCCCTGGCCCATCTCGCTCTTGTTGATGAGCACGGCCACGGTGCCGTCGGTGCGCACGTGCACCCATGCGTTCGGCGCGAACGTCACGCTCGGTTCGGGCGATGGCTTGTAGTCGGGGACCTGCGCGGGGTGGCGCTGGCATGCGCCCAGCGCGAGGCCCGCGCCCAGCGCGGCAGTTGTGCGAAGAAAAAGTTCGCGGCGCATCAGCTCAGCGCCCCGGCGCGCTTGATGGCGGCTTTGATGCGCGGATACGTCCCGCAGCGGCAGATGTTGCCGCCCATGGCGGCGTCGATGTCCGCATCGCGCGGCGTCTTCGACTTCGCCAGCAGCGCCGCGGCCGACATCATCTGACCGGACTGGCAGTAACCGCATTGCGGTACCGCCGCTTCGACCCACGCCTTCTGCACGGGATGCGTGCCGTCGGATGAGAGCCCCTCGACGGTCGTGATCTGCTTACCGGTCGCCTGCGATACGGTCGTCACGCACGACCGCACCGGCGCGCCGTCGAGATGGATGGTGCACGCGCCGCACTGCGCGACGCCGCAGCCGAACTTCGTCCCGGTCATCCCGACGACGTCGCGAATCACCCACAGCAGCGGCATCTCGGCCGGAACGTCGACGTCGTGCGCGACGCCGTTGATGGTCAAACTCGGCACGTCGGGCCCTCCTGTTCGCAGGGGACCCCCGGCGGCATTTACGCGGTTGCGACCGCCGTCGCGGCGGCCGGCGCCCGCTCGCGTGCTGTGGTTTTGCCGCCGAGCCTGTCCTGAGCTTATCGACGGATGGGTACGGCAGCCGCATGGAACGCGACACGAACACCGAGCAGCAGGGCGACTACAAGAACGCGCTTCCCTCGGAGGTCACCGACCACCCGGACTCCGGCATGCCGCGCCAGCTGCGCACGCAAGCCGACGACGAGGGCCCGCTGAGCCGCCGCGAGGCGGACGTGGCGGGCATCTCGCAAACCCCGGAGGTCGTCTACGGCGAAAGCGACGAGGACCAAAACCGCGACGACCAGCGCGACGCACACCAAGCGGACCCGGACGAGCACGTGTAGCTCGTCGAGCGTGTCAGACGTCTTCGACGAAGATGTCTTCTCCCTCGATGCGCACCGTGTAGGTTTCGAGCGGCACCACCGCAGGGAGCGTCAGCGCACGGCCCGTCGTCACGTCGAAGAGCGCGCCGTGGCGCGGGCACATGATTTGGCGGCCTTCCAGCTCGCCCTGGTCGAGCGGGCCGCCGTCGTGCGTGCACACGTCCGCGATCGCGTACACGTCGCCGTCGACGTTGCACAGCAGCAGCTCGACGCCGTCGACCACGACGCGCTTGGTCGTCGCGGGCGGGATCTCGTGAAGTTTCGCGACCGGCTGGGGCATGCGGCCTCGTTCGCGAAGGGCGCCTCATGACCCGTTCCTCACCGATCGTCCTCGCGCTCGTTGCCGCGCTTGCCGGCGTGCTTCCAATCGCAGCGCTTTGCCCGGCAGCCGCCGCGACCCGCATGTCGTACAAGCCCGCCGCCGCGAAGACCACGGCCGCGAAAACCGTCACGCTGCCCGACGGGCTGAAATACACCGACGTCAAGGCCGGCAAGGGCGCCATGCCGCACGCCGGTCAAACCGCGGTCGTGCACTACACCGGCACGTTTCTCGACGGCAAGAAGTTCGACAGCTCGCGCGACCGCGGCACGCCGTTCGAGTTCGTGCTCGGCGCTCGCGGCCCCCACGGCGTGATCAAATGCTGGGACGAAGCCGTCGCGACGATGCGCGTGGGCGGACGCCGCCAGCTCGTCTGTCCGCCGCAGCTCGCGTACGGTGAGCGCGGCTATCCGGGTGCGATCCCGCCGAACACGACGCTGAAGTTCGACGTGGAGCTGCTCGGCGTCAAATAACGCGCTCAGCGCGCCGCGAGGAACGCCGCGATCGCGTTGCCGGCCGGCGTGTTCGCGTAGAACACGTCGTTGTGGCGCGCGCCGGGCACGACGACGAAACGTTTGTCGCGCGATCCCGCAGCGCGTTCGACGGCGCGGCCCTGCGAGATCGGGATCAGCGTGTCCGCGTCGCCGTGCAACACGATCAGCGGGGTGCGGACGCGCGCGATCTCGTGCGCTTCGTCGAGCGCGATGCGCAACGAGCGCGTCGGAACCGGCCGCAAGCGGTTGACCGGCCACGGAAAAAACTGGTCGCGCACAGCGAACGCCGCCGTCACGGCGTCCGACGGCGGCGCGTGCAGCACGAGCGCGCGCACCGGACGCGACGCAGCCATGTGCACCGCGAGCGTCGTGCCGTACGAGAGCCCGTACACGAACGGCGCGCGGTCAGCGCGCGCGCGCACCGCATCGTAGACTCGCAGCGCGTCGTCGCGCGACGCCAGCGCGTCGATATGCCCGCCGGAGAACTCGTACCCGCGATAGTCCCACATCACCGTCGTGTAGCCCAGCCCCCGTGCGAACCAGGTCGCCAGCGGCCACATGTTCTGCATGGTGCTCGCATTGCCGTAGTCGACGAGCACCCACGGCGCACCGCGTTTGCCGCGCAAGATCCAGCCGCGCAGCTCCGTCCCGTCGGCTGCGCGCACGCTGAGCGTCTCGACGCCCGCGCGGTGCCACGCGGCCAGTGGCGGGCGCTCCGGCGGAAACAGCAGTTGCGCGTCGCCGACCGGCACGGGCGCGCCGACGGCGAGCGCGAGCACGGCGACGAGGACGAACGCCGCGAACGCGATCGCGCACCAGCGCATCAAGCGCCGTGCCCGCATCGTCAGCAGACGGGGCCGCGCGCGAGATTCTCGACGGGGAGGACGGTGAACCTGAAGCCGGGCCCGAGCGTGATGTTGCGGCCCCAGCGCACCATGTTCACGCCGGACATCACCAGGCCCGGGACGGGTAGCGGGATGTGTCCCGCGGCTTTGTTCAGCAGCGGCTCGGACGGCGACCACGTGACCGGCAGCAGCGGGTTCATCGTGACCGGGACAATGCGTTCCGCAGTGCTGTTCGCCTTCTCGAGTACGATGTAGCGCGGCTCGAGCGAAAGCATGCCGTCGTGGTTGTGGCGTCCCGCCGAGCTTGCGGCGCGGATGATGCCGTAGCCGAGCGTGCCGGCCGGTACTTTCGTGCCGTCGTCGAGCTCCGTGCTCTCGACGACCTTGAAGCGGAACGGCGCGCCGGTGTGCGCGTCACCGGAGAACACCGTGGAGATCATCTCGCTGGGGATCGCCCACGCGCACACCTTCGCGGCCCGCGCCGGCGGCGCGAGCGAGACGACGGCGAAAACGCCTGCCAGAGCGAGGAGCGGCCGAGCGCGCACGTCCTGTTCTTTCCCAAAGCGGCTTCTATCAATTCCGCTTTCGGACCGAGTCCGTATGGACTCGGGAGCGGGTTCAGGCGGCGTTCAGCCGACTGAACCCTCCATCTCCATCTTGATCAGGCGGTTGAGCTCCACCGCGTACTCCATCGGGAGCTCCTTGACGAAGAAGTCGAAGAAGCCGTTGACGATCATCGCGGTCGCGTCCGCTTCGGTGAGGCCGCGGCTCATCGCGTAGAACAGCTGCTCCTCGCCGATCTTCGACACCGACGCTTCGTGCTCGACCGTCGAGCGCTGCTCGTCGATCTTCATCGTGGGCTTGGTGTCCGACGACGACTTGTCGTCCATGATGAGCGCGTCGCACTTCACGCGCGTCTTCGCGCCGACCGCGCCCGCGTGGACCTCGACCAGACCGCGATACGTCGTCTTGCCGCCGTGCGCCGTGACCGACTTGTTCGTGACGACCGACGTGGTGTTCGGCGCCGCGTGGATCACCTTCGCGCCGGCATCCTGGTGCTGGCCTTCGCCCGCGAACGCCGCCGACAGGATCTCACCGCGTGCACCTTCGCCCATCAGGTAGATGGCCGGGTACTTCATCGTCAGCCGCGAGCCGATGTTGCCGTCCACCCACTCGACGGTCGCGTTCTTGTGCGCGTACGCGCGCTTGGTGACCAGGTTGAAGATGTTGCGGTACCAGTTCTGGATCGTCGTGTAGCGGATCGACGCGCCTTCCATCGCGATCAGCTCGACAACGGCCGAGTGCAGCGACGCCGTGGAGAACTGCGGTGCCGTGCAGCCCTCGATGTAATGCACTTTCGAGCCTTCGTCCGCGATGATCAGCGTGCGCTCGAACTGGCCCATGTTCTCGGTGTTGATGCGAAAATAGGCCTGCAGCGGCATCTTCACTTCGACGCCCTTGGGCACGTACACGAACGAACCGCCCGACCACACCGCCGAGTTGAGCGCGGCGAACTTGTTGTCCTGAACCGGGATGACCGTCGCGAGATACTTCTGAACGATCTCCGGATACTGGCGCAGCGCGGTGTCCATGTCGCAGAACAGCACGCCGTCTTTTTCGAGCGCCTCGATCACGGAGTGATACACGACTTCCGACTCGTACTGCGCCGACACGCCGGACAAGAATTTCCGTTCCGCCTCGGGGATGCCGAGCCGGTCGAACGTGCGCTTGATGTCGTCCGGGACGTCGTCCCAGTTCTGTTCCGTCTTCTCGCCGGCTTTGACGAAGTAGCGGATGTTGTCGAAGTCGATCTCGTTGAGGAGCGCGGTGTCGCCCCACGCCGGCATCGGCTTGGAGCGGAACACGTCGTACGCTTTGAGGCGGAAGTCGCGCATCCAGGCCGGCTCGTTCTTCATCGACGAGATGCGCTCGACGATCTCGCGGTTCAGGCCCTTGTCGGACTTGAAGGCGTAAGCGTCCTCGGAGTCGTGGAATCCGTGTCGGTATTCCTCGATGAGGGATTCGGTCGTGGCGGCCATGGGTCTCCCAGCGTATCGGTCCGCACCCGCTTGGGTCAAGAAAGTGCAGAGGTATCTGTACTATCTAACCCGCCCGAGGCCTGCACCGTGGCGCCCTCAGTAGTGTGGACCGCACGGAGATACTGCAAGCGGACGTCCGGAGCGACGGCCGCCAGGACGGCGGCCGCCGAGGCCCGCTGGCTCGCACTGTGCTGCAGGTGCCCGCTCGCCGGCTCGCAGGCCTCGACCAGCACCGCCGCCTCGATCGAGACGTAGGAGCCGCCGGCCAGCGCGAGCGCGATGAGCGCGCCTTGCAGCGGCGACAAGCTTGGGTTGAAGGCGGCGTTCTCGGCGTAACGTCCTTCGTAGATCGTCCCGTCCGCCGTGCGCAGCCCGACGCCCGCGTAGGTGCAGCTGTACGGCGCGTATGCAGCGCACGCGGCGGCCAGGGCGGCGCTCGTCAGCGGATCGGCCGACGGCTCGGCGAGTTTCAAGGAGATCGTCGCGGGCTGCATGAGCCCGCCAGGCAGCCCGAGGTCGCGCGGACCGAATGCCGCGGGCAGTAGCGAGGCGAGCGGCGTCGGCGGGCGGCCGGGCAGCATCACGCGCAGCTCGCCGGCGGTGGTGAGCTCGTTGAGGAACTGACGGCAGTAGCCGCACGGGGCCGCAGTCGACGCGATCAGCGTCACGCCCGTCTCCCCGTGGACCCAGGCGTTGTAGACGGCCGCCTGCTCCGCGTGGACGGTGAAGCTGAGCGACTCGCTCGGGAACTCCAGGTTCGCACCGGCGTATAGCCCCCCCGACGTTCCCAGCGCGACCGCGCCGACGCGAAAGTTCGAGATCGGCGGGCTCGTGTACGCCTCGGCCCACGGCAGCAGCTCGCGCACGAGCTCCTCGACCGAGAGCGCCGCCTCGGTGGCGCGCGCCAGCACGTCCGCTGGACTGAGGAAGGGCGGGCGAACGGGATCTGCGCGCATCAGGTCTGACCTTCGACGTTCGGCCCAGGCTTCAGGCCGTGGATGAAAGCTATTTACAAGGGACCCCCCGGGGGTTACGATAGGCGACGGACTTCGTCGACCCCGTGCTCCTTATGGGTATGGGGTCGCGATAGTTCGAGGGGGACGGCGCGCCCAACGCGCCATCGCAGTGGAACGCCCGTTCGGCCCAAAGGAGGCCGCGCCGGCAAGAGTCTGCTGAAAGGTCGACAGCGAGACGGTGTACCGCACGCGCTGGACGACGCGCCTGGAGGTGGGATTCTCCCAACCGAAAGCTCCCGAGGAGACCAGAAAAAAATTGAAAGCACTCGGTACGCACATCGTCTGCGAGCTGTCCGGCTGTGATGCCGCCAAGCTCACCGACGTCGACGCGGTCCGTGCGATGATGGAGAAGGCGGCGCAAGCGGCCAACGCGTCCATCGTCACGACGGCCTTCCACCGCTTCCAGCCCCAAGGGGTGTCCGGAGTGGTGGTGATCGAGGAGTCGCACCTGTCGATCCACACGTGGCCGGAGACCGGCTACGCCGCGATGGACTTCTACACGTGCGGCGACCACACCGATCCCTGGGCGGCGTGCGAATACGCCGCGGAGGCGCTCGACGCCAAGACCATGCTGACGACCGAGATGAAGCGCGGCGTCGAATCCGGCCAGATCCGCTTCACCCATGTCGTCACCACCGAGCACGACACCCGCGAGCTGCTGGCCACGGCCTAGCAGGGTTCGTAGAACGAACCCGGCTCGCGAAGCGAGCCCGGTCTCGCAAGCGAGACCGTCGGATTCGCGCAGCGAATCCTGATCCTCGGGACCAACCCGGCTCTGAGAGACCCGAAGCCCGCTGCGCCGAGCAGTGGGCTTCTTGTTTTAAATCGGCAGGATAGCTAGACGGGTCAGGCGTACGCTTGCCCTACGTAGCAGCGCCACGAGCCGGCGCAGCCGAAGGAATGGTGTGGGGTGAAGAACGCTATTCGATCCGGAAAGCCGCTAATTCGAGCGGCATTTCTTGGCGGCGTGGCAGTCGTTGCGTTGGCAGCGCCCGCTCAGGCGGTGCGTCCTTCCGGGCCGTGCGACGACCCCGATACAGATCCCGACATCGATCTTTTCCAGCATCACGATGTGGCAGAGGACGGCAACGCCGGAGTTGCGGTCGGCCACGCGCTCAGCTTGCCTGAGACGCAACATCTCGGTCGCAAACTGGCTCGATTGATGCTAGACGATCCCGACTTGCGCGCGAGCTATTACCACATTGTACGGTCGTGGAAGACGAAGTTTTACGCGAAGGGTGCAAACCACAAAGTACTCGGTGGGCAGCGTGGCGCTGCACTCGTGAAGTTGTTGAACAAGAAGTTGCGACCGCCGCGGCCGTTAAAACTCAGCGACATCGGCGCCCTGCACCTTCATGCATTCCTCGACTATCGGCGCGCCGTGCTCGCGTTGACGGGGCACGACATCGATCCTGATGCGTTGAAAGGTGCGACTCGCTCATTTCATTGTGGCCCGAATGACTACAGCACGTCAGTTTTTCAGCCGTCGCAGTTAGGGTTTTCGGACACGGCCCCCTAGGCTTCGCGCCGGACCACCCCGCGGGCGGCGCGGAGTTTGCTGAAGACGTTCGTCAAGTGAGCCACGACAGTGCCGCCGCTGACGCCGAGGGAAACCGCGAGCTCTCGATACTAAGCCTGGTTCGCGAGAATCGGTGAAGCCCGCCCCGAAAACGGCGGGGCTTCCTCGTGTGATGTAACCACGATGTTTCTGCGGACCGCATACTGACCTGAGGAGGACACAATCATGGGTGAATACGTTGGCCGGACTCTTCGCCGCGCTGGTTTTCTCGCTTCGGCGGTGTCTGTCGCCGCGATCGCACAAGCCGCGGCCGCCCCGTGGCCACGCGAGGAACAGCCTTGCGACGGAATGCTGTCCGACTATGACGTCGACGCTCCATGGCATGACGCCGACGAGGCTCAGGACGGGAATGCGGGCTGCGCGCCGCACAACGTGCTGAGCCTCGCCGAAACACAGAACGCCGCTCATGCGTTCGTCGCCGGCTTGATCTCCGACACGGGCGGTGATCTTCGGAAGCGCTACTACAAGTTGATCCGCACGTACAAGAAGACGAGAGGTCACGGAACGTCCGGCGGCGAGTACGGACACAAGTACGTCGAGATCCTG
>Ga0066662_10000885_pt1 | contig 13369 bp, 13 predicted proteins | sample GraSoiAngelo_111_FD_133939 | JGI IMG/M metagenome (GOLD analysis project Ga0066662, IMG submission 133939) | Grasslands soil microbial communities from the Angelo Coastal Reserve, California, USA - 14_0903_12_40cm | ecosystem: Environmental > Terrestrial > Soil > Grasslands | place: USA... | reverse complement strand
GGCGACCAGCCGGTCGAGCAGCCGCCGCCCGCCGATCCTGCCGATCCAGTAGCCGCCGGTCGCGCCCAGCACCGCGGCGGTCGCCGCGATCAGCATCACCGCCCCGATGTTGAGCTTCCCCGCCGAGGCGGCCGCTCCGGCGGTCACGAGGATCGTCTCGGCCGGGAACGGAATCCCCAGCAGCTCCAGCGTGACCGTGACGAAGATGAGCAGGTACCCGTGACTGGTGACCCAGTCGACGACGCCGCTCACTCGTCGAAGTCGAGATCCGGATCCATCGCGCGCTGGTAGGCGCGCCGGACGGCCAGCGACGGCAGCTGGCGCTCGGCCGCCTTCGAGAACTCGCGCTCGTACCGGGAGCGATCGCGGGCTGCCATCGTCTCGGCGTAGCGGTCGCGCAGCGCCAGCAGCTCCTCCTCCGCCTGCTCGACCAGGTCCATGTAGTCGCCGTACAGCTCCTCCGCGTCGCCCGCCCGCGCATGGGTGTAGGAGACCCGCGCCTGCTCGACCGAAAGCAGCAGATCGTGCTGGTCGGTCATGAACATGGACAGCTGGCGCGAGATGACATCGCCGAACCGCGCTCTCCCCGGAAGCCGCATGTGCGAATCGTATCCGGCCCGCGATCGGCGAACAGGCCGGTACCATCGCCGCTGTGAGCGACCCCGTCCGCCTCCTCATCCGCACATGGAACATCGCGCACGGGAGGGACGTGCCGCCGGATCGCCAGCACTCACACGTGCACCGCAAGCTGCTCCACGAGATGGCCGCGCTGATGACCGAGGACGCGCCCGACCTCGTCCTGCTCCAGGAGGTGCCGGTCTGGGCCGGTTCGCTGCTGGGTGAGGCGACCGGCATGGGCATCACTCTGGCGCCGGCGTACGGCGCGCACGTGCCGTTCCTGCACGTGCCGCTGCCCCTTGCGGTCGGAGCCGCCGTCGGCCGCGCGCTGCCCGACCTCGTCCGCACGCAGTTCGAGGGTCAGGCGAACGCCGTGCTGTACGGGCCCGATCTGCTGCTCGTCTCGGCCCGGCGCGTGCTGATCAACCGACAGCAGCGCTTCCGCGGTGAGCCGCGGATCGCGCAGCTGGTGCGCCTCCGCCACCGCCGTACCGGCCGCGAGTTCGTCGTTGCCAACCTCCACGCCGGCACCAGCGACAACCAGCAGCAGCTGGAGCGCGCCGGATGGGTGCTCGAGCAGTTCGCCCGGGGAGCGCCGATGGTGCTGGCCGGCGACCTGAACGCGACGGCCCGCTCGCCGGGCATGCGCTCGCTGCGGGCGCGCGGATGGTTCGAGGACCCCGAGCAACTGGGGCGGCGCATCGACCACATCCTCGTGCGCGGTATGGCCGAGGAGACCCGCCCGACGCCCTGGGAGCCGGAGCGGCGTGACCTACCCATGAACGGCCGGCTTCCCGTGCGGCTGTCCGACCACGACCCGATCGATTCGGTGGTGCTGCTATGACGATCCGCGACCAGCTGCCCTCGCTGGAGGGCGTCACCTACCTGAATGCCGGCACCAACGGCCCGATGCCGCTTGCGGCAGCGCAGGCGATGCGGGAGGAGCTCGATCTCGCCGTGCGCCGCCCACGGATCGGCATGGCGGTGTTCGAGCACGTGTTCGAGGTGCGCGCCCGCGCCCGCGAGGCGCTCGCGCGCAGCGTCAACGCCCCGCCCGACCAGGTCGCGGTGACGACGTCCACCTCGAACGGCGTCGGCATCGTGATCGGCGGCATCGACTGGAATCCCGGCGATGAGGTGATCACGACCACCGAGGAGCATCAGGGCATCCTCAGCCCGCTCGACGTCATCTCCAGCCGCTACGGCGTCGATGTCAAGAAGGTGCCGGCCGACGAGGTGGAGGACGCGATCGGCGAGCGCACGCGCATGGTCGCGGTCTCGCATGTGCTCTGGACGACCGGGCGCAGGCTGGACGCACCGCGGCTGGCGGCGGCCGCCCACGCCGCCGGCGCGTCTCTGCTGCTGGACGGGGCGCAGTCGGTGGGGGCGATCGAGGTCGACGCGCCGGGGAGCGGTGCGGACTTCTATGCGTTCTCGGGCCAGAAGTGGCTGCTCGGCCCGCAGGGCACCGGCGGCCTGTGGGTGTCCCCGGAGTGGAACGAGCGGCTGTGGACGGCGCAGTCGACCTTCTGGAACCTGACGCAGGGCCGGATCGGCGCATTCAGGCCGGACGCCGGCCGCTGGGACGCCGGCTCGTTCGAGACGCCGGTGCTGGCCGGCATTGCGGCGGCGATCGAGTGGGTGGAGTCGCTCGAAGGCGGCCGGCGGGGCTGGGCCGACCTGACGGCGGCGAACGCAGCACGGGCGCGGGAACGCCTCGCCGCCCAGCCCGGCGTCACGGTTGCCGACCCGGGCGATGGCGGCGGCCCGCTGATCGCGCTGACGGTGGACGGCGAGGACGACACGGCGGCGCTGGTCGGCAGGCTGGGCAAGGACGGGATCCTGATCCGCTACATCCCGAACACGCCGTACCTGCGCGTATCGGTGGGGGCGTGGACGACGGACGACGAGGTCGAGCGGCTGGCGGAGGCGCTGACCGCCGGCTCATAGGGGGACCGGCTTCAGCCTGGCCCCGGTAATAGCCCGGAGCTCTCAACCGGGGCAGCCTGCAGGCGGGCCCGTGACGCGGCGCCTATCCCCGCAGGCCCAGCTCCGGCGCGATCGGCCGGAGGGCCTCGATCACGAACGCGATGTGCTCGTCGAGGTCGACGCCCAGCTCCTCGGCGCCGTTGACGACGTCGTCGCGGTTGACGCCCTTCGCGAAGCTCGGCTGCTTCAGCTTCTTGCGCACCGACTTCGCCTCCAGGGTGGCGATCCCGTCCGGGCGCACCAGCCCGCACGCGTGGACGAAGCCCGAGACCTCGTCGCACGCGAACAGCGTGTGCTCGAGCTGCGTCACCCTGGCCACGCCGGTGTGCTCGCCATGCGACTGGATCGCGCGGATGAACCACTCCGGGTAGCCCTTCTCGCGGAGCACCGGCGCCCCGTCCTGCGGGTGCTGGTCGAGCGTGGGGTGCCGCTCGTAGTCGAAGTCGTGGAGCAGGGCGACGTTGCCCCAGGCCTCCTCGTCCTCACCGAACTTCCGCGCGTAGGCGCGCACCGACGCCTCGACTGCGAGCGCGTGCCGGCGCAGCGCCTCGCTCTGCGTCCACTCGGTGAGCAGTGCCCAGGCGGCGTCGCGGTCGTGCACCAGGTCGTCGGCCATGTCGGCCCGAACGTAGCAGGACCGGGGGAGACGGGAGCGAAACTGGCTACTCTGAGATGGCTGTGGCTACGGCGACACGAGAGGGGACGGTGGAGGCTTTCCTGATCGAGGGTGGGCGACCGCTGTCGGGGACGATCCGCCCGGCCGGCAACAAGAACGCCGCGCTGCCGATCCTCGCGGCCTGCCTGCTCACCGCCGACCCGGTCACCCTCGAGAACGTGCCTCGCATCCGCGACGTCGAGGAGATGATCGAGCTGATCCGCGCGCTCGGCGTCGAGGTCGAGTGGGAGGGCCAAAACGCGGTGCGCGTGTGGGCCGCCGACGTCACCGGCACGACGCTCGACCCGGAGCTGTGCACGCGCATCCGCGCCTCGATCCTGGCCGCCGGCCCGCTGCTCGCGCGGTTCGGCTCTGCCGACGTGCCGCCGCCCGGCGGGGATGTGATCGGCCGGCGGCGCGTCGACACGCATCTGATGGCCTTCGCCGCGCTGGGCGCCGACGTGGAGGCTGACCGGGAGTACCGGCTGCGGGCGCCGAACGGGCTCGAGGGAGCGGAGATCCACCTCGACGAGGCGAGCGTGACCGGCACCGAGAACGCCTTGATGGCGGCCGCCCTGGCCCGCGGCACCACGGTGATCATGAACGCGGCGTGCGAGCCGCACGTCCAGGACCTCTGCCGGCTGCTCTGCAAGATGGGCGTCGGCATCGAGGGCATCGGATCGAACGTGCTGGTCGTCCACGGCGCGGACGAGCTGCACGGCTGCCGGCACCGGATCGGCCCCGACCACATCGAGGTGGCGTCGTTCATCGGCCTCGCCGCCGTCACAGGCGGTGACCTCACGATCGAGGACGCGGCGGTCGAGCACCTGCGGGCGATCCGTCACTCGTTCGGCCGCCTCGGCGTCACCATCGAGGTGGTGGACGGCACGAGCGTACGCGTGCCGCCCGGGCAGGAGCTGGTGGTCGTCGACGACCTGCACGATCAGGTGCCGAAGATCGACGACGGCCCCTGGCCGATGTTCCCGGCCGACCTGACGTCGATCGCGGTTGCCGTCGCGACGCAGGCGAAGGGCACCGTGCTGATCTTCGAGAAGATGTTCGAGAACCGGCTGGTCTTCACCGACAAGCTGGTCTCCATGGGCGCCCGCATCATCCTCTGCGACCCGCATCGCGCGGTGGTGACCGGGCCGAGCAAGCTCTACGGCTACCGGATGGAGAGCCCCGACATCCGCGCGGGCATGGCCATGCTGATGGCCAGCCTGTGCGCCGAGGGGACGAGCCGGATCGGCAACGTGGGCCAGATCGACCGCGGCTACGAGCGGATCGACGCGAGGCTGCGGGAGCTGGGCGCGCAGATCGAGCGAGTCGAGGGATGACGATCGACGACCGCCTCTCCGCCCTGCTCAGCCGCGGCCTAGTGCGGACGCGCCCAGCCGCGGACATGCTCTCGCCCGACTCGCTGCTCGGGGACGGCGGCGCGGTGCTCCCGCTCGAGCACGCGCGGCTGCTGTCGCTGACCAACGGCCTCGACGCCTACGGCGGGTACTTCCGGCTGTTCGGCGTCGGCCCGTGGTCGGTGCGCGACATGCGGCGCTGGAACAGCCGCGACGGCTGGCGGTCGGCCTGGGAAGGCCGGGCCGACGGCTGGTGGTGCTTTGGCGAGACGGCCTGGGGCGACCAGTACGCCTATGCGGCCGGCGACGACCCGTTCTCGGTCGACACGACGGTGTACCGGCTGGACGCGTGCAGGCTGGAGCCGGAGGCGGTCGCGGACGACTTCGGCGAGTTCCTGGGCGGCGAGTTCGCCCGCAACGCGGCCGCGCCGCGCGACGACGCGACGGTCGCGGCGCGGGAGCGGTTCGGCGAGATCGATCCCAACCAGCAGCTGGCGTACGTGCCGTCGCTGCTGCTGGGCGGCGACGACGACCTGGCGAACGTGGTCACGCTGGGCGCGCGTGAGGCGATGGCGGCGGCAGGCGAGGCCTACCGCGCCTGGGCCCACGCCGGCGTCGCCAGGTAGAGCCCGCACGGGGCGCTCGCGTGGGTCTCACGGGCTGCGTGCGACCCCGTAGACTCCGCCCGTGGATCGGCGTCACATCACGGACGGGCAGGTCGACGAGGCCGTTCGCTTGCTGCGGCCGAGCGCGGAGGACCGCGAGCGCGTTCGCGGCTCGGTCGCGGACATCGTCGACATGGTGCGAACCGGCGGCGACGCCGCCATCCGGCGCCTGACGTCGCGGTTCGACGGCATCGAGCTCGAGCGCCTGCGCGTCCGGCCCAAGGACCTCGCCCGCGCCGCCCGCGACACGCCTCCCCAGGTGATGGGGGCGCTCGAGATGCTCGCCTCGAACCTCCGCGCAACCGCGTCCGAGACGATGCCCCGGCCGACTCGCCAGGTGCTTCCGCAGGGACAGATCGTGAGCACGCGCCCGGTGCCCGTCGACCGGGCCGGCGTCTATGCGCCGGGCGGGCTCGCCGCATATCCGTCGAGCGCCGTGATGGCGATCGTCCCCGCGCAGGTGGCGGGCGTCCGGGAGATCGCCGTCTGCTCGCCTCCCGGCCCGCGCGGGCTGCCTGCATCCGCGGTGCTCGCGGCGTGCCACCTGCTCGGCATCGAGGAGGTCTACGCCGTCGGCGGCGCCCAGGCGGTCGCAGCGCTCGCGCTCGGCACGGAGTCGGTCGCGCCGGTCGACGTGCTGGTCGGGCCGGGCAACGCGTTCGTGGAGGAAGCGAAGCGCGGCCTGTTCGGCGAGGTCGGGATCGAGTCCCTCGCCGGCCCGAGCGAGCTGGTCGTCATCGCAGACGCATCCGCCCCGGCCGAGGTGATCGCCTGGGATCTGCGCGCACAGGCCGAGCACGGGGCGGGCTCGATCTCGGTGCTGCTCTCGGCGGACCCGCAGGTGCTGGACGCCGTGGCCGCAGCTCTCGGCGATGAGGACGCCGGCACGATCACCCTCATCCACGCGGACTCGACGGACACGGCGATGGCCTTCGTCAACCGCTATGCCCCCGAGCACCTGCAGCTGATGGTCGAGCACCCGCGGGCCATGCTCGATCAGGTGCGCCACGCGGGCGCCATCTTCATCGGCTCGATGAGCGGCACCGCGTTCGGCGACTACGTCGCCGGGTCGAACCACATCCTGCCGACCGGTGGCCGCGGCCGCTTCTCGTCGGGCCTCGCACCCGGGGTGTTCGTTCGCATCCAGGAGGTCGTGGAGATCCCAGAGGGCGCCGTCGCGGCGCTTGCTGCACCGCTCGCCGACTTGGCGCGAGCGGAGGGGCTGCCGGCCCATGCCCGCTCGGCCGAGATCCGCGCCGAGCAGATCGCCGGGAAATCACCGCCCATCACCGAAGGAGCAGCATCGTGAGCAAGACCGTGATCGCCGTCGACGGAGCGCCCAGGCCGTTCGCCGGAGCGCCGTACAACCAGGCAATCGCCGCCGCGGGCCTCGTCTTCTGCGCCGGCCAGGTGCCGCTCGATCGCGAGAGCGGGAGCCTCGTCGAGGGCGATATCGGCGCACAGACCCACCGGGTGCTGCAGAGCCTGCAGGCGGTGCTGGAGGGTGCGGGCAGCGGGCTCGACCGGGTTGTGAAGACGACGGTGTTCATGACCGACCTCGGGGAGTTCGCCGCCATGAACGAGGTCTACGCGACGTACTTCACCAGCGAGCCGCCGGCGCGGTCGACGGTGCAGGTGGCAGCGCTCCCGGCGGGCGCGCGGGTCGAGATCGAGGCGATCGCGCTCGGGGGTCAGGCTTCAGCCTGACCCCTCTTGGCCCCGCCTGCCCAACCGGTACCCTCTGCCCATGCGGCCGGCGGAGGTCATCTTCTCCCACCAGAACACGGATTTCGACGCGCTCGGATCGATGCTGGCCGTCCGCCGCCTCTACCCCGGTGCGGCGATCGTGCTGCACGGCGGGCTCAACCGCAACGTGCGCGAGTTCGTGGCGCTGCACGCCGAGGAGCTGGCCCTGCTCGACGAGAGCGACTGCGATCTCACCGGAGTCACCCGGGCGATCGTGGTCGAGACGTCCGACGACCGCCGCCTCGGCAGCCTTGCCGACGTCCTGCGCCGCCCCGGGGTCGAGGTCGAGCTCTTCGACCACCACGGCGACGACCTCCCCTCATGGGCGTCCGAGGCCCACGCCGTGCGCTCGACCGACGGCGCGCTCTCGAGCACCCTTGCGGGGATCCTGGCCGAGCGCGGGATCGAGCCGACGCCGACCGAGGCAACCGCGCTGGCGCTCGGCATCCACGAGGACACCGGGTCGCTCACGTATCCCACGACCACCCTCCGCGACGTCGAGGCGCTCGCCTACTGCATGCGCCACGGCGGCAACCAGGAGCTGATCGGCGGGTTCCTGCACACGCCGCTCGACGACGAGCACCGCGCGCTGCTCACCACCCTGATCGACGCGGCCGAGCAGCGCGATCCCGGCGGCGTCGGCGTGCTGGTCACCTCCGCACGATGGCCGCGCTACGTGGACGGCGTGTCCACGCTCGCGAGCAAGATCACCGACCTGACGGATGCGCAGGCGCTGCTCATGCTGGTGGAGATGGGCGGGCGCGTGTTCGCGGTCGGCCGCAGCCGCACCCCGGCGTTCGACGTGGCCGCGGTCATGCAGCAGCTGGGCGGCGGCGGGCATCCTCAGGCCGCGTCCGCGATCGTCCGGGACGGCTCGCTCGAGGAGCTGTCCGCGCGGCTGCCCGCGCTGCTCGAGGCGGGCGTGGCATCCGGCCCGCGCGCCGCCGACATCATGTCCTCGCCGCCGTGGTTCGTCGATGCGGACGCCACCATCGACGAGGCCCTGGCCGAGTGCCGCCGCAGGCACACCTCCGGCGTGCCGATCGAGTCGGCGGGCGAGATGGTGGGAGTGGTGGAGCGTGAGGACCTCGGCCGGGCGATCGGCCACGGCCTGGGCCACGCCCCGGTGCGCGGCATCATGGGCGCAGAGGTGATCGCCGTCGCCCCGGACGCGACGCTGGCGGACGTTCAGCGCGCGCTGGTGCGCGGCGCGGGCCGCGTCGCCGTGACGGCCGACGGGGCCGGGGGGCCGCAGGCGACCCAACGGGTGCTCGGGATCATCACCCGCGGCGATCTGCTTCGGGCGCTGCGGGACGCCCCGCCCGGCTCCCCGCCGGCACCTGCCGTCGACCTGGCGCCGCGGCTGCGGGCACTGCCCGGCCTCGAGCGGCTGTGGCCGGCGCTGGGCGAGGCCTCTTCGGGCGTCGGCGGCCTCTACCTGGTGGGCGGGGCCGTCCGTGACCTGCTGCTGGACGAGCCCACCTTCGACATCGACCTGGCGGTGGAGGGCGACGGCGTCGCCTTCGCCGAGCGGCTGGCCGCGGCGCTGGGCGGCCGGGCACACGCCCACGCCAAGTTCCACACCGCCGTCGTCATCGCCGGCGACCTGCGGGTCGACGTCGCCACCGCCCGCACCGAGCACTATGAGTACCCGGCGGCCCTGCCGACCGTGGAGCACTCGTCCATCCGCCAGGATCTCTACCGGCGCGACTTCACGATCAACGCGATGGCCGTGTCGCTCCTGCCCGCGGACTTCGGCCTGCTGGTCGACCCCTACGGCGGCGAGCACGACCTGCGCGGCGGGATCGTCCGCGTGCTCCACAACCTGTCGTTCATCGAGGATCCGACGCGCATCTTTCGCGCCATCCGGTACGAGAACCGCTACGGGTTCGAGATGGACTCGCTGACGCGCCAGCTGGCGCAGAGCTGCGTCGACATGGGGCTCGTCGGCGACCTGTCCGGCGCCCGGGTGCGCGACGAGCTGGTCGCCATCCTCAGCGAGCGGCAGGTGGGCGGGGCCCTGCGCCGCATCTCGCAGATCGGCCTGGGGCGGGCGCTCCACCCGGCGCTCGAGTGCGGAGAGGAGGCTGCGGAGCTCGTGGAGCGGCTGGATGCTGCGCGGCACCGGTACGCTCCCGACCTGCCGGCCTGGCGCGGACGCCTCGCGGCGATGGCTCGCGGGATCCCGGGCGACGAGCTGGACGCCTGGCTCGAGCGGCTGCGTGTCCGCCGCCGCGATGCCCGCGCCGTGGCGGCCGCAGCTGTGCTGCCGCCCCGCCTGCAGGCACCGCTCGAACGCGCCGAGGAGCCGGCCCGGGTGGCCGAGCTGCTGGCCGCCCAGCCGCTCGAGGTGGCGCTGATGGTGCTGGCCGGCGGCGGACGTGCGGCCGAGCAGGCTGAGCTCTACCTGGAGCGGCTGCGCCAGGTGGACCTCGACATCGACGGCGACACGCTTCGCCAGGAGTTCGGCATGGCCGAGTCGCCCCTGATCGGCGAGGTGCTGGCCGAGCTCCTGCGGCGGCGGCGCAACGGGCAGCTGGGCGGCCGCGAGCAGCAGCTGGAGGCGGCTCGCGAGCTGCTCGCAGAGGTCGCGAGGTGAGGATCTCCACCGCCAACGCCAGCCGCTGGCGCGGCCAGCCCGGCCACTACGAGGCCTGGCATCTGCGCCTCGTCGACCCCCACAGCGCTGCCTCCGCCTGGATCCGTCACAGCTTCCACGTGCCGCCGGCCGCGGCTCCCGGCGAGTCATCCGCCGAGCTCTGGTTCGTCGGCCGCGACCCGGAGGGCCACACCTACGCTCGCCGCCAGGTGTTCGCAATCGACCAGTTCACGACCGGTGCGGGCGGGTTCCCGCTCACCCTCGGCCCCAGCGTGCTTGACGTCGCCAGCGCCAGCGGCAGGGTCGACGAGGCGCGGTGGGACCTGCGCTGGGCCCCCGGCGGCGAGCCCTTCGGCTACGGCGGCGGGGGCCGCCTGCGGCGCGCCGAGATCATGGTCAGCCAGCCCACGATCCGCGCGAACGGGACGTTTGCCATCGGCGACCGGGTGCTGGAGGTGCGCTCCTGGCCGGCCCATCAGCTGCACGCCTGGGGCAACCGCCATGCCGAGTCGTCGGCCCGCGTGCACTGCAACGGCTTCGCCTCACCCGAGGACTTCGTCGAGGTGGTCAGCCGCCGCTACGGGGTGCTGGGGCCGCTGACGCCGGTGCTCTCGACCGGCGCGGTGGTCGCCAACGGCCAGCGCCACGAGCTGCACGGGGCGCTGCGGGGCATCGCGGCGCGGGCCAGCATGTCGCCCAGCGAGTACAGCTTCTCGATCCGGGGGCCGTTCCTGCGGATCGACGGGCGGGTGCACTGCAACCTGGCAGACCTGGTCGGCGTCGCCTACCGCGATCCCGACGGCGGCCGGGTGTACGCCTACGCCGCCGACCACGCCGTGATCGAGGTGGAGGTGCGGCGCCGGGGCGTCCGCGGTTGGGCACGCGCCGCACGCCTGTCCGCTGGCGTGTGCGCCTACGAGTACGCGAGCCGCACCCAGGTGCCCGGCGTGGAGGTGGTGCTGTGAGCGGCTCCCTCGTCTGGCGCGACGCGGCGACGCCGGTGCTGGACTGGGCGTCGGCCCCCGCCGGCGTGCGCGTCGCCTTCACGGGTCGCGTCGGCGGCGTCTCGGCCGGGCCGTTCACGTCGCTCAACCTCGGTGCCCTCACCGACGACGAGCCGGCCAAAGTCGCCGCCAACCGCCGCCGCGCCGTGGAAGCGGTGGGCGGAAACGGCGAGGATGCCACCATGGCCTGGCAGGTGCACGGCACCGAGGTGCGCGAGGTGACGGCGGCTCCGTCCTCCGGGCGCTTCCTCGAGCCCGGCCGCGAGCCGTTCCCGAAGTCGGACGGGCTGGTGACAAGCGTGCCCGGCAGGCCGATGACCCTGCTCACCGCCGACTGCCTCCCGATCGCGATCGCCGCGCGGGACGGGTCGCGGCTGGCGCTGCTGCACGCCGGTTGGCGGGGGCTCGAGGCCGGGATCGCCGAGGAGGGCGCCCGTAGCGTCGACGCGCCGTCGGTGGCCGCCGTTGGCCCCGGCGCCGGGCCCTGCTGCTACGAGGTGCGCGAGGACGTCGCGGGGCCTCTGCGGAGGCGGTTCGGCGACGACGTCGTGCGCGACGGGCGGGCCGACCTCTGGCTGTGCGCCGAGCGCGCCCTGCGCGGCGCGGGCGTCGAGGAGGTGACCCTGGCGGGCGAGTGCACCATCTGCAACGCCGACCGCTACTTCTCGCACCGGCGCGATCACGGCATCACGGGCCGCCAGGGCGTTGTGGGGTTGCTTGGCTGACGCCGCCGTCATCCGCGAGAACCTGGCGCGGGTGCGCTCGGAGGTCGGCGATGGGGTCGAGATCGTCGCCGCCACCAAGTACGTCGACGCCGGCGAGCTGCCCGCGCTGCACGACGCCGGCATCACGCTGGTCGGCGAGAACCGCTCGGATGCGCTGATTGCCAAGCAGGAGCTCCACGGCGACCTGTTCACCTGGGACTTCATCGGCCACGTCCAGAGCCGCAAGGTGCGCGACATCGTCGGCCGGGTGCGCCTGATCCACGCCATCGACTCGACGTCGGCCTGCCGCAGGATCCAGGATCTCGCCGATGGGCCGGTGGCCTGCCTCCTGCAGGTGAACGTCGCGGGCGAGGAGTCAAAGTCCGGCGTCGCCACAGCCGAGGTGGACGGGTTCCTGGAGGAGGTCGCCTCACTCCCGCACGTCGTGTTCCACGGGCTGATGACGATGCCGCCGCTGACCGACGACCCGGACGACGCCCGGCCCTGGTTCGCGACGCTGCGCGATCTGCGCGACCGGCTGGCGCCGGCATGGGAGGGGCGGCACGAGTTCCGACACCTTTCCATGGGGACGAGCCAGGATTACCGCGCGGCTGCGGCGGAGGGAGCGACCATCGTGCGGGTGGGGAGCGTCCTCTATGGGCGGTAAAGTCCCGGAGTTATGAGCGTGAAGGACATGTGGCACCGCACCCAGGTCTACTTCGGGATCAAGGAGGAGGACTGGGACGACGACTACTTCGACGACGACGGCTCGGCGGCCCACGAGGACCTGGAGAGCCGCTACAACGAGCGGCCGAACGTCCGCCGGCTGAACCCACGCCGCCGCTCCGGTGCCGATTTCGATGACATCTTCTCCGACGAGCCGGCGCCGCCGCCGCGCGGGCGCTCGCGCACGCCGTCCATCGCCAACGGAGGGCAGCGCAATGCCGCGCAGGTCGAGCTGGTCGTGCCGAAGTCGTTCAACGACGCGCAGAAGGTGGCCGACCGCCTCAAGGCGGACATCCCCGTGATCATCAACCTGCAGACGGCCGACTCCGACCTCGCGAAGCGCCTGATCGACTTCTCGAGCGGGCTCACCTACGCCCTCGATGGCTCGATGCAGCGCGTCGCCGACCGGGTGTTCCTGCTCACGCCGGCGCACGTCACGGTCTCGGCCGAGGACAAGGCCTCGCTGATGGAGCGGGGCTTCTTCAACCAATACTGAGGCGGCGCGAGGGCGCGCAGCGCCGCCCTGATCACAGCTGCGCCAGCCAGCGGGCGCAGGCCACCATCTCCGGCCAGGCGCCGGTCTCGTCGACACCCCATGCGAGGGCATGCAGGAGCGCCCAGCGGCGCATCCGCTCGCGGTCGAGCCCGAGCTCTGCGGACAGCAGGTCGAGGCGGCGCCGGACGATCCGCTCCTCGATGGCCCAGCGGCGGTCGCGGATCAGCGATGCAAGGTCGAACTCGCGCTCGCCGACCACCGGCTTGGGGTCGATCGCGAGCCACGGCGCCCGGCCGGCGCGCAGGACGTTGCCCCCATGCAGATCCTGGTGCAGGACGACCGGCTCGCCCTGCGACCGGCCCAGGTCGGTGGCGGCCGCCCGGGCCTCGTCGACCAGCCGCCGCTCGAACGGCTGGCCGAGCCGCCTCCACAACGCCTCGATCGTGACCGCCCACCCGGCCGCGTCGTCGGCCAGCGCCCGGAACGGGTGATCGGTGGCGGGCGGTTGCCACAGCTGCCGCAGGAGGCCGGCCGCGACCAGGCACGCCGCGTCGTCGTCCTCCACGTCCCAGAGCGGCGTGCCGGGGGAGAGCCGCTCGAGCAGCAGGGCGCCGGGCCCGCCGGTGAGCATGCGCACGGCGCCGCGTCCGTCGTAGTGGCGGAGCGCGTCCGGCTCCTCGGCATTCTCGAGCCCGACCAGGAAGAGCTTCACCACTGCCTGCGTGCCGTCGGCGGTGACGGCCGGAGCGACCCATGAGACGGCGCCGCCGTCCGCGAACGGCTCGCCCACCTCGACGCCCCAGCGCTCCGAG
>Ga0066662_10000884_pt1 | contig 13376 bp, 10 predicted proteins | sample GraSoiAngelo_111_FD_133939 | JGI IMG/M metagenome (GOLD analysis project Ga0066662, IMG submission 133939) | Grasslands soil microbial communities from the Angelo Coastal Reserve, California, USA - 14_0903_12_40cm | ecosystem: Environmental > Terrestrial > Soil > Grasslands | place: USA... | reverse complement strand
GCATTACATCAGCGGAATCATGCTGGTGACGCAGGCCTCGCCGGGCGCACTGGAGCCGGTGCTTACGCGGGCGCTGGCAGAGGTGGACCCGAACCTGACTATTGACAACGTGCGAACGCTGCAACAGCAGGTGGATTACTCTTTTGAGCAGGAGCGCTCCGTGGCCGGACTCGCCGCCCTGTTTGGCATCGTGGCGCTGCTGCTGGCGGCGGTGGGGCTCTACGGGGTGACGGCGTACACGGTGGCGCAGCGGACGCAGGAGATCGGCATCCGCATGGCGCTGGGGGCTGACCGCGCCAACGTGGTGCAGATGGTACTGCGGGGAGCGTCGATGCGGGTGCTGACGGGAATCGTTCTTGGGTTGCCGCTGGCTGTGGGCGCAGGCAAGCTGATCTCGGCACAGCTCTATGGGGTTTCGATCTACGATCCTCCGGCGTTGGGTGCAGCGACCATTGCGTTGTCGGTTTCGGCGTTTCTGGCGGCGATCATCCCGGCGGGCAGGGCGGCGTCGATCTCGCCGATGAGAGCGTTGCGAACGGAATAAAAAAACCCTTTCACCATAGCGCGGCAGGCCGCAACCAAACGGCAAGCTGTTATCTGGCTTTCACGATGGCGTTGTAGCCGTCGCTGGCGAGACGGCTGCGCATGGATTCGGCTTCTTTTTGATCGTTGAACGGGCCTACCTGCACGTGAAACAGGGAATCACCCGCCACGTTGGAAACGACCAGCACCGGATACTGCTTCTTCCTCAGAGCGGCTCCGAGGATTTCCGCGTCTTCCTGCTTGGAGACGGCTGCTACCTGCACCATGTATGTCCCGTTACCGGCAGCTTTGAATTCCGGAGGAGTGTTCCTGGCGGAATCGTTTTGATCCTGTGTTTTGGTCGCGTCAGCCGCGGGAGTGGCAGCCGAAGTATCAGGAGGAGTGCCGGCGGCCGGCTGCGTCACTACGGGCGTGGCTGCGGGTACGGCTTCTGTGTTCCTGCCAGCAGCAGGTTTATTCGCAGGAGTGCCGCTGTTCGGGACATTGGTCACGAGAGTGGTGGCGCCGCTGGGCGAGCCGCTATGGCCGAGCATATAACCCAGAGTGAAGAAGACAGCGCAGAGGATGACCAGTCCAAAGAAAATGCCCAGGAGCTTGCCTGTGCCTAAAGTGATTTCCGTATCCTGAGAGGGTGTGGTGAACATTATTACTCCAGCGTGTACAACTTCCTCCCATCAATGCACCAGGGCTGAAGCCCTGGAGTGCGTGGCTGTAACGCGGGCATGAATGCCCGCTCTTCCACCACATGCGCTAAAGCATATTCATGAGACGGCTTCTACTTACAATCGTATCCCAGATTGCATTGGCCCACACTAGGGCCAATGCCCGGTATTCGTTTAAGTAACAACACGGGAATTCGCCTGGAGTTGTTGCATCGCAGAGGTTTGAAAGGAGCCTGGTGGAAATGCCCTGATGCTGCATGGTTCGCACCGGCATTGTCGGGGTTCTTCGCTACGCCCTCCCTCCTGCGTCGGTTGGGCTTGCTTGATTTCATGACAGCAGGAGAGAGTGTGGTTCAGCGAAGCATTTCATCCAACCCGGCAGCTTCTTCACTTCTGCGGTGGCTTGCCGGCAATCTTGTTGAGAGCGTCGGTCAAGGTTGAGAGGAAGTCCATGGGCAGCGGGAACACGATGGTGGTGTTCTTTTCCACGCCTATCTCAGTGAGCGTCTGAAGATAGCGGAGCTGCAGGGTAATAGGTTCGGTGGCAAGCACGTGGGCGGCATCAGCCAGGCGCTGGGAGGCTGAGAATTCGCCTTCCGCATGGATGATCTTGGCGCGCTTTTCGCGTTCCGCTTCAGCCTGCTTGGCCATGGCACGGAGCATAGACTCGGGCAGATCAACCTGCTTCACTTCCACGTTGGAGACCTTTACGCCGTAAGGCGAGGTGTGCTGGTCGAGAATGCTCTGGATGCGGGCGTTCAGCTTGTCGCGGTGGGCCAGCAGTTCATCGAGGTCCACTTCGCCGAGCACGGAGCGCAGCGTGGTCTGGGCAAACTGCTGGGTCTGGTAATAGTAGTTCTGCACCTGCACGATGGCCTGGGGAGCATTGATGACGCGCCAGTACACAACGGCATTTACCTTCAGGGTGACGTTGTCACGGGTGATGATGTCCTGAGGCGGAACTTCGAGCGCCTGCTGGCGAAGATCTACGCGGACGATGCGGTCAATGGGGCCAAAGACCAGGATCACGCCGGGACCTTTGGCGTCCTGGAGCAGGCGGCCCAGGCGGAAGATTACGCCGCGTTCGTATTCGCTCAGGATCTTGATGGAACTGAGAAGGTAAAGTCCGATGATGACGACGACGATAAAGCCAAAGTATTCCACAATGCCTCCGTACAGCTTGTGTGAGAGTCGGACCGGATTCTATGGCATGGAAGAGAGAAGCGAAAGAGAAAATTTTCAGGAGGGGAAATATTACAAGGCTGCAATTAAGCCTTACACAAAAATCTTTCACCGCAGAGATCGCAGAGACCGCAGAGGAAGAAAATGCATAGGTTCTTCGGCCGCAAAGAACGCGGCCTCAGAATGACAAAAACGGTACTCATTCAGAAAGAACGCGGCCTCAGAATGACAAAACGGTTCTCAGTCAGAAAGAACGCGGCCTCAGAATGACAAAACGGCTTCAGTCGCAAAACCTTGCCTCAGAATGACAAAACACGATAAGGACGCTAAGGCCGCAAAGGTAACTTAGCTATTTGTTACTGTGCAGCGACGTTTGCGGGTTCCACTTCCAAGGTCAGGTCATGCACGCCACGAACAATGACAGGCTGGCCTATGTCTACATGGGGGCCGATGGCGTCCCAGAGCTCGCCGTGGACAAAGACCTTGCCTACGGGGGTGAGCGGGGCGCGGACAACGCCGACCTCCCCAATCAGGCCCTGCTCGCCGGTGACAACCTTATTTTGCCGGGCCTTCAATGCAATGGACATCAGAAAGATGGTGATTGCACCAAGCGGAATACTGAGGCCGAGAGCGGTCAGCCACTTGACGCGCATCTCCGGTATGGGACCATCCACCAGCAGAAGCGCACCGAGAAACAAGATGACTACGCCGCCGATGCCGAGCACACCATGGGTCTGGTACTTGGCCTCGAGAGCAAACAAGATGAATGCTCCAACGATCAGCGCCAGGGCAGCATAGCGGGTGGGCAACAGGTGCAGCGCAAATAACGCCAGCAGAATGGCAATGAAGCCAACAACGCCGGGAACCACAGCTCCGGGATGATTGAATTCGGCATAGAGAGCGAAAACGCCGATGAGCAGGAGAATGGCGGTGATATTGGGATCCATGAGCACGGAAAGGACGCGCTCGCGTAAGGTCATGTCATAGGTCTGCACATTCTTGCCGGCGAGATGCAGCACCACTTTGGTGCCGTCGAAGCGGGTGATGGTTTTGCCATCAGCCTGGCGGAAGAGATCTTTTTCATCATTGGCAATGTAGTCGATCAGATGCTGTGCCAGGGCTTCATCGGCGCTGAAAGATTTTGACTGGCGTATGGCGCTCTCGGCGATTTCGGCATTGCGTCCACGTTTGGAAGAGTAGGAGCGCATGAAGGCGGCGGCGTCATTTTCCATCTTGTCTCTCATAACGGGATCCATCCTGGAGCCGTCGCCCAGCACGGGATGGGCAGAGCCGGTATTGGTCCCCGGGGCCATGGCGGCCACATCAGCAGATTCAAGGATGAAAAAACCGGCGGAGGCTGCGGTGCTGCCTGAAGGAGTTACGTAGATGAGGACGGGAACAGGAGAATCGAGGATGCTATGAATAATGTCGCGAGTGGAGTAGAGGAGGCCGCCGGGCGTGCGAATTTCGATGAGCAGGGCTTCGGCATGGGTGCGCTGGGCTTCCTGAATGGCGCGGTCGATGTGCTCGCTGACCAGAGGATGAATGGTGTCATCGATGACAACTTTGACCACGTCTGCACGGCAGACCGACGAGGCAAAACAAACTGCCAGTGCAAGCAGGAATGAGACACGGATACGGCGATACATAAATCCTCCTTCAGGGTTGCGGCTGCGTCCTGACCGGGACGGCGGCCGCGATGTCACGTTTCAATGATGTTGCAGCAGCATTGGCAGGGTCGAGCGCCAATGCGTGTTCTACATTCTGTTCTGCGGATGCCGGATTCTTGTCGGTGAGATCGAGACGCGCCAGCACCAGATAGGCATCGGCAGAAGGCTTCAGTCGCAAGGATACACGGGCTTCGTTGCGGGCGCCTCTGGCATCCTGGTTCGATTCGAGCACGAGCGCAAGCCCGGAATGAGCATCAGCATTGACGGGATCGAGAATCACCGCCTCGCGGAATTCCTTTTCTGCCTCGTTGACCAGGCCCTGGTCGAGCAACTGGCGGCCGCGCTGGACATGGAAGGCAGCATGCGTGGAGGAATCGGTTTTCTGCAGCTTAAGCTCGTTGGCGTTCTCGATCTCTGCAGCCAACTGGCGGAATGAAGATTCGTCATAGTTGCGCTTGATCCGCTCCAGAGGCAGATGATCTTTGGATTGTGTTCCGGCCATTACGGAATCGAGAAATGTCCTGGCTTCAGTATCAGGACGGATCGCGAGCAGCTCACGCAGTTGTCGCGCAGTTCCGGCGGTGTCTCCTTCGCGGAAAAGTTCGACGGCAAGATTGAAGCGGTAATCGCTATCGTTAGGATCGGTCTGGCTGCTTTTCTCGAAATAGCTGCGCGCATGCTTGTCGCCACGACGCGAGGCGACTACGCCAAGGTTGTTGTAAACCTCGGTGAGTGGCAGCCGGGTGGCAAGAAAGTTGAAGGCAGCTTCGGCCTTGTCATAGTGGCCGGAAAAATAGGCGGCCATGCCGAGATAAAACCGGGCTTCGTTTGCATTGCGGTCGGTGTTGGGAATTCTGGAAAACCAGTTGATGGCCTGCTCATACTCGCGGCTGTCGTAGTACGTCTTGGCCAGTTGCAGCATGGCGAGGGTGTGATTGGGTTCCAGGCGTAGCGCTTCCTTGAAATACTTGAGTTTCTCCGCGGCGTTGCCGGCGACGATGCCGCGAATGTAGTTCTCAAGGGCGTCGAGGCGGATGGGCGGGAACTGCGCGATGAACTGCTGCCTGGAGATGGTGCTGGTGAGGTTGAGGCTGTTCAGCACGTCCCAGGTGAGCGCCGTCTGGATGGTGATCAGGCTGGTGAGCGGGCCGGATTCGACCAGCTCAGGGCTCAAGCGAAGTTTGCCCAGATCCATGACGTGAGCGCGCGCGGTGAAGGTGTTGCCATCAAAGCTGTAGCGGCCGACCACCACATAATCGGCATCAATCTGCTGCGCGATTTCATAAATGGTTGCGCGGGATGGCTTGGCGGTAGCCGGAATGCCGAGACGATCGAACGCGTAGATGCGATCATCACGGCTGATGAGAAACAGTGAAGAGGAATTCAAACGGCTGCCGAGCACTTCAGGAAACGATTCGCCAATCCAATCGATGCCGGGCACGTTGGAAGCATTTTCAAACGGCATGATCATGAGCATCTGATTGAACCGAACAGGTTGGGCCTGCTGGGCCGGTGCACAGTGCATCAGCAGAAGCAAGAAGGAGGCAATAAGGACAGATTTCCTCAAGATACTAAAATTATAGGACAGGTGCTTCCGGATTTTCACCGGAGAGGCCGCAAAGGTAACCCAACCGAGTCAAAAACCCTCAACACAGCGTAGCGAAGCCACAACCAAAACCTTTTAACCGCAGAGGACGCAGAGAACGCAGAGAAATAACAAAAGTAGTTGATGTGTATTGAATTTGGCGGTGTGTTGCTCCTTATGGACCGCACGCGCCCTTGGCTGCGCGGGAGAATTCATCGCAAGCAGAGAAGAATTCGATCGTTAGTAATAACAGAGAAAAGCTGATAAGAATTTTGTACACGCGACTTCCATGCAAATGCCAGAATTTATGGGTTGCGATGGCGTGTCGCCCAAAAATGTAGGCGCGCCGCGCCTGTGGACGGTCAGTTAAATAACTCTAATGAATTAACCTGCCCTTCCTTATGGCTCGCCCTTGGTACATGTCCTTATTCCTTAAAATGGGTACTAAGGGGCATGCCCTTCCAATTCTAGATTTCCTGTTTCCGGTACGTCATTCCGAAACTTAAGCGTTATCTAATAAAGTGGGAATACTTCAAGTGTGTTCCTTATTCGTAAACACATCGAACAAGTTTTATTAGTTTAACATACTTATAATAAACGGCTTATGTGCAATAAATTCGCATTTAATTCCTCCTGTGGATATCCGTAAGTATTGCCTATATTTTTTACGAATTCGGAAATCATTATTTATTTTGCGAATGTTTCCAGAGTAGATGCTCCTCGTTGGATACTCCTCAACAGGTTATCAGGTACTAAGGTTAAAGGATTCAAATAAAAGTCACTGCGTAGCGTGACGGCGGGCGAGAGCACAATTTGGCTTAGTGCTTATAAAGTGCGCCGCAAAAAAGTAAGAGGAGAGTGAAACGAATTGAGCTCTCCAGGCACTAGTAGTTGAGTTTATGAAGAAACCCTAATTCCGGACTGCCTAAGTGCCCTGGGGAGGGACACTGAGGCAAGTACACCAGGGAATTTCTTCTGCGAGAAAAAACGGATGAGCTTTGCGCACCACCCACGGTGGCCCGCAGAGTTTAAGACCCTCAACAATTAACAAATGAGCAGTTTTCTCACCAAGCGGGAGGTGGGATTTGCGTATTCTTGTTATCGAAGACGAGCCGAAAGTTGCACGTATTCTGGTCAAAGGCCTTGAAGCCGACCATTTTGCGGTAGACCAGTCCACCGATGGGGAAGATGGCCTGCAACTGGCCACAGAGATTGATTACGACCTCATCATTCTTGATTGGAACCTTCCAAAACTTGATGGCCTGACGGTACTGAAGAGACTGCGCAAGTCAGGCTCGAACGTGCGCGCCATTCTGTTGACGGCGCGCGGAGAAGTCGCCGACCGGGTGTGCGGGTTACACGCGGGGGCTGACGACTACCTGGTTAAGCCTTTCTCCTTCGAAGAACTGCTGGCCCGTGTGTACGCGCTGTTGCGGCGTCCGAACGAGCTGATCGACAAGCTAAGCGTGGAAGACCTGGAGCTGGATCGCATGCGGCACTCGGTAACACGCGGAGGCAAGCCGATCACTTTGACGCAGCGGGAATATGCGGTGCTCGAGTACCTGATGCGCAATGCCGGTCGAACGGTGACGCGCACCATGGTGGTGGAGCACGTATGGAACCTGGGCTTTGAAGGCCTAACCAACATTGTGGATGTGTATATCAATTATCTGCGGGCCAAGGTGGACCACGGATTCGAGAAGCCATTGATTCACACGGCCCGTGGGGTTGGATACATGCTCGCATCACCACGATGAAGCTCCACAGCACTCGCCGTTTACATTTCAGACTGGCACTCAAACAGACCATGTGGTTTGGAGTGCTGGTGTGCCTGGTGGCATGGGGCGTTTATGCCTTCATGGAGCGGCGAATCTACGACGAGGTGGATGAGGAATTGCAAAATGGCGCTATTGCCGTTCGCAGCATGTTGCAGGTTCGTGAAGACCGGGTCACGTGGTTAAACAAGCAGGCGGACGCCGAGGTGCGGGAGCAGTTTGAGAAATTAGTCCGCTATTACCAGATATTGGACGCTGAAGGACGGGTGCTCGAAGCTTCCGGCGAGTTCCCGGCCTTGCAGCGTCCGATAAGCTCTGTAGCCTGCGAGTCCCTGCAGACCGGGCATTTGGGATGGGAGACCTTCAGCAGTACCGGCGACCGCGTGCGCGTACTCGATTTTGTGGTGATTGGACCGCAGGGCCGGCGTTACCTCATGCGCATCGGCGCTTCACTGGCCGACGCTGAGGAAGATTCCCACCGTCTCGTTGTCCTTATCCTGCTGCTGGTTCCGGTCATCATTCTTGTGCATGGGATGATTTGCTGGTTGATGGCGGGTGCAGCGTTGCGTCCTCTGCAACAAATCAGCGCAGCCGCCCGGCAAATCACGCCTGGTGATCTGGATCGCCGGCTTCCGGTATCCAGTACAGGCGATGAACTGGAGCAGCTCAGCGCCGCGCTGAATACGATGATCTCGGGCTTCCAGAAATCGTTTCAGCGGGTGAATGAATCGATTTCCAATCTCAGACATGAATTGAACCAGCCGCTGACCGTGTTGCGGGCTGAAACGGAGCAGGCATTACGCGGAGGCGACCTGCGGGCTGATGCGCGTGACGTTCTCTCCAGGCAACTGGAACAGGTGAAGCGCCTGGGGCGCACGGTCTCTGAGCTTCTGGCGGTAGCGCGCAATGATTCCGGCGGAGTCCAGTTGCAGCGCGAAACCGAAGATTTAGGCGAACTGGTGCGGGCGGCTGTGGACGGTATGAGAATGACGGCCAGCGAGCACAATGTGATGCTCTCCGGCAACGTGCAGGACAAATTGATCGGGCAGGTCGATGCAGGCCAGATATGGCGGCTGCTCCTGAACCTGATTGACAATGCCATCAAATTCAACCGCCCGAATGGCCGCGTAGATGTGATGCTCAAAGAGCAGGACGGCTTCGCGGTGATCTCGGTGATCGATACGGGATGCGGCATGGCTCCGGGAGAGCAGGCGAACCTCTTTGAGCGCGGCTACCGGACGGCTTCAGCCAGAAGATCCGGAGTCCAGGGAAGCGGTCTGGGACTTTATTTTGCGCACTCCATAGCTGAAGCTCACGAAGGAACGATCGAGGTAAACAGTTCTCCCGGGGAGGGCACGTGCGTCTGGGTGTTTCTGCCTCTGAGGAGCAAGGTCGTTGATTTTCCGACAGCTTTGGGAGCGCGGGCGGGTTCGATTCATTAAAGATTAAATTCTTTAATGCGTGATTAAGGATGTCTTAACCTTGTTCAGGGAGAATAGCACCCAGAATTGAGTGATGCCGTTCGTTGAATTGGCGCTACTCAGACGGGGAGCAACTACTTCCGGATGCTTCTCCGTTGAGGCGAGATTTTCAGGGGATGGTCACTGTACAGATTTTTTGAAGACTTGGTTCTGTTACTCGTAGGTAATTACAAGCCGCCCGGAAAGGGCGGCTTTTTTTTAAGCGAATGCTGAACTGTAAACAAATCGCAATGCTGCTGGTTGCGGGGCTACTGCCGATGACGGTGGCCGCGCAGGCGGCAGACACGCCTGATCCTCTGGCTTCCATTCTCGAAGTGATCGGCATTCCTCCCACTCCAGCGACTCCTGTAGTCACTGTGACTGCAAATCCGGCTCCTCAAATCAACGTGGAATACAGCAACGGGCAACTGACGCTGGCCACGGAAAACGCCACCCTGGAAGCAGTGCTGGCCGCAGTGAGCGCCAAAACCGGAATAGAAATCGAGGTAGCGCCGGCAGCAGGTTCTGAAAAGGTGGATATCGAATTGGGGCCGGGGGACGCAAAAGAAGTTCTGGTGAAGCTTTTGAGCAGTCCGCATCTCGATTACATCATGATGGGCTCAGCGGACGATCCGAATACCTTAGGACATATCGAGGTTAGAACCAGCCTTGTTCCGCTGGTCGCCGAGGCACGTCCGGTTGCAGGAGGCGACGAGCAGAATTCCGCAACACCAGACGAAGCGGCCGCCGAACCTATAGCGCAGACGACTGAGGCACCGACACTTCCTCCTGATCAGATGGCGGACTACTGGAAGAGAGCAGAGGCCTACCAGCAGTCACTGGAGCGCGAGCGCAACCTGCGTCAGATTCAACTCATCGACAAGACGGCTGAAGGGCAAAAGAAACAGTACAACGAGCCACCTGGCAAAGAAGAAGAGAAAAAAGAGCAGGAGCAGGAAAAAGACAAACCCGCCGAGCCGAAATAGTCTATCGGCAGAGTTTCTTTAGCCCTCAACATCACTGCACAGTCCAGAATGAGCCATCGTATGCCGTAGTCTCATCAACGACGGCAGAAGGGCTGCGTTTGTCTTCCCGCCTGGAAGCCAGGTGATTAAGAGTCCCTGTCCAAAAGGTTTCCTCAGGCGGAAAGGAAGCCTGTAATATATCCTAGAGAACACTGGGTTTCCGGCACCTCAGGCCAGGCTCAAGATCAGGCGCGAACGAACGAGTTAAGGTAAGAGCCGGAGCAAAGGCATCTTTATTCAGAGCGGGACAGAACTTTCAGGATGAGGCCGTGTCATTGTAGTAAACACGTGTGCCGTCCGCCTGCGGGGGCCGGGCATCTGAAAGCGATGTTATGCTGGTAAACATTTAGCGCTGTTTCTTACGTCACACCAAGGTGCAGTACACATACTTTTTCCACTCTGCGAAGTTGGAAAGGAATTGAAGCAGTAATGAATTATCTCCAAACCGCGGCGGACCAGCCCAATTACCTGCCGGAGGCTGCCGCGTGCCGCTGAGTGAAACTACCAGAGAAGTATTGGAAAGAGAAGACCACGACCTAGCAGAACCTGAAGTGCATTGGTCAACGTGGCCGGAGGCATTAGACCGGCTGTGGATGCAGCGCCGCCGCATCCTGGTGTGGATCCTGGTGGGCGTGATGCTTTCCATCCCACTGGCCTGGAGATTGCCTAAATACCAGAGCACTGCGCAACTGATGCCGCCAGACAACAACAGCGGCGCAGGCCTGGCTGCACTGGCTCTGCCTACTCTCTCAAAATCACCAGGACTGGCAGGACTCGCCGGCATGGCGGGCGACATGTTCGGGCTGAAGAGCACTGGGGCCTTGTTCACGAAGGTGCTGCAGAGCCAGAACGTGGATGATCGCATCATCAAGCGCTTTAATTTACGCAAGCGGTGGGGATCTCCGTATCAGGAAGCGGCCCGCGAAAAACTGCTTTCACGCACAACCATAGAAGAAGACAAAAAGAGCGGTGTTATTTCCATCAGCTTCAAAGACCGCGACCCCAAGCTGGCGCAGGGCGTGGTTACCGCCTACATAGACGAGCTGAATAACGTGCTGAAAGAGGTTTCAACCTCGAGTGCGACAAAAGAACGAGAATTCCTGGAGCAGAGGCTGAAGGAAGAACAGCAGGCGCTGGATGATGCGCAGCAGAAATTCAGCCAGTTTGCCAGCAAGAACATGGCGCTGGATATTCCTGAACAGACCCGCGTCACGGTGGAGGCTGCTTCCCGCCTGCAGGGAGAATTGATTGCCAACCGCGCTCAACTGCAAGCCCTGGAGCAGACATATACGCCGGAAAACTATCGCGTTAAATCCCTGCAGGCACACGTGAATGAATTGGAAAAAGAACTCAACCGGCTGAACAACGGCAGGTCATCTCAGATAGCGCCGGACCCGAGCAATCCTTATCCTTCGGTGAAGAACCTTCCAGTATTGGGAGTACAGTGGTCAGACTTGTACCGCAATACGAAGATCCACGAGACCGTGTATGAATTGCTGACGCAGCAACTTGAAATGGCCCGAATCCAGGAGGTCAAGGACATTCCCGTTGCCAAGCAACTCGATCCGCCTTTGGAATCGGAGCGCAAGACCCCATCGCCAGTCATCATTGTTGGAATCGCAATTATTTTGAGCATGCTGTTGGCCTGTGCGGGAATATTGCTAAGGGATAGATGGGAAATGTTGAACGTTAACGACCCCCGCCGTATGCTGCTTTCCAAGGTGTATTCCGGGATACGCGAAAGCCTCACATCCATGTGGCCGGGGCGCGGCAGCAGGAGCAAAGATCGGGAACGCAGTTACAGGCCGTAGGAACCTGAGCGAAGGAGAATTGAGTGGCGACAACGCAAGACGTGCACCCGGAACGCAGCCAGGTTATTGAACTCTCGCAACTGGCGGCGAAACGTGTCCCGCCCCGATCATCACGGCAGCCGGCCAGCGGCTACGGCCTGCTGGCATTCGCCGATATCCTCATTATCATTGGTTCAGGGCTGCTGGCTTATGCTGTGCGCCGCCATCTTCCCGGCATCGGCGATTACAACGTGCTGCAGATCTCGCACACTCGCCTGGCCGGTTTTCTTCTCTGCTACGCGATTCTCACCGTGATCTCGAATGCCGCACAGGATCTATACGCAGAAGCAGCCCGCTATTCCGCCAAAATCTCACGCATCAGGATCTTCAAGAGCTTCCTGCTCTCTTCCATGCTTACGGTGATGGTGGTGTTCCTGGTCAATGAAAAGCCGGCGCCGCGAGTGGTGTTTGCGGCGACCATGGTCTTCAGCCTGGTGGGCCTGCTCACATTGCGTTCCGTGTTGCAGCATTATGACGTGCGGCGCTGCGAGCGCGGCATCGGCACGCAGCACGTACTGATTGTGGGCGCAGGACAGATCGGCCAGACCTTCCAGCAGTATCTTGAAACTCATCGCTACCTGGGAAAGATGTTTTGCGGATTTGTGGATGGCACACGCCATGACGATCCGCACTGGCTGGGAACGCCGGAGGACCTGCCCCGCATCCTGAAAGAGTATTTCATCGACGAGATTTATTTCACCCCGGAGATCCATCGCGACCTCATCATGCAAGTCGCTTTCCAGGCGCGGCAGGAAAGAATCAGCGTGAAGGTAGTTCCTGATCTTTATGGCGGATTGGCTCTGGGCGCTGGGGTAACGTATATCGGCAACGTTCCGGTGCTGGAGCTAAATCACCAGCCCATCCCCGCGCTGGGACTATTCCTGAAGCGGGTGATGGATCTGACTCTGGCGACGACGATCCTGGTCGTCGGTGCGCCAGTCATGCTGCTGGCGGCGCTTCTCATCAAGCTGGATTCGCCGGGCAAGGTCTTTTATTCTGCCTGGCGGGTGGGACGCAAAGGCCGGAAATTCCGCTGCCATAAATTCCGCACCATGGTGGCGGATGCGGATGCAAAGAAAGACGATCTTCGCCACATGAATGAGCGCAACGGGGCCACATTTAAAATCACGAATGATCCCCGCATCACGCGGTTTGGACGTTTGCTGCGCATGTACAGCATCGATGAGCTGCCGCAGCTCTTCAATGTATTGAAGGGCGAGATGAGCGTGGTGGGGCCGCGTCCGCATCCGGTAGATGACTACAACCAGTATCAGTTGGAAGACCTGCGGCGGCTGGATGTGCTGCCGGGCGTGACCGGCTTGTGGCAGGTGAGCGCGCGTCGCGATCCCTCCTTTGAAAAGAACGTGATGCTCGATCTGGAATACATCCAGAACTGGAACGTGCTGCTGGACATGAAAATTGTGATGAAGACCATTCCCGAGGTATTTCGAGGGTCGGGGCACTAAGTTGCGTACCGGTATATGACGAGCACGATCATCTTATAATCCAAAGCTCTCCGCGGCAGTTTATTCATGTTGTCTATATTCCAGCGACTTGCCCAAACCCGAACAGATTCCGTAAACAAGAAAATCTTTCGCGCGGCATTGATTGTGGGGTCGCTGAG
>Ga0066662_10000883_pt1 | contig 13391 bp, 18 predicted proteins | sample GraSoiAngelo_111_FD_133939 | JGI IMG/M metagenome (GOLD analysis project Ga0066662, IMG submission 133939) | Grasslands soil microbial communities from the Angelo Coastal Reserve, California, USA - 14_0903_12_40cm | ecosystem: Environmental > Terrestrial > Soil > Grasslands | place: USA... | reverse complement strand
GGTCGGCATCGTGGTTGTGCCCGTGAATTTCGTGCACAAGGGCTGGGCCGGCCTGCAATGGCGGATCTTGAAGCCGGTGATCAAATGCGGCCAGCAATCTCTCGCGGTGTTCTGCGTCGGCGTGTTCTTGTCCTTTGTCGGGCACTTCGCACTGAGCCTGAGCTACGGCTCGCTATGGGCGCAGATCGGCGTCAGTATCGCCGGAATCGCCATCATGACCGCGGTGGCGTATTACATCTCGTGGTCCAAGCACCAGGACAAGCCGCTGCCGAAGCCGGTCGCGGCGCCCGCCGCATGAAAAAGGGAGGGCAAGCGCCCTCCCCTTGAAACCGCCGTGCTTTGGCTCATTACCAGCGGCGTCCCCAGCCGCGCCGATGGCCCCAACCGCCCCCGTAATAGCGCGGACCGACATAGCCGTAGCGCACCACCGGCCCGACATAGTAGTTCGGCCGCCACCAGCAGCGTCCCCACGCGTTGCAGACCATCCGCACGTTTTCCACGTTGGAATGCTGCCCGGCCGCCGCCGGCAGTCCGTTGGGCATCGCCGAGACCGAGCCGGACCCCAGCGCGAGCGCGCCGAGCGCCGCAAATCCGGCAGCTGCGTATTTCAGATTGATCATCAAGCTTCTCCTCCTTGGGAAATCCTGCAACGCGATGGCGCCGAGAAGGTTGCGTATCCCTTCCGCCGCTAGGCAGGATCCTGGAGAACGATTGGGATTTTTTATGGCAGCCGTAGCCCGGATGAGCCACCGGGTCGCGCGAACGCGCGCGCGATGATAAACTCCGCGATGTCGAGGGACAGGCGATCCCGCATCTCGCTTTCGCTCATGCGGGCTACCAATGACCGCTACCGGCCGGTCGCCATCACCAGCGTGGCGACGTCGGTGTAGACGCGTACCAGCGGCGCCACGATCTTGTGCAGCGCGTTTTTCGAAACCAGGGTGTCGTGCAGCACGAGGTGGTCGATGCCGGTAGTCAGGAAGCAGACCACCGCGTCTTGCGGCGTCTCGACGATCGGCTCGCCCTTGACGTTGAAGGAGGTGTTGATCAGCACCGGAACGCCGGTCAACGCCTCGAAGTCCTTCAGCAGTCGGTACAGCACCGGGTTGGTGTCCTGCGATACGGTCTGCACCCGGGCCGAACCGTCGACGTGAACCACCGCCGGGATCCGCTCGCGCCATTCCGGGCGCACCGGCTTTGCGATCAGCATGAACGGCGAATCTTCGTCGCCTTCGAACACTTCCCTGGCGCGTTCGGCGAGCACGATCGGCGCGAAGGGGCGGAACGGCTGGCGATGTTTGACGCGGCTATTGAGGATGTCCTTCATCTCGGCCTTGCGCGGGTCGGCGAGCAGGCTGCGGTTGCCGAGCGCGCGCGGCCCGAATTCGGAGCCGCCCTGAAACCAGCCGATCACCCGCTGCTCGGCCAACAGTCTGGCGGTGTCGCGGCAGATATCCTCGCTGCGCACGGCGGTGGTCTGGATGCGCACCAGAAATTTTTGCGTGGCCTGTTCGATGTCGCGCGCGCTGTAGGGCTTGCCGACATAGGACTGCGTCATCACGAAGGAGCGTGGCCTTTTCAGCACCTCGAGCTGGCCGTAGAGCGCGCAGCCGATCGCGATGCCGTCATCGCCGGCCGCCGGCTGGATCCAGACGTTCTCGAAACCCGCCTCCCGCGCGATGCGGCCATTGGCGACGCAGTTCAGGGCCACGCCGCCGGCGATGCAGAGGTTTTTCGCGCCCGTGGTCTCGCGCAGCCACCGCGCGCGCGCCAGCAGCACGTTTTCGGTGTCGTCCTGGACGCGCCAGGCGAGATCCTCCCAATGCCGCATCGAGGGGCTCGTCTCCCATTTGCCGCCGCTGTCGATCACATAGGGCTGATTGAACTCGGCCGACCAGCGCGGCACGCGCAGATCGTCGCCGGCCATCTCCATCAGCGGCTTGACCTGATCGCGGCGGCCGTACGGCGCGAGGCCCATCAACTCGCCGCACTTGTTCCAGTCGCCGAAAATATAAGTTGATGCGCGGCTGTACAGCGCGCCCAGCCCGGGCATGTTGTAGAATTCATCGCTGAGGAAGCCGCGGTCGGGCTCCATCCAGACTTTCTTGATGCAATCGAGTTTGGAGCCGCTGAAGGTGTAATAACTCTCCGACTCTCTCGCCAGCGCCGTTGCCGTATCGCTGGCGGGAAATGGCTCGCGAACGTCGGCGCGGGAGCTGCCGACTCCATCGACCACCATGACGGCGCCTTCTTCGAACGGTGAGACGGCGAACGCACTATAGGCGTGCGCCAGATGATGCGAGATCGTGACCACCTTGTTGGACTGCGAGCGGTACAGCGGATGGCCGACGGCGTCGGCGCGTTCGTATTCGGGGAGAAAGCCCGGCATGTCCTGATACATCAGCCGCTCTTCCATCTCGGCGACCGGCAGGATGTAGCAGTTGCGCACGATCAGATCGACTTCGGCGAGCGTAATGCCCTCAGCATCGAGGCAATAATCTATCGCCTCCTTGTAGAAGCCGCTCGCGTGTTTCTCGCGGGTGATGCGTTCCTTGGCGATCGCAAACGCGATGGCGCCGTCCTTGAGCAGGCAGGCGCTGACGTCGTGGTCGTAAGTGTTTAGCCCGAGAACGTAGGTGTGCTGTCTGGACATGGATGATTTTTACTCAAGGCGGGACCCGTTCGCAGGCTGTCACGATTTTTGGACGAGAGCCAATACGGAAGGAAGCACCTTCGGGTTTTGAATATGAACAAATGGTGCAAAGCAGCGTAAAAAATTTTCAGGAGACGTCGCGAAACCTTACAGCAAGGCAAGCCTTAACTTGACCGAGCGTGCAGCTTCACTCTATCCTGTCGCTTGCGGAAGCGTGCCCGCTCGTGACCGGAAGTTTTATTTTGCACGCGTCTAACAATGCCTGGCAGCTTCGACGAATAACAAGCAACAGTCGACCTGCTTCGCGGACCGGGAGATTGAGATGGCTCAGAACACCCCGCGTAACTTTCTCACACGATGGCTGGCAACGTTTGCCTTGATCTGCATGTACGGCGTCAGCCTGGTCGGCGGCTCGGCGCTGCTGCTCAGCGCTTCCAGCACCTCGGCTGAAGCCCGAGGTGGCGGCGGCGGTCGCGGCGGCGGTGGGGGTATGCGCGGCGGCGGTGGTATGCGTGGCGGCGGTGGATTCCGCGGTGGCGGCATGCGCGGCGGCGGCGTGGTCGTCCGTGGCGGCCGTGGCGGCTATGGCTATCGTGGACGCGGCTGGGGCCGCGGCATCGGCTACGGCGTGGGGGTCTACGGCGCCGGCTGCTATTGGAGCTACCGCTGGGGCCGCAGGATCTGCCCGTATTATTGATCGTTTCGGGCGATCCGATCAGGCGATAAGGTTTCGGGTGCGTCGGCTCGCCGGCGCACCCGCTTTTGTTTGACGGCCGGCTTGTTTAAAGGCCCGCCGCTCGCGGACGCCTTGCTGGCGCCACGCCAAGCGTGTATCGACATCGCCTCTTTAGAAAACGGGGTATAGCGCAGCCTGGTAGCGCGGCAGTTTTGGGTACTGCAGGTCGTTGGTTCGAATCCAGCTGCCCCGACCAAGCATATTGCATCATGACCGGCCTCGGCTCTGCAGCGCCTCCAGGGTGGGTACGCCATCGGACGCAAATGCGTCCGATGGCGTGCCCACCCTGCGCGTCTGAACGAAGATCGTGGGCACGGCGGGAAGGCGCGCCTTTGCCCACCCCACGAATCGGCCTCAGCGCCCGGTGAACAGCGGGTGGGCGACGCGGTCGCCGGGCTCGATGCCGTATTTCTTGGCGGTGCCCGCGATCACCTCCAGCACGCCCTTGGCGGGCCCGCCGGAGGAAATGATCCTGGTCGACAATGGCTCGGTATTTTCCGCGATCCGTAGGATGCGGCCGTCGGCCCGGATGAAGATCATGTCGAGCGAGATGTAGGTATTCTTCATCCACATCGAGACCTGCTGCTCGGGCGAGAAGTCGAACAGCATGCCTTTGCCGTCCGCAAGCTCCTTGCGGTACATCAGGCCGGTCTCCTTCTCCTGCTCGGTGGTCGCCATCTCCACCGAGAACACCTGTACCCCGGTCTTGGTGACGATCTCCAGCGTCTGGAAGCTCGCGGCCCGTGCCGCGGTGCTGAGGATGACGACGGCGAGCGCGACCGCGACGAGCGCAGGCGATTTCAGTCGAGGGGAAAACCGGCGGAATCGCATGGAAAGAACTCGGGATTGGCTATGGACCCCGCTAGCCGCGGGGCAAACTGGCCAATACCAGACCGTGCTATTGCAGCGCAATGCGATTCGCGGCCCACCAATATGGGCGACGAGGCCGGACCCGGGATTGTGATCGGTCCGCTAGTGCGAGGAAAGCCCGGGCGAGCCGGTCTCGGGCTGGATCTCGGCGGCCATCATCCCCTTTGAGCCCGGCCCGAACCGGACCAGCACATACTGGCCGGGACGCAGCTCGGTCATGCCGAAGCGCCGCAGCGTCTCCATATGCACGAAAATGTCGGGCGTGCCCTCGCCGCAGGTGAGAAAGCCGAACCCGCGCAGCCGGTTGAACCATTTGACTTGCGCCCGCTCCAGCCCGCTGGTTGGCGTCACGCTGACATGGGTGCGCGGCGGCAGCATCTGCGCCGGATGGATCGCGGTCGATTCATCCATCGATACGACCCGGAACGCCTGGTAGCCCTTGGCGCGCTGCACGCATTCGACCACGACGCGCGCGCCCTCATAGGCGGTCTGGTAGCCGTCGCGCCGCAGCACGGTGACGTGCAGCAGCACGTCCGGCCAGCCATTGTCCGGCACGATGAAGCCATAGCCCTTTGAAGCGTCGAACCATTTGATAACGCCGCGGACCTCGACGAGGTTTGCGGCGGCATCGCCAAGCCCGGCAAATGGGTCGGCCGCGGTGTCGCGGTCGACGCCTGCAAATTCATTCGGTCCAAGCCTTGACGGTGCCATCCCGCTGGGCGCGGATAGAACCGGCTTTTTGGACTCAAATCCGTCCGACCCCATGACCCCGGACCCCACACGTCAAATGGCCTGCCATGCTCGCGACAGCGCCGCACCGCGCGCCCGCCCATGACGATCCATGATGACGCAACGCGAATCTTTTGCGAATCGAAGATAACACTCCGGCTTGCAGCGCAAAGACAAAAAACAATTTTGCCACAGGCTATGAACAGCCTTGCGCGGTCGCGAATCAGTTTCCCACGAAGGGACTAAGCGTTTCGCCAATGTCGTGGCGGATCACGAGGTCGGCGAGGTGATCCTGGTCGGTCGGCTCGTTGTTGATGATCACGAGACTGGCGCCGCAGTTTTTCGCCAGCATCGGAAATCCGGCGGCCGGCCACACGACCAGCGAGGAGCCGATGGCGAGAAACAGGTCGCAAGCCTGCGCGAGCTCGGTGGCGCGCCGCATCGCATCCTCCGGCATCGCCTGGCCGAACGAGACGGTTGCGGTTTTCACCGGCTCGCCGCAGCCGGGACAGTCGGGCGCGTAGCTCGTCTCCTCCATGCGCTCCTTGACCCATGCAAGGCCGTAACTCTCGCCGCAGCCGATGCAGCGGGCGTACGTGGTGTTGCCATGCAGCTCGATCACATGTTCGGCGACAAAGCCGGAATTCTGATGCAGGTTGTCGATGTTTTGCGTGATGACGGCGGGAATCTTGCCGGCCCGGTACAGCGAGGCCAAGGCGCGGTGGCCGCGCCCGGGCTTTGCGGCCGCAAAGGTCGGCTCCATGGCAAGGCGCCGACGCCAGGCTTCGTCGCGTGCCTCCTGGCTCGCCACGAACTCGTCATAAGGGATCGGCCGGTTGCGCGTCCACAATCCGCCCGGCGAGCGGAAATCCGGAATGCCGCATTCGGTGGAGATGCCGGCGCCCGTGAACGGAACGATGACCTTCGCCTCGGCGATCATGTCGCCAAGGCGCTCCACGCCGCTGCGAAGATCCGAGGCGATCATGAAAGGGGTAGTCCGGGCCTGCACGCGGCGATGCTCATCGCCGTAGTCTGCAGGGCGCGCGGCGTATTGGCAACGCCGCGACGGCGCGGGGCCGTTACTTGGCCCGGCCGCGTTTCTTCGCCGGCCTTGCGATCAGGAAATCCTCTTTCTTCTTGCCGGCCTTGATCTCGCGGGCAAGCCAGCCCGCGGTGCCGCCCCTGCCGCTCCAGGTTTCGCCGGTCTTCGGGTGCCGATATTTCGGCGCGACCTTGGTGCCCTTGATCGAGCCGGCTCTCCGGGTCACGGCGGCTTCGCCGCCGATCTGAGCGAGCTGTGCCTGCAATTCGGACCTCTTGGACTGCAGAAGCCGATCTATGTCGCTTCGCATCGAGAGCAACTGCGGCACCGAAAGGTTCTTGATACTGGTCGAGGGCATTATGGACTCCAGAAGGAAAAGACCTTTCGGCCTTATAGATGGCTTTGCGCATTATATACAGCACCTCGTGGTTGAATACCGATGATGGTTGAAATTACTGCAATAGGTTTTGCGACTTTTGGGACGCGACGCCATGCTCCGTTAAGCACGCCAGGCGGTCTGCGCGGCGCGACCGCTGTGGCTTGGCGGTCACTGCCGGCCGCGATCTGACGATGGCCTAAGCAATTTCATTGATCTTTGCATCGGCGCGGGGAAATACTTCGGGAGACGGGGGTATGCGTGATGAAACTGTGGATGCGTGAGCGCGATCAGCTGATCGAAACGACGTTGGCGTTTGTGGAGGGGGTATCGGGCGCGCGTCCGCGCAGCGCTGCGGCGGCCCCCGTCCGCACCGAGCCTCCAAAGGCCGCCGAACCGGTCCGAGTGGCCGAACCGATCGCGATAATATTGCCCGTATCGCCGGCCTCCGAGCGTGCCGAAATCGAGCGCCGGGTCGCTAAGTTCAAGGCCCAGCAACAGAAAATCCAACGGGAACGGGAAGCGCGCTACGCCGAAATTTTTTCGAAAACCAGCGCAACCCGAGGGAACGTCACCCGGGCTTGAGCGTTGTTGGGGCGGAGCAACCTCCCCCCTTGCTCTATTTTGTAGAAAGCCCCGCCCCATCCCCCGGCGGGGCTTTCGCTTTTGCGCTCCGGGCCACGCTCTTCCAGCACTTTGGCCATGTCCCTATGTTTGCTGCTATTGAATGCGGGGCCGCACCACGCCAGCTCGCCACACCTCCAAAAGGAGACATCTCCATGCGCTACCTTCACACCATGCTGCGCGTCCGCAATCTCGACGCCGCGCTGAAATTTTATCAGGACGCGCTGGGATTGAAGGAAGTGCGCCGCGTCGACAACGAAAAGGCAAAATTCACCCTGGTGTTCCTATGCGCCAATGAGGATGAGGGCTTGTTCAAGCAGTCCAAGGGACGCGGCGCGCCGCTGGTCGAGCTGACTTACAACTGGGACGAAGAGAAATATGGCGAGGACCGCTATTTCGGCCACCTCGCCTACGAGGTCGACGATATCTACGCAACCTGCCACAAACTGATGAAGCTCGGCATCACCATTAACCGCCCGCCACGCGACGGCCAGATGGCGTTCGTGCGCTCACCCGACCTGCATTCGATCGAGCTGTTGCAAAAGGGCGATGCCAAGCCGCCCGCCGAACCCTGGGCCTCAATGCCTAACACCGGGCACTGGTAAAGTTCCGGGGAAATCTTCGTCCCCTGCCAAAGGATACCGCGGAACCGTTGGTTGCACTTCGCGTTCTCCCGGGACAAATGGCTCATGGAGACGACAATGGGACGCGGAATTTTGCTTTGGCTGCTGGGTGTACCGATCCCGGTGATCATCCTGCTCTGGCTGTTCTTCGGCCGCTGAGCGGGTTTGGGCTCTAACAAAACCAACGCATATCACTCGATCGGGCTCCGTCTGTGACGGGGCCCCGTTTGTTTTGTGCGAGCCCTTTCGCTGGCCTTCGCTCTGAGAAGTCCGCTATGACCGGCGGCGAATAATGAGCGCAGGGAAACACCGTGGCGGACAGCAATCTGACGATCTGGGGAAGGGCCAATTCGGTCAATGTGCAGAAAGTGCTGTGGTGCGCCGCAGAGCTTGAATTGGGCTACCGCCGTATCGACGCCGGCATGGCGTACGGGCGCAATACGGAGTCGAATTACCTTGCGATGAATCCCAACGGGCGCGTGCCGACGCTGGTGGACAGCGATTACGTGCTGTGGGAATCCAATTCCATCATGCGGTACTTCGCGCTTGCTTATGGTGGTGGCTCGCCGATTTATCCGACGGAGGCGAAGCCCCGCGCCGCCGTGGACCGCTGGCTCGACTGGAGCCTATCGACGCTGCAGCCGGTCGACCGGCCGGTGTTCTGGGCTTTGGTGCGAACGCCGCCCGAGCAGCGCGACATGGCGGCAATCCAGAAGGATGTCGATGCCGAAGCACTGGTGTGGCGCATCCCGGATGCCCAGCTCGCCATGCGAGAATTCATCGAGGGCGACCAGTTCACCCTGGCCGACATCGCGCTTGGCGCCTATGCGCGGCGCTGGTTCGGCGTGGAAGGAGTGAGCAAGCCGCGGCTGCCCAATCTGGAGCGCTGGTTTGCACAGTTCGCCAGCCGCCCAGGGTTCGCGAAATTCATCGCGCCGCCGATGTCGTGAGCATGCGCGCTGTTCAGCGCCGCTCGAACCACAGAACGCAAACGACCAGCAGCAGCGTCACGACGGTTACTGTCAACCGCGCGGTCCACGTCATGCCGCGGCTGATCCAGCACAGCAGCGCGCACCCCATCAGCGCGGGCATCAGGACTTCGAGCTGCACCGGCCTCTCCTTTAGCTCAGCGCGACGTGCCGACGCCGACCGCAAAACTGCCGCCGATCTTGATACAGGTAGCCGACCCCTCGATCCTGGCGAAGCCGGGCCCGTATTCAGCGCAAGGGTTGGCGGCGGCCTTCGGCGCGCGGAGCGGGAGCGGCGCCCCGGGCTTCTCCGGCGCTTCCGGACGCGCCTGCTGCGCCGGCGCCTGTGCGCCCCACGAGATCGCCAGGAGGATGATAAGCAGAGCTTGTTTCATCACCCCATTTTACCGGAACCCGCCGGGTTTTGCCACGCGCGGGGCGTGCCCAAATCCGCATCGCGGAGCGCTTGCCCGGCCCGATAAAGCCCACTATAGGTTCGCGCGCTGCGAACCGGCCCGCCTCGGGCCGGGCCCGGCGCGGTTGCGAAATCCGCATTTCGCTCCCTTCGTCTATCGGTTAGGACGCCACCCTTTCACGGTGGAGAGAGCGGTTCGATTCCGCTAGGGAGCGCCAGCCGCTGTTAGCGGCCTTCGATTTTACTGGAATATTCTTTCGCGACGCATCGGCCGGCGTGATTATCAGCGGCTGGGCCAGATCAGACGCATGGCCTCGCCTACCCGCAGGGCCTTCCACTGGTCCGCAACCTGCCGATAACCAGAGTACACATTGGCGACCTTCGAACCCGTGATCTCACGCTCCAGCGTTGGCAGGCGCTCCCGCAGGAGCCCCCGCAAAACAGCAGACGTCTGGGCATGGCCCTCGCTGATGGCGGCGCTGAAGACGTTGACGGCGATTTCAGCCTCGACCAGCCTTCGGACGTTCGCTTTCAAGCTCGCCTTTGACCGCTCTGCTGCCTTCGGCTTTCGTCGGCCACCCTCGTAGGTCATCGAAGGAAACAAGCCGCCTGCCGCGATGGTGCCCCAGAAGCCGGTGTGAAGGCGAAGCGCACGCTCGACCGCGAAGTGCGCGAGGTCGTGCGGCACTTCGAAATGGTGACCGACACCTTGGATAGAAAAGCGCACGCCGTCATCGCGCTGGATGCGGGTCGTGTATCTCCCCTCATCGTCGATCCGAACCAAGGTGATCTGCATGGCGAAAGCGGCTTGGATGTTAATTTAACTCCAGGACATGGGAGGCGTTGTCGTCCGCCGTTCCGGTAAACCCGATTGCCTCGTAGAATGCTGCGGCTTGCGGCGTACCGGCGCGGAGGCGCACAATCCTGAAAGTCCCTCGAGCTTGCTCGACGAGGTGGCGAACCAGCGCGGAGCTGATCCCCCGATGGCGCTCGGCCTTTTTCACATAGAGATGACGCAGCCGGCCCACGCCGCTCTCCGTTACATAAGGATCACGATTCAGTCCGCACACGCCCAGTAACCGGCCTTCTCGCACGGCGCCGATCAGCCGTTCGCCCGCTTGGCTGAATGTGTTCGACCCTGTGGTCCAATCTTCCATCAGACGCGCGACGAAGCCAAAGCCCTCATGGAAAGCTTCGTCATTCAGCGGAGCTGGCCTGGCGTCAACACCGGATATTGGAACAAGATGAAACGCCGGCTCCATGAAACCTCCTGGAGACTTGAGGTCACCTGGCGCCGCTATATCATCAATAGCGCTGCCGCTCGCGGCCTGCCGCTAGGCGAGATCGGCGGGGTCCTCCGCCCGTTGCAAACGGTCCATCATCTCCGCCAGCGCATCGGCATCCGCAGGCTCGGCGTCGTTGACGGCGCGGCCGAGCGCTGCGGCGGCGATTTCCTTGGCCAGCCGGGTATAGTCGGTCCAGATCAGATACAGCATCAGCGGAGGTTTCTCTCCGCTAGCGAGCATCTCGCGGCAGCGCGCGTCGGCCCCCTCCATCGCCCACCATTGCTGCGCCAGCACCACGAGCTTCCTGAAATGGTAAAGCGTGCCGGAAAACCGGTCGCGGTCGACGCCCGCCCCGACCGCGCATTGATTGAGCCAGTTGAAGCCGGCGAACACGGCGATCGCAACGTCGCTCATGGTCGCGCCGGTGAAATCGATCACCGTATCTTCATGCGGTTGCTGGCGCAGGAAGGCGGCGAGCATGTCGGACTGCCGCGGCGGATCGGCCAACAGCTCGAACTCGCGGCGCGGCAGCGCCATCAGATAGCGCATCGCCTCCAGACGCGAATGATCCCAGATCGCGCGGACATCGTCGGGATCTGAAACGGTGCGCTTGCAGGCCGGATAGACCACCCTGCCCTGATCGGCGTCCGCGATATATCGCGGCACGCGGATGACGAGATCGGCGAGAATGGCTTCAGGACCGGACAAGGCAGGCTTGTCCGGGACTGCCTCTTTCGCGCGCCAACCGAACCAGCCCATTCAGCCCTCCGCGGGGTCACTGCTGGAGGCGATCGCCAATCAATAAACCGATAAATCCGGCAGGCAAGGCGGCTCACCCCAGTGCGTGAAAGACCAATACCGGCGAGATTCCCAAAAGCAGCGCCCAGACGGCGAACGAAGACACCATCAGAATGTCGTAGGCTGCCAAGGCGCGGCGGCCGACCGGATACCTCGCCGAAGCTTCAAGCTGAGCGTTCATCGTCTTCCCCCCATCCTTGCGGCTGGACGATAAGCATCAAGCTTTAAAGATCCGTCTGCCGATTTCGATCGGCTTCGAAAGCAGCCGTCACGACTTGGTAACCAAAATCCGGGCGCTCTTCCCGACCCGGCCCTGGACACCGGGGGCGATCTAGCGATTGCCTGGAACCCCTTGATCGGCAATAAATCGCCAAGGCTGCGGGGGATGCGGCTTTCGGGGGCTGCGTGATGTCGACCAAGATCGTAATCGACGCCCGCCTGCGCCGGCCCGACGTGCCTGACGACTACGCCGTCGACTTCGAAGGCCATTCGATCGGCCGCGTCCGCCTGGAAGCGACCAGCTGGCTGTGGAGCATCAGCATCCCGATGGGGGTGCCGGACTGGGCTGAGGGGACCGCGTCGACCCGCGATGACGGCTTCAAGGCGCTGGCGGCGGCATGGGGCAGGCTTTTGCACGAGACCCGCCCGGACCGGTTGCAAAGGGCCTGGGAGCTGGAAAAGGCTTTCGCGGCCCGCCAGCAGATCGACGGCCAGCATCCCCAGCCTTAGGTACTACCTGCCGCCGAGGAGGGGTGAGCTCTTCGAAATCATGATATTGCCCGGCGATGGACCTGCTTGAATCCCTGCCCACCGTCATCGGCATTGCCGCCATCGCCCCTGCTCTGCTGGTGCTTTGGCTGGTTATCGCCGCTGACGAGCGTCCGGGGCCGCCGGCCAAGGTCTGGACCGCTTTCCTGCTCGGCGCCGCCAGCATTTCGCTGCTTGGCGTCGCCCGCGCGCCATTCGGCTCGCTGCTCGCGATCAGCCAAGCGCCCTGGACCGCGCTCGCCTTGCATGCCGCCTTCGGGGTCGCCGCGCCCGAGGAGATCGTCAAGATCCTGGTTATCGTTGCGGTATCGTGGCGGCGGCAGCCCTCCGCGGACCCGATGGACACCGTGGTCTATGGCGCGGCGGCGGGACTGGGCTTTGCCGCCTACGAGAATCTCGCCTATCTCGTGCAGCATCCCGAGATGTGGCGCTCGCTGGCGGTGTTGCGCAGCGTATTGACCGTGCCGTTCCACGGCGCGCTTGGGGTAGTCGCCGGCGCCTATCTCGCCACCGCGCGCTCCGGCATGGCGCTCGGCGCGCACCGGCGCCATCGCGATTGGTTTCGCATCCGCACGCTGGCCTCGATATTGCTCGTGCCCCTGTTGCTGCATTCCGGATTCGATTTCCCGCTGCTCGTGCTGCAACAGAGCGCGGACCTCCGCGGCGGGACCCGGCTGATGCTGGAATGCACCAGTATGCTGATCGGATTCGGCACCATCGCCTTTGCGATCCGGCTGGTGCGGCGGGTCGGCCGCCATCACGCGCCACGAACCGAGACCTCGCGCGAGCGGCTGAGCAGCCTGCGACGGATGTGGGCGCTGCTGGTCGTCGGCGGCGGGGCCGGCTTTTGCGGCGTCGCGTTTGTGCTGTCGTCGCTTCACCACTGGTTGCTCAATCCGCAACGCAATGTGACGCTTGCGTTGGTTCCACTCGGCTTCGTCTCGATCATGATAGGAGTTGCCCTGTTGGTGATCGCAAGCGCGGTCTACATTCTCGGCCGTAACCGGCTCCGCACCACCGCGCAGGGCTGAAGGACATGTGACGGCCGTCATTGCGAGGAGCCCTTGCGACGAAGCAATCCAGCTCCTTGCCGCCGAAGAACTGGATTGCTTCGCTTACGCTCGCAATGACGATCCCCGCACAAAACAAGGAATACCCCGATGCCGCGACGACTGATCGATATCTCCGTGCCGCTGCAAAATGACGTGCCCGCCGATCCCCCCGGCGGCCACCCGACCATCCAGTATATCGACCACCAGCAGGGACTGCCGCGCATGCTGCAATTCTTTCCGGGGCTGAAGGCCGAGGACCTACCCGATGGCCAGGGCTGGGCGGTGGAGCAGGTGCAGCTCTCGACCCACAACGGCACCCATCTCGATGCACCATGGCATTTCCATCCCACTATGAATCGCGGCGAGCGGTCGTGGACCATCGACGAGGTGCCGCTGGAATGGTGTCTCCAGCCCGGGGTGAAGTTGGATTTCCGGCATTTACCGGACGGCT
>Ga0066662_10000882_pt1 | contig 13396 bp, 11 predicted proteins | sample GraSoiAngelo_111_FD_133939 | JGI IMG/M metagenome (GOLD analysis project Ga0066662, IMG submission 133939) | Grasslands soil microbial communities from the Angelo Coastal Reserve, California, USA - 14_0903_12_40cm | ecosystem: Environmental > Terrestrial > Soil > Grasslands | place: USA... | reverse complement strand
CGGAAGATTGACGGCAGCAGACCTCGATGGCGACGGCACACCGGAAGTTATTCTTCTGACAAGTCGCGGGCGCGTCGCGGCAATAAGTACTGTTGACGGCAAGATAAAATGGCACACTCCTCCAAGCGCGACCGACGCGGCCTCTGCGACATTCGCAGACCTGGACAAAGACGGCGTAGTGGATGTGATCGTCGCGGGCGGTCAGGATTTCGCGCGCGGGTTTTCAGGTCGCGACGGCTCTCTCATCTGGCGCGCGGAAGAGGAGATCAAAGGCGGCGCGCAGACCTCTTCTTCAAATCAATCACGCGCGCTCGTCGCAGGACGCATAGGCGATGGCTCTAAACTTCTGGTCGTTGGCACAGACACTTCGCGCACTGGTCTTCGCGCCGTAGAGTTGCCGAAAGATTCCGTCAAGGCTGCGAAAGAATAGGTGAAGAGAGGAGCGATAGATATGGGACTCTGGATAGTGGCTATCCTGCTGGTGATTGTCTGGTCCGTCGGAATGGTTCTGCACAAGACAGGCTACATACACATTCTGTTGCTAGCAGCGCTCGCAATCATCGTCGTTCAACTTGTCGCAGGAAGACGTGCAGTTTAGATGGCATTACTGACGGAAAGAAAAATCGCCATGTCATCTCAACCGGAAACATTACTTACGCCGGAAGAATATTTAGCTCTGGAGCGAAAGTCTGAAATCAAGCACGAGTATTTTGCTGGCGAGATGTTTGCTATGGTTGGCGCGAGTAAGCGCCATAATCTAATCATGTCAAATATCATTCGCATTCTTGGCAACCAGTTATTGGACCGCCCATGTAATGTCTATCCGAGCGATATGCGTGTGAAGGTGAGCGCGACAGGAAAATATACTTACCCGGATGTTGTCGTGGCCTGCGAAGAGGAAAAGTTTGACGACGCTGAGAATGATACTCTGCTTAATCCGGCCGCCATAATAGAGGTTTTGTCAGAGTCAACCGAAGCCTATGATCGTGGGAAGAAAATTGAACAGTATCAGTATATTGATTCTCTGACAGAGTATCTGTTGATTTCCCAGGAGCCATACAGGATCGAACAATATGTCAGGCAAAGTAATAAAGAATGGAGATATTTTGAGTATCATCGTGCGGAGGATTCTGTGAGGATCAACGAGATTGGTTGTGAGCTAACGCTTAAAGATGTATATGCAAAGGTTCAGTGATTATGCTCAAAATTTAGATTATGAGGCTGCTTCTAATTGAAAGCAGCCTCATTTGATTTCAAGCCGATTACGGAATCGCCGCTTGATTCTCTTTAAGGCTTCGGCAACAATGAGCGCGTCGGGCGCATCAATTGTTTTGTAAGTCTGAATCCATGAGCGCCGAACAGAGACGCGCCGCCGAGCGCTTATCCAATTAAAGGAGCAATTGCTTTATGAAAACCCCTGCCTCTCCTTTACGTCTATTTATTATCCTGTCTGTCGTTCTTTTAGCTCTCCCGTTTGCTTATGCACAGAGCGACATGCCTCGCCAAACTGTAGCGATAACTTACCCGCTTGAGGAAGCTGTGACGGTGAAGTTTCGCGGGACGACTCGGTTGCCGCGTCTTAAAGGCGAGGCAAAAGTGAAAAGGGCTGGCCGACGCGGAACGCGCGTAGAGCTGAGCGTTGACAATCTGCCTCGCGCAAGCGAGCTTGGCGGCGTCTATACGACCTACGTGCTGTGGGCCATTTCGCCGGAAGGCCACGTTGACAACATGGGCGAGATAAAGCGCGGCGGAGGCATGTTCGTCTCCTCAAAGTTGGACGTGACCACTCCGCTACAGACCTTCGCGCTCATAGTCACAGCCGAGCCACACTTTCTGGTCCGCACGCCGAGCCGCATGGTCGTTCTCGAAAATCTTCCGCCGCAAAGACTCGGCAACGCAGACATCGCAACCGCCAACGTTCAATACTTGGGAAACGCGAGCGACTACTTCAATGACGCCCGCGTGCCGGATGTTGCTGACCAGGAGTACTTGAAGACGCCCGTCTCACTCCTGGGCGCGCGCCAAGCTATCAACCTCGCGCGTTACGCCGGGGCAACGAGCGACGCCGCCGATGAGTTGAAGGAAGCACAGGACGCGCTTGAGCAGGCAGAGAACGCATGGCGTCTGCGCCAGCCTGAGCCTGATGTTGACGCTCTTGCGCGCCGCGCGACGAGCCTTGGCGTGAAAGCTGAAGAAGTGGCCGAGGCAACGAAGGCTGCGCGCCAGCGTCGAGAAGAGATTGCGCGGCGAGACCGTGCCGTGCGCGATGCCGAGCAGAACGCCGCATCAGCCAACGAGCAGATTGCAAACCTTCGCTCGGCGCTTGAAAAGGAGCAGCACGCGCGCGAACTGGCCGAGCGCGACGCAAGCAACTCCGCACAACAGGTGAGCGAACTCAGGATAGAACTCGCGCGCATAAGAGACGAATTGCAGGCCGCGCGCAGCGAAGGCGAAGAGGCCCGTGTCAAACTCGCTCGCATCGAAGGCGAGCGTGCCGCTGAAGAAGCTAGACGCGCAGAGGCGCAGAAGGCAGAGCAGCTACGCGCTAACGCAGCTACGCTCAAACAGAACCTCGCGCACTACGGCACTGTGAAGGACACGCCGCGCGGCATCGTTCTAACACTTCCCGAAGCAATCTGGTCGAACGGGCGTGCGAGCGACCTGTCTGCGGCGGCAGCGGCAAAGCTTGAGCCATTGGCTGCGCTGCTTGCAAACAACCCCGACTATCAGATCGTAATCGAAGCCTACACGGACAATCAGGGCGACGAGAATCTCCTTCAACAACTCACACAGGATCGAGCGCGCATCCTGGCCGAACGCTTCGTCAGCGCAGGCATTGACGGCTCCCGCATTCAAGCCAACGGCATGGGCACAGCGAATCCCGTTGCGCCAAACACAAAAATAGGACGAGCAAAGAATCGCCGCATCGAAATCACACTTGTTTCTCCGGCTGCGCCAAGCAGCGCCGCAAACTGAAAAGCAGTGATGAGTACTGAGTACTGAGGACTGAGTAAAAAACTTTTCTTAACTCAGTACTCAGTACTCAGTACTCATCACTCGTCACTGAATCCATGTCTCCTCTCGAAGTCTTACAGTTCATAGGCTACAGCACGGGCGCGTTGCTTCACCTGTGGATGGCGGGCTTGCTCGTGAAGCGTCGGCGGGGGTTGAGCAAGGTCGAGCGTGTTCTGCTCCTGCTCGCGGTCACGATGGGCGTGTGGCACGCTGGAAACCTCTTTGTCACGCTTCACAACCTGTTAGGACTTGAGCGCGAGCGCTGGGTCACGATGCTTCGCGCGGCTGACACATTTGAAGTCGTGAGCATCACACTCGCCTACTCTTTTCTTCTGCACGTTCATCTTCATCTGTGGGCAAGCGCACGCGGGCGCGCTTTGACGAAGACCGAAAAAGGGCGCGTCTATTTTTCTTACACTCCGGCGATCTTTCTCACGACGGCAGTGCCTCACATCTGGACCGGCGCTTATGAGCCTATGCTGGATAAGTTCGCGCATTCGTTCGTGCCGTTCTCACACGAAATTACTTACTCGTTTGCCTTCGGAATCTGGGCCGCATACGTGCTCGTGTTTGTCGCAGCGACCGACATTCTTATCGCGCGCCTTTCTGTAGCCGTAAACGAGCGTCGCTCAATGCAGACGCTGGCCGCAGCTTTTTTTGGCATAGGCGCGCTCATACTTGCCATCTATGTCTTCGGACTTGGCGAAGGGACAAAGCTCGGACTTTATTTGAAGACTCTAGCCAATCTGGGGTCGCTGCTACCATCCGCTCTGATCGCTTATTACATCTATCGCTATCGCTACCTTGAATTGATAATCAAGGAGAGCCTCGTCGTCGCGGCCTTCGCTGTCGTCGTTCTTTCGGTCTATCTTCTGGTCATACGAACATTCGGTGAATGGATAAGCTCACGCTTCGGTCTTCGCTCCGGCGCGGTCGAAGCCCTTTTGATACTTGCGCTCGCGCTAATCGCAGCGCCGCTTCGAGGATGGTTAGAGCGACGCTTTCATCAACTCTTCGAGCGAGAGGCTGCGCTCTATCGTGATGTCGTCGCACGCATAGGCGTACACGCGGGCCAGTACGCGCGCCTGCCAGAACTCTTGCGGTTCGTCGAAGAACAGACTGCGCAATCTATGGGCCTGCGTCGTGTTCGTTTGATAGTACGGTATCAGAATCAGGACTCGTCTCAGACGGCGATTGAGACGAATAATGAGAGAGAGACGGAGGACGCGGGCGTGTGGACCGACAAGATTCTACAAATCATGGACGAGCGCGATTGGAAGCCACTATCAGGCGATAGAATTTTGCGCGAGCGCGGCTACGAGCTTGCATATCCTCTGCGAAGGGAAGAGCGTACCGTAGGTCTAATGCTTGTTGACGCTGCTGCGGATGCTCTGACTCCTGATGCGCGAACTGTGCTCGAAGTTCTGGCGGGACAAGTGGCGATTGCAATCGAAGATAGTCGTCTGGTTGAAGAGAACGTGCGCCTTGAGCGCAAGCTCGCACAGGGCGAACGTCTCGCCGCGCTAGGCCAGATGGCCGCCGTTGTCGCGCACGAGGTTAAGAATCCGCTCTCGGCAATCAAATCCATAGCACAGGTGATGCGCGAAGACGAGAATCTCAATCAAGAGTACGCGCGCGACCTCAAAATGATCGTGGGCGAAACGGATCGCCTGAGCCGCAGCGTCACGCAACTCCTAAGCTTCGCACGCCGCACGCCTACATCATCCTCAACAGCCCGCGCTGACGAACTCATACGCGCAGTGGTCGAACTCTTCAGGGCGGAAGCTGCGGCGAGCGACATCAAAATCGAGTGCCGCGTTGATACGAAGACTGAACTGGACGGCGCGGCGACGACTGCCGCACGTGACGCGCTCTCGAACCTTCTCATTAACGCTTTGCAGGCCACACCTGCGCACGGGCGCGTGCGCGTGGAAACTGCTATCGAAGAGAAAGAACTTCTAATCGCGGTCACAGATAATGGTCGTGGCATCGCGCCCGAATTGCGCGAGCGAATATGGGAGCCTTTCTTCACGACCAAGCAACGCGGCACAGGATTGGGTTTGGCAATCGTCCGCAGGCGCATGGAAGAGGTTGGCGGAAGCGCACGGCTCGCGCCCGCGCGTGAAGACGAAGGCGCGCGGTTTGAATTGCGCGTACCCGTCGGAAAAGTCTAGACGGAATTAATCGCAAGTTTATGTAAGTGAGAATTGATTTTGAAGAAACGAGCGCGCTGCTTCGAGGGCAATTGCGCGGTGGCTTATCTTCTCTTTAATTTCCGCCAATAACTCTCCGAAAGTCTGCTCATAATCATCAGGAACAAAAATTGGATCATAGCCGAATCCGTTCGTCCCTCGCGGAGCGCGAGCTATAGTCCCTTCGCACGTTCCGGTCGAAAGATTTATAATCTCGCCTTGCGCGTTGGCTATTGCAATGACGCAGACAAAACGCGCGCGGCGATCATCGCTCCCGGTTTGTGATAATTCGTCAAGCAATCGTTTGATGCGCTCGTCGTAGCTTAAGTCTGCACCGCCATATCGCGCCGAATAGACTCCGGGAGCGCCGCCCAATGCGTAAACCTCAAGTCCTGAATCGTCCGATAGAGTCCAGAGCCGTGTCTGCTCTGCATAACTCCTGGCTTTGAGCGCGGCGTTTTCACTGAACGTCGTGCCGGTCTCTTCGACCTCATCAATCTCTGGAAATTCTTTGAGACTGCGTAGGCTAAGCGGAAGCTCGACGAGCATTGGCCGAAGCTCTGCAACTTTCCCCTCGTTGCGTGTAGCTATCAGAAGTTCAGTTGGAAGCCTGTTTGTCATTCTTCTTGTTCGATCATTAACCTCGGAAAAAGTCTGATTCCAGCGCCTGGAAATAAATATTTTGCCAGCCGAGGGCTTTCATGCTTACAATCGAATGAGCAGGCTCTCTGGAGAGAGCGTTGCCGTAATCTTAAGTGTAAGACGGAAGCTTTTAGCATGAGCAGTTCTACAATGCAATTGGGCACACTTACAGAACAGAGTGCCATGCTCCCCTTAATCGGGCGCAAAGATTCTGACGCGTTGGAAGTGGGCGGGCAGGCGCGCGAACTTAAAATGTGGGTGCGCGGGCTTCGTTCCTTTTTCAATCTGCGCAACCGTCCTCAAGCAGAAATAAATCGTTCGGATTTGGTAAAGCATGATTGGACGAGCGAGTTGCGCATAGTCAGGGGAGCGCTACTGCGCGCGTCAAGACTCGTCTTCCACCTGATTCATCTGGAGGAAGACGATAGCACGATCTTCGACGAGGATGGAGTCGGCCTTTCATTGAGCGACGGCGTTTCATCAGGCGTGGACGCAGAGGTTGAAGCCGAGCATAAGAATGATTCTCTTTATAAAGTCGCCGCGTTGCTCGGCGATGCCTGCGAGTTATGCGAATCCATGCTCGAGGCGGAAGGAGTCAATCTTCACGCATGGACGAATTTTGGAGAAAGCCTGGCACGCATCCTTGATCGTATTGAAGAGTCGAAGGCTTTCCAGCAGATAACATCAAGACAGGCTGCGCTGAATATTCCCGCGCCGCTGCTCGCCGTCACGCGAGATGTAAAGCCTGCTGCTCTGAGAGCGGACCTGTTGCACATCTTTTCCGGCATCTTTGAACTCCTCAATTATCTGAGTCACGTGGAAAAGCTCTTGCGCCGAGATCAATCTCTCAAACAGATGTTGCCCGTTTTTACTCTCGTGCACGAAGAGGCGCGCGCCCTGAACAATTTCATAAGAACGCGCACGCTGAAGATAGAGGGGCTTGAGCAGCAAGTCTTTGAGATATTGGATGGAACAAACTATGCGATAAGAATGGAACTCAGAAAGGTCTTCGCGCATGAACTGTTGGAACTGAGTTCGCTCAGGCAAGCTCCAGCCATCTACATCAAAGTCGAAACCGCGCACGGTCTTTTGAGCAACTGTTTTCGTCAGTCTGCGATCAGTCTGGCTCAGCTTTTCAATCGTTCAATAGAAGGCTCGCAACTCTTCAATGAATTTCAGACGAGGCTCGAACAATCCCTTGTTCTGCGCAGAGACCTTTGGGTGCTGTTGGAGCTTGTACGCCGCGCGGAGAAAGAGCCAGAGCCGCAGGCGATTGAGCGGCTGATGAAAAGGCTCGTCGCGTTTTACGAGGGAAGTCTGCGCTACCTGATGTTCAAGGATTGGGAATCCTGCGAGCGTTTCATGGAAGAGATTGGCGCGGCGCGCGGCGCAGCCGAACTCAGCCCCGTGCTTCACCGCTTCACAGCATACCTAGAAGCCCTAAGCTCTCAGGTCAACATGCGCGCAGTGCTGTTAGACCATCCGTTTGATTATCCAGAGATAGAAGAAGAATAAGAGCAGGAGGCAGGCGCAGGAAAAGCAGAACGCATAACGCAGAATGCTTCCGGTTCTTACTGCTCGACTCGCCCCTTCTCCTGCTTCTTATCACTTTCAGGCGGCACAAACTGAGAGGCGAGCGATCCGAACTGTCCGAAGGATGAGCGGGTTCTTCTCTCAAAGCCACCTTCCACTACTTGAGTTTCGCTGACTGCGTAGCGCAATTGTCCCAGAGATTTTTCCAACCCTTTCTGATTCATGGGCCGTTCGCGCGCCCCCTTCTGATTAGAGATGGCTTCGATGAAAGTGAGCGCGGGCGCGTGATCTTCTGTGTATGTGACGACACTTGCAGGGCTGGATGCGGATACGAATTGAATAGTTTTCCGAAAATCATCTGCTGTTGCGAGCGTTTGATTCGCTGCCATAGCTTCGAGACAGCGTCGAACAGTCTCCTCCGTGCCTAAAATCAGGTGATTCCCGACAAAACTCGCAGCGTCATGCTTTTCGTTATTCGAGACGAGCAGTAAAGCATCGCCAATCGTTTCGCTTCGCGTCTTTGCACCGAGCCGTTTTGAAACAAAATCGCGCAAGGTTTTTTCGTCGCGCACCTCTACAATCGTCACTGTTCTTGCGCCGGAATCATCCAGACGCGCCGTAACAATCTCAGGACCAATTGCGCGAAGGAAATTGTCAGGCTCTTCAATCCCGTAAGGTTTTAGCGCCGTGTCCAGAAGACGCCCAATAAGGATTGCGCTCAGAGTATCAAGCTGCGAAGTTACGGTTGAATTAAAGGTGCGCCACGCCTGCGCCGGATCGTTATAGTTGTATCTTGAGATCGAATAAGTTTCGGCAGGCAATAGCTCATTCGTAGTCAAAGCCGCATTCGGCTCGGACACAAGCGCAGACTTTAATTTGTCTGCCACGCCATTCTTCAATCCAAGAAAGTAGCGATCCTCGATTGATCCGTTAGACAGGTGAGCGCTCCAGCCTGCGCCTCCCAGAATCTTTTTCGCAATCGAGGGAAGAAGGCTAGCAGCAGCGCTCTGCGCGCGAGGGTCTGTAGAAATCTGCGAAGCGTAGGCTGTGGCCGCTATCTCCAAAAGTCTCTCGGCACCTTCGGGCGAGATGTAGCCGAAGGCCAGAGCGTCATTGCCCCCAACGCGCCTGCGCATCTCCTCCAACTGCGGATTGTCTTTGAGACTTGGACGCTCGCCTCTGTGAACAGCTAAACACGCCTGCACAGCCGATTCGTCGTTTCCGATGACGGCTAGGCTTCCAGTGACCGCAGCGATAATTCTCCGCTCGCCATCCGGCGCTAACCATGTCGTGAACTTCACGCCGTCCGCTTCCTTCTGCTCGACATGCGGTTCACCATAAGCTCGCTTTGCGAAATCGCCTACGCGTTGTTCCACAGCGGTTCGCGTGCGCGATTCTCCCGTATGAGTTTCGGCGATGACAGCGTAGCGCGGCTTTATCTTCAAAGTTTCGCCTGCATCTGCGGCATCGAAACCGAGGACTGCAATCGCAACCTGGGCGCGTGATAAGACAACTGCCTCAGACGAGCCAATGCCGGTCCAAGATGCCAGACGACTGAGCCAGCCTATGCGGCCCATATCCGACCTGATTCCTGCCGACGGAGCAAGCGCCTTCCAGGCATCAGTTGACACGAGACTGCTGGCAATATCTGGCAGGTCGTTAGCCTCCAAATAGATTAAGGAATCGGCTGGCACGTATGCGCTCATGTCCACTTTACGCGGACGATTCCACCAAACCCAGATGGCTGCGATAAGTATGAGCGTGATGATTACAATTAGAGCTTTGCGAAAAAATCTCATCCTCATTGAATCCTAACTTTTCGCCAGCAAGACAGGCAAGACGGCAAGAGTAAACGATGAACTAAAGGCAGAATTCAGGAGTCATAATTCAGAAGAGGATAATGATAAAACACGTTCTTGTTTTCATTTATTCTGGATTCTGGATTCTGACTCCTGAATTCTGCCTTTCTCATTGCTGCGCTCAAAGTGTATGTGATACTTTGATATTGTTTCACTATCCTTTAAGACGATTTGTTTAGTCAGAAGTCTGCGGCGCATTTGAAGGAGAACTACCCCTGTATGTCCTATCGTGAGCTACGACCTCAACCCGGTGTTGAGTCGGATTTTGAAGAATTTCTGGGAACACTCCATCAGGCTCTGACAGATGGGAAGCGCGACCCTAACGACGTTGTGCGCGATACATTGTATGACCTCTATTACGGCGCAGGACGGTTCGGTGAGGGAATAAGTAGAACACCTGCCCTTTCCACTCTGTCGCCATCGGCACGCGCAGTTCTGCACAGCTTCGATCCGCGCAACATTACTACAGAGCCGGAATATTACACGGACATAGACGCAACAGCTTATAGCGAGCGCAAGCCTTTCATCTGGTTGTGGCAGATGTATGACCGCTCGCCCGCAGGACAGAACGCATATCTAGGACATCGTTTTCGCAGGATGCTCGCGCCGCTAATCTTTCGCCGTGTCGGCGAGAATTTCAAATGCTGGCACTTTGTCGAGTGGTCCTATGGTTACAACCTGTCGTTCGGAGATAACGTCGTCGTCCATCGCTACGTGCTTCTTGATGATCGCGGCGGGATTGAGATAGGCAACAACGTCTCTATCTCCGATTACGCTAACATCTATTCTCATACACACGACATTGAAGACATACACAATGTCTATAACCTCAAGACGCGCATAGGCGACGGAGCGCGAATCACGTATCACGCGACAGTGCTCGCGGGCACGCAGGTTGGAGAGCATTCAATGGTAGGTACGAGCGCCGTTGCGACAAAAGACGTTGAGCCTTATCACATAAAGGTCGGCATTCCTGCAAAGACAGTTAAGGTGAAGCGCGGCGCGGGCATAGAAGAGTACGGGGACGAAGGTGCGAATCGCATGAGCGAGCGTTAGCTGAATATTTCAGGATTGATTTTGGCGAAACCAAGTAACGGTTGAAAGATGTAAGTCATGAAATCAGATGGAGGGCGCACGTTGTGATCGTAGTAATGAATCGCATTCCTGTTGCTGAGGGGCGCGAGAGTGATTTTGAAAAGACTTTTACAGAGCGCGACCGTGCGGTTGACCAGATGCCGGGCTTCGTTGATTTACAGGTCTTACGCCCGACGGAAGGCCGCACTTACGTCGTCATGACCCGCTGGAAATCACGCGAGGATTTCGATAAATGGACCAAGAGCGAAGCCTTCATCGCAGCCCACCGTAAACAGTCTCCAGGTCTTGCAGAAAGTCGTCCAACGCTTGAAATTTACGAGGTCTTCACGCAATAAGAAAACTGGAAGTAGTCCCGCCAAGTTCCAGAAAAAGAGCTTGAGAGCATCAGCCCGCCTCCTGATCTCGCCTATATATGCTTGTTCTATTGGACTTAAACAATTAAAAATAGCGATTGACAATGTTTGACCAGTGTTGTACTCTGACTTTGGCGGTGGTCATAGAACCGCCAGACAAAGGCTTCAGCCTTTCTGTTTGAAGTTCGGCGGCGAAGAGTTTTCTGGCAGTTCCCGCCGACCTCTTTTGAAAGTCAACCGATAAAGGCACACCGCGCGCGAGCGTGGGTCGCAAAGCCAACGGGAGTCGGCTCGCTTTGTTTTCGACTCGGCTGGGTTACCGAAGTGTGACGGTCAACGCGTGCAGACGCCCTAGAGGTTCACGCTTGTCCTTCCCGCTTTCCCAAATGTTTTAACTTCGATGGCGTTTGCAACCTTGCGATTTTCTGAATCGCAATTTTCCCTCAAAAAAATTGCAGCGCCCTTCGCTCAACACATTCATTTATGAGCACACACTACATCCCGACAACAATGAAACCTGCAATCCAAGTCCAGCAACCGAAGTTAATGCCAACCAAACTCTCCAGAGCGCGAAAGGCGCGAATGCGTCTTCGCCAACTTCATCGCAGGCGAGTCCAAGTCTCCAGGGTCGAGAGGAATTAAGTCATGTTCAAAAAAGGTTTCGGCAAAAAGGGCCTCGTAGGAGTTGACATAGGCTCAAGCTCCGTCAAGGCCGTCGAACTACAGGGAAAGAGCGGCAACCTTCAACTCGTCAGCCTAGGCCACGAGAATCTGCAAACCGACTCAATCGTTGACGGTCAGATAATGGAGTTGAACGACGTGTCTAACGTCATCAACAACATCTTCCGCGAGCACCAGATCAAAACGGACCGAATCGCAGCGGGTGTGAGCGGCCACTCCGTCATCGTCAAAAACATCGTCGTCCCGCAGATGAGCGCTGACGAATTGGAAGAGTCAATCGAATGGCACGCTGAAGAGCACATCCCTTTCGACATCTCCGACGTTAGCCTTGACTATCAGGTGACAGGCTCATCGCCCGACGCGCTTCAGGTTTTGATGGCCGCGTGCAAGCGCGACAAGATTGCGAACGTAAAGCAGGCCATACAGCTTTCCGGCAAGCAGCCTGCGATTATTGATGTTGATGCCTTCGCTCTTCAGAACTGTTACGAAGTGAACTACAAGCCTCAGCCCGGACAGATCGTTGCGCTTCTCAACATCGGCGCTTCAACGATGAACATAAATATCCTCAACGGAAACCGCTCGGTTTTCACACGCGACGTATCGGTCGGCGGAAATCAATATACTTCGTTGTTGCAGAAAGAGCTTGATCTAACGCGCGAGCAGGCCGAAGTCGTTAAGCGTGGAATGCCCGCGCCAGACGGCAAAGAGGTTCAGGGGCTTGAGCAGATTCTTGAAACCGTCTCAGACATTCTCGCTCTTGAAATTTCAAAGACGATGGATTTCTATCGCGCTACGGCTGAAGACGGCGACGGTAATGTTCAGAAGATTCTGATTTCAGGAGGCGGCTCGAAACTCACGGGTCTTCCTGAATATCTTTCAAAGCGTTTCGAGATACCTGTCGAAGTCCTTGACCCGTTCCGCGAGATCAAGGTTGACACGAGACGTTTCGATCCAGATTACATGCGCGAGGTTGTGCCGGAAATGGTGATTGCCGTCGGTCCCGCTTTGAGAGGAGTTGACGCCCAATGATTAAAGTCAACCTTTTAGATTCAGTGACCGACAGGGCCAAAGGCGTTGCCGCTGTCGAAGAGAAAGTTGCGAACCCGCACAACCAAACGATGCTGATGGCGCTTGTCATCTTCGGATTGTTGGCCGCCGGTATGTTTTACGATTACCACAGTTCCGTGAGCGCGCGCGAAGAACAGCAGAAAGATAAGGCCGTGCAGGAGCAGGTTCAGGCTCAGATGGTTGCTGTCAACAAAGAGCGCGCCGATCTTGAGAAGAAGACGAACGATATACAGGCTCGCATCAACGCAATTCAGAATCTGCGCGCTTCTCAGCAAGGTCCGGGCACGGTGCTTCGTGAAATCAAGTCACGCATTGACAGCATCCCCGGCCTCTACCTTCAGAGCGTAGAGCAGAAGGGCGCTGAACTCACAATCAAAGGCGAGTCGCCGAACGAAGTCTCCGTAACAAACTTCGCAAAGAGCCTTGAATTCTCGTCAGGTCTCTTCACAAATCTTAGCATTGAGACGCAGCGCGAAGAGGCCAAGGTTGACGCCCAGCCAAGCAATAGTTCTTCATCAACCTCTTCAGCTTCAAAGGATGACCCGGACGCTCCGAAGCCTGAAGTCGTCACCTTCACAGTCAAGTGTAACTACGGACCAGCCGCATCTCAGCCCCAACCGCCAGCGGCGAACGCGCCCGCAAAACCTGCGGCACAACTGGCAGCCCCACCCAACACTCAGGTCGCTCAGAAGTAGCTGACCAAACAGCCCCCGCGAAAGGGCAAACACGCGCACGCCCGCGCTAAACTCGAAAATAAGCGGGAAGGGAAGAAGTCGAGATGAAAATTGGAAACATACATGAAATGCCCTGGTACGTGAGGCTCGCAATCTTTGGCGGCGTCGCACTGGTCCTCTACGGCGGCTTCTGGTACTTCATGACCAGCGGAATGCACCAAGAGGTTGACCAGCTTAAAGAAGAGGTCGCACAGTTGAAGCAGCAGAACATGACAGCGCAGGTT
>Ga0066662_10000879_pt1 | contig 13436 bp, 18 predicted proteins | sample GraSoiAngelo_111_FD_133939 | JGI IMG/M metagenome (GOLD analysis project Ga0066662, IMG submission 133939) | Grasslands soil microbial communities from the Angelo Coastal Reserve, California, USA - 14_0903_12_40cm | ecosystem: Environmental > Terrestrial > Soil > Grasslands | place: USA... | reverse complement strand
GCCGGGGCGGCCGGCGCGGGCGTCGCGAGCAGGCCGGACGCGGCAAGGCTGGCCGCCAGAAGCAATGCTCCGGCGGCGGCGCGAGCATGGCGCCCGTCGATCGACCCCACGAGCCTCTCATTCGACAGCCGCCGCGAATTCCGGCTGCCGACCGTAACGTTGGCGTATGGAAATGTGACGAAAGTCCCCGGCTAGCTCCCCGAAGGGCCCGGGCTGCGGACCGCAATCCCGCGCGCGAAGACCGCCCGGACGGCCCGCAGCGCAGCGATCTGTCGCAGCGGGTCCCCCTCGACGGCGACGAGGTCGGCGGCCGCGCCCGCCCGGATCGCGCCCAGATCGTCCCGGCGCAGGACCCGCGCGGCGACGGAGGTCGCGGCGCGCAGCGCCTCGGCCGGCGTCAGGCCGTTCGCGACCAGCAGTTCCAGCTCGCGCGCGTTCTCGCCGTGCGGGAACGGCCCGATGTCGCTGCCGTTCGCGATCGTCACGCCGCTGCGCCGCGCCGCCTGGAACGCGTCGCGCTTGGCGACGACGGCGGGGTGCTCGGAGTCGAGCCCGCGCAGCTGCTCGAGCGCCTCGTTCACGGCCAGCGTCGGCACGTAGGCGACGCCGCGCTCGGCCATCAACGCGAAGATCTCCGGCGTGCCGTCGTTGCCGTGCTCGATCGTGTCGGCGCCGGCCAGCGCGGCGCGGCGCATCCCTTCCTCGGTCGTGGCGTGCGCGGCAACCGGCACCCCGGCGTCGCCCGCGACGCGCACGACCAGCGCCAGCTCGTCGCGGGTGAACGTCGGCCGCGCCTCGCCGCCGGGGCCGAACCGGTAGTCGGCGTAGACCTTGATCCAGTCGGCGCCGTTCGCGATCTGCCGGCGCGCCGCGCGCACGATGGAGTCCGGCCCGTCGACCTCCTCGCCGCCTTGCGGCACGCAGCAGCCGGAATGAAAGCCGGTCGGGCCGTACGTGCCGCGCGCGACGATCGCGCGCGTGACGCAGAACATCCGCGGGCCGGCGATGACGCCCTCGTCCACCGCGCGCCGCAGCCCGACGTCGGCCTCGCCGGCGCCTTCGGTGCCCAGATCGCGCACCGTGGTGAAGCCGGCTTCCAGCGTCTTCCGCGCGGCGACGACCGCGCGCGCGACGCGGTACGACTCGGGATCGCGCAGGACCTGATCGGCCCACGAGCGCTCGGCGTACGGCTGCAGCAGCAGATGCGTGTGCAGGTCGATCAGCCCCGGCAACAGCGTCGCGTTCGGCAGATCCAGCACGCGTGCGTCCGCGGGCGCCTCGAGCGCGGGCCCCGCGGCCGCGATGCGGTCGCCTTGCAGCAGCACGTGCCAGCCGTCGCGCCGCTCGGTTCCGTCGAAGACGGCCGCCGGGCGGATCAGGATGCGGTTCACCGCGGCGGTGTTCCGAGCGCGAGCGCGAAAAACCTCAGGGTGACGACCTTCCCCGCCACGCGCCCGTGGCACGAGCGCGACGACTGGCAGACCGAGGCGGAGCGGCGCGGGCTGAGCGCGCGCGAGCGGGGGCTCGTCGGCGCGTACCGGCGCGACGGCTTCGTCGTGGTCGAGGACGCGCGCATCCTCGACGAGCTCGACGTCGACGGGATCTGGCAACGCCTGGCCGGCCGTTTCAACGCGGACGGCTCGGGGCGCGTGCAGGACGCGTGGGAGTTCGATCCGGTCGTGCGCGCGGTCGCATCGCATCCCGCGGTGCTCGACGTGCTGCGCGTGCTCTACGGGCGCGAGCCGTACCCGTTTCAGACGCTGAACTTCTTGAACGGCACGGAGCAGTCGACCCACAGCGACACCATCCACTTCTCCTCGCTGCCGTCGGGCTTCATGTGCGGCGTGTGGATGGCGCTCGAGGACGTGACGCTGCGCCAAGGCCCGCTGCACTACTACCCGGGCTCGCAGCGGCTGCCGGAGCTCGACTACGAGGACATCGGCGTCCCGGCGGTGACCGGCGCGATGAACTGGGAGAACCCCGGCACGCGCACGGCTTACGCGCAGTACGAGCGGCACATCGGGGCGCTGGCGCGCGAGACCGGGCTGCGCCGCGAAGAGCTCGCGATCGCGCGCGGCACGTTCCTGATCTGGTCGGCGAACCTGCTGCACGGCGGCTCGCCGCGCGACGACCGCACGCTGACGCGCAAGAGCCAGGTGACGCACTACTACTTCAACGACGCGGTGCCGTTCACGCCGATGTTCTCGCGCCGCAGCGAAGGATGCTACGCGGTGCGGCGCTACCGCGACATCCGCACCGGGCGGTGGACGACGCCGTCGCTCGACGGGACGCCGGTCGTCTTCCCGGCCCTCGCCGAGGGCCGGCGCGCGATCCGGCCGGTCGCCGGGTTGGCGGGCGCCGTGATCACGCGCACGATGGGGCTGCACGGAGAGCTGCCGGTTTCGCCGCGCAACGCGCTGCGGCTGACCGCCCGCGAGCTGACCGCGCCGCTCCGCCGGTAAGCGATCGCCGGTAGGGCGAAGCGCGCCATCGGAGAAGGCCGAAGTCCCGTGTCAGACGCCCAGTCCGCCGCCATCGACCGCTCGCGCGAGCGCCTCAGCGCACTCAAGGTGCGTCTTTGACGACGCGTCCAAGCGGCGCAGCGTAGCCGAGCTCGAGGCGCGCTCGCGCGCCGACGACTTCTGGAGCGATCCCGAGAAGGCGCGCGGCGTGATGAAGCGCATCGCCGACCTGCGCTCGGACCTGAACGCGGTCGACGCGGTCGAGGCCGAGCTGCACGACGCGGCCGAGTACCTGGACGTGCTCGGTGACGAGGAAGGTGCGGGCGACGAGGTCGACGCGATCGTCGCGCGCGCCGTCAAGGCGCTCGACGACCTCGAGATGGCGGCGAACTTCGACCGGCCGTACGACTCGCACGGCGCGATCGTCACGATCCGCGCCGGCGCCGGCGGAACCGACGCCGCCGACTGGACGCAGATGCTCGGGCGCATGTACCTGCGCTGGGCCGAGAACCATGGCTACGAGACGCACGTCGTGGAGGAGATGCCGGGCGACGAGGCCGGACTGCGCTCGATCACGTTCATCATCCGCGGCAAGAACGCGTACGGTATGCTGGAGAGCGAGCGCGGCGTGCACCGCTTGGTGCGCATCTCGCCGTTCGACAACCAGGGCCGGCGCCAGACCTCGTTCGCCGAGGTCGACGTCGTGCCGGAGATGGAAGAGGGCGACGCGGGCGAGGTGGAGATCAAGCCCGACGACATCAAGGTCGAGACGTTCAAGGCCAGCGGCGCCGGCGGCCAGTATGTGAACAAGACGGAGTCGGCGATTCGCGTCCACCACCTGCCGACGGGGATCGTCGTCGCCTCGCAGCAGGAGCGCTCGCAGATGCAGAACCGCGACGTCGCGCTCAACATCCTGCGCGCGAAGCTGGTGCAGCGCGCCCGCGAGGAGCAGGAGGCGAAGCTCAACGAGCTGCGCGGCGACCGCATGGCGAACGAGTGGGGCTCGCAGATCCGCAACTACGTGCTGCACCCGTACCAGATGGTGAAAGACCTGCGCACGAACGTCGAGACCGGCAGCGCGCAAGCCGTGCTCGAGGGCGACCTCGACGGCTTCATCTGGCCCTACCTGCAGAACCGCAACAAGTTCGCCCCCGCCGCCGGCGGCGACGCCGCGTAGAGATGTCATGAGTCGCGTCGACGTCATCGTCGTCTGCTGGAACGACAAGGACAAGATCGCGGCGGCACTCGACTCGGTGTTCGCGCTGAGTGAGGTGAAGGCCGACCCGGGATTCGCGCAGGTCGTGGTGTCGGACAACGGCTCGTCCGACGGCTCGCGTGAGTTCATCCGGGAACGCTACGGCGACCGCGTTCGCATCGTCGAGAACGGCGCGAACCTGGGCTTCGCGGCGGCCTGCAACCGCGCGTTCGCGGCGACCTCGTCGGAGTACGTCTTTCTGCTCAACCCCGACGCCGAGCTGAAAGACGGCGCGCTGCGCGCGATCGTCGCGTTCATGGACGACCATCCCACCTGCGGGATCGCGGGCTCGCGCATCTACAACTACGACGGCACCGTGCAGCAGTCGGTCGGCGAGTTCGACACGTGGGCCGGCGCGTTTCTGCGCTCCAGCGCGTGGGGCGAATGGCCGCTGCTGCGGCGCTTCGCCAACGGCGCCGGCCTGCGCGATTTCGCGTACGACGCGCCGCGCCGGGTCGACCTCGCGATCGGTGCGGCGCTGGCGATCCGGCGCGCGGCGATCGAGCAGATCGGCCCGTTCGACGAGCGGTTCTTCCTGTACCACGAAGAGGTCGACTTCGCGAAGCGCGCCGCCGGCGCGGGCTGGGAAACCTGGTTCGTCCCGGCCAGCGAGGCGGTCCACGAGGGGATGGGCTCGGCGCGCGGCCAGTACAGCGTCGAGAAGCGTAAGCAGACCTCGCGCCGCAAGTACTGGCTCAAGCACCACGGGCGGGCTTGGTACTATAGTCTGGTCGGCGCGCTCGCCGGGCGCTACGCGCTCTACGCCGGCGTCGCCGCAGGTGCATTCGTACTAGGCCGGAGACTGCTTCGGTAGTGGCTTTGTCGCCCGACGCGGTCACCACGTTCGAGCGCGTCGAAGGCTATCGCGTGGTGCGTTCGTTCGGGTATGCGTACGGCCAGGCGAGCCGGCCGCGCAACGTGCTGAAGGCGACGTTCCGCAGCATCGGCGCGCTGATCGGGCTCGCTCCGGTGGAATATCTGACCGACGCGGAAAGGACTCGAACGGACTCGCTCGAGATGCTGCTGCGCAAGGCGGAAGGGATGGGCGCGAACGGCGTGATCGGCTTGCAGTTCCAGGCCTCGGAAGGGCCCGACGGCGCGACGCGCGTGCTGGCGTTCGGCGAAGCGGTGCTGCTCGAGCCCTCACCGGGAAACCCGCGCGGATGAGCCTGCAGGAGCGCGCGAAGCGGCAGCGCGAGCTGGACCGGTTCGCGGCGGTCGTCGCGCAGTGCCGGAAGTGCGGGATCGGCGCGACCCGCCGCAACAGCGTCTACGGCGAGGGCGACCCCTGCGCGGCGCTGATGGTCGTCGGCGAAGGGCCGGGCGAGACCGAGGACAAGCTCGGGCGCCCGTTCGTCGGCCGCGCCGGCGAGCTGCTCGACAAGATGCTGGCCTCGATCGACCTGCCGCGCGAGGACGTCTACATCTGCAACACGGTCAAGTGCCGGCCGACGCTCGACACCGGCCACCGCATCGCGAACCGCGCGCCGACGCCGGACGAGATGCGCAACTGCCGGCCGTACCTGGACGAGCAGATCGAGCTCATCCGCCCGCGCGTCATCCTCGCGCTGGGTGCGCCCGCGGCGAAGTCCTTCATGGGAGACAAGTTCTCGATCACCAAGCAGCGCGGCCAGTGGTTCGAAGGGCCGAGCGGGATCCCGGTCATCGCGACGTTCCACCCGGCCTACATCCTGCGGCAGACCGGCGGGGCGATGACCGAGGTGAAGAAGCTGGTCTGGTCCGACCTGAAGAAGGTCCGCGCGCGGCTCGCCGAGCCCGCCGCCGCGCGGGGCGAAAAACCCGAGCAGCATTCACTTTTCGAGTAGAAAAATGCCGGGGTTCCGCCAACACCTATAAATTTAATCTTTCTCTCGAAACATGCTCCTACGGAAATAGTAGACTGAGCGTAACGATCGATCGTCAGCACCGTCTCTGTTCCGGAGGAAGGTTCATGCGCCTTACCCGTGCCGCGGCATGCCGATCGCTCGCCGGCTGCCTCATCGCCCTCTCCCTGACCGCCCCCGCGCTGGCCCAGCCGCGCCCGGCGACCGTCCTCGACCTGGCCGCCCAGCAGAAGGATCTGACGACCTTCGTGGCGGCCGTGCACACCGCGGGTCTGGACGACGTCCTGAAGTCGGCCGGTCCGATCACCGTCTACGCGCCCACGGATGAGGCGTTCGCGAAGATGCCCGCCGCCGAGCGCGCGGCGCTGCTCGGCAGCCCCGAGCGGCTGAAAGCCGTGCTGCTCGGCCACGTCGTGAAGGACATGGTCAAGATGCGCGACGGCGACAGCGCGATCACCAGCGGCTCGGTGACGAGCGCGGCCGGTCGCGACCTGGCCTTCGGCGTCGACGACCGCGAGCGCACCACGGTGGGCGGCGCCCGCCTGGTCCAGTGGGACCTGCAGGCGGCCAACGGCTGCGTGAACACGATCGACAAGGTCCTGCTTCCGTAGTCCCCGCCCTCGGCGTGACGTGGTAGAATACCCCGTCATGCTCAGCGCGCGGGACCTCTGGATCGACGAGAAAGCGCGCCGCGCCGGCTACGAGAACGGCGCGGCGCTCGCCTCGTCGCACGGTCTGAAGCCGTACCGCATCGACCAGCTCTACCGGGCCGCGACCAAGGAGCTGGCGGAGGACCTCGGTGCGATCACGACCCTGCCGAAAGATCTGCGCAGCGCGCTCGCCGCGGCAGGGTTCGCGCTCGACTCGGTCGAGCCGGTCGTCGTGCAGCGCTCGCGCGACGGGCAGACCACGAAGGGGCTGTTCCGCCTGCACGACGGCAACGAGGTCGAGGCGGTGCTGATGGAGCACCACGGCGAGCGCAACACCGTCTGCTTCTCCTCGCAGGCCGGCTGCGCGTACGCGTGCACGTTCTGCGCGACCGGCCAGGCCGGGTTCTCGCGCAATCTCAGCGCGACCGAGATCTTCGACCAGGTCCGGTACTTCGCCAAGCAGCTCGCGCGCCAGGGGCGCAAGATCACGAACCTGGTCGCGATGGGCATGGGCGAACCGTTCGCCAACTACGAGAGCGTGATGGGCGCCGTCGCGCTGTTCAACGACCCGAACGGCTTCGGCCTGGGCCACCGGCACATCACGATCTCGACCGTCGGGCTGGTCGACAAGATCGACCGCTTCGCGGACGAGCGCACGCAGGTGAACCTCGCGATCTCGCTGCACGCGCCGACCGACGCGACGCGCTCCACGATCATGCCGGTCAACCGCAAGTTCTCGACCGAGCAGCTCATGGACGCCGTGGCGCGGTACATCGCGAAGACGAACCGCAAGGTGTTCTTCGAGTACGTGATGCTGGCCGGCGTCAACGACACTGACGAGCACGCGCACGACCTCGCGCGCCTGATGAAGGGCCCGCTCTACCACGTCAACCTGATCCCGTACAACAGCACGCCGGACGCGCTGCTGCGCGGCAGCGACGAGCAGCGCATCTGGGCCTTCGCGAAGATCCTCGAGCAGCGCGGCGCCGCGGTCACCGTGCGCACGCCGATGGGCCGCGACATCGCCGCCGCCTGCGGCCAGCTCCGCGCCGAAACCCAGCCGCGAGCGAAAGCAAGCTAGCCACATTTGACACGATTGTAAATTAGCGATAGATTGCCCATAGTGGGCAATTCAATCTATTGGGGCAAATATCGGTTCGCCGTGGAGGAGGCCATTGCTCGCTCGCTTCCTTCTAATTGGCGAGCGTCCGTCCGTGATGTTCGCGGGGACAGCAGGCTCGATGCCTTTCTGGACCTGTCGGCACCGGACGGAACGATGAGCCAGGTCGCCATCGAGTTCAAAGCGGAACTCACGCCGGTAACAGCCGCCCCCGCGTGGCAAGTGCTCGTGACGGTTGGGAAACCCAGCCTTCTGATAGCACCACGCGTTTCGCCGCGGACCCAACGCTACTTGCGTGAGCGCGAAATCAACTTTTTCGATCTAACGGGAAATGCGTTTTGGCGTCTCGACTCGCCCGGGTTGTTCATTTGCCTCACCGCTGACTCCGACGCTTCGAAAGCCCAGCCGTTCGTGCGCCGCCGGAAGCTGGGCGGCAAGAAGGCCGGCCGTCTGCTGAGACATATTTGCGACACGAAGCCGCCCTACAGTGTCAGCGAGCTGGCGTCCACTCTGACGATCGACCCCGGCAACGTGTCGCGTTATCTCGACCTGCTGCACAATGAGGGACTGGTCGAGCGAAAGGCGCGCGGGGTGGTAACGCACGTGGACTGGGAAGGCGTTCTTCGTCGCTGGAGCGAGGACTACAAACGGCCTGCGGAGCATCGATTTCATGACCCGCGCGGAGCCGAGCATTTCCTCAAGAGCCTGAAATCAGCGAAGAGCCGGTACGTGCTGTCCGGCGTCGTGGCTGCCGGTTCGTACGCTCCTCACACCGTAGCCAATTCCGCTCTGTGCTATTGCGAGGACGTCGGTGCATTCGGTGCGGCGTTCGGGCTGCAGCGCAGCGATCGAAACTCCAACGTCACTTTGGCGGCTCCCTTCGACGAGATCGTCTATGCGCGGACGCAGACTCGCGACGGGCGGGTAGTCGCAGCCCCGACTCAAGTCGTGATCGATCTGTTGATCGGGCGCGGCCGCGAGCTTTCGCAAGCAGAAGAGCTTATACGCTGGATGAGAGACATGGAGGAAGCTTGGCGTGGATAGTGGCTACGTTGTAGCGCGCCGCAATCTCATCAATGCGCTCGGCGCACTGAAGGTCTATGAGCAGAGCGCGGTTGTGGTCGTCGGCGCACAGGCGGTCTATCTGCAGGCTGGGGACTCGGTTTCCACGCCTTTCTCGCCCTTTACGCTCGATTCGGACCTCGCTGTCGATCCCCGAATGTTGGATGTCGTTCCGCCGATCCGGGAAACGCTTGAACGATTCGGATACACTCTTCGTCGCCGCGACCCCGGGCTCTACTGGGCTCCGGGGAGCACCGACGAGCAGCCCAAGGATGGCGCCAAGGTCGACATCTTGGTTCCCGAACAGTTCGCGGTCGGCAAGGGCCGGCGCGATGCAGGGCTGCCCGGTGACAACGAACGAGCCGCACGGCGTACCGCCGGAATAGAGGCTGCGCTTTACGACAAGGATCTACTGCCGATCGTCGATTTCCGCAAGCCTGACCATAGGGTCGAAGCGTACGTCGCCGGGCCGGCTGCGCTGATCATTGCAAAGGCGCGCAAAATCGTGGACCGTGGCGACGAACGCCTGAAAACGAAGGATGCGAGCGACGTTTTCCTCTTGCTCCGCGCATTCGAGCGTGTTGAATTGTGCAGACGCTTTGCCGCACTCTCTGCGATCGAGGACATTCGGCGGCCGTTCAGCGAAGGAATTGATGCGGTACGAGAAGTCTTTGTGAACGGTACGAGGGGACGACAGCTCTTTCGGGATGCCGTGGGCGATAACCCGAACCGCGCGGAGCTGTTGGAAGCGTTTAGGTTCTTGGCGCAAGATTTAGATGGTGCACTTCCCGTTTGGGCTGAATCGCGATGAAGGAGAACAGCCGGCCCGACGCAGTCGCGGTCGTCGTCGTGCGCGGCGCCGGCACGGACGCCGAGGTGCTGCTGCTGCGGCGTGGCGGCGGTGCGTTCGCCGGCGCGTGGACGTTCGTGATGGGCGGGGTCGAAAACGGCGAGCGGGGTGCGGATGCCGCGCGCCGCGAGCTCTTCGAGGAGACCGGCCTGTCGCTCGCGGCGCTGTTCACCGCGGGAGAGCTCGACGCGTTCTACGATCCGGTGCGGGACCGCATCGTGCACGTGCCGTTCTTCGTCGCGCACGTGGCCGAAGGCGAGGTTGCGCTCGAGAACGATGTGCACGACGAGCACCGCTGGGCGACGTTCGAGGAAGCGCAAATGATGCTCGAGTTCGCCTCGCACCGGCGTGTACTCGATGAGGTGCGCCGCGCGTTCGTTCTGCGGCCGCCGGCCGGGTGGCGCGTGATTCGGTGAGGAGTTCCGTCCCAAACGGGACGATCCGGGGTACAACGGCCGAATGAGCGCCGGGACGCCGATCCGGGAAGAAGAGGTCGAGGAGGTCGAGAAGCGCGAGCGCCCGCGTTCGGCCGTCATCTTCGAGACGATTCGCCGCGAAGGCCAGGAAGAGCTCGAGCGCCCCTCGCTCGCGCTGTTCTGGTCGGCGGTCGCCGCCGGCGGCTCGATGACGTTCTCGATGATCACGCAAGGCGTCATGCAGGCGCGCTTGCCGGACGCGCCGTGGACGCACCTGATCTCCTCGTTCGGCTACACGGTCGGGTTCCTGATCGTGATCCTCGGCCGCCAGCAGCTCTTCACCGAGAACACGCTGACGCCGCTGCTGCCGATCTTCAACGAGCCTACGCCCAGCCGGTTCCGCAATCTCGCGCGGCTGTGGTCGGTGATCTTCGCCGGCAACATCATCGCCGCGCTGGTCACATCGGGGCTCGTCGCGTACAGCGGCGCGTTCCCGGCCGACACGCTCAAAGCGTTCGACGACCTGGCGCGCTCGGCGACGGCGCATCCGTTCCTCGTTCTCTTCGCGAAGGCGGTCTTCGCGGGCTGGCTGATCGCGCTGATGGTGTGGCTGCTGCCGATGGCCGAGCAGGCGGCGATCTTCGTCATCGTCATTCTGACCTACGTCGTCGCGGCCGGCGACTTCGGCCACATCATCGCCGGGTCCATCGAAGCGATGTTCGGCGCATGGCACGGCGCCATCTCGTGGGGCGACGTGCTGGCGTTCATCGTTCCCACGTTGCTCGGCAACTGCGTGGGCGGGGTCGCGTTCGTCGCCGCGGTGAGCAGCGCGGAGATCGGGGCGGAGAAAGACTCAGGCTGACGGCGGCTGCCAGAGCTCGATCCGGTTCCCTTCCGGGTCGGTGACCCAGCCGAACTTTCCGTACCCCGTATCGTCGGTGCGGTCGTCGACCGCGACGCCTTCGGCGCGGAGCGCCGCGAGGACCGCATCGAGATCGTCGACGCGGTAGTTCACCATGAACTGCGCGTCGCTTCTGAAATAGCCGTCGTCGCGCGCGAACACCGACCAGACCGTCATCCCGTCGCCGTCATGGTCGTCACGCCAGCGAAAGATCGCATGGCTCTCGCCTTCCGCAAGCGGAACGCCGAGGCGCTCGCGATACCACCGTGCCAGCGCCGCGGGATCGGCGGCTTTGAGGAAGATTCCGCCGATCCCGGTGACGCGCTTCATCGCGCTACTTGCCGTTCTGCGTTTCGCGGTCGCCGGCGGCGTCGGCTTCTTTCTTGCAGACGTACGCGCCGTGCTTGGTGCGGCCGTAGTAGACCATGCCCTTCTCGTGGTAGACGCGCGAGCTCGTGTTGAGCCATACGACCGTGTCGCTCGGGCAGTGCGCTTGCGCGCCGTTCTCCGTGTCGTAGCCGGGCGGGTTGCGGGCGCCGGTCGACACGCCGCCCGTCGCCGAGCCCGGCAGCGCCGGTGCGGCGGAACCGGGCGCGGGCGCCGCGGTCGCGGCGGCGCCGCCGGCGGTCGTGCCGGTCGTCGTGGTCGTCGTTTGCGTGTCGGTCTTGTGGCCGCCGCAGCCGGCCGCCGCGACCAGGAGCGCGACCGCGAGAAGGCGTCGGATCATCATACGGACCTCCTTTGCGGTCCGTCTATCGCCGAGCGGGCCGAGCCTTCCTGGTCGCGAAGGTTTCGCCCGCGCCGGCACACTTGGCGCCGCGAGGAGCACGATGCCCACGAAGACGCAGACGACCCCCGCTGACCGCGAAGCCGGCGCGCTGTTCGCGGACAAGGACCCGATCGCGCGCACGATCTACGACGCGCTGATGTTCGCGCTGCGCCGCCTCGGCGACGTCGTGGCCGAGCCGAAGAAGTCGTCGATCCACCTCACCGCCGGCATCGGCACGTCCGGGTTCGCCGGCGTCCACCCGCGCAAGGCCGGGATCCTGCTCAACGTGCGCACCGATGCACCGCTGTCGGGCGCGCGGATTCGCAAAACCGAGCAGGTCTCCCGAAACCGCTATCACAACGAGCTGCTGCTGACGGCGCCCTCGGACATCGACGACGAGCTGCGCGGCTGGCTCGCCGAAGCGCATCGTCTCGCGAGCAGGTAGACCCGGCGGCCCGAAACCCCGGTGGGCCCGGGGGTAGTATTGAGGTCCGCGATGCAACGCGGACGGCCCGGCTCGTGTTCTCCCGGCGACTCGCAAGAGAAACCCGGAGGAAACCATGCTGCTCATCATCGTGATGTCGACCATCGTGCTCGTCGGCCTCATTGCAATCGCGCTCGCGCATCCGCGCTCGGAGATCGTCGTCTGGAACGACGAGGCCGAACGGCGGCTGCTCCGTGAGCACCCCGTCAGCGCCGGCTGGTGGTGATTTGGCCGCAGCGTGCGCCGCACTCGAGCCCGACCGGGACGCGATGCTCGCCGGCGCGCTGGCGCACGACCTCGACCGCTCCTTCGAGCACCTCGTGATCGCGTACCGCGTCCCGATCGTCTCGTTCGTCGGCCGGATGCTCCACGACCACGCGCGCGCCGAGGACGTCGCGCAAGACGTCTTCGTGCGCGCGTACCGTGCGCTGAAGTCGTATCCCGCCGAGCGGCGGCGCGCGCTGCGCCTGCGCTCCTGGCTCTACGCGATCGCGCACAACCTGACGCGCAACGCCGTCCGCGACGCGCCGCCGCCGAGCGATCCGCTCGAGTTCGAGGACGGCGAGCCGCGCGCGGCGCTGTCCGACGCGGCCCCCGGCCCGGAGGACAGCGTGCTGCGCGCGGAGGCCTGGGACCACGTCGGCGCGGCGGTCGCGCGGCTCTCGCCGGCGGTGCGGCCGGCGTTCGTGATGCGCTACGTCGACGAGCTCTCGTACGACGAGATCGCCGCGTCGCTGGAGCAGCCGGTCGGCACGGTGAAAGCCTCGGCGCATCGAGGACTCATGGCCGTGCGCGCGTACCTGGAGAAGAGCGATGAGTGAGACGATCCTGCGCGAGTACGGTGACGCCACCCGGCGCGGCGTCTCGCCGGACTTCACCGCGAAAATCTGCTCGGAGTGCGGCTTCGACCGCTATACGACCGCGGTCAGCGCGCTGGGCGACGTCTACGTCGCCTGGAACGCCTGCGGCGTCTCGGCGGTCCGTTCGGCCGGCGACGAAGCGGCGTTCGAAGCGTGGTACGGCGAGCGGTTCGGCCGCCGGGTCGTCCCCGCGGTCGAGGACGATCCGACCTCCGCGGCGGCGCGCGCGAAGCTGCGCGGCGAGCAGGTCGAGGTGCCGTGCGACCTGCGCGAGTGCTCGCCGTTCGAGCAGCGGGTGCTGGAGAAAGCCGCCGAGATCTCGCGCGGCCACGCCCGCCCGTACGGCTGGGTCGCGCGCGAGCTCGGCGCGCCGGACGCGGCGCGCGCCGTCGGCAACGCGCTCGGGCGCAACCCCGTGCCGCTGCTGATCCCGTGCCACCGCGTCGTGCGCACGGACTACTCGGTCGGCGGGTACGTCTTCGGCAGCGCGGCGAAGCGCCGGCTGCTGGGGCGCGAGGGGATGGACTTGACGGCGATCGAGAACGCGGCGCGGCGCGGCTTCCGCTACGTCGGCGCGGACGGCGACGGCACGTTCTGCCTGCCGACCTGCGGCGACATCGCGACGCGGCTCGGCGCGCCGGGCTACGTCGGCCTGCACTCGGTGGAGGAAGCGCACGCGCACGGGCTCGTCCCGTGCGACCTCTGCCGCCCGATCGCTGCGTGACGCGAACGCAGGTCGGGATCGTCGGCGCCGGACCGGCGG
>Ga0066662_10000878_pt1 | contig 13444 bp, 6 predicted proteins | sample GraSoiAngelo_111_FD_133939 | JGI IMG/M metagenome (GOLD analysis project Ga0066662, IMG submission 133939) | Grasslands soil microbial communities from the Angelo Coastal Reserve, California, USA - 14_0903_12_40cm | ecosystem: Environmental > Terrestrial > Soil > Grasslands | place: USA... | reverse complement strand
GGCGCGTGGCGGCACCGGCGGTGGCTCTTCTGGACCTTTCTGCCGTTTGTGCTGTGCATGTGCGTTTCGACGGTGTACGTGCGGAATCACTACGTCGCGGATGTGCTCGCCGGGATGGTTACGGGAACCCTGGGGTACGTGATCGGCGGCTGGGTGATCCGAGCGCCAGGGGCCTTCGACCGCGAACGAGACCCATCCGCTACAGCTCATTTCGCCGACGATGCCACTGGTGCGCAGTTTCGTAGGTACGGGCGATGCAGAGCAGAAGATTCTCGCCGGTCGCAGCGCCAATGAGCTGCAGGCCGATCGGAAGACCTGCGGGAGTGAAGCCGCACGGGATGGAGATCGCGGGAACACCGGCGAGATTCGCCGGACGGTTCAGACGAAGTAAGAGCGCGCGTGTGGGCCGGTTCTTCTCGCCGATGCGCGTGGTTTCCTCACCAATGAGCGGCGCTGCGATCGGCGTCGTGGGAACGGCCAGCGCATCGACACCCGCATTCTCCATAGCCATGCGAAGTTGTTGGATAAATTTCTCCCGCAGATCGAGAGCCTGGAGGTAGGCCGTAGCGAGAACTTTCGCGCCCATCTGCAGGCGGACTCGAACGTCTTCGCCGTATTCCTCTGCGCGCGCCGGAAACCAGCCGGATTGCTGGTGGTAATACGCGGCCTCAGCCAAGGCGATCTGGTTGCCGGCGTCTTCCGTGTCCTTGAGGATTGGAATGGAGACTTCCTTCGTCGCTGCGCCGATCCCGCGCAGAGAGCGAATTGCTTCATCGAACAGGAGCCGGACGTCTTCCGAAACCAGATCGAAGAAAAACTCGCTGGGCACACCAAGACGGAACTTCCGCGACTTCATTGAGGTTTTTTGAATCGATGTGAGAGGCCGCTCACGCTTGCCGCGTACAAAAATAGCGTCCAAGAGGATGGCGGCGTCGCGTGCTGTCCGGGCCAGCGGCCCTACGCAGTCCAGCCGGGGAGAAAGAGGAATCACTCCCTCCACCGAGACTCGGCCGAGTGTGGGCTTCAGGCCCACGACACCGCAGAGGGCCGCGGGGATGCGGATGGAGCCGCCGGTGTCCGTGCCGATGCTGCCGTAGCATAGACCCGCGGCAACGGCAGCGGCGGAGCCGCCGCTCGAACCCCCGGCGATGCGCCCGAGGTCCCAAGGATTGCGCACCGGTCCGAAGTGCGGATTGTTCGACGTAACACCGTAAGCGAACTCATGCATGTTGGTCTTGCCGAGAATCACGGCTCCGGCCTTCTTCAAGAGGCCAACGAGTAGGGCGTCTTCTTTCGGGACAAAATCACTCAGAATTTTCGAGCCCGCGGTCGTATGAATGCCTGCCGTGCAGATGTTGTCTTTGAGCGAGATGGGGATGCCGTGGAGCGAGCCGCGATCGCGGCGTTTTCCGCGCGGGCCAAGCAATTCGCGCTCGGCTTGGCGCGCCTGCTCAAGAGCAAATTCCGCCGGGACCGTGATGTATGCATTCAGCTTCGGATTCAGCCGCTCGACGCGCTCGAGCATCAACTGCGTAAGCTCAACGGGAGAGAGCTTGCTTTTGCGAAAGAGGCGGGCGACTTCTTCAATCGAGGCAAACGCGAGATCGGCGTCATTCATTGGTGGAAGTCGAAAATGCCGGCCTGAAAGCCGGGGCAACCCTAGAAAATCCTTTCCTGGCGGCGCAGATTGCCGAACGTTCCGATGTTCGCGAGGATCAGGGCCACGCGGAACTGGTTTTCCGTGCGCACCTGGCCGAGCGCGATGCGGCGGTATTCGAGCGCGATGCCGCAGCAGCCGCCGTTGTAGCTGATCTGCACAAGCTGGTTCTGCAGGGCGTGGTTGGTCAGATCGTAGCTGACGCCGCCGGTGGCGCTGAGGCCCTTGCGGTTCAACTCCCCGTAACCAATGAGGCCGCGGATCTGGTTCGAGAGCGGCTGCAGGATGGGGTTCGCATCGAGGCGGAAGTGCGCAATCGTGGCGTAAAACTGGCTGTAGGGCTTCACTTTCAGGAGCGTACCGAAGGTCGTGAGCTTTCGCCGCTGGTTATCGTATTCGACGATCTCCTCCGCGTCGTAGCGCCCTCCCGGTGTGACCTTGAAATCGCTCACGATGGGGGACCAGTTGCGCGGGCCGTCGGCAAAAGCGAAGGGCGTAATGGAATTGAGCGCCTGAAAGACGTTGCGCGTCCCGGGAACAATCGCGCCGCCGAAGGTCGGATCAAAGAAATGCTTTTGCACGATGCGCCAGGAAAAAAGCTCCTCGGGCTGATTGTCGCCTTCCTTGCGAAAGAGTCTCTGTGTGATCCCGTATTCGACCTCGCTTGTATCCGTGAGCGTGGCGTCGGAATCGAAGCGGATGAAGCGCCCGAAATCGTTCACGCCGGTCACGTACCGGTAGATGACGCCCGGCTCGACGGTGTGTTTCCATTTTCTGTTTGATTTGGGCCGCTCGAAAATTTTCTCGAGCGACGGCGGGCGGAAGTCCAGCGCGAATTCGCCAGTGTTGCGGGTGATGGCTTGCGGATTGACCGCGCCCGTCGCATCGAGCGAAGCACCGTACCGCGTGCCGCGAAACGCCGCCGTCGTCGTCAAACTGAGCCACGGCCCCGCGTGGAGCGGCACGGTGACGCGCGGCGCAAACTCCTCGCGCTCGACCATGCCGGGCGTGTCGAGATTGGGATCTTCGCGGTGCACGGCATCGGCAAACGCGGCGAGGCCAAAATACACGGGCACGCGCTTCCACGGCGATTGATCCACGGAACTGAAGCGCGCCTCCGGCGCATTCCGCAGCATGACGGTGATCGGCGGCGCCGTGCGGGTGGGCGCGCTGAGAAAGCTGCGGTCGCTGAGGTCCGCAAAGTTGAGGCTGAAGCCGCGAAAATTGTTGGTGAGGAAAAGCGCGCTGCGAACTTCGGCGTTGATGGCGTCACCGTAGGTATCGGCAAAAGCGAGGCGGAAGGTCAGCGAAGAAAGTTCATTTGCATCGATGACGGCGCGCCAGCCCTTCGGAAGAAGCGATTGCACCTCGAACTGCTGTTGATGCCCGCCCTGCGGGTTGCGCACGCCGTTTGAATCCTTCAGGCCGCGGTCAATCACGCCGAAATAGTCGTAATGGATAGACGTGTTTTCCCACGGCCGCGCGCGGAATTCGCCGCGTTCGGCGGAGCCCCGCCGGCTGAGAAGCTGCCCGGAGAGGGTCGTGTCCATCCACTCGAAGGGCGCCCAGTAGAACGCGTCGCCCAGGATAAATCCCTTGCGCGAGCTGTTGCCGATGTCGGGAATCAGAAACCCCGACTGGCGCACTTTGCGGCCCGCGGGCGCCGTGGCGTAAGGCAGCCAGATCAGCGGCACACGAAACATTCGAAAATTGGCGTTGACGAGGGCGACGTTTTTCTCGAGGCGAATGCGCGCGCGCGGCGCGTAAAACTTCCACTTCGGCCGCTCCGGATCGCAGACGGTCACCCAGGCGCCTCGCACGATGTAAAGGCTCTCGTCCATCCGTTCGACTTCTCTCGCTTCGAAGTAGAGCGGATTTTCCGTGACGAGCAGGCTGCTGTTGGGACGCCGCTCGATCTTCACCGAGCCGCGAACCTTTTGGAAAACGCCATGGCCCGTGCGCACGTTGTAGGCCGCCTGGTCACCATCGAGATGTTGATTCGCGTAGTCGAACTGGACGTGGCCGCTCGCAACCGCTTCTTTCGTCTTTTCATTGAATTCCACGTGGTCGGCGCGCAGCCGCGCGCCCTCATAAGTGATGTCCACATCGCCGTCGGCGATAAACAGATCGCCGCGCCGGCTCTGCGTCACTGCCGAGAGATTTACGATGCCGCCTTTGCCGGAGGGAAGACGGGCTTGTTGCCGTTCGGCGCTCTCGCCGAAAAGAGGGGCCGTCAGCAGGAGAACCAGGCACGCGCCCAAAAGAAGCGCGCGGAGAGGGGAACATAACGGCGATTCAGCAAACCGGTTCTCGGGAAACATGCAATCCGTAAAAGCAATGCGCAAGCCTAGCATGCAGCTTGCTGGATGTGTAGGGCGAGCCGATCGTTGCCCGGCACGAACGGCGTAACGCCGCGTCCGCCGCGCGCGTCTGTTGGAACGCAGGGAGCCAACTGCCCTTCCAGAAACAAATGATGCGGCGCGGCCGCGGGAGCGGTAAGATTCCCGCCCTTGCGTGCAGAGGAGGACGATCATGTTTCGCCGTTCGTGTGGACTCGGGTGGTTTCTGACCCTCCTTCTGGCGGGCACCGGCGGGCCTGCTGCCGTTGCCGCGGCGGACCAGCCGAATCCGGCCGACAAGTTGAAGAACCTCGAGTTCCGCGAGATCGGCCCGGCAGTGATGGGCGGCCGCATCGACGCGTTCGCCGTGGTCGAGAACAACCCCAACATCGTCTATGTCGGCACGGCGTCCGGCGGAATTTGGAAGTCCACGAACAACGGAACAACCTTCGAACCGGTCTTCGACAAGGAAGACGTCTCGACGATCGGCGACATCGAGATCGCGCCGTCCGATCCCTCCATCGTGTGGGTCGGCACGGGTGAGCAAAATAACCGTCAGAGTTCTTCGTGGGGCGACGGAGTGTATAAATCGCTCGATGGCGGGAAGACTTGGAAGAAAATGGGCCTCGAAGCGACGCACCATATCGGCCGCATCGCGATCGACCCGAAAAATCCGGATGTGGTGTATGTCGCGGCACTCGGCCATCTGTGGGGACCGAATCCGGAGCGCGGCGTGTATAAAACGGCCGACGGCGGCAAGACGTGGGCTCAAGTGCTGAAAATCAACGACGACACCGGCGTCGTGGACATTGCCATGGACTGCGAGAGCCCAAACATCCTCTACGCTGCAGCCTACGAGCGGCGCCGCACCCCCTTCGGCTTCAACGGCGGCGGCCCCGACGGCGGAATCTACAAAACCGTGGACGGCGGAGCCACGTGGAAGAAGCTGACGAAAGGCCTGCCTTACGAGAGCGGTGGCGATGTCGGCCGCATCGGTTTGGCAGTTTATCGCCGCGATCCGAACATCGTCTATGCGCTCATCCAACACGGGAAGGGCGGCACTTACCGTAGCGAGGACAAGGGCGAGACGTGGAAAAAGATGGGCGACACGGATCCGCGCCCGTCCTACTACAGCCAAATCCGGATTGATCCCAACAACGACCTGCGCCTGTGGGTCCTCGGCGCGCAGATGTTCTACTCCGAGGACGGCGGGAAAACGTTCGCCACGCAGCGCGTGCGCGGCATCCACGGCGATTTCCACGACGTGTGGATCGATCCCGCCGATTCAAATCGCATGCTGGCCGGCTCGGATGGCGGCATCCACTGGAGCTACGACGCCGGCAAGTCATGGGACTTCGTGAACACGATTGCCATCGGGCAGTTCTATGAGATCGCGTTGGACCTCGAGAAGCCCTATCACATCTGCGGCGGCTTGCAGGACAACGGGAGCTGGTGCGGCCCGAGCCAGTCGCTCGCGCGCGACGGCATCGACAATGAAGACTGGTTCGTCATCCACGGCGGCGACGGCTTCTATGCGCAACTCGATCCCGTGGAGCCGTGGATCGTCTATACCGAATCGCAGGACGGCCACATTTCGCGGCGCGACCTGCATACCATGCAGGCGCGCTCGATCATGCCGGAAGCAAAAGAAGGCGAGCCGCACTACCGCTTCCAGTGGAATTCACCCGTGCTCGTTTCCGCGCACGATCACAAAACGATCTATTACGGCGGCAATTACCTCTTCAAGTCCGCTGACCGCGGCGATTCCTGGACGAGGCTTGGCGGCGACTTGACCACGGGAGCCGACCGCAACAAGCTGCCGATCTTCGGCAAGGTGCCTGACAAAAACACACTCTCGCGAGCCGACGGCGTGCAAGAGTATCCGTGTATCACCACCATCAGCGAATCGCCGCTCACCCCGAACGTGTTATGGGCTGGAACCGACGACGGCAACCTCCAAGTGACGCGCGACGCCGGTAAGACCTGGAAGAATGTTGCGTCGCGTGTGCCTGGCCTGCCGAAAGGAACCTACGTCAGCCGCGTGGTCGCGTCGAAGTATGGCGAAGGCACAGCCTACGCTGCCTTCGACGGACACCGCGCCGACGACTACAACGTGTACATCTACATGACCGCGGATTACGGCGAAACCTGGAAAGCCATCCGCAACGGCATCCCGAATTCGGGCGGGAGCGTCCACGTCGTGCGCGAGCACCCGCGCAATCCGAACCTGCTTTTCGCCGGAACGGAGTTCGGACTGTGGGTTTCGTGGGACCACGGAGCGAACTGGACCGCGCTGAAAATGAATTTCCCCACCGTGCCGGTGGACGACATCCAGATTCAATCGCGCGAGAACGATCTCGTCCTGGCCACACACGGCCGTTCGATCTGGATTTTCGATGACCTGACGCCGATCGAAAAGCTGAGCTCCGACGTGATGAATTCCGACCTGTCCGTCTTCGACGTGCGCCCGGCGACCCTCTGGCGTTTGCGCCAGCGGCCCTGGAGCGCCGGGCAGAAAAAGTTCACCGGCAAGAATCCGCCCGAGGGTGCGTTGCTCAGCTACTACCTGAAAGACGCCGTGCCGCCGGAGACGCCGAAGGAGGGTTCGGACGAGAAAGACACCGCGGCCACGCCACCGAAGAAAGAAGGTAAGGTCAAGATCACCATCACCGATAAAGACGGAAAACTCGTCCGCGAAATGGACGGGCCGGGCGCCGCTGGCGTCAACCGCGTGAACTGGGACCTGCGCTACGACGCGGCCGACGAGCCGACGCCCGAACAGCGCCAGGCCATGGAAGCGGGCTATGCATTTGGTCCGCGCGGACCGCTGGTCGAGCCGGGCGAATACACATTCAAAGTGAAAGCGGGCGCAAAGGAAGCCACGCAGAAAGCCGTCGCGGAGGAAGATACGCGCGTTTCGATTTCCGCGGCAGACCGCGCGGCCAGGCACGAAGCGATCATGAAGCTCTATGAACTCGCAAAGAGTACCGCCAAGGACCGCAAGACAGTCGCCGGATTGAAAGAGGCGCTGACCACCGCGCGCGATCAGTGGAAAAAAAATGCGGCCGCGCCCGGCGGAACGAAAATCCCGGAAGACATTCGCAAGTCAGCCGAAGAGCTCCAGAAAAAAGTGGATGCGCTTGAGGAAAAATTCCTGCGGCCGCAACAAGGGCTCGGGAACGCGGGCCCGCCGCTCGAATGGAAGCCGGATCCGCTCCCGAATCGCGCTCAGGAATTGATCGGCGACCTGGACGGCTTCGTGGCCGCTCCGGGCGGTCAGCAGAAAGAGAGAATCGCCGAGCTGGAGACGCTCGTTGCGCAAGCTTCGACGGAAGTGAAGAAGCTGGTCGATGAAGATTTGGCGGCGCTGAACAAAAAGATGAACGAGGCGGGGATCCCGCACATTGTTCCTTCGTCAACGCCGCAAAGGCGCGGGCCGAGCGACGACGGCGAATCCGAGCGATAGCAGACCGCGAGAGGCGCAGGGAAGTCGCGCGTCTAACCTCTAACGAAGGGGTTGGGTGTTTGGGCCGAGCCATGGGTTCGGCCTGCGGAGTCGGTCGGGATTCTTTCTACAGCTTCAACAATTCAGACGGAGGGACGGTAAAACATGAACGCATCGCACTGGAGCCGGCTTGCCGTGCGCTTCGCAGGGCGCGCCCAGACCGCCGCGCTTCTTGGGTTGGCGCTCGTCTCGAGCCTCCTTGCCGGAGGCTCGGCCGCGCAGCAAAAGGATGAGAAGAAAGAAGAAAAGAAGGAAGAAAAAAAGGAGGAGAAAAAGGGTCTGCCGCTGAAGTCCGAGCGGAAAATCGAGTTCACGACCGATGAAGGAACATGGATGTCTCTCGACGTGTCTCCCGACGGCAAGACCATCGTCTTCGAGCTCCTCGGTGACATCTACACGCTGCCGATCGAAGGCGGCCAGGCGAAGCTCATTTCGGGCGGCATGGCGTTCGACAGCCAGCCGAAATTCTCGCCCGACGGCAAGTGGATTGCTTTCCTCTCCGATCGCGACGGCGGCGAAAACGTCTGGATCATGCATCCGGACGGCAGCGAGCCCAAACAGCTCTCGAAAGACCCTTGGTCGGAATTCGTCTCGCCGGCGTGGACGCCGGACAGCCAGTACGTGCTCGCCTCGCGCGCGGGCTCGAATTTGGGCGCTTATGAAATCTGGATGTACCACATCCAGGGCGGCTCGGGCGTGCAGGTCACGAAGTCGAAGCCTACGCCGACCACGCCCCGCCGGGAGCGCCCCAACGCGCTCGGCGTCGTTGCTTCGGCCGACGGCAAATATCTCTACTACGCCACGCGCCACGGCGGCTTCCAGTACAACGCGCAATTGCCGCTCTGGCAGGTGGCGCGGCGCGACCGCAAGACCGGCGACGAAGACGTGATCCTGCAGCAGATCGAAAGCAGCTTCCGCCCGGTGTTGTCCCCCGATGGCAACGAGCTTCTCTACATCACGCGGTATGAGACCGAGAGCGGACTGCGCCTGCGCAATCTCCAGACGGGCGAAGACCGCTGGGTGAAATATCCCATCACGCGCGACGACCAGGAGTCCCGCTTCACGCGCGATCTCTTTCCCGGTTACGCGTTTCTTCCGGGCGGCAAGGAGATCGTCTACACCAACGATGGAAAGATTCATCACCTGAACGTCGCCAGCGGCGATGACAAAGTCATCCCTTTCACCGCGCAGGTCACGCAGGAGCTCGGCCCGAAGCTTGATTTCCCCCAAAAGGTGGAAGAGGGCCCCGTAAAGGTGCGCCTGATTCAAGACGCAACGCAATCGCCTGACGGAAAGAAGCTCGCCTTCTCCGCGATGACGCATCTCTATCTGGTGGACATTCCGGGCGGCAAGCCGCTGCGGCTATTAAGCGGCAATGCGCGCGAGTTTCAGCCCGCGTGGTCGCCGGACGGCAAGTGGATCGCCTATGTGACGTGGTCCGCGGCCGGCGGCCAAATCTGGAAGGTGCCGGCAGCCGGAGGCGCGCCCACGCGGCTCACGCAGACCGCGGCGTTCTACAGCGATCCCGTGTGGTCACCGGACGGCCAGCGCATCGTAGCCCTGCGGGGCACCTCCTATGACCGGGACAACAGCGGCTTCGATTCCGGCTCGCCGCGTGGCGGCGATCTGATCTGGATCCCCTCAGCCGGCGGGCCAGCGAGTCTGATCATTCCGGCGCGGGGCGCGGGCAAACCGCACTTCACACACGAAAAGGACCGCATCTATTTGTACACCGGTGGAGCTGGGCTCATCTCCCTTCGTTACGACGGTACCGACCGCCGCGCGCACATCCAGGTGAAGGGCCAGGGGCTCTACTTTGCCGAAGAGCCCGTTTCCGCGAACGACGTGCGCGTGAGCCCCGACGGCAACTGGGTCCTGGCCCACATCATGAACCAGCTCTACGTGATGGCCATGCCCCAGGTGGGCGGCGAGGCGCCGACCGTTGACGTCAGCAAGCCCGCAGTCCCCTCCAAAAGGCTCACCGACATCGGCGCGGACTATTTCGGATGGGCCGACGATGGAAAGACCGTCACCTGGGCCGTTGGCTCCAGCTTCTTCCGCCAGCCGCTGAGCGCGATCACTTTCGAGCCGCCCAAGGAAGAAAAGAAAGAAGGCGAGAAGAAAGACGGGGATCCAAAGGACTCTCAGAAGAAGGACGAAGTGAAAAAAGATGAACAGGCCGAGAAAAAGCCCGAAAAGTTCAAGGAGCAGGACAACAGCGTCCAGGAAATCGCCGTGGATCTCGAAGCCCCGAGGAAGACGCCGAAGGGCACGATTGTGGTTCGCGGAGCGACGGTCGTGACCATGAAAGGCGATGAGGTACTGAAGGATGCCGACATCGTCGTCGAAAACAACCGCATCAAGAGCGTCGGTGCGCGCGGCGGCGTTCCCGCAGGAGCGCAAGTGTTCGACGTGCGGGGCAAAACGATCACGCCCGGTTTCATCGATACCCACGCGCACTGGTTTGAGATCCGCCGCGGCATCCTCGACACTCAGAACTGGGCATTCATGGCCAATCTCGCCTACGGCGTCACCGCCGGACTCGACGTGCAAACCTCTACGAACGATATGTTCGCTTACGAGGACCTCGTGGATGCGGGTGACATCATAGGCCTGCGCGCGTTTTCCACTGGTCCGGGCGTCTTCTCCGACAACAACTTCCAGTCCGTCGAAGAGGTAAAGGGCGTGCTCACGAAGTACAGAAAGTATTACGGCACGCACAACATCAAGAGCTACGTCGTCGGCAACCGCAAACAGCGCCAATTCATGGTGCAGGCGTCGAAAGACCTCGAGATGATGCCCACCACGGAAGGCGCTCTCGACTTAAAGCTGAACCTCACGCACGTCATCGACGGTTTCCACGGCAACGAACACACGCTGCCGATCGCGCCGCTCTATAAAGACGTGATCCAGATGTTCGCGCAATCCGGCTCCTCGGAGACACCCACATTGATCGTGAACTACGGCGGCCCTTTCGGCGAGAACTATTGGTATGAGAACAGCGACGTACACGGCAACGCGAAGCTGAACCACTTCACGCCGCACCGCATCATCGACGAGAAAACCAACCGGCGCGAAGGGTGGTTCCGCAAGGACGAATACGCCTTCCCGAAGTTTGCGGCGCAGATGACAAAACTCGTGCGCGCGAACGGACTCGTCGGCGTCGGCAGCCACGGCCAGCTCCAGGGCCTCGGCTATCACTGGGAACTGTGGATGATCGCGAGCGGCGGGATGACGCCGCTGGAAGCGTTGCGCTGCGCCACCATCAACGGCGCGAAGATCGTTGGCCGCCCGCAGGACCTCGGCTCACTCGAGCCCGGCAAGCTCGCGGACCTGATCATCTTCGACAAGAACCCGCTCGACGACATCCACAACACAAATACGATTCGCTGGGTGATGAAGAACGGCGAACTCTTCGAAGGCGATACCCTAAACCAGGTTTGGCCCGAGCAGAAAAAACTCGAGCCGCTCTGGTTCCGGAACTACGACCAGCCAAAAACCGACGGGAGCCTTAGCTACGGGAAAACCACGACGCCGTGATGCGCAACTCGAGTCGCAGAAGAACGGTTTAGGCGGAAACCCGCTCGCGGCCGATGAATTCTAAAGCGTGGCCGCGTTCAACACGGCAATTTGGGCGGGCCAATCACCCGGTTTTCTTCGCCTCGTCTTCTGAGGCCTCTTGCTTTTGCGTGCGGACGCTGCGATACCACTCGTAGGTGCGTCGCAAACCCTCTTCAAAACCGACTGTGGGATTATAGCCGAGAATCTCCTTGCTCTGCGTGATGTCCGCCTGCGAATCCCGGATGTCGCCATCGCGCGGAGGATCGTATTTCGCGACGATGGCCTTGCCGGCAATTCCCTCGAGAAGTTTCAGCGTCTGGTTCAAGGTAAAACGTCCGCCGGTGCCCACATTGAGGACTTTGCCGGTGGCGTTCGGCGCCTCGCACGCCAACAAATTTGCCTGCACGACGTTTTCGACATAAGTAAAATCGCGCGACTGCTCGCCGTCGCCGTAAATCACGGGCTCGGCGTCGTCCAAACAGCATGTGATGAACCTCGACAGCACGCCGGAATAGGGCGATCCCGGATCCTGCCGCGGGCCGAATACATTGAAGTAACGCAGGGAGACGTTCTCGAGGCCATAACATCGGCCGAACACCTGGACATACAACTCGCCGGCGTATTTCGACACGCCGTACGGAGAAATCGGCTCGGGCGGCATCGTTTCCACCTTGGGCAACGTGGGAGTTTCCCCGTAGGCCGAAGAAGACGCCGCATAGACAACGCGCTTCACTTTGGCGTCGCGCGCGGCGACGAGGACGTTCAGTGTGCCGTCGATGTTGATTCGGTTGGTCTCCACCGGGTCTTTTACCGAGCGCGGCACTGACGTGCGCGCCGCCAGATGGAGCACGTAGTCCGCCTCCTGAATGGCCCGGCGCACGATCTCCAGATCCGTAACGCTCCCCTTGATGAAGGTAATCTTGTTGCGCACTTCGGCCAGGTTATCTTCTTTGCCGCCTGAGAGGTCATCCAGGACGACGACGCCATGTCCGCGGCGGACGAGTTCTTCCACGGTATTCGAGCCGATGAAGCCGGCGCCGCCCGTCACCAGGTAGCGCATGGGGGATTCCTCCTCGGACGAATTCGCCTTCGGTCAGTTGCCGCCGCTGCAATGTCTCGCAGCCCATGCGGACGTTCTGCTCGCCTTCTGTTAGGCTGTTCAGAGGCGCGCGAGGCCGTCCACGACCCGGTATTGTACGACGGAAGAGGCGCGGCCAACGGCTCGAATCGCGCCAAAGACACACAAAAGACATGATGCGACGAGTCCTGATCGGCGCCCTGCTCACCGTTGCGGTGATCTCCTTGGCCGCGGCTAGCTGGCTCTGGCGGAGCACCAGTTCGCGCAGCACCGCCGGGCCGCGCCCGGTTTCGGCCGCGAACGACGCGCCGCCGCTCCCTGTTTCGGAGCTGGATGCATCGCCCGCTCCTGGCCCGCCGAAGAGGAAAAGAGCAACAAAGGCGGTTGAAGCCGAAGCTGCCGGTAGCCCCGCAAAACAGCCGCCCGTGCCCTTCCGTCCGGGCGAATCGCTCGAATATACCGCGCATGTCTCGAAGCTCACCGATGTCGCCAGCATCCGGCTGGCCGTCGCCCAGCGGCAGAATTTCTTTGGCCGCCCCGTTTGGCACCTTCAGGCTTTCGCGCACACGCAGAACGCCCTGCGCATGGTCTTCGCGCTCGACGACCAATTCGATTCGTATAGCGACGTAACCAATTTTACGAGTTTCCAGTACGAGCTGCACCTCAACGAGCGCGGCGAGAAAGTGGATCGCGTCCTCCGCATGACCTCGAAGAAAGAGCCCGCGCCCGCAGATGCGACTGCCGCGCGTGTTCTTCCCGGAACGCGCGACCCGCTCGGTATGATCGAGTATCTGCGAACAATCGATTGGAAAAAGACGCCCGAAGTGAGTAGCCCGGTTTTCGATGGACAAAAGCTTTATGACGTGCGTGCGCGGTTGCTCGATCCGTCCGTGAGCATCTCCGTTCCGGGTGGCGTGTTCACTGCATCGCGCATTGAGGTCCGCGTTTTCCAGAACGGCGTAGAGCTGAAGGACACGCAGTTTGCCCTGAGCCTGGCCAATGCCCCCGCGCGCACACCCGTCCTTCTCGAAGCCGAGATTCCCTTTGCCACGGTCCGCGTCGAACTTCTCAAGGCACCCTAGAAGGCACGCGCAGCGGGGGTTCCTCCCCACTACCGTATTGAGACCATCCCTTCGATCAAGCTGCAGGCGATGTGCCCGATGGTGATGTGCGCTTCCTGTATGCGCTGCGGATCACGCGAAGGGACGTTGACGAGCAAGTCCACTTTGTCGGCCAGCGCGCCGCCGGTCTCTCCCGTCCAGGCCACGAGATAGCAACCGCGCAGCCGGCCCGCTTCCACGCCG
>Ga0066662_10000877_pt1 | contig 13446 bp, 10 predicted proteins | sample GraSoiAngelo_111_FD_133939 | JGI IMG/M metagenome (GOLD analysis project Ga0066662, IMG submission 133939) | Grasslands soil microbial communities from the Angelo Coastal Reserve, California, USA - 14_0903_12_40cm | ecosystem: Environmental > Terrestrial > Soil > Grasslands | place: USA... | reverse complement strand
CGGTAAAAGTGTGATATTCACCGTCACATAAGGGAATAGGGCTGGTACATTTGCGATGAGGGGAGAGTCTGAAGAGAATGGTATTTCCTTTGACCTCTGCCCAAATATGACGACGGGTATAACCTGTCCCCCACTTGAGCAGCACCAGGGAGTCATATTCCTCAAACTGTCCTCTTCTTCTCAACTCATTCTTGTTGATTTCCTGGAGCATTTGCGCAAGGCCGCTCTCTCGCAATACGCGCTTCGCATTTTCGCGTAGAGCAAGACGCGCCGCTGCGATTTCCTGTTCGCTGAGCGTTTGCTCATTAGATTTGTTCTCTTCTTCTACCTGTTTTTCTTCCCGACTCGTAATGCTCACCTCTTTTAGGCACCCCTATTGGTATGTTCTTCTGCTTCCTCAGAGTACCACAAGGCGCAAAAAGAGACAAGGTATGGATCATCAGTAGACCTGTTGCTCGTATTGGGCCATGGAACCTTCTTCGGAAAAATGCAACAGGTCATTCAAAGTGAGGCCGCTTAATGAAAAAGAAAGCGCATAGCTACTAAGTGATGAAGAAATGGTAGAAGAGCACTCGGAGCTAACTTTGTCGCGCTGTGATGAAATGTAGCTGATGTTACTGGTAGATAGTTTGGCATTACGCTTAGCTTCAGCGGCGAGATAACTGACTTCCTGGATGCTATGCGACCTGCATGTTTGATTATTGACAACACCAATAGATAACGAAACCAAGGGAAATTGATAGGGGCGTCCTTTGCGATCTACACCACTGATGGAGCCACGTCTCAGGTCTTCTGAGTGATAAAGTGAAGCGCTTTCTTTCTTGTATCTTTCAGAAATATTTGCGCAAAGGAGCTCAGCACGTTCAGGAGTAGTTACGACGACGAAATCATCTCCTCCAATATGACCGACAAAGTCATCGAAGTCGCCGTACTCGTAAACGGCGCGCTCACAGATACGACCCACCAGAAGAATCATTTCATTGCCTGTCAGGAAGCCATAAACGTCATTAAAGGCTTTGAAATTATCCAGGTCGAGATAAAGAATACTCCACGGATCTACATTACCGAGCTTGTAATTGATGGCTCGCACAACCTGTAAACCTCCAGGTAGGCCAGTAAGGGGAGAAAGACAACTTTGTTGTACGCGGCGCAATTGCCTACGCACTCGCGCAAGTAATTCTTCCATATCGAAGGGTTTTGTGATGAAGCCATCGGCATCTCTCTCATACGCACGAATTTTGTCCGCGGGTTCGCCTAAAGCGCTCAAAACAATGATAGGAATATGCATGGTTTTCGGATGGCTGCGCAACCTCAGTATTACATCATAACCATCCATATCCGATCGACCACACCTACCGGGCAACATAACATCCAGAATAATGAGATGCGGCATTTCTCGAAGCGCAAATTGTACAGCATCTTCGCCGTTAAGGACGACGGTTACTTGATATCCCTCGATCTGTAGCGTTTCTTTCAGTAACTTTGTGATCGATTGCTCGTCCTCGACGACTAAAATGTTGACCATGAGTTCTCCTACCTTGACATTTCACAAGTACTATGATTAATGCTATACTCCACAAAAACCATATTCGACAACATAAAGATGAATTTTCCCTTCATGCTTTTTGCTGTTCACCTGGCTGGGAAACATACAGCTTCTGTAATTATGGGTATATATCATAGCTTGCTTTCAGGTTTGTTAGCTACGAACTTTGCCGGGCACAAAAACATAGACAGGCTCTAACACAGAACGCTGCATACATTTTTGTACTGACAGTAGCACAGCACCATCGCTGCAAGCAATAATAACTGTTACCTGTTGAAACCTATCCCCCCAGAAGGATGCTCGAACAGGTGGAGCGTAACAGGAGAGAAAGGGATAATAAAATAACGGTGCACTTCCCCCGGGTTATCCCGTCTCTCTAAGCTTGTGATTAGTTCGCCTTCGTCAAATCGATGAAACGAGCTGACGAAAAAAATAGGATACGTACTACCTGATCCAACACACGATATAAAAGAACGAAAAGATATTTGCTTACATTTTATTTAGTATAACATCATTTTGCGCATATGCAAAGTACCTGAAGATACAAATTACCCTTAAATTACTTTTATCCATTAAAATTACGTATTTCCTGATAATATCAAGGCTTTTTTCATTGCGATCAGAGAGCAAAGCCCCCTACACCCCTGCTTGACGCAGAGTCAGAGGTGCGATAAGATGTGTTACACATGAGAGTAGCGGTTCACATGAAGGAATGAAGATGACCTTATCATCGACACAGACTGAGCGAGCAATCACGTTTTTTAGCAAGGGGCAGCCGTCGTTTCTCCTGGAGGGAGTAGCACATGAGCCTGCGAACGTGGAGAAAGCCCCTATCGTTATACTTTGTCACCCACAGCCAGCCAGCAGCAATATGAATGATACTTTGACAGCGTCATTAGCCCGGAGATTGGCAGCAGATGCAGGGATGATTGCCTTACGATTCAACTTTCGTGGAGTGGGGAATAGCCAGGGACAGCAGACTGATGGAAGGATGGAGCCACTTGATCTCGCGGGCGCCATCGATGTAGCTATGGCGCGGGCAGGGGCAAATACTGCTAAAGTTTGCGTGATTGGGCATGGTTTTGGCGCGAATATTGCACTGATGTATGCACCATATGATCCTCGAATACGCACTGTGGTAGCGATTAGTCTTCTTCTTTACCGGGTACCCAATGGGTTTCCAAAGTCCTTTGAACGCCCGAAGTTGTTTGTTACTGGTGAGTTTGACGAAATTTGCCCTCGTCATAAGCTTGAACCATTTGTGGAACAGCAGAGGGGTCCCAAAGGGATCAATGTTATTACAGGGGCGCGTCATTTGATGAGGGGATATGAAGAACCAACTATCAATGCTATTATCAAATATCTGAAGAAATGGGCGGCAATGCCGGGAGTGTAATGGGAAATGAATCCGACTAACCCAATGATTGTGCAAAGTGATAAGACTATTTTATTAGAGGTAGATCATCCGCAACATGCCGAGGCAAGAGATGCATTGGCGCAATTTGCGGAGTTAGAGAAATCACCTGAACATATACATACCTATCGCCTTTCACCACTTTCGCTCTGGAATGCAGCCGCGGGTGGTATGACAGCAGAGCAGGTCATGGACTTACTTACACAGTATAGTAAGTATGCTATCCCCATGAATATTGCTGTTGATATTCGCGAGTATATGAACCGCTACGGCCGCATCAAGTTGATTCGCGAAGGAGACGCATTACTGCTTACCTCGAACGATGCAGCGCTGATGGCCGAGATTTATCACCATAAACGCACGCAACCCTATATCCTGCAACAGTTGAACAGCCATACCATCCAGGTGGATGCATCGCGGCGTGGGCATATTAAGCAAGCTTTGATTCATATTGGTTTTCCCGCTGAAGACCTGGCGGGCTATACCGACGGTTCTCCACTACCTATGAAACTGCGCGATAGGACGCTGCAAGGGGATGAGTTCGCGCCACGCGCCTATCAATATGCTGCTGCTGCAGCTTTTTATGCTGGAGGGGCGCCTAGCGGAGGGAGCGGAGTCGTAGTATTGCCATGTGGTGCAGGTAAAACTATTGTCGGGTTAGCAGCTATGGCTGATATCCAACGCGCTACTTTGATTCTTTCACCCAATACTATCGCGGTACGCCAGTGGATCAATGAAATTCTTGAAAAAACTGATATTCCACCTGAAATGGTAGGAGAGTATACCGGAGAGCGAAAAGATATCTGCCCTATCACGGTCAGCACGTACCAGATATTGACGTACCGTCCCTCAGAGGATGCTGATTTTCCACACTTCTCCCTTTTCACCAGCTACGATTGGGGACTCATTATCTATGATGAGGTACACCTTCTCCCGGCGCCCGTCTTTCGTGTTACTGCCGAGATTCAAGCGCGACGGCGCATGGGTCTGACGGCGACATTGGTACGCGAGGATGGACGAGAGGCAGATGTGTTCAGCCTGATCGGTCCCAAGAAATATGATGTTCCTTGGAGAGAACTTGAGCGGCAAGGGTGGATTGCTACTGCTGAATGTCACGAGATTCGTGTAAGCATGACCGAGGATGAACAATTGAATTACGCCGTTGCCGAGGAGCGGGAAAAGTATCGGCTCGCAGCGGAAAGCCCTGCCAAGCTGACGGTGACGCGCTACCTGGCAGAGCGGCATCGCGATGACCAGGTGTTGATTATTGGCCAGTATATTGACCAACTTAAGGTGCTTGCTGAAGAGCTGGAAGCACCTCTGCTCACTGGGAAAACCGCCAATAGACAGCGAGAAAAGTTGTACGATCAATTCCGGCGAGGCGAGCTCAAGCGGTTGGTGGTAAGCAAGGTGGCGAATTTTGCGATTGACTTACCAGATGCCAATGTTGCTATTCAGGTATCGGGTACATTTGGATCAAGGCAGGAAGAGGCGCAGCGGCTGGGACGTATCCTACGTCCAAAGAGTGATGGTAGCCTGGCGTACTTCTATTCAATTGTTACTCGTGACACGCGCGACCAGGAGTTTTCTGCGAATCGCCAGCTTTTCTTGACTGAGCAGGGGTACCACTATGTGATAGAGGATGCAGAGATGCTGCTAGCCTCATGAGAGGTCATGCTGTCTGATATCACAGATCATCACCATCGCGGTGTAACACCTTTTTCTTGACATCCTTTCAAATGAGGTGATACCCTTTTGAACATACGTATATTTCGCAGAGATGAAGAGGAATATGATGCCAGACAGCTACATCGATGTATCAGATCAAGATTTCGCTGAAAAGGTGCTGAATGCACAGCAGATGGTTCTGGTGAACTTTTCAACAGAGAATAGTGCCGCATGTAAGATACAGGACCCGGAGTTTGAGGCGATCAGCAAAGAATATCAAGGGCGTGTGACGTTTGCCAAGCTCAACGCAGATAAATACGGGGAAATTACCAACCAATGGAAAATAGATGGAATTCCTACGATTATCTTCTTCAAAGGTGGACGCGAAATTCATCGCATTAAAGGTATCATGATGCGTGAAAGGTTGCGTCGCCAGATCGAGGGAGCAATGCTAGCAAACTGATATCTTGCCTTTGAAAGAGTATTGTATCAACCTGGTAGTTTGCGTTAGACTTCTAAAGCTGGTTTCGTCACATCCCTGTTTGCCGTTTACGTAGGAGTATATTGAAGCAAAGCGGAATTAGTGGGCATTCGCGTTCTGCTCACCGAAGAATCCTACACGAGCAAGGCCAGCTTCCTTGACCGTGATCCTTTGCCAGTTCGCAGCAAAGCCAGCAGCGAGAAACACGTCTTCAGCGGCAAGCGTGTGGAACGTGGACTCTATCGTAGAGCAAATGGGCGGGAGATCAATGCTGATGTCAACGGAGTCGGCAACATCCTGAGAAAAGTAGCCCCTGATGCCTTTGGGTCGGAGGGGGTAGAGGATGGCAAGAGGGTGGCAACACCTTTGGTAGTCCATCCTGTACGGATGGTCATTCTCCGTACGAAGCCGAAAAAAGCAAGCAGTCAATAGATCGCTCTCTTTTTCGGAACTATTCACTCTCTTCTGCGTTTTCTGCGCTCCTCTTCTAAATCTGTTACAGTTCCCTCAACTATTTTACTGTCATCGAAACCCGGTTCCGAAAATTGGGTGAAGGGGCGGCGCTTGGAGAAGCTTTGTTGCATCCTGCTTACATCCCCCACTGTGTGAGAGATGTTGGTGCCTATGTTGAAGAAGAAGAGCACTACGGCTATGCCAAACCAGACGCTTAAACCGACAAGCAAGGTGACAAAGCCCCCAACGAAGCCGTTGACGAAGCTCTCGTAGAAGACTGCCGCAAGTATAAGGATCCAGAAAAAACGTACAAGCACTTGTAATGACCAATGAAAGAACCAGAATACGGCTTTCACGGGATCGGAAGGCATGTTCCAGTCGGGAAGCACCTTTCTCCTACTCCTACGTTTTCTATTGTTCACTTTAGTCTTTCCTTCTTGCGATGTTGCTTGCTCTCTGTTAAACATATTGTAGCAGTCTAGTGGAGCTTTAGCTAGTGCTTTCGTAGGTGCTTATTCGTTACGAAGCCGGTATGGTGATAGTGTTTCCACCAGATGTGGTCCGCAGCATTGTTGAAGGCGTTTCCTGATTGATATACGTCTCAAAATGAATGGGACCAAGCGATGGATTAAATGGAACTGTGGTGGAGGACTGGAGGCCTACAGTTACAGAGGTTGGAGCGACATTATTGTTGGGGAGAGTCATAGCATCCAGCAATTGATCCCCAGCACGCATGTCTGTAAAGCTACAGGTGTTTTGTTGCAAGGAACTGTTATTTCCGCCTGATTGCACTGTAATAGTGTAATTATAGGTTGTGCGCAAAGCTGGCCGTACAGATCGCAAAATATTCCATTGTGTCACCATCCATGAGGAGCTATTGCTGCCCAGGTTCCGTGTCTTCACACCATAGAGTTGCAAGTCGTTGCCAAAAGCATTGGTACCAGGAGCAGGCTGTGCCGCGGAGGGGGTGACCACATACAGGTGAAAAGGTTTACCACCAGGACGTGCAGGTTCATCTACGAGAGCCGCGCTCGCATATTGGCCAAGCAATGCATGAGTGAGTGTATCATATGGACCTACGAGGAGTACTGCCGGGCCATCCGTGACGGCAGGAAGAACGAGACAGTTCGTTGCGTCGAAGAGAGTCACGGGAGTTTGCATCTGCTCAGTGAGATAACCCAACGCTGTCGCAGTGGAGTCATCTGTAGTGATATAGACATGGTTTAAATGACGCTGACTGGCGAGTTGGTCAGCCTCATTGACGACTTGCCGCAAAGAGTTCAGATCGTTGCGGTAATGTGTGTAGAAAGTACGATCATCAAATTTACCACTGCTAATGTCAATAACTGAGGCCAAACTCCCCAACAGTTGTCCAATGACGACGAGGGCAACGAGGCCATAGACTGCGTAGCGAAGCAGGCTCCACCTGGGCTGGTAATGCCGGAACAAGTCGACGACTTTCGCGATAAAGAGGCCAATGAGTATATAAGGTCCAGGCATAAGAAAAATGAAATAGTGGAGCTGCAAGATGATAGTAACTCGCAGGAGAATCAGGACGGGTAGTATTTGCCAGGCCAGAAGAAGAACGAGTCCGCCTAGAGAGCGGTTGGCATTAAAGTTTACCCACCATCCACGAATGCCGCTACGGTTGGAAGTTATGGGTTCAGGAGTCCCGGTTGCAGATGCCTGGTTCAGTGAGGGGACTACAAGCAGGAGCAGAGCCGTGGCAAGGCCAGCGAAAAGTAAGAGTGGGATAGCATATCTAAGCCACGATAGCCAGGGAACGAATTTGAGGGTGACAGAGCTAGCAATGGTTGGTTGCTGTCCATAGGGGCTAAGGAATAGCCGGTAAAAGCGAAGCGTTTCGTTGCCACCGATAGCTTCGTGCTGCGATAAACTAGAGAAGGCATGGAGGTCTGAAGCTTTGGAAAACACCTCCCAGAGCACGTATGGAAAGTAGAGAAAGAATAGTAAGACGAAGGCCAGAACAACATCACGCCAACGAATAGTTTTTGGAGCCAGAACGACAGCCACGAACAGAGGTATCACTAACAAAGCCGCAGATTGATGCAACTGAAAGAGAAGACCGAGGAGAAGAACGGCGGGAGCAAACCAGCCCTTACGTCGATCGACGACGCCCCAATACAGTGCGAACATGAAGAGGATTACAAAAGGAGACATCATGTTTTGCTGCCAAATAAACCGTCCATAATGGATAGTGGTAGTAGCAGTGGCATAGAGCAGGGCAGCTACTATGCCCGCAAGTCGACCATAGTAACGACGTGTAAAAATATATGTCAGCAAAGCTGCCGCCGTAGTCAATAATGCCTGCTGAACTGCCGCCCATAGAGGGTTGGCAGAAAACAGGGCAGGAATCATCAAAATGTAGATCACGGCAGGAGGATTGGTGATACCTAGAGAGGCGGCATTGCTAGTGATAGGGATCAGACCAAAACGAAAGGCATCCCTCGCCATGCTAAAAATTGCGGCCTGGTCGGTATTGAACTCTGTTGTGTTGATGCGATAGAGGCAGAGAAATCCTGTCACGAGGAGGATAGGATAGACCTCCCAGGTGAGCAGCCATGTAGGCAAAAGACCGCTGGGAGTTAGTGGTTTGTGCTTATCAATAAGTGGTGCATCATTTTTTGATCGGGTAAGACTCATACGGTTAATGTTCTCCTCAGAAGAGGCTTTCAGTTATAGAGATTGTAATACTTTCCTTGCTCTCCGCTGTGCGGAGAATTTTTACCGGTGAATCCTGGGTCTTATCTGTCTCCAGGAGCAGCGGTCCAAATGCCGGGTTGTAGGGTGTTGTGGTATAAGAAAGCCCTTTGATAGTTACTGATGCAGCAGATATAGCATTGCCAGGCAACGCGAAGGCAACGAAAAGTTGATCGCCGGAACGCATGGCGTTAAAGGTACAGTGACTTTCTACAGGTTTGTTCCCACTATTGGGAAGGGCCGCCATGGCATAGGTATACGTTGTGCGAGGGCCTGGTTGAGCCGAACGCAACAGGTTCCAACGTGAAACCAGCCAGGAACGATTGGTTATATTCAATTGCTGCCTCTGTAAATTGACCAATTGCAGGTTATCAACAAAGGATGGGTGCAGGGAAGTTTTTTCCAGGACAGGCTTTGGTGACACTATGTAGAGCTTGAAAGGCTGAGCGCCAAGACGGGCAGGTTGATCGATAAGGGTTGTTGCAGCGAATTGACCCAGGAGAGCCTTTGTTACCTCGGCATATGGACTGACGAGCAGCACTGCCGGCCCTTCCGCAGGATTGGGCAATACAAAACAACGAGAATCATCAAAAAGGGTAGCCGGTGTTTGCATTTGTTGCGCCAGGTAGCGTATAGCCGTCTCTGAGTTTGTATCGGTAGTGATGTAGACCCTGCTCAAGTAACGTTGTTGCGCCAGGTGGTCAGCCTCTGCGAGGGCCTGTTGTAGAGATCTGAGATCATTGAAGGCTTTCCCATGCCCGTTATTTCCTTGAGCAGCGTCTATCAATGTCGCGGTAGCAGTCATGAACTGGGCGATAACGGCAAAGGCCACGATAAAGTAGACTGCGTAGCGCAGGACAGTTCTTAAGAAGCGGCGTGCTTCAAAAGGATGGCTCCTTGTAGCCCCTACTATGGGCGATGAGCTTCCATTCTTCTTATGCGACGGGTCCGCTTGAGCGGATACGATGCCACGTCCTATCTGCTGTATCCATTTGAGTAATTGAGCTATAAAGAAGCCTGCCAGGATAAACGGTCCAGGCATGAGAAACAACAAGTAGTAGGGATACAGCGTGACGGCATGGCGCGTGAGAATCAGGAGCGGGACTACTTGCCAGATAAGCAATACCATCAGGCCACACCTGTAGGGTGTGGCACAAAGTGTTGTCCACCAATTTCGTAAAAAAGACAATGGCTTAGCAGAACCGGCACTGTTCGTGGGTTCTCTGACCTCTTTTTCGTCAACAATTGGATTGTCTGCATGCTGATTGCCCTTAGCAGGCATCCCTTCACGAGGAAGGGTTTGAGATGAGGCATTTCGTCCAGTCCAAAACACCTGTATCCCCACGGTTGCTAGCCCTCCCAAAACCAGGAATTGGAGCGTGTAGCGGAGCACACTGAGTATTGGCGCAAAGTGACGCAGGACTGATGTCGAACTCTTCGGCAATTGAAAGTAAGCGTTGAAACCATTGGGACTGAGAAGGAACCTGTAGTAATAGATGGCATCTGAGTTGACATGCGCAGGTAATTTTGCCTCTCTAAGGGTAATAAAAAGATCAGCAAATTTTGATGAGAGCTCCCAAAGAATATATGGGGAGAAGATGAGAAGAAGTGAGGCGATGCCCAGAGCCAGGTCACGCCAGCGAACTGTACCTGGAGCAAGCACAACAGCTGCCAACAGTGGAATAGCCAGCAAGGCCGATGTTTCATGTAACTGATAGGAAATACCTATGAGCAGTAATGCCGGGAAGAACCATCCCTTTTTTCGTTCAACAACTCCCCAGAAGAGCGCGAACACGAAAAGAATGGTCAGAGGGGCCAGCATATTCTGCTGCCAGAGAAAACGCGAGTAATTCAGTGGCTTGGCAGCAGTGGCATAGAGCAGCGCTGTGATAAGAGCGGCAAACCGGCCGTAGTAGCGGCGGGTGAAGAAATAGGTCAACAAAACTGCAACTGTATTGAATAAGCCTATCATCACCGTCGCCCAGAGAGGGTTCGCGCTGAGGGCTGCAGGTATCATCAACAAATAAATGATGGCAGGTGGATTTTCGATGCCGATAGAGGCACGATTGCTCACAATAGGTAACAACCCATGCTGCACAACTTCGCGAGCCAGGATAAAAATACTGGCCTGATCGCCATCGAATTCGGAGGTATTGAGTGCGTAGAGGCGTAAGAATCCAGCTACCAGCAAAATGAGATAGAAATCCCAGGTGAAAAGCCATGAAAAGAGAACGCGTCTATTGCGCTTAGCTTGCAATGCTGAATCATCCCCTGCTTTTTTTGATGCCTGCTTTTTCGGCAGCGTCAGATTCATTGCCTCAAGACCCTTCTGACAGCCTCTATGCTCGCTGAAACCACTACGTTCTCCCCAGGTTGAGGAATGCCTGTGTGTGTGTCCTTGAGCAGGTTCCCTGTCAGCACACCTACTACACTCTCATCACGTTTCATCACACCACGTTCGACCAGTTTGCGTATGCCTGCCAGCGTGGCGGCAGAGGCGGGTTCACAGCCCAGACCAGAGCGATCTATGATCGTCTTCGCTGCCAGGATTTCAGCGTCGGTTACTTCTTCAACCAGGCCATTGCTTTCTTCAATGACCCGTCGCGCGCGTGTGAAGCTTACAGGGTCGCCAATCTTAATGGCGGTAGCGACCGTCTGGGCCTGAACCGGTTGTCGCGTGGCAAAGCCCTGCTGGAAACTGCGATAGAAAGGATTCGCGCCCGCTGCCTGAATCGAGGCAAAGCGCGGCATACGGCTGATCAGAGAGAGCTGATAGGCCTGACGAAAAGCTTTCCCGATAGCTGACGTATTGCCAAGATTGCCGGCGGGAAGTACAAGCCAGTCGGGGGCCTGCCAGTTCAATTGTTGCAATAGTTCGAAACCGATCGACTTCTGTCCTTCAACACGATAGGGATTGAGTGAATTGATCAGGTAGATGCCCAGTTCGTTACAGACCTGTTCGACCAGTTGCATTGCTGCGTCGAAGTCACCATCGATCTGGATAGTTGTCGCACCATAAGCCAGTGACTGGGCTAATTTCCCTACGGTGACATTGCCAGCGGGCAAGAACACGATAGCGCGCATTCCCGCCTGCGCAGCGTACGAGGCCAGCGAAGCGGAGGTATTCCCGGTCGAAGCACAGGCTGTCGCCTGTGCCCCCAACAAGGAAGCCATGGTGACACCTACCGTCATACCGCGATCTTTGAAACTACCTGTAGGGTTTTCACCCTCGTGTTTTAAAAAGAGGTGATCTAGCCCCGCATAGGAACCAATCTGCCGATGTCCAATGCGGCCAGCACCACAGTTTTCCATTCCAACCGGGTAAAGACCTGTATTCCCCTCTGGACGGCTGACAATGTACTGTTCAGGAACTGGCAAGATCAATTCACGATAGCGCCAAACACCACTATGATCTGGCAATCTATTACCCGTGTTTACAGGCCAGGTGGGAGGAGCAGATGCCCGTTCGTCAAAAAGCTGGCGCAAGCCTGTTGCACCGGCGGGAAGCGCTAACTCGACATCGAGAACACCGCCACAATTGCAGCGATAACGCGGTTTCCACCCCACTTCCATGCCTGGATAGAGGGTTGAACATTCTACGCACCGCAGAGAAATTGTACGTAACGTCTCTATTGCCGGTGACATAAGGGCATCTTTCATTAGAGCGAAATTTCCTTACCTGGTCGCGCTGGCGACCAGTAATAGTGATCTTCATAACGCGCAATCGCTTCTTTACGCACGCGACCACGCGCAGTATTGATTACGCGGGCCCCGTGTTGGTCCGCACGCAGGATCCTTCCGGTCCCTTTGATGCCGAATGCATGAGCCGTGTCTTGCATCGCTCGCAGCACCTCATGAAGATGGGAACTAGTTAGCGCGATTAACGACGAGCCCCCGCCAGAAAGACTGGCACCATGAGCCCCGGCAGCTATAGCCGCATCGATAATATCCGGCATAGCCGGGAAGAGTGCCTGGCGATAAGGCTGGTGCAAACGATCCTGCATGGCTTCACCGATCAGCTCATAGCGCCCGGTTTGTAAGGCCGTCAACAGCAGGGCTACGCGCCCGGTATTAAAAGTCACATCGGCCTTCGAATAGCTCGATGGAAGTAGTTTTCTGCCGGCCACGGTATCCATTGGAAAGGATGGTGTAAAAATGACGGCCTTGAGCGCGTCTGGAAACGGTGTTTTCACCGCGTGTATTTTCCCATCTACACTGGTTGTCGCAACCAGGCCACCAAGTAGAGCCGGGGCGACATTGTCAGGATGTTTACCCGCTTCGGCCTCCACAGCCAATGCTAAAAGTTCCTCTTTGGATACTGCTTTATTTCGTAAGCGCAATAAATCGTTAGCCGCCACCAGTCCTCCAACGACGGCGGTGGCGCTACTTCCCAATCCACACCCCGGGGGAATGTTAATGGTCATGCGTATGCGAACAGCAGGAGGATCAACCTGTTGTTCTTTAAAGAGCAAAACGAAGGCGCGAAAAAACAGGTTATCCGACCCTGTGGAGAGGTTTGCACCTAAAGCACCCCGCACTTCGATAAAAGGAAGGTAAGGGTCGTCTCCACTTTCGGTTACTTCAAAGCGATTATACAGTTGTAGTGCCAGCCCCAGGCTATCAAAGCCTGGGCCAAGATTAGCCGACGTGGCGGGTGTTAAGACTGTTGTTGAGGCAGGTAATACCAGTGCCATCGCTAGCATCCTGCCTTTCTGATGAAACGCGCATTGCTTTTTCCTTTTTCAGGTACGACTATTTTATCATGATTACGGTTTTTTGTAACCTGCGCAAGTACGAAAGTAAGGGTTTGTTCTGTTTTTTGCGTGTGGCCTCGCGACCTCCGGTCGCTCGCCAAATTTTTTTGTGTCGAATTGGCAGCCCTGTTCATGGCTTCGCCATGAACAGGGCTGCCAATTCGACACGGTCTACTGTTGGGCTAGATTTGGGCTGCCAATTCGGCACAATCTAGCGTTGTACTAGACGTCGGCCATAACAGCGCCTGTATTGGCTGATGTTACTATGGATGCGTAGCGCCGCAGCCATTTACTCTTTATACGTTCTGCTGGATGGTGAACTTCACTGAGACGTTGTTGTATGTCTTCTTGTGATAGATTGACATCGAGACGGCGTTCATCGAGATTTATGTTTATCATATCCCCATTG
>Ga0066662_10000874_pt1 | contig 13480 bp, 10 predicted proteins | sample GraSoiAngelo_111_FD_133939 | JGI IMG/M metagenome (GOLD analysis project Ga0066662, IMG submission 133939) | Grasslands soil microbial communities from the Angelo Coastal Reserve, California, USA - 14_0903_12_40cm | ecosystem: Environmental > Terrestrial > Soil > Grasslands | place: USA... | reverse complement strand
TCGTCCCGATGCCGGTGACATCGGAAGTGTATTCCGGAATATCGAAGCTCACGCGCACGTGGCTTTGCGCAGCGAGATGATAAATTTCGTTCGGCTTCAATTTGTAGAGCAGCTTCACCAGGTTCACGGAATCGCTTAGGTCGCCATAATGGAGGAACATTCGCACGCCGTTAATGTGCGGATCGGCGTAAAGATGATCGATACGCGCAGTATTGAACGTGCTCGCGCGGCGAATGATCCCGTGCACTTCGTAACCTTTCTCAAGGAGCAAATCGGCGAGGTAACTGCCATCCTGCCCGGTTATGCCGGTAATGAGCGCCCTCTTCATGTCGATTTAGAAAAATAGAGCGATAGTGAGCCCAAGAACTATGATGCCAATCAAACGGCAACCAGGCTGAGCATGTCGATCGGAAATTTCATGTTTACGGCGGTGAGACCATCAATCGTGCGAGCACGGCCCGCTGCGCCGCGATCAACTCAGCGATGCCTTTTCGGCCAAGTACGAGCATTTCATCGAGCTGAGATTGTGCAAATATGGCTTCCTCGCCGGAAGCTTGCACCTCGACGAATTCGCCGTCTTCGGTGGCAACGAGATTGAAGTCGACCGCCACGACTTTGTCCTCCTCGTAATTGAGATCGAGAATCGCCTGCCCATCGAGGACGCCGGCACTGACTGCCGCGATCAACTTCCGCACCGGAGACATGTCGATCTTCTTTTCTCGTACCAGTTTTCTGCAAGCGATGGCGAGGGCCAGACTGGCGCCGGTGATTGCAGCGGTGCGCGTCCCACCATCGGCTTGCAACACGTCGCAATCCACCCAGATCGTGCGTGGTCCGAGTTTTTCAAGATCAACAACTGCTCGCAGCGATCGCCCAATCAAACGTTGAATCTCCATGCTGCGGCCATCGATCCGACCCTTGGCGATGTCGCGCGGTTTTCGTGTCTGCGTCGAATAAGGAAGCATCGAGTATTCGGCGGTAACCCAGCCCCCGGTTACGCCTTGTTCTTTCATCCAGCGAGGCACATTTTCCTCAACGGTTACACCACAAATGACCCGCGTATTCCCCATCGTGACGAGCACTGAGCCGCCAGCATAAGGCGCGATGCCCAGATCGAAGCTGACTGGTCGCAATTGCTCGCTGGTTCGTCCGTCGATGCGATTTACGCCGGGAGGAGTGGGGATGTTCCTCATGACCAAGAGGCAATTTTTGGTTTTCCGTGACGTCAGTCTCTCTCAAAAATCGAGAGGCAGTTTTTTCGGATCCTCGATGCACTCTTTCACTTTGACTAGGAAAGTGACTGCTTCCTTTCCGTCGATTGCGCGATGATCATAACTGAGCGCGAGATACATCATTGGGCGAACTTCAACTTTCCCATCCACGACAATCGGTCGCGGCATGATTTTATGCATGCTGAGAATCCCGCTTTGCGGCGGATTCAAAATCGGCGTCGCGAAAAGCGATCCATACACGCCGCCGTTTGTGATGGTGAATGTGCCGCCCCGGAGATCTTCGATTTTCAGTTTTCCTTCGCGCGCTCTGCTGGCGTAATCGGCGGTGGTATGTTCCAAATCGGCGAAGCTTTTCTTATCCGCATCTCGCATAACCGGCACCACGAGTCCCCGTTCTGTCCCAACTGCTACTCCGATATCGTAGAAGTTGTTTTGAACGAAATCGTCGCCATCGATGCGGCCGTTAACTACAGGCACGGCCTTGAGGGCTTCCACGCATGCTTTAACAAAGAACGACATCAAACCGAGTTTGACGCCGTTCCTTTTCGTGAACTCCTCTTGTTTGTTCCGGCGCAAGTCCTGCACGGCGCTCATGTCGCATTCGTTGAACGTGGTAAGAATCGCCGCGGTGTGCTGCGCCATCACCAGTTGCTGCGCGATCTTGCGGCGCAACGGCGACATTTTCTTGCGGACGAACCGGCCATCTGCGGACGGTTCAACTTCGCGGGTTTCGACTTTTTCTTCGGTCCTGTCGTGCGCTTGCACTGCTGCCAGCACGTCGCCTTTGGTCAAACGTCCTCCCTTACCAGTAGCTGAGATTCTCTCCGGCGTGAGTTCCTCTTCTTCGACAATGCGGCGAACAGCAGGTGAAAGAGGTTTTTCTTTTTGCGGCGCTGCTTTCTCTTCTTCTTCTACACCCTTTTTTGGCTCGGGTTCTTTCTTCTTTTCCTCAGGTTCTTTCTTTTTTTCTTGAGGCTTTTCTGCCTTCTTTTCCTCAGGCGGCCGCTTCGAATCATCGATTGTGGCAACTACCTCTCCTATTTTCACTTCCTGGCCCTCACACACCTTGGTTTCGAGCAGGCCAGCTTTTTCCGCGACGATCTCGGTGGAAACTTTGTCGGTCTCGAGCGTGAAGAGAGTTTCGCCTTCGTTGACGAACTCACCGGATTTCTTGCGCCAAACGGAAACGACACCGCTGGTGATCGATTCGCCGACCGCTGGAATTTTAACTTCGATAGCCATGCGTGAGAATGACGTAAGCTAATCGACCGTCGCGGTCGAAATGCGGTTCGTCAATCGTCAACAGTTAGCCTAGTGCGACGTCTGCCGGCCGCGCCACAAATCAAACCGCAAACGCGTCCGCCACGAGGCGCGCTTGCTCACGTTTGTGGCGAGTCAGCGCGCCGACGGCAGGGCTTGCGCCGGCGTCGCGACCAGCATAGGCGATTTCGCTGCAAAAGATGGTGCGCAATCGCGGTTCGATGAAATTCCAAGCACCCATGTTTTCCGGTTCTTCCTGGCACCAGACAAGCTTCATACTCTTGGGAAATGGCTTGAGCATTTCGCGCAGCTTTTTTTCAGCCAGCGGATAAAGCTGCTCGATCCGAATGATCGCCGCATCATGAACTTTATGCTCGGTCCGATAATTCAGCAGATCGTAGTAAATTTTACCTGAGCAAAAGATCATCCGCTTCACCTTGTCAGCGGGACCGACCTCAGGTGCGCCGAGAATTTCTTCGAACCGGCCATGAAGGAATTCTTCCGCAGGCGACGAAGCAAACTTCGCGCGCAATAGACTTTTCGGCGTCATGATGATGAGCGGCTTGATGAAGTCGCGCTTCATCTGGCGTCGCAACACATGAAAATGCTGCGCGGCGGTGGTGAGATTGCAGACCTCGATGTTGTCCTCGGCGCATGCCTGGAGGAAGCGTTCGAGCCGGGCGCTCGAATGCTCCGGCCCCTGGCCTTCGTAGCCATGCGGGAGTAACAGCACGATTCCGCTAGGCCGTTGCCATTTCGATTCCGCTGAAACAATGAACTGATCAATGATCGTCTGCGCGCCATTGGCAAAATCGCCAAATTGCGCCTCCCACAGGCAGAGCATCTTCGGGTAGTCGAGCGAATAACCGTAGTCGAACCCGAGCACGGCAGCCTCCGAAAGCGGGCTATTGTAAATGCAGATGCGCGCCTGTTTTTCGGCTAGGTGCATGAGTGGCACATACGGCTTGCCCGTCTTTGCGTCGTACAGGACCGAATGCCGCGTGCTGAACGTGCCGCGCGAACTGTCCTGGCCGGATAATCGGATCGGAATTCCTTCCAACAGCAATGATCCGAAGGCGAGCGCTTCGGCGTAATGCCATTCATAGAGGCCGCCATCTTCGAAAACTTTGCGCTGATGATCGAGCACGATGCGTTTGATCTTCGGCTGAACCTCGAAGCCTCCTGGTATATGGGTCAGACCATCGACAATAGTTTTAAGCGTCTTCTCGCTGATCGCTGTTGGCTCGGACTCGCTCGTGTATTCCGGTTGAAAGATCGCGGTGGATTCCTTGAATGCCGCTTTCTCGCTTGCCTTGCTCTTCTCGATCGCCTTTACCTCTTCGAGCGCCATCTCCAGCCGAAGATCAAATTCAGTTTCGAGCGAGGCCTTATCGTCTTCGCTTAGGATTCCGGCCTCGAGCAATTCGCGCTTGTAAAGCTGTGTGACAGACGGACGCTTCTCGATCCTAGCGTAAAGGTCCGGTTGAGTAAACGATGGCTCGTCACCCTCGTTATGACCGTAGCGTCGATAGCAATAGAGATCGATCACCACATCGCGCCCGAATTCCTGGCGAAAATCAAAAGCGATATCGCTAACGAATTTTACCGCCAGCGGATCGTCTCCGTTCACATGAAAAATCGGTGCCTCGATCATTTTGGCGACGTCGGTGCAATACATCGACGAACGCGCGTCTTTGGGAAGCGTGGTGAAACCAATCTGATTGTTTACCACCACGTGCACGGTGCCGCCGGTTCCGTAGCCCGGCAGCTGTGAGATGTTAAGCGTTTCCGCCACAATCCCCTGCCCTGCAAACGCAGCGTCGCCATGGATGAGCAGGGGCACTACCTTGCCCCGATGCTCGGTGTCACCGCGAATCCGTTGGCGGGCGCGCGCCTTTCCCTCGACCACGGGGTTAACAGCTTCGAGATGGCTTGGGTTTGACGAAAGCCGAATTTCGATTTGTGCTCCGGAAGCGAGCCTGCGCACCGTGCGATAGCCCAAGTGGTATTTCACGTCGCCGTCCCCGGCTACCAGATCGGGAATGTAGTTCTCGCTGAACTCGGTAAAGATCACCTTGAGCGATTTGCGCAGAAAATTCGCGAGCACGTTTAGCCGCCCGCGATGCGCCATGCCCATGCAGATTTCCTCGACGCCGCCCTCCGGGCATTTGTGCAGGATCGTATCCAGAGCTACCATAAGCGATTCCGCGCCCTGGAGCGAGAAGCGTTTCTGTCCGACATAGCGTTTGTGCAGGAAAATCTCGAACGATTCGGCTTCCATCAATGCTCGCAAAAGCGCGATCTGCACAGCTCGTGGCGTCGCATGTTTGTGCGGCCGCAATTCCAAGCGCCGGCAAACCCAATCGCGGATGTGCGTATCCTGGATGTGCATAAACTCGGCGCCGATTGAATCGCCGTAGATATTCTTTAGAGCGGCGATCATCTCGCGCAGCGTCATCTGCCGATTATCCAGGAAAGATCGCGATGAAACGCGAAGATCGAGATCCTTTTCGCTGAAACCGAGTTGGTGCAGTGTCAGCAACGGGTTCTGCGGACGCTTTTCGGTTAGAGGATCTAGATGCGCGGTAGTGTGCCCGAGTGTGCGATAAGCGTAAAGGAGGCCGTCCACCCGTGATTGCAGCGCCGCCTCACGAGCTTCGGCCTCGGCACCGTCACGTTGCGGCAGGTCTCCGAGCTCGAATCCTTCGAAAAAGGCCGACCATCCCGAATCGACCGACTGAGGATCCTCCAGCCAGCGGCGATAATTCTCCTCGATCAACGCCAGATTTGTCCGAGCTGCAATGGAAGTATGCATAGCAAACTTAATCTGCGACTAACAGGCGGCGGGGCAAGTTGACAGTGCGGAAGCCGCCTCGTTACTTGCTTTCGAGATGAGACCTGAGAATGGAGATCTGCCCCGCGCTCTAATTAGACACACAATTTGCGCGTTCGCTGCTGCCCTCCAGATTTGGGCGGGGTCGACACCTTGTTTTGCACAGGCGGACCCCGCCTCGGAGCCAGCGGTACTGGCCGTGGCGAAGGTATTGCCGGCAGTCGTGAATATCAACACTGAGCGCGTGGTCAGGCGAACGGTGCGTGATCCATTCGAGGATTTTTACGCGCAGTTCTTCGGATACGATCGCGTTCGGCCGCGCCAAATTCGTCAGACTCTGCAAAGCCTCGGCTCGGGGTTCATTATCGATCCGGCCGGTTATATCGTGACCAACCAGCATGTCGTTGAACGTGCCGCCGATTTGAAAATTCATGTGACGACCAACGACGACAAAACTTACAACGCCCACTACATTTCGGGCGATGACAAGACCGACTTGGCGTTTATCAAGATTGACGCCAAGGAGCCCTTTCGGTTTATCAATCTGGATAATATCTCGCCCAATCTACTGGGCGAAACAGTAATCGTAGTCGGTAATGCCGTCGGCTACGGCAGCTCCATCAGCCGCGGCGTGCTGAGCGCAGTGAAACGCAACATCACCGTAGACGACATCGAATATAAAGACTTGGTGCAGACAGATGCTGCAATCAATCCGGGCAACAGCGGTGGACCCGTTATCGATATTTCCGGGCGTCTTGTCGGTATTAGCTCGGCGAAAATGGCGTTCACTCCACAGGGCGTTCCTACTCAGGGACTCGGTTTCGCTATTCCGGCGGAAGTAGTGCGGGATAGCGTCGCTCGATTCAAGAAAATTGCGCAAAAACAGACCGCAGGAAAGAAACAACCTGTAGCCAGTGACGCATCGATATCCAACGCCGAACGGTTATTTGGACTGCAGCTTCAGGATTTGAGCCAGGAATTAAGCGATGCGCTCGGTTATCCTCGAGGCGGCGTTGTGATTACAGCAGTCGAGCCGCGTAGCCCGGCAGATGAAGCGGGCGTTGAACGCGGGTTGGTCATTTATCACGTCGGAAGTTCAGAAGTAAATTCCGTGACGCAAATCGAGAAGTTGCTCAGCTCAGTGCAAAGTGGCACGACAGCCAATTTTACCATCGGTGCAATCCGGGGTAGTGGGGAAAGTCAGCAGGTCGCAACTGTAACCGTGACGGCGCGCTAAAAAATTGGCAACGCAAACGGCGGCTCGGTTGTCTGATGGAATTATCGCGAAATGATTAAGGTCGAAAACCTGACTAAACGCTACGCGGGCCAGTCTGCGATCAAGGATTTGAACTTTGAGGTTGGCCAGGGTGAGATCATGGGATTTCTCGGTCCGAACGGCGCCGGCAAAACAACTACCATGCGCATTCTGGCGGGCTTCATGCCGCCGACGTCGGGCCGCGCCACCATCGCCGGCTTTGATGTATTTTCGCAGTCGCTTCAGGCGCGTGCCCGTCTCGGTTACATGCCGGAAAACGTGCCGCTCTACAACGATATGCGGGTGAACGAATACCTAGTTTATCGCGCGGCGCTCAAATCGGTCCCGAGCCGGCGCGTTGCGGAACGAGTCGGAGATGTAAAAGAACTTTGCGGACTCAAGGAAGTCGAGAAGCAATTGATCGGCACGCTCTCCAAAGGTTATCGTCAACGGGTTGGCTTGGCGGACGCGCTGCTGCACGAACCGGATCTTCTCATTCTCGACGAGCCGACGATCGGTCTCGATCCAAATCAAATCCGGCAGGTGCGCGAATTGATCAAAAATTTGGGCAAACAGCACACGATCTTGCTTTCGACGCACATTTTGCCGGAGGTGGAGATGACCTGCGGCCGCGTCATCATCATTCATAAAGGCCGTATCGAGGCGTGTGATACGCCGGACAATTTGCTTGGTAAAATCAGGCAGGCGGGCGGTGTTGTCGTTGAGGCGAAAACAGCGTCAGACAATGGCGCTGAAGAGTTAAAAAAAATCCCTGGCGTGCGCAATGTCATGACCGCGGTCGATGGTGAATGGAAAATATTTTCATTGCGTGTGGAATCGGGTCTGGATGTTCGCGAACAAATTTTCCGGCTCGCAACGGACCGCCACTGGGCTGTGCGCGAGCTAACTCAACGTCGAGCGACGTTGGAGGATGTGTTTGTGGAGCTCACCCATCCGGACTTGATTTGAAATCAACGGTACCAGGGATATCGATCCATGCATAAGTTTTACACCCTGCTCGTACGCGAAGTGCGCAGCTACTTCCACTCGCCGATCGCCTACGTAGTCCTTATCTTTTTCCTGCTGGTCGCCGGAGTGGACTTTTATTTTCAGGTCTCCTTCATGAACCAGCGTCAAGTGCAATACACGGTGCAGGAAGCGTTTTTTAATTCCGTCTTTTTCTGGTTCGCCTTTGTTTTGATCTTCCCACTCATCACGATGCGCCTGTTCGCCGAGGAATTTAAGCTTGGCACGATCGAGCCGCTCATGACTGCGCCGGTGCGCGATTGGCAGGTCGTGCTTGGAAAATTTTTCGGTGCACTGGTTTTTTATCTGGTGCTGTGGATCCCGACACTGCTGTACTTCGCGATTTTTTTGAGGATAACGCACGAGCCGGCTGCTCATTCTGTCGGAGCGTACCTCGGTTCGTATCTAATGCTTTTATTGCTCGGTATGTTCTATCTTTCGATCGGTTGCCTCACGTCGGTTCTGACCAAGAACCAGATCATCGCCGCGGTCATTTCTTTCTGCACGATCACGCTATTGTTTTTTCTCGGGCTAGTTCAGTACATCCTCCTGGGCGTTAGTTCCGCTACGCGCGCCGTTCTCGGCTACTTTTCCGCGATCGAGCACATGGTGACTTTCTCTCGGGGCGTGATCGATACGCGGCCTATTGTGTTCTACGTCAGCATGACCATCGTGCTGCTGATTCTCACGCATCAGGCATTTCAATCTCGAAAATGGAGGCTCTGATCAATGGCTGACGAGACAAAGCAGCCTCAAAAGGCCTCGGGACCAAAAAAAATCCGCCGGATTCAGATTGGTTTTAACGTTCTGGCGCAGATTGTTCTGATTTTGTTTCTGACAGTAGCGATCAATTCGATCGCTTTTAAACATTACCAGCGCTGGGATTTTTCGCGCGACCAAAAATACGCGCTCTCGGACAAAACGAAGCGGTTCCTCAAAGGAATCAAAGGCAAAATGCGGATCACGTTTTTCTTTTCCCCCAACACGCCGATCACCGCAGACGTGCAGAACCTGCTGACCGAATACCAATATGCGGGAAAAGCAAAGATTGACATCGAACATGTCGATCCAGAGCGCAATTTTTCCCGGGCAAAAGAGCTCTTCGACAAATACAAGGTTGTAACTGACGAAAGTCTTTTAGTGCTCGATTACGAAGGGCGCAACAAGACGGTCAAAGCTTCGGAGATGGCTGATATCGACCAAAGCGAAATGGCTTTCGGTGAAGGCCCGCGCGTCACCGCCTTCAAAGGCGAACAGGCGATCACAAGCGCCATGATGGACTTGGTTGAAGGCAAGAAAAACACATTGGGTTACGTGGTCGGTCACAAAGAACCGCCACTTTCGGAAAACAGCGCGATCTCGATCTTAAAGACCTTCATCGAGAACGAAAACATTAGGTTCCAGGAGCTAAACCTTTTCAATCTCGATGCAATCCCATCGGAGCTGAAGACGATTCTGATTGTTGGCCCGCAATACGATTTGTCCGATCGCGAAATGAAATTGTTGCGAGATTTTTGGGATAAACAGGGGCGGATACTGCTTCTTCTCGATCCCTCGGCCAAAACGCCCAGGCTGGACGGATTTCTCAAGGAGCTGGGCGTGAAAGTGAATGACGACCGGCTGATGGTCTTTTTGCGCACCGGGATTGAGGAAGTCGCGCTTACACGAGATGTGCAGGCGCACTTCCTTGGCGGCAGCCCGATCACAAAACGCCTGGTTGACGTGCGCGCGCTTTTCTTTGGCGGCACATCATCCCTTACACTTGAGCCGGACCGCGTTCGCACTGCGAATATTCGCATCGATCCGCTGATTCAGGCTGAGAAAGGCTATTTCGCCGAAACCGATTACAATACCGACGACCAGACAAAACTTCAGGTGGACGCGAAGCGAAACAGCAACACCACCCTGACGGTCGGGGCTGCGGTCGAGAAAGGCGCCAGTGCGGACGAGCGCGTGCAGGTGAATTCGGCGCGGCTGGTCGTGGTGAGCAACGCAGCATTCGTTCAAGATAATGCGATCACCCAGGATCAACAGGCGCTCGATTTCATCTCTGGTAGCGTGAATTGGTTGCTAAGCCGGGAGCAGTTGATCGGTATCGCGCCAAAGATTTCGAAGCCCCTCGTCTTCACCCTCACCGAAGACTCATTGCGCAGTCTCCGCTGGATCATTTTGGTTTTCATGCCGCTGATCCCAGCCGTGATCGGTGCCGTGGTTTGGTGGCAGCGTCGAGTTTGATCCGTCGGATCGGTTATGAACTTGAGAACGACTCTCGTTTTAGCCGTTGTTGCGTTAGGCGTCTTTGCCTACTTGAGGTTCTTTGAGATGAAGCAGCCGAGCACTGAGGAAGCCAAACGTCAGGCCCAAAACGTCCTCAACTTCGACCGGTACAAAATCAACGGCATTGTGATTCAAAACGGCGACGAGAAAATCGAACTGCGACGACGTGACACCAAATGGCGTCTCGACACGCCGATCAAAGACCACGCCGATAGCTCGTCGGTTGAAAATCTCTTGTCGAATCTGGAAGGCTGGCGAAAGGACGCGACGATTTCCGCAAAAGAAATCGAGGCGGATAAAAATAAGCTGAACGAGTACGGTCTCGCCAAGCCGAAGCTGAAGCTCAAATTGACCGGCCCGGAAGAACTGCCGGAAATCTTCTTCGGAAAAGACGCCGCGCTCGAAGGCAAGATGTATGTGCGCTTTGAGAATTCGAAGGAAACTTTTCTCGCCGGACAATCGATTAAGAAAGACATCGACAAGAAGCCGGAGGATTTTCGCGATCGGAAACTAACGGATCTCATCACCGCCCGGGTGTCGCGCGTCGTTCTAACGACGCCTGTCGGCGAAATCGATTTGCAAAAGAAAAACGATCACTGGGAGATTGTGAAGCCATTTCATGCCCGCGGCGACGACCAAAAGATTGCTGACCTGATCGCGCAAGTCACGACCGCCCGCATTCAACAATTCGTGGCGGATGACCGCGGCGATCTTCGCGCTTATGGATTAGCAGAGCCCCGCGGCGGAATCACGCTGTTCACGCCGGACGATAAACAAGGTCAGTTACTGCAAGTCGGAGGCGTGCCAGAAAAGGAAAAGGATCAACTGTATGTGCGTTCCGCGGCGCGCGGGTTCGTTTACACCCTCCCGAAGAAGATCGAAGAAATTCTCAACGCGAAACCAGACGATCTGCGCGACCGTCATTTGATGCGGATCGACACAAACATTCTCGACCGAATCACCATCGACCCTCCGGGGAAAAACGAGATCATTCTCGCTCGCAAAGATAACAATTGGACGATCGTCAGTCGCAAGAACGCGCCAGCAAATTCTACCGAGGTTCGGCGTATGATCGACACCCTGCAAAGTGAGCAGGTTAAAAAATTCGTTGAAGACGTCGCTTCCAATTTGGCGAAGTACGGCCTCGATAAACCGCAACTGCAACTCACCCTTAGTTCGTTTGCCTCGGAGAACAGGGCTGAAACCAAAGCTGGCGAACAACCGTTTGCCACAGTCGCCTTCGGAAGCGCAGACGGCGAAAATGTTTACGCGCGGCTTACCGATGAGCCTTTTGTCGTGGCCGTCCGCCGCAGCCTACTCGATCAAATTTTCACCGATCCCGCCCAATGGCAGGATTTGGCGATCTTCAAATTTAAGCCGGAACAGATTCATCGACTGAGCGTAATGGCGGAATACGAATCGGCACTTAGGCGCGATGCAAAAGGAGAATGGGCTTGGGTAAAGGGGGACGGCCAGATCAATCAGGCAAACTTGCAATCGTTGCTAACTACTTTGTCTAATTTGCACGCAGTCCGCTGGGTTGCCGCGGCGCCGATTGCGCGGCGCGATCTCGAAAAACCACAACTCGCGATCACTTTTACAACGTCGCCTGACGACAAGAATTCCCACAAGCTGCTAGTTGGCAGCAAAGCTGATGCTGCAACATGGTTTGCGCGAGTTGAAGAACGCGAAGGAACTTTTGTTATCAGTGATGCCGATTTTACTAATCTGCGATTGCCGTTTGCAATTGTGCCAGGAAGTCCTAGCCCTGCCGCTGGCGCGAGCCTCTCTCCTAGCGCTACGGCGGCGCCGTAATCATTTAACTTCCGCGGTCAGAGACGCCACTACGGCATTGGCCGCTTCTCTGCAGTATAGATCGTGACAATGCCTCCACTGAGCGGACCGGCAGCAGCATCGCGGAAGCCATTTGCTTCCACCAAACGAACCATGGCCTCGCCGTTGGGAAATTCCTCAATCGACTCCCCCAGATAAGCGTATGCTGTTTTTTGATTGGTAAGGAAGGAACCCAGAATCGGCAAGAACCAGTGCAGATAAAGACGATAGGCTGCTCGCAAGATTGAGAACCGAGGCAGAGAAAATTCAAGAATAAGAAGGCGCCCACCTGGCCGAAGAATACGCGCCATCTCTCGCAAGGCTGCGCCGCAATTCTCCATATTACGCAGACCGAAGGCAACTGTGATGCAATCGACAGAAGAATCAGCAAAGGGCAATTTCATCGCGTCAGCGACGACGGTTTGGCGCAGTCCTTTTCGGTTCGCGATCTCCAGCATTTCACGCAGAAAATCAGCCCCAACGATTTGTGCCTCCGGGAGTTTCTTCTGGATTGCTAGCGCGAGATCGCCTGTCCCGGTAGCAAGATCGATAACTTCTTTTGGCCTCCAATTTGCAACGATCTGAGCCGCGCGGTTGCGCCAATAAAAATCCGCGCCGCAACTGAGAATATGATTCGCCAGATCGTAGCGCCGGGCGATAGACCCGAACATGTGCTGAACCCGCTCAGGCTGTGTGGCGATACTGGATCTAGTCACTTCAAAAAAACGATCTAACGTCAACTTGTAACTTCGCGAACGCTGGTTCTCCCTCGATTTATTACGTCGATGCGGTAGCAGGGAAAGTAGCAATCAGACCTTCCAGCGTCTAGATCCTAATAAAAGTTTGTTGCTATCCTGACCAAACCCGGCTATGTGACGACCTATGGATATATCTGTTAAGGCTTTAGAAGAAGCCGTCTCGATTCGTCGTCAAATCGATAGTTTGGAAAAACGTCTTTCGGCCATTCTGTCAGGTGAGCCCGCGCGCCCTGCAGCCGGAGGAGGGTCGCGCCAAGTGTCGGCAGCTACTCGGGCAAAGCTTGCCGCCGCCACCAGAGCGCGCTGGGCAAGGATCAAGGCTGGCAAAAAAGCAGCTCCCGCGAAGAAAAAGGGCGGACTCACACCTGCTGGCAGAAGAAAGCTTTCCCAATTGATGAAAGCTCGTTGGGCGGCCAGAAGGAGGGCTGCAGGGAATAAGTAAGGCTTACCGTTATACTGGGCTTGCCCTTTAGTGTCTTAGCGAGATAGCAAGTTCAACGACGACGCCGTCTGTATCAGCCAGTGCTCGCGAGAGGACTCGAACCTCCACGGGTTTCCCCATACGGTCCTGAGCCGTATGCGTCTGCCAATTCCGCCACGCGAGCAAAGAAGGAAACGGCCTCTACCATGCGCACACGCCAGCACGTCGCAAGGCCAAAGCAACCATCTCGATCCTACGCGCCCGGTCGAAGCGATGGAGGTTTGGTTAGCCTGCCCGTCTTTTGCGCGCATGAACTTCCAGTTGATGCGCTTTGCGCACCTGACCAACGGAACGCAAAAGATCGGCGTAATTCGATACAACAATCTCGTAATCTTCAGAAGGTTTCCCGGCTGCCTCCTCCCAAATCTTAAGCGAAGCCCGATAAAGCTCGGACGCCTTCGCGTAATCGCCGCGGGAATGATAAACCACCGCAAGATTGCATTTGGATTGCGCGATATCGGAATGCGTTCTGGGGGATGCCTTTTCCCGAATAGCCAACGCGCGCAGATGTATTTTCTCTGCCTC
>Ga0066662_10000873_pt1 | contig 13486 bp, 12 predicted proteins | sample GraSoiAngelo_111_FD_133939 | JGI IMG/M metagenome (GOLD analysis project Ga0066662, IMG submission 133939) | Grasslands soil microbial communities from the Angelo Coastal Reserve, California, USA - 14_0903_12_40cm | ecosystem: Environmental > Terrestrial > Soil > Grasslands | place: USA... | reverse complement strand
AGTTACATCATCGCCGGGGTCATCGCCAAGCCCGATTGGACACACGCCCTCACCTCCACCGTTGTTCCCCCCTCGCGTCACGACCCGGAAGCCTGGAACAAGCCGTATCTCTATATGCTGGTGGGCACCATTGGCACGACCATCGCGCCCTGGATGCAGTTCTACCTGCAAGCCTCCATTGTGGAAAAGGGCATTACAGCGCGGCAGTACCGCGCCTCACGCTGGGACGTGATCTTAGGCTGCCTGTTTACTGATGTCGTGGCATGGTTCATCATTGTGGCCTGCGCTGCCACTCTGTATGCCGCAAATATTCGCGACATCGGCAGTGCTGGCCAGGCCGCCCAGGCCCTTCATCCGCTCGCAGGAAAATATGCCTCTCTTTTATTTGGCGCTGGACTGTTCAACGCATCGTTGTTTGCCGCATCCATTCTGCCTCTTTCTACCGCCTATACAGTTTGTGAAGGGCTGGGGTTCGAGTCAGGGCTGGACAAGAAATTCAGCGAGGCGTCCGTTTTTTACTGGCTCTACACCATCCTGGTAGTGGCCGGGGCCGCCGTGATTCTCATTCCCGGCCTGCCCCTGATCAAAGTTTCAGTGCTTTCGCAGGTGCTCAACGGCCTCTTGCTGCCGCCGGTATTGATTTACATGCTGCTTCTGATTAACAAACGCAGCCTGATGGGCAAATATGTGAATTCCAGAACATTTAATGCGATTGCCTGGGCCACCACAGCTATTGTGATCGCGCTGAGCGTTTTTTACGCCTTCAGCGGCTAACAGGCAGTTCAAGCCTGCCACTGGCAATGTCATTCACCATGGCCACGTCGGCTTCCAGAAAATCAAATGCTGGCAGTTCTTTGCGAGTGGCCCAGCGGATGTCGCGAAAGATGCGGTTCTGCAATTCTCCCTGATATTCCTCTACAAGGTAGAAGTGCAGCTCCACGGCATTGTTTGCGCCATAGTTATGCTGGATGGTGGTGACTTTGCGTCCGATGCTGGCCCTGATGCCAAGCTCCTCTTCTAACTCACGGGCGAGCGCCGCCACAGGCTCTTCATGGGGTTCAATCTTGCCGCCGGGAAACTCCCATTTCAGGGGATGCGGCTGATTTTCTGTCCGCTGGCAGATCAGAATCTTGTCTTCTTTAAGAAGGAGCGCTGCCACTACCTGCTTCACGAGGCAGCCTCAGAGAATTCAGGATCAACACAGCGCGGCACGCCGTAACTAAAACGAAAATCTTTATGGAGCGCAGCCACCCTCGGCTGCGGGGGATCAATCTTTCGCGAGTCGAGAAGAATTTGACGAATAGCAGTACCGGCAGGAAAGGTGAAGGCAAACAGCGCTACTTCCGGCTGGCGGCTGATCAGCTCCAGCGTATGCGTACCGAAACTCTTCATTCTTCAAAACCTTATCACAAACCGAAAACCCTACCGCTGATGACGCTGATCGGACTGATAAACGCAGATAAGCCTTTGTGACCTCTCGCCGGTAAAAACGGTATTCTTGCAACTTTTTTACAAAGGCCGTGTTTCTGGAACCGGAGAGGCTCGGCTATGCACAAAATTCAACTGATTCTCGCAGCCAATTTGCTGTTGGGCACCATGGCCTTCGCCCAGAATTCCAGTCTGGGGAATGACATTCGGAATGATCAGCAGGACTTGAGACATGACCAGCAGGAACTCAGGCATTTGGAGTATCGCGTTGATCAGGACAAGCAGCGTCTCAACATGGATCGCCGGCGTCATGCCGGCCGGGGCGCAATCGAGGCAGACAGGGCCCAGCTTCGGCGCGATCAGGAGCAGGTAAAGCGGCTCAAGGCAGATATGCGCCGCGACCGGCAGGACCTGAAGCGCGACCGCCGCGAGGCAAGGCATCGTTATCGCCGTGGCTGATACGCTCTCTTGCCTTGCCGCTGTGAATTTCTGAAAATTTGTCCCATTGCTATACTTTCTTGATGGCGCTTTATGTCGGCACTTCTGGCTGGTCCTATGCGAGCTGGAAGCCTGCCTTCTTTCCTGAAAAGCTGCCGCAGAAGAAATTTCTCGAGTACTACGCCACGCAATTGAACGCGGTGGAGTTGAATGCCACCTTTCGCCGCTTTGCTTCAGCCAATGCGCTCCAGGGCTGGATTGCCGGCACCCCGGCGCATTTTCGGTTTGCCGTCAAGGCGCACCAGTTGATCACTCATTTTCGGCGGCTCAAAGAGCCCGAGGGGCCAGTCAGAAGCTTTCTGGAAAGCATGGAGCCGATGCGGCAGTCAGGAAAGCTCGGGCCCATTCTCTTCCAGACGCCTCCGAATCTGCAGGCCGACCGAAAATTGCTGGAAGACTTTGTACAGGTGCTTCCATTTGCCTATCAGTTTGCCTTTGAATTTCGTCATGCGTCGTGGTTTGACGATGCCATCCTTGAGATTCTGAAGCAGAAGAACGTGGCGGTATGCTGGGCCGAGAGCGAGAAGATCACTGCTCCTCATGCAGCCACCGCGAATTTCCTCTATTACCGTTTCCGCCGCCCGGAATATTCCAAAGAACAACTGAAGCAGATTGCCGGTGAATTAAAGCGGGAATCAGAAGGCAGGGAAGTATTTGCCTTCTTTAAGCATGAAGAGAATCCCGAGAGTGCGCTGAATGCCACCATCGTAGCGCGGGCAATGGGCATTGAAGCCCTGTCGTATGTGTTGCCCGAGCGTACACGCAAGAAGACGGCGAAATCCTGAGAAAAAGTCTTATGGACCGCAGCCGCCCCGGCTGCCCGGAATTATCGCTGCACCCAGAAGATGCAAAGGCGCAGACCGCCCCTGAGGACGGTCTGCTGCGGGTGCCTTCGCTGGGAAGCTACCGCATGGCACTTCCCAATCCGTTGGCGTGCTTGCTCCCATGAGTTGACGCCACGCTCGCTGGCGATGCTGGTTTTGCCGGTGATTGAGAAGGAAGCCGGAAGCCGGCAGGCACGCTGGTATCGCCGCTCCCTTTGCCCGCTTCCTTGCTTATCGTGAATTTCCAGACCACATCCTGGCCGGTGCAGCTTCCGGTGAGGTCGCAAACCCCGGCTTTGAGACGTGCGGTGTAGGTTTCGCCGCCCTTCAAGACCACCGGATTGGGGAAGAGTCCCCAGGCTCCATCACCCACCTGGTCGATCCAGGCAGGCACCTGCGCGCCGTGAGAATCGGTCAGGGTGAAGCTGCGTGCATCAAGATTGCGGACAGGCCGCGAGAAGAACACTTTCGGTACTGCGTCCTGATAGACATCGCTTGCGCCCGGCAGCGGATAGGTCGCCACCTTCAATTGGCTCTTGTCTCCAGCCCCTCCGTTTACATTCATGACCATGGTGCGCACCACCATGGGCACAGGAGGCGCTCCTTCGACCACGGCCGGTTCAGTGGAAGGCTTGCGTCCATCGCACAGGCCGCCGAGCACGCATGGCTCCAGCACGAAATTGTTGTTGGTATCGGCCATGTTGCCCAGGAACTTCTGCGCCACGATGGCCTCAATCGACTGGTAGTAAATCGCAGCGGTCACCGCGATTGGCCCGCGCACGCCCACAGGAACTACAACGGAGTAGCGGTCTACCTTCTGCTGATACTCGGCGCGTCCACGAGGTTTCAGACGGGTATCACGCAGAAAGGAGTCGTCAAAGAAGTCGCCGTTGCCGTTTGTATCTTTGAACTGCGGCATGCCGGGATTGGAACGATCCACCACCTTGCCATCTCTATCGACAGGCATCCCCTGGCCATTGGTCACCAGGTTTAACGCCGTAGCATAGGGCAGATCAAGGGTGGGGCAGCCATCCCCCAGTGAAGCTACAGCTTTGAACTGCAAAGAGTAAGGATCAGCCGAGCCTGCCGGAATCTTCCAATTGCAGCCGGGGAAGTTAGGATCGATCATCTCTTCAGTGGTCAGATTGCCCACACCGATCGAGGTCCGGTTCCACACCTTGTCATGGATGGGCAACTCCGTTCCCGTGGCCAAATCATAGGCATGCAGTGAGAGCCATGCAGTGCGGCCCTCCGGGAAGCCCGTGGGGAAGTTATGCCCGCTGCCGGTATTGGCAACTGTTACAGCGATCGGTACGTCTCCGGATTGCGCTGTCGCCGGACCTTGCAGATCCATGCTGAGAACATGGCGCAGACGGTCCCAGGCCAGCCGGGCCTGCTGTGCATAGGCTCCGCGCCGCTCGGTGTGTGTCCAGAATGCACGCGAGTAGGGACTGTGGTGATCGTCAGAGGAGAAGCTGAAGGCGGAAAGCTCAGGATAACCTTCAATGTTGCCACTCTTGTCTATGTCTTTGCCGATCAACGAAGTGATGTAGGCGTTGCCACCCACAAAGTGATGCGTGAAGAAAGGATGCGGCCCTCCGCCTTGATCCTGATTGGCCACGCGATCTACTTCCGGCGGAAGCGGCTTGCCATCCTTATATAGCGTATTGGCGGTGCCGGGCTGGCCGTAATCCTGCTGCATGTGGCAGCTCTGGCAATCACGCTTGAACCGCGGATCAAAATTCTTGTTGCCCGGACGGTCTGCATAAGCGCTGTTGGCCCACTCCGTGTAGGTGCGCTCAATCGGGAATCCACCTGCCCATTTTCCCAGTTTGTTCTTGATGGGCAGCGCATTGGTCACGTCATGGCAGGCAGCGCACATCTCAGCGCGCACAAACATTGCCTGGTGGTATCCCTTGTGCTTGGAGGGATCCATCTTCTGGTAGTCAACGTTCTGCCCGAAGATCTGGCTGGTGTAGGTGTCAGTGGAAGACGGCGGTTGAGCCGAAGCCAGCGGGCCAAATCTTTCCGGATAAACAATCGCATGCGGTGACAGGCGATAGGAGCCTGCGCCGATGCTGTAGCCGAGATTCTGCTTGGCGGGATCAGGTACGCCGAAGGTATCCTGCCTGGCCGAAGCTACAAGCTCATTACGCGACTGTTTGCCGGGCGCTGGAGTGTAAGCACTGTCACTGCGGGCATAGTTGTGGAATGGCGTGTCACGCGTTTCTGCATAGGTGTGGCAGACCGCGCAGATGATTCCACTCTTGCCTGAAGTAGTGTTGCGGTACTGTGAGTCAAGCGTGGCAAAAGCGATGCCCGTGCCGTTGTCAGAGGTGGGGAAGAAACGAGGATCTCCCTGGGCGAACTCCAGGTTCGTCTTAGGGTCTATCGAGACATTCTTGATGGGAATGTTATCGATGTAATCCGTAGGCATGTGGCAGCGGGAGCAGAAGAAATCAAGCAGCGAGCCCGGTCGCGAAACCGTATATTTCTCCGTGCCTATATCAAAGGTCGAGGCACACTCATTTTCGTGGGCAAAGGGATTGTGTTTTGCCTTGGGCGTGCCATCGGGAGGGTTGGGTGTGTCGCATTCGCCATTGGCTGAAGTCGCGCGCGAGAGCAGCAGGTAGGCTGCGCGCCATGCCGGATCACGCCATGAGTTTGACATCATGGAGCCGTTCCACTCATCAAAGATTTTCTGGTGGCAGGTCTGGCATTGTCCTGGGCTATCCTCCTGCTCCCAGTGATCGTGATACGGCGGAGGCAGAGCCTTGGCCTCCGCCAGCACATAAGGTGCGCCCTCCGGCAGGCGATTGGGGATGTCGTTCAGCTTGCTCTGATCCGGCTGGTACACAACCGCGCTCACTCCTGCGGTGGTGGCCAGCAAAGCAATTAATTTTATGATTCGGCCGTTGCCGTTCAGCATCATGGCTCTACTCCGGAAAGTTCAGGCTGCATGTGTCTGCCTGGGGCATGTGGGTGCAGGCGTTCATAGGCCAGCACCGGATCGTTCAGCGGGGTTAACGGAGCCCGCGCCAGGTTATAAGTAAACAGCAGATACAAAAGCGCAAAATAAGCCAGCGCGATGGGAATTTCAATCAGTCCAAACTTCGGCCCGCTCCATAGCGAAGGCGTGATCAGCAGATATAGATCAAGCCAGCGTCCCACCAATATCAGGCAGCAGATTGTCTTAAGCACCTTGTGGTTGCACTTGGCTCCCTTTGACAGCAGTACCAGGAAGGGAATTAGCCAGTTGACGATGAAGTTGATGGCGAACAACACCAGCCATGGCCCATTGGTGCGCTTACCAAAGAAGGTGACTTCTTCGGGGATGTTGCCGTACCAGATCAGCAGGTATTGGCAGGTCCAGATGTAGGCCCAGAAGACGGTGAAGGCAAACAACAGCTTGCCCAGGTCGTGAATCTGATGCTCGCTTACGTGCTGGCGTAGCGGCCCGCGCTCTTTCAGCAAGACCACCGCCAGAGTAACCGCCGCGATGCCCTGCACGAATGTTCCGGCAAATACATAGACGGCGAACATGGTGCTGAACCACTCCGGCTCCAGCGAAATCAGCCAGTCAAAGGCCCCGGCAGTAAAGGTCAGCGCAAATGTCAGGATGAACAACACCGAATAAGCGGTAAGGCGCTGATGCAGCTTCAGGCTTAACTCCGGATGCCGGTCCTGCTGCAGGGAAGCCTTGCGGAAGAGCAGAGCGAAAACGATCCAGGTCACAACACAAAAAATCATTCTTGCGAATACCCATCCGGGTTGCAGGTAGCGGATTTTGCCCGCAAAGGAAGGCGTGCTGGCGAAAATGCCGGGATGGGTCCAGGGAAAGAGGTATTGGCGGCCGAAGTACAACAGCATCATCAGTACAGCGGCCACCGGCAGAGCCAGGGAAAAAGCTTCAGGAATGCGGCGCAGGCTGGCTGACCAGCGGGCATTGGTGGCGCGTTGCGTAGCCAGGAAAAACAATGCGGAGAGCGACAGGGAAATGAAGTAGAAGCCATTCAGCAGCAGGCTGGGCCAGGTGCGCGCCGGATCTGAGTACAGGCCATAAGCAGCCACCAGCACTCCAATCGCAATCAACACCACCGGCAGAGCTCTCTTCTGCGATGGCAGTTCGTATGTCACATGCTCACTCATTGCAATTCCTTTGCTCCCCTGAAGTTGTCTTGCCTTTCACGTCGCAGCTTCACTCGGGTCCGATCACCAGATCACCCGATCTCAATGTTTCAGTGCCTCTATGGCCGGTTTCACCTCGCCCGGATCACCCAGTCCCTGAAGCGACGCATGCACGTAAGTCACGATTTTCCAGCGCTCATCGGCGCTGAGCTGTGCGGCGTATGACGGCATCTTGCCCGCGCCCATGGTGACTACGTGGAAAATTCTTCCCGGCTGGAACGTGAGCAGCCGGTCAGAAACATACGAGGGCGGTGGAGGAATCTTGCTGGCAATCGGTCCATCCCCTTTCCCTTGCTGGCCATGGCAAACAATGCAGTAAGTGTTGTACAGCGCCTTGCCTTCCTCCAGGGTCCGCGGCGTGGCGTGATACGGGTCTTGAAGTTCACGTCCGGCCCGCTCCGCCTCCTGGTCTCCCGGGCCGAAATGAAAAGGCTGGTACCCGCGCGGAATGGTCCCGGAAACCGGACGCTGAAGCGTAAGACCGTCACGTGTAACCGGGTTCGGCGCAAACGCCTTGTATGCAGGCCCACGCGCCATATCCGGCATGTATTCATAAGCGCGGCTGTTTCCCGACGCTCCGCAACCCATAAAAACCGGCACCATCACCATCACCAGCCCCAACCCCATTGCTAAGAAACTGGCACGCATTCTGACCCTGCCTTCATTCACTCTGCGTTCTCTGCGCCCTCTGCGGTAAAAGCTTTTCATAACTCCGCCTCCCGCACTTTCACCTCATCCGCTCCGCTCTGTTCCAGCAATTCACGCGCATATTTCATATCGAAGGCGCTGTCTTTCTTCCGCAGGACCAGAGCGAACGTGTCATTGGTCACGCCCTCTGCCGCAAGCTGCTCTTTCTTGCCCGGATACAATCTGGCACGCACCAGCAGCGCAAAGAAGATCGAGAGCCCGCCGAGCAGCACGGTCAACTCAAAGCAGATGGGGACCCATGCCAGGGTGGAGTTATCAGGCTTGCCGCCCACGTTCAAAGGCCAATCCAGCACCGAGGTATAGAACTGGAAGGTAAGAGCCAGCGTTGTGCCAAACGCGCCCACCAGCAGCGTTATCCAGGGCAGGCGGGTCCGCCGCAGGCCCATGGCCTCATCCAGGCCGTGTACCGGGTAGGGCGAATAGACGTCATAGACGGAAAAGTTGTAGCTCCTGACGGTCTCGACGGCCTTCACCAGCCTGTCTCCATCAGAGAAGGTGGCGATCAAAAAAGTTCTACGCAATGACTGCCTCCTCTTGTTTCTGTTCTTCATCGTCATCACTGCTCAGGGCCATCTTGTAAGCGCCGTGTCCGGCCACCCCGCGAATCTCCCACATGGCGATCATGGGAAGGAAGCGAATGAAGAGCAGGAAGCAGGTAAAGAACAATCCAAAGCTGCCCACCAGTACGCCTACATCAATTTTGGTTGGATAAAACATGCCCCAGCCCGAAGGCAGGAAGGCGCGGTGCAATGAAACCACGATGATCACAAACCGCTCGAACCACATCCCGATGTTCACCAGGATGGAAACGATGAACAGCGCAGCCACGCTCGATCGGATCTTCCTGGGCCAGAGCATCTGCGGTGTGATCACGTTGCACAGCACCATCAGGTAGAAGCACCACGCATAAGGCCCGGTAGCGCGGTTGATGAAGTGATATCTCTCATAGAGGTTGCCGCCGTACCACGCGCTGAAGAACTCCGTCGCATAGGCATAACTCACGATCATTCCGGTGAACATGGTCACTTTGGCCATTTTGTCGAGGTGCTGCATGGTGATGTAGCGCTCCAGGTGCATGGTCTGGCGCGTAATAATGAGCAGCGTGAGCACCATGCCAAAGCCGGAGTAGATGGCGCCGGCAACGAAGTAGGGAGGAAAGATGGTGGTGTGCCAGCCCGGCACCAGTGAGGTGGCGAAGTCCATACTCACAATAGAATGGACTGAAAGAACAAGGGGCGTTGCGAGCCCAGCCAGGACCAAACTGGTGATCTCATAACGCGCCCATGTACGATGTGAGCCGTTCCAGCCCAGGCTCAACACCCGGAAAATAAACTTCTTGATGCCGCCCTTGGCGCGATCGCGCAGCGTGGCCAGATCGGGCACCATGCCGAGATACCAGAAGACCAGCGAGATGGTGAAGTAAGTGCTGATGGCTACTACGTCCCATACCAGCGGAGAGCGGAAGTTCACCCACAGCGGCCCGCGCTGGTTGGGAAAATACGGAAAGATGAAGAATGCGTCCCACGGACGTCCCATGTGAATGGCAGGGAAGAGGCCCGCGCACATCACGGCGAAGATGGTCATGGCTTCCGCCGAGCGGTTGATCGAGGTGCGCCACTGCTGGCGAAAGAGCAGCAGGATGGCGGAGATGAGCGTCCCGGCGTGTCCGATACCGATCCAGAAGACGAAGTTGGTGATGTCGAAGGCCCAGCCAACGCTGTTATTTAATCCCCAGACGCCGATTCCCTTGGCGATCAGCCACGTCACCATGCCTACCAGATCGAGCAATCCCAGGCACGCGATGCCAAAGCAGATCCACCAGCCCTTTCCGGGGCGGCCCTCCATGGGACGTGCAATGTCATCGGTGATCTGTGCGAGTGACGGATGTCCCTCGACCCAGTGCGGTGGCGGAAGGACCTGCGCCTCCTGGATTCGTGGATCGAATTCCATTGCGGTCGTGCTCATTGAGGCTCCTTAAATCTGCGTTGCCTTGCGGACTTTCTTCAGATAATCCACATTGGGCCGTGTTCCCAAATCTTCCAGCACCTGATACTGGCGCTGGCTGTGGCGCAGTTTGGAAACCCGGCTCTCCGGGTCTTTGAGATCGCCGAAAACAATGGCCTGCGTGGGACACGATTGCTGGCAGGCGGTCTGAATATCGCCATCCGCCAGTTCACGCTTGCCCTGTAAGGCTGTGTTCTTGGCCAACTGGATACGCTGCACGCACAGGCTGCATTTCTCCATCACGCCGCGCGAGCGAACTGCCACGTCAGGATTCAGCACCAGCCGCCCGACGGGGTTGGCCATGTTGTAATCAAAGGCGTCGTTTTCGGTGTAGTTGTACCAGTTGAAGCGCCGCACCTTGTACGGGCAATTGTTGGCGCAATAGCGCGTGCCGATGCAGCGGTTGTAGACCTGCTGGTTCAATCCTTCAGAACTGGTAGTAGTCGCCAGCACCGGACATACGGTTTCACACGGCGCATCCTGGCAGTGCTGGCACAGCATGGGCTGGTGCAGTGTTACCGGATTCTCTTCCGGCCCGCTGTAATAGCGGTCAATGCGAATCCAGTGCATGATGCGGATACGCTCGATCTGGTCCTTGCCCACCACCGGCACATTGTTCTCTGCCTGGCAGGCCACCACGCAGGCCGAGCATCCGGTGCAGGCATTCATGTCAATGGCCATGCCCCACGCGTGTTCGCCATGTGGACGGTCAGCCCACAGCGTTGGCAATGTCTCGCCCTTCTCGCTTTCGCCCTTCTGCAGTTCCTCCAGGCTCATCTCCAGAACGATGGGACGGCCTTCCATGGAGAAGTGCGTCTGCGTGCTGGCCAGACTTTCCTGGCGGCCGGTTTTTTCGATTGAAACGTTCGTCGCTGAGTAGCGGCGCTGCCCATCCCGCATCGCAGTCAGCGGAAAGACGTTGGTTCCAACATTCTTTCCAGCTTTTCCCACCTGCGTTCTGCCTTGGCCGAGCGCGATAGAGATGGTGCGGCCATCTTGTCCGGGTTGGATGAACGCCGGAATTTCGACTTTTCCGTTGCTGGTGTTAAGCCGCAGTACATCGCCATTGCTGATGCCCAGCCTGGTCGCCAGTGCAGGGGCTACAGCGGCATAGTTGCCCCAGGTAACTTTGCTGATCGGATCGGGCAGCTCCTGCAGCCAGGGATTGTTGGCTTGCGAGCCATCGCGCAGCGCCACGCTTTCATAGAAGTGCAGTTCGTATTTGTCCGCGGCACTCTGTGCCTGTTTGCTTTCCTGAAGAATAGTTTGCGCCGCAGCTTTCCAATTTCCATGGAAGGCCGCTAGCTTTGCAATTTCCCTGGATGGAAGAATGACAACTCCATCCTGCAACGAGCGCTCCCAGAACGCGGTGAAGTCCTGCACTTCCTTCTGGCGCGCAAACATGTTCTTTTGCCAGTAATCGCGCAGGTAGTTGTAGTAGCTTGGCTTTTCCTCTCCCGCCCAGCGCAGCAGGCTTTCCTGGGCGGCGCGGGTCTCGAACAGCGGAGCAATCAAAGGCTGGGCCAGGCTGAAATGCGACTCCACCGGCTCCGCATCACCCCATGCTTCCAGGAAATGATGATCAGGGCAGACGGCGCTAACCTGTGAGCTGGTCTCATCCCGGCGGTCAGCGAACGAAACTGAAAGCGAAACTTTCTTCAATCCGTTGAGGAACTCATCCGAGGAAGGATAGTCGTACGCGGGGTTCACACCATAAAGCACCAGCGTGTGTACCTTCCCGTCGTTCATCTCCTTCACCAGGTCAGCCAGCGCGGCATCGTCGCCGGTGCGCTGCAGTGAAGGATGAACAAGATCAACAGTCTTGCTGATGTTGCCCAGGAAGCTGTTCAGTGCGTTGACGACGATCTGTACCGATACATCATTCGAACCGCTCACAATCAGCGACTCACCACGATGCTTCCACAGTTCATCAGCTACTGCGTCCAGCCTTTTCGTCTCGATTGGGTCTTCGCCTTGTGGTGTTCCGGCGTTTCCGGCCTTCTGTGCGATGCGCCGCAGCAAGGCCACCGCGACGGCGCCCAGTTGCGACGGAGCAACAGGAACACGCACATCGGCATTGCTGCCGGTGACTGACATTCCTGATTCAAATTGAATGTGAAGAGCAGGAGTACCTTCCGGTTTGCGGTTGCTGGCATATTGGCGCGCAAACTCTACCGGCGAGAGCCAGGTGCCCAGGAAATCCGCCTCCAGGCCGACAATGACACGGGCTTTATCGAAGGAGTAATGAGGAATCGCGGCCTGCCCGAAGGACTTCGCATGGGCCGCCCGCAACGCGCTGTAGGAGATGGGATCATAGGTCACATGGTGGAAGTTCGGAAATTGTTTCCCCCACTGGGCAATGATCTCCCGTGTAGAAGGACTCGTGATGGTGCGGGAGAGGAGCACCACCGCCAGCGAGTCGTTGCGGGCAGCCGTCAGCGATTCAACAACATGTTTATCAATGTCTTCCCAGGCAGCCGGTTCACCCTGCCACAGTGGGCCGCGCAGCCGCTCATTGTCATAGAGTGAGAGAATTGTGGCCTGGCCAGTGGCGCATGTTCCGCCACCAAAGAGCGTGGATTCAGCGTTGCCCTCGATCTTGATCGGGCGTCCATCGCGCTGCTTCACCAGCAGGCTGCATGACGAGGCGCAACCCTGGCAGGTAGTGGCATAGAAATTGGCGACACCGGGAATGATCTGGTCTGATCCAACCAGCAGGGGAATTGCATTCTGTACGGGAGCACGGCATCCCGAGAGGCCTGCCGCGGCGAGACTGAATCCCATTAACGCCAGGAAATCCCGCCGCGTTGTTTTGGATTCGGAGGAGATAGAGGGCAGGCCCCCCGGAAATTCGCCCGTGATCCGTGGCCCATGATGCAACTCGTCGGGACTCTTCCAGTAAGCAGGAGGCTCGCCGATCTGCACCAACGCTGAATGCCCGCTCTTGCAAGAGGGCTTGTTCTTCCCGGATTCCATAGTGTGGTTGTTCATGCAACCTCATTTAAAACAATGAGCCATTAGCTTTCGGCTCTTAGCTCTTGGTTCTCCGATGATCCGATCACCCGATCTCCAGATCACCCGATTCATTTACCCATTTCCCCATTTCCCCAATGTCAGTAGTGGCAGCTTGCGCAATCCGTGCCCGCCACCGCTTTCTGTTTCTGTTTCAAACTCATGGCCGCGCGCTGGAATTCTCCTGTGGGTATCTCCGCGTGCTCGCGATGGCATTGCAGGCACCAGCCCATGGTCAGCGGAGCGAATTGCTCTACCTTGGTCATCTTTTCCACTTCCCCATGGCAGCGCTGGCAGGCCACTCCCGACTGCACATGCTGGCTGTGGTTGAAGTAAACAAAGTCCGGCAAGTTGTGGATCTTCACCCACTGAATCGGACGCTCCTGCTGCACCGCTTCTTTCAGCTTTTCAATCTCGACGGTCTGCTTCTCCAGCAGCGTGTGGCAATTCATGCAGACGCTGGCCGGGGGAATACCGGCATGGCGGCTGGTGCGCGCCGCATAGTGGCAGTACAGGCAGGGAATCTTGTTATCGCCCGCGTGTACCTTGTGCGGAAAGGCGATGGGCTGATCCGGAGAATAGCCCTGATGGACGCCGATGCGCGACATCTGCAACGCTCCGAATCCACCCGCCAGGGCGACTCCTAACACAAGAAGGAGCACCAGTTGAAAGCGCATGGTTTAGTCCTCCTCCGGCCACAACCAGGCTGCGGGATTGTATTTGCGCAAGCGCTCTCCTGCCGTTGCTCCCATGGCTCCGGTGAGGCGGGCCACACGTTCAAAGAAGAAGTGCAGGCCCTGCACCAGGAATGCTCCCAGCCGGGT
>Ga0066662_10000871_pt1 | contig 13494 bp, 10 predicted proteins | sample GraSoiAngelo_111_FD_133939 | JGI IMG/M metagenome (GOLD analysis project Ga0066662, IMG submission 133939) | Grasslands soil microbial communities from the Angelo Coastal Reserve, California, USA - 14_0903_12_40cm | ecosystem: Environmental > Terrestrial > Soil > Grasslands | place: USA... | reverse complement strand
GGCCACCGGCTCGAGCAGCACATCGCCGACACGACGACGATGACCCACCGCCTGCTGGACGACGGCAAGCCCGTGCTGTTCGAGGGTGCGCAGGGAACGCTGCTCGACATCGACCACGGCACGTATCCGTTCGTGACGTCGTCAAACCCGGTCGCGGGCGCCGCGTGCGTCGGTGCCGGCGTCGGCCCGAAGGACGTCGACGACGTCTGGGGGATCTCGAAGGCGTACACGACGCGCGTCGGCGCCGGCCCGTTCCCGAGCGAGCTGCACGACGAGATCGGCGACCGGATCCGCGAGCGCGGCCACGAGTACGGCACCACCACCGGCCGCTCGCGCCGCACCGGCTGGCTCGACCTCGTCGCGCTCAAGTACGCGATCCGCATCAACGGCCTCAGCGGTCTCGTGATCACCAAACTCGATGCGCTGACCGGCCTCGACCCGCTTTGCGTGGCGGTCGGCTACCGCGGACCCGAGGACGTCCGCTTCGAGGAGTTCCCCTACCACCAGACGATGGTGCACAAGGCCGAGGCCGTCTACGAACAGCTCCCCGGTTGGGACGAGGAGATCGGCGACGCCCGCACGCTCGAGGACCTGCCGCCGAACGCCCGCTCCTACCTCGAGTTCATCGGCGACAGGCTCGGCGTCCCCGTCGTGCTCGCCGGTGTCGGACCCGCGCGCGACCAGATCATCTGGACGGGTGCCGGCCCGGAGGAGCTCCGGGTCCGGACGGCGGCCGCCGCCTGAGCTCGCCGCTTCCACCACCGGTCAGGCGTCGGAGGACCCATCTTGGCAGTGCTCGGTCACCGTTCGTTCACTTCATCGAGGCTCGATCCGCGCATAGTGTTGGCTGAGCGAGCTTGAGAGGGGGGTCCATGAAGTACTTCGTCAGCGCCACACCAGGTCCCATGCCGCCGACGCCCGAGCAGTTCGACGCGGCGATGAGCTGGCTCGAAGGAAAGGTCAACGACGGCACGTTTGACTGCATCTTCGGGTTCATGCAGGGCGGCGGCTTCAGTGTCGTCAACGCCGACTCCCACGGCGACGTACTCGAGCTGATGGCGGACTATCCGCTGTTCGGGCTGGTTACGTGGGACGTTCGCCCGTTGCTGGAGTTCAAGGAGGGGGCCGACACCGTGCGCGCCAAGCTTGCCGAGGCCCAGGCCGCAATGGCTGGGCGTTGAGCTCCACGATGGCAAGCAGCGGAGTCCGCGAACGGAGCGGCTGAACGAGCAGCTCGGGCAGCGTCAGGGAGCCCGCCCCATCCGACGCTCAGGACGGAGTGCGAGGCTCACCGGCAAGCAAAGCCTCCGTCTACCAGCGCAGCGCATCCATCGCGATCTCCGCCTCGAGGATCAGCACGGCCCGCCCGCCGACGCGCACGTCACGCGGGGTGCCGGGCGCGCCGCCGACCGCCACCTCGATCGTGCTCGGGCGGCCGATTGTCTCGCCCTGCTCGACCGTGACCCGTCCAGGCTCCGCGCCTTCGAACACGCGCAGCGCAGCTAGCGCGCCCGCAGCCGAGCCGGTCGCCGGGTCCTCGTCGACACCGATCTGGGGAGCGAAGAAGCGCTGCGCGACCGTCGATCCGTCCTCACACCACGCGGCGAGCCCGTCGACTCCGCCGAGCGCGGCGATGGCCTCGAGGTCCGGTGAGACTGCGCGCAGCGACGCGCGATTGCGCACGCGTGCGAATGCCTGCCGGACACCGGTTGTCGTGCACATCGACGGAATCCCGACGACATCGACTCCGAGGAGTGGCGCGACCTCATCGGGAACGAGCTCCGGTCCGTAAGCCGGCTCGAGCTGCCGCATCCAGGCGAGGCCGCCGTCGATCTCCACTTCGACATCGCCGGCGCCCGTTCGAAACGTGTGCCGTACGGCGATCCTCCCGAGCCGCGCGAGCTCCACCGCGGTGCCGACTACCGGATGGCCGGCGAGCGGGAGCTCAGCCGTCGGCGTGAAGATGCGCAGCCGACGGTCGCCGTCGAGCGTGAACACGGTCTCCGAGAGCCCGATCTCGCGCGCGAGCGCCTGCATGGAGCGCTCGTCGAGGCCGTCCGCGTCGGGAACGACCGCGAGCGGGTTGCCGGCGCCGGGCCGGTCCGTGAAGACGTCGACCCACGAGAGTCGCATCGCCTATGCGCCCGCGCCGGCAGGCTCGAGTGGGTGGACGGGCTCCGCGAGCGCGACGATCTCCTCACCGCGGCGCGTGAAGCGGTGCGCGAGCGCGAGCGCCGCCATCAGCGCCGCGACCGCCAGGGTGATCTGGACGCCGAGCAGCCCCTCCGGGCTCCAGTAGACGTCCTCGAGCTCGAGCAGCAGCGCCGACTCGTCGAGCGTGAGCCCCATCCCGGTTCCGAACACCGCGGCGAGGCGGGGCTTGTACTCGTCGTTGTGGCTCAGGATCGACGCGACCCCGGCAAGGAAAGCGACCACGATCCCCGGAACGAAGTGGTGGATGTGGCGGCGCCGGATGACGACGTTTCCGAACGGGCCGACACGGCGGCGCCCGCGCAGCAGGTAGGCGATCGCGCGCGCGGACCCGAACGTGATCACGAACGACGCGAGCAGGGCGAAGATCGAGTTCTCGCGCACCGACACGTCCTGGTAGCCGGCGACGGCGGCCTCGACCGCGTCGCTGACCGCTTCCTCGGCTGCCTGCAGCAGGTCGTCGGTCTCGCTCGGCAGCGGCGTCGAGCCTCGCCGCCAGACGCGCCCAACCTCGGCGACGACCGCGGCGACCGTGGCGCCGGCCGCGATCACGCCGAGCGCGACCGTGCGCTTCTCCTCCGGACCGAACCCCCTCCGCCGCTCGGAGCGCAGCGCGCGGCGGGCGACCTCGCGCCGCACGCGCGCCGCTGCACGGGCCGGTCCGCGCGCGGTGACGTTCACGCGAGCTCCCGCACCACTCGTGCCGGCACCCCCATCACGAGCGCCCGCGCCGGCACGTCGCGCGTCACGACGGCGCCCGCCGCGACGAAGGCCTGCTCGCCGATCTCGACGCCTGGCAGCAGCACCGCTCCCGCCCCGACGCGGCAGTGCCGTCGCAGTCGCGGGCCGCGCAGCTGCTCGCCGCGCTCCCGGCGTCCGGCGCTGATGTCGTTGGCGGTGGTGACCCGCGGCGCGACGAACGCGTCGTCCTCGATGTCGGTGAACGCGGTCACGTAGCAGTCGGTCTGGATCCTGACGCGCGCGCCGATCGCGACGTCGTTCTCGACCGCGGACCCGCGCCCGACCGCCGAGTCGCGACCGATCACCGACCGCTCGCGGACGTACGCCTGGTCGCCGACGACGACGCCCGCGCCGAGCCCGGCGCCCCGCACGACGACCGCGCCCGCGCAGATCGTCGCTCCGTCCCCGACGACGAGCGGCGGTGGCTGCTGCCGGCTCGCCTTCGAGCCCGCTCCGTACGCGGGCGGCTTGCCGAGCACGGCGCCGTCCTGGATCCGCACGCCGCTCCCGATCACGGTGTCCGAATGGATCACGACGTTCGCGCCGAGCTCCGCGTCGTCCGGGAGCGTGACGTCCTCGCCGAGCACGAGCCCTGGCGCGCGAGACGACTCGTGGAGACGCGACGGCATGCGCCGAGCCGTCAGCCGGAGCGGTCGACGGACATCAGGGCTCCGCGCGAGCTCTCCTCGAGCGACCGCTGCAGCGCCTCCAGCACGCGCACGACCCGCAGCCCGCTGTCGCCGTTCGAGGTCGGCTGGCGGCCGTCGCGTACGCACTCGACGAAGTGTGCCGTCTCGATCCGAAGCGGTTCCTCGTTCGGGATCCGCGGGCTCCAGATGTCGCCGGAGCGCGTGACGTACTCGCCGTAGGAGGAGAAGTCCTGGTCGAACCCCTTGTCGTAGACGGTCAGCTTCCGCTCCAGCTCCATGTCGTCGAAGGTTGCCATGCGCTTCGAGCCGACAACGGTGATGCGGCGCTCCTTGTGCGGATCGAGCCACGAAAGGTGCAGGTGCGCCGCGAGCCCCGAGGGGAAGCGCAGGTAGCTGAAGACGACGTCCTCGACGTCGGGCCGCATGTAGCTCTCGCCGACCGCCTGCACCTCGTTCGGCTCCTCGCCGCCCGCGAGCCGCATGACTACCGCGACGTCGTGCGCGCCCAGGCTCCAGAGCGCGTTCTCGTCGGTTCGCAGCTTGCCGAGGTTGAGCCGGTTCGAGTAGATGTAATGGATCTCGCCGAGGTCGCCGGCGGCGATCACCTCCTCGAGCTTCGCGATCCCGGGGTGGTACTCGAGCAGGTGGCCGACCATCAGGATGCGGTCGCTGGCGGCCGCCGCTTCGAGCACGTGTTCGGCGTCGGCCACCGATTGCGCGAGCGGTTTCTCGACGAACACGTGCTTGCCCGCATCCAAAGCGCGGCGCGCGAGCGCCGCGTGCGTCGCCACCGGCGTGGCGATCGCGACCGCGTCGAGTCCGTCATCGCTCAGCAGGTCGTCGACGTCGCCCGTGACGCGCGCCTGCGGGAACCGCGGACCCCAGCGGGCGCGGGCCTCCTCGGACGCGTCGCAGAGCCAGCGCAGCTCGGCCGCCGCGGCGAAGTTGCGTGCGAGGTTGGGTCCCCAGTAGCCGAGGCCGACGACCCCGACCGAGACGGGGGCGCTCACAGGCGGACCAGGTTCTCGGCGTGCTTGCCGCGCGTGACGCCGCGGAAGTCGATCACGAGCGGTGCTCGCTCGACGATCGCCGCGAGGTCGACCGTCGGGTGCGCCGTCACGATCACCGCGGCGTCGGCGCCGATCAGCGCCGCGTCGAACGGCTCGGACGCGAGGCCGAATTGCGGCAGCTCCGTGACGTGCTCGTCGTGGTAGGCGAGGTCGGCGCCGAGCTGGCGCAGCTCGCGCATGATCTTGAGCGCCGGCGACTCGCGCAGGTCGCCGACGCCGGCCTTGTACGAGACGCCGAAAATGACGAGTCTGGAGCCGCGCACGGGCTTCGAGTGGTCGTTCAGCGCGCGCGCGATCCGCTCGACGCAGAAGTGCGGCATCGCCTGGTTGACCTCGCCGGCGAGCTCGACGAACTCGGTCGGCTGCTCGAACTCGCGCGCGCGCCAGGCGAGGTAGAACGGATCGACCGGCAGGCAGTGGCCGCCCATCCCGGGTCCCGGGTCGAAGCGCATGAAGCCATACGGCTTCGTCGCGGCCGCGTCGACCACCTCCCACACGTCGATGCCCATCCGGTCGCAGAGCATCGCCAGTTCGTTGACGAGCGCGATGTTGACCGAGCGGAAGATGTTCTCGAGCAGCTTCGACAGCTCAGCCGCCTCCGTCGTCGAGACCTCGACGACCTCGTCGCACACGTCGCGGTAGAGGTCCACCGCGCGGCGGTGGCAGGCGCTCGTCAGCCCGGCGACGACCTTCGGCGTGTTGCGCAGCGTGTAGTCGGTGCGACCCGGGTCGACGCGTTCCGGCGAGAAGGCGACGTTGAAGTCGGTGCCGGCCTTGAGCCCGGACTCCTCGAGCAGCGGCACGAGCTGCTCACGGGTCGTGCCGGGGAACGTCGTCGACTCGAGCACGATCAGCTGTCCCTTCTGGAGCACGCCGGCGAGCGCGCGGCCGCAGCTGATCATCGGCCCCAGGTCGGGTTCGCGGTTGCGCGTCAGCGGTGTGGGGACCGCGATCACGATCGCCTCGGCCGCGGCGAGGTCGGCGTAGCGCTTCGTCGCGCGCACGCGGTCGCCGAGCGCGCGCAGCCGCTCGCTCGAGATGTCCTCGATGTAGCTCTCGCCGCGCGCGACCGCGTCGACTCGCTGCGGGGCGGTGTCGAGGCCGGTCACTTCGTGCCCGGCCTCGGCAAAGGCGACGGCGAGCGGAAGTCCGACGTAGCCGAGTCCGACGATCCCGATCTTCACGCCAGGGGAGTGTAGGCGTCGAGCGCGTCGCGAATGCGGGCCCCGGCATGTCCACCGCCGTAGAGCTCCGGACGCTCCGCGGGCGGCGGCGGGCCGTTCAGCGCACCCAGAGCGGCATCGACGTCCAGGTCGACGAGCACGTTCCATCCGGCGGCGACCGTCTCGACCCATTCCGTCCGGTCGCGCAGGGTGATGCACGGGGTCTCGAGCAGGTACGCCTCCTTCTGCAGTCCCCCGGAGTCGGTGAGGATCGCCCGCGCGTGACGCGCGAGCGTCAGAAAGTCGAGGTACCCGAGCGGGCGCGTCACGCTCACCGCGGCTTCGACGCGCTCGATCAGCCCGGCCCGCTCGAGGCGCTCCCGCGTCCGGGGGTGCATTGGGAAGATCGTCTTGAGCGGAAGCGCCTCGATCAACCCGACGAGACGCCCAAGCCGGTTCGGGTCGTCAACATTTCCGGCTCGATGCGCCGTCAACAACAGATACTCCCCCGGAGCGACCCCGTGCTCTTCGAGCGCGCGTGAACGTCGTTCGGCGACCGGCGCGAATGCCAGCGTGACGTCTGCCATCGTGTCGCCGACGAGGTTCACGCGCGCCGCGACGTTCTCGCGCGCAAGGTTCTCGACGGCCTGCTCGGTCGAGCACAGCAGCAGATCGCTCGCATGGTCGGTCAGCACCCGGTTGAGCTCCTCTGGCATCGCACGGTCGTAAGAGCGCATCCCGGCCTCGACGTGCGCGACCGGAACGCGCGCCTGTGCGCCGGCGAGCGCGCCCGCAAGCGTCGAATTCGTGTCGCCGTAGACGAGCAGCAGGTCCGCCGCCAGCCGGCGAAGCTCGTGCTCGAGCGACCCGAGCATGCGCGCGGTTTGGCTCGTGTTGCTGCCGCCGGCGATGCCCAGCTGAACCGACGGCGCGGGAACCTCCAGCTCCTCGAAGAAGATCCGCGACAGCTCGTCGTCGTGGTGCTGACCGGTGTGGACGATCAGCTCGTCGTGCCGTTCGCGCAGGAGGCGCGACACCGCGGCCGCCTTGACGAACTGGGGGCGGTTCCCGATGACGGTTACGATCCGCATCTCAGTGGCGGCATCGACGCAATGAGGGGAAGCGGAGCGCTCCGCGCGTTGGGTCCGGCGGCGCGCAAGCTCGGCTCGGTCGCGGTCCAGGCCGCGCGCCACGCCGCCTGGTACGTCGAGCACCAGATGCAGGGCGCGCCGCGAGACGCACCGCGGCGCCGCGGACGCGGCTCGCGTTGACGCGCGCCGACATCGCTCAGGTGACGGCCGCGCGGATGCGGTCGCGCAGCAGCCGCGCCGCCTCGCGGGTGCGGTCGCCGGGCGCTTCGAGCCGCCGATCCTCCACCTGGGCGACCGGCTGCACCTCGCGCGTCGTGGACGCGAGGAAGGCCTCGTCGCTGCGCAGGAGCTCGTCGACAGTGACCGCGCGCTCGGTCGCGCCGCACGTGTCGACGACGAGCTGGCGCGTGATCGAGGCGAGGATGTGCTCGCCGAGCGGGGGCGTGCACAGCGCCCCGTCCGCCGCCACGTAGAAGAGCGACGCGGTCGGCGCTTCGAGCACCCGCCCGTGCGGCGTCGTCAGCAGCGCCTCGTCGAAGCCGCGCTCACGCGCGATCCGACCCGCCAGCATGTTCGCGGCGTACGAGAGCGACTTGACCCCGTCGAGGACGCGTGTCGGGGAGTACGTGACGAAGCAGAGCCGTGCCTGATCCGGCGTGGCCGGAACAGGCTCGGTGAGGAGCACCCGACGGCCGCCGCGCGTCACCGCGATTCGCAGGCAGCCGTCGAAGCTGCTGCCGCCCCGCGCCTCCAGCAGCTTCGCGATCTCAGCCTCCAGAGCAGCGGCCGGGACCGGCAGCTCGAGCCGCAGGTTCCGCGCCGACGCTTCGAGCCTCGCCAGGTGGTCGTGTAACGCGAACGGCTGTCCGTCGTACACTCGGAGGACTTCGAAGATCCCGTCACCACGCAGGAATCCGTCGTCGGTGACGGGAATAACGGCGTCGACGGCTCGCAACAGCTCGCCGTCCACGGAGGCAAGCTCGTCGACGGACATCGAGCGGGATTTTCACAGGTCGCCCGGCTGGGAACCGATAGATAAGCGAATGGCCACGATCGACAGCGCATCATCCGGGCTGCCGGCCGCACCGCCGAGCGACGAGCGCCGGCGGCCGGGATGGCTTGCACCGCTCGCCGCCTCGCTGACGGCCGCGGTCGCGCTCCTCAACCTCGCCTCGGCGCTGACGCCCAACTTCGCGGACCGCATGCGCGTGCTGCTCCACATCGAGGGCCGCGACTTCGTACCGATCGCGCACGCGCTCGCGCTCGTCGCCGGGGTCGCGCTGCTCGTGCTCGCGTTCGGGCTCGCGCGCCGCCGCCGCCGCGCCCTCGAACTGACCGTGCTCGTGCTCCTGACCGCGGGGATCCTCAACCTCGTCAAGGGCCTCGACATCGAGGAGGGCCTCGCCAACTGGGCGCTCGCCGCCCTCCTCGTCTGGGGACGCGGCGCGTTCTACGTCCGCCACGAGCGCGACTCGCTGCAGAGCGCGCTCAAGGTCGTCCCCGCGCTCGTCCTGCTCGCCTACGGCGTCGCGTTCCTCGCGGTGCGGACGGGGGCGTCGCACTGGTCGTGGTCGGGAGGCGCCGACGAGACGTTCTGGCTGCTGCTGATGACGTCGGGGCCGCTGCACTTCCATCGCCACTTCCACTGGATCCCGACGGCGATCGCGATCCTGTCCGCCGGCACGCTCGTCGCGATCGCGTGGAGGCTCTTCCGCCCGCTCGCCGCCCCGTTCCTGCGCAGCGACGCGACGCGCCACGCCGCCGCCGACCTCGTCCGCCGGCACGGCGACGACACGCTCAGCTTCTTCAAGCTCCGCGAGGACAAGCACCACCTCTTCTCGAGCGACCACCAGGCGTTCGTCGGCTACACGGTCGAGAGCGGTGTGATGCTCGTCTCGGGGGACCCCGTCGGACCGCCCGAGGCGCTGCCCGCGCTCGCGCGCGACGTGCGCGCCTTCGCCGAGGTCCGCGGCCTCAAGCTGTCCGTGCTCGGCGCCAGCGAGACGACCCGCTCGTTGTGGGAAGAACAGGGCCTCCGCTCCTTCTACATCGGCGACGAGGCGGTCGTCGACGTCGGCTCGTTCTCGCTCGAGGGCCGCCCGATCCGGAAGGTCCGCCAGTCGGTCACGCGCCTCGCGAAGGGGGGCTACACCGCGTCGGCCCACGCGCTCGGCGAGCTGTCGGAGCGCGAGCTGTGCGAGCTCGAGCGGATCTCGGACCGCTGGCGCGCGGGCGCGCCCGAGCGCGGCTTCTCGATGGCGATGGACTCGCTGCGCGGCGAGCACCTCCACGACAGCCTCGTGGTCGTCGCGCGCGACGGGGACGGCGCCGTGCGCGGCTTCCTGCACTTCGTGCCGGTCTACGGCCGCCGGGCTGTCTCGCTCAGCTTCATGCGTCGCGACCGCGACACCCCGAACGGCCTCACCGAGTACATGGTGGCGCGCGCGATCGAGCTTCTCCGCGAGCAGCAGATCGACGAGCTGTCGCTCAACTTCGCCGCCTTCGCCCGCCTCATGCACAGCCCCTCGAACGCCTTCGAGCGCTTCCTCGGCCGGCTCGCCTCGGTCTTCAACCCCTACTTCCAGATCGAGAGCCTCTACCGCTTCAACGCCAAGTTCTTCCCGCGCTGGGAGCCGCGCTACCTGGTCTACGACGGCCCGCTGGGGCTCCCGCGTGCCGGTCTCGCCGCGATGTGGGCCGAGGGTCAGCTGCCGAAGCCCCGCATCGGTTCCGGCAAGGCCGCGGGTTGACGACCGGCGTTGCCGCCACCGTCGAGGGCAGCGGCCCCGAAGTCCTGCTGATCCACGGTCAGCCCGGCAGCTCGGCCGACTGGGCCGGCGTCCGGCGCCTTCTGAGCGGCCGCCACCGCGTGCTGGTGCCAGACCGGCCCGGCTACGGCGACACCGGCGGGCGCGCGGTCGGGATGTCGGAGAACGCCGACGCGATGGCCGCCCTGCTGGACGAGCACGGCGCGAGCGACGCGGCGGTCGCCGGCCACAGTTGGGGGGCGGGCGTCGCGCTCGCCCTGGCGCTGCGACACCCGAAGCGGGTTCGCCGGCTCGTGCTCGTGTGCCCGGTGACGCCCGGCGACCGTCTCGGCGTCGTCGATCGCATGCTCGCGAACCCGCGCGTCGGCGCGACCACAGCCCGAACCGGCTTCGCGATCGCGGGCCGCGCCCTACGCTCGCAGCGGGTCAAGGCGCGCGTCGCGCACTTCCTCCCGGGCCTCGACGCCGGCCGGCTCGACGACATCGCGCGGGCGTGGCGCGGCGGGTCGGTCTGGCGCAGCTTCTACCACGAGCAACGCGCGCTGTTCGAGGAGCTTCCGCGGCTGCGCGAGGGGCTCGCCGCTTTGACCGTCCCGACGACCGTCGTGATCGCCGCGCACGACCGCATCACGGATCCGGACGCAGGTCGCGAGTTCGCCGCGCGCGCCGGCGCACGCCTCGTCGAGGTCCGCCGCGCCGGCCACATGCTGCCGATGCAGGCGCCCGAGGAGGTCGCCGCCGCGATCGTCGACGGCTGAGACGGCGCGGGGTCCCCGCGAGGCGGGGACCCGGCACCTCCTCTCCCCCGATACCGCAACAACACGGCGTCCGCAGCAAAGCTGCGGCGAGCGAGCTGAGACGGTGGTTCAGGCGGCGGAGCGCGCGCGGGGCGGACGCGTCCCCGCGGGTCGGCAGCTCGGTCTGGTTCACGCCCCGGAGCGCGCGCGAGGCGGACGCGTCGCGCCGTCGACGGCTCAGGCCGCGGAGCGCTCGCGCGAATCCTCGACCGGCACGCCCGCGCGACCGTCGCCGTCGCCCGTTCCGCGCAGGAGCCGCGCGAGCTGGCTCGCGAGCTCCCTGATCGTGGGCCCCTCCGCGAGTTCGACGATCGGTAGCTCGACCCGGAGCACCGCCTCGATACGGTTCTTGAGCTCGAGCGCCATCATCGAGTCGAGCCCGAGCTCGTGCACCGAAAGCGCGGGGTCGATGTCGTCCGGGTCCATCTCGACGACGACGCCGAACTCCCGCTTGACGAAGTCCTCGAGCCGTCCGAGCAGCTCCTCGGGGTCGGCGCCCGCGAGCTCGGCGAGGTCCTGACCGAGGCCGCCGTCGTCCTGGACCGCGCCGATCAGGTCCGCCAGCAGCGGCGACCGGGCGACGGCCGGGAAGAGCGACGCCAACCGACCCCAGTCGAGCGGCAGGACGAGCCGCTGCGTCTCGCCCTCCTCGATCAGTCGCTCGAACAGGTCGAGTCCCTGCTCGGGTGGGATCGCGCCCGCGACCGCCACGATCGACCGCCCACGGTCGGCGGCCCGCGCCGCCATGCCGATGTCCGACCACGCGCCCCAGCCGATCGACAGCGCGGGCCGCCCCGCGCGCCGGCGCGCCGCCGCGAGCGCGTCCATGAACGCGTTGCCGGCGGCGTAGTGGGCCTGACCCGGCGAGCCCAGCACCGCCGTCGCCGACGAGAACAGCACGAAGAAGTCGAGCGGCAGCGCCGCGGTCTGGCGGTCGAGGACGAAGGCGCCGAGGGCCTTCGGCGCGATCACCGCCCGGCACTGCGCGTCCGACATGTTCACCACGAACGCGTCGTCGAGCGTCCCTGCCGCGTGGACGACCCCGCGCAGCGGCGGCGCGTCGGCGGCGATGCGCGCGAGCACGCGCGCGACGTCCTCCTCGCGCGTGACGTCGGCCACCTCGAGGAGCACCTGGGCGCCGGCGTCGCGGAGCTCGGCGGCGCGGCGCAGCACGTGCTCCGACGGCTCGCGCCGGCCGACGAGCGCGACCGCGCCGGCGCCGCGCTCGGCGAGCCGCCCGGCGACGGCGAGCCCGAGCTCGCCGAACCCGCCGGTCACCAGGTACGTGCCGTCCGGTCGAACCGGCGCGGTCGCGTCCGGCGCGGCGACGCCGTCGAGCGTGAGCGACAGCTTCCCGACGTGGCGCGCCTGCGCCATCGTCCGCAGCGCGTGGGCCGCCTCGTCGATCCGATGCACCTCGACCGGAGGCGCCGAGAAGGTGCCGTCGGCGAAGCCCGCGACGGCCTCGCGCAGCAGCTCGCCGCCGTAGGCCGGCCGCTCGCGGACGACGCGGTCGAGGTCGACGGCGTGCAGCGAGATCGCGTTCGCGAACGGTTTCATCCCGAGCCGCGCGTTCATGAAGATGTCGCGCTTGCCGATCTCGACGAAGCGGCCGAACGGGCGCAGCAGCGCGAGGCTGCGCGGGATCGCTTCGCCCGCGAGTGAGTTCAGCACGACGTCGACGCCCTCTCCGCCCGTGCGCTCGAGCACTTCGTCGGCGAACGCCAGCGAGCGCGAGTCCATGACGTGGTGCGCCCCGAGCGATCTCGCGACCTCGCGCTTCTCCGACGTTCCGGCGGTCGCGAAGATCTCGGCGCCGGCGGCTCGGGCGACCTGGAGCGCCGCCATCCCGACGCCGCCCGCGGCGGCGTGGATGAGGCAGCGCTCCCCGCTGCGCAGGCGCGCGATGTGACGCAGGGCGTAGATGGCGGTCATCAGCGCGACGGGTATCGCGCTCGCCTGCTCGAAGCTGAGATCCGGCGGCTTCGCGACGACGAGGTCCGCGAGCGTGGTGACGTGCGACGCGAACGCGGCGGGCGCGACGGCGACGACCGCGTCGCCCGGCGCCAGGTCACGAACGTCCTCCCCGACCGCGGTCACGATGCCCGCGCATTCGTCGCCGAGCAGGCGCGAGTTCTCGCCGCCGCCGGGGTAGACACCGAGCGCCTTCATGACGTCTCGGAAGTTCAGCCCCGCCGCCCGGACCTCCACCTCCACCTCGCGCGCGCCCGGAAGGCGCCGCTCGGCCGGCGCGAGCTCGAGCTGGTCGAGCATCCCCGGCACGCGGCTGCGCAGACGGAACGCCGGCGCATGAGGCACGGCGAGCCGCCGGCCGCGCTGCGACCGTTGCGGACGCCGCAGCCGCGCGACCTGGCGGGAGTCGCCTCGAATCGCCACCGCCGGCTCGTCCTCGCGAGCGGTCAGCTCGGCGGCGATCGCGCCGGCGGCGGAAGCCGGAGCCTGCGCGGCGTCGAGGTCGATCGTGGCGACGCGCAGCTCCGGATGCTCGAGCGCCAGCGTGCGCACGAACCCCGACAGCATCGCCTGGGCGGGCGCGCCGTCTCCGTCGACCGGCTGCGCCGCTCGCGTCACGACCGCGAGGCGAGGCCGGTGCCTGCTCGACACGAGCCCCCTCACCACGCTCGCGAGCGCCTCGCAGCCTGCCTCCAGGCAGCGGTCGAACCAGCGCTCGTCGCCGGCCTCCGGCGAGTCGAGCGGCCACAGATCGACGACCCCGGCCGGCGGACGGTCACAGAACGCCTCGTCGATCAGCGCGCCGACCTCCGCCGGCGCCACCGCGAAACGGTCCTCGCCGACACGGGTGTGCCCCCCGCCGCGCGTCGCCACGACGCAGCGCCCGCCGTCGGCCACGACGCGGTCGGCGAGCGCGTCGCCGATTCCGTCGCCGTCCGCGAGCACCAGCCAGTCGCCGGTCAGCGCTCCGCGCTCCGGCGCCGCCGACTCCTCCCACGCGAGCTCGTAGAGCCATGACTCGCCGTCCTC
>Ga0066662_10000870_pt1 | contig 13503 bp, 14 predicted proteins | sample GraSoiAngelo_111_FD_133939 | JGI IMG/M metagenome (GOLD analysis project Ga0066662, IMG submission 133939) | Grasslands soil microbial communities from the Angelo Coastal Reserve, California, USA - 14_0903_12_40cm | ecosystem: Environmental > Terrestrial > Soil > Grasslands | place: USA... | reverse complement strand
TATGCGACGACGGCGCCGGCTTTGAAAACGGCTGGCCTGGAATCTCCCGTGTCGGCGGCGGTGCGCCGCGTTCGACCGCGAGCTGATCGTTACTGAGCGCGCGTTGTCGGGCGGTCCAGCGATCGAAGAATCGCCGTTCCGCCGCCTCCTCGTTATCGGCCACCACGATGTCAAGTTGACGCCACTTGCGCCGCGACAAGGTCCAGCGCTCGAGGCTCGCGGCTTCAAACCCCAACAACAGCGCCAGCACTAGATCGACAAGCGTAATCGTGCCGCCGTCAGCGCCGAGCTTGACCATTCCAACGTCGATCGCGGCCATCAGGACGATCCAGCCGAGCAACGCCAGCCAGAGCCTGTGCCACGCCAGCCACACGATGCCGAACAGGGCTGCCCAGAAGTGAAATCCGTCGCGAACGAATGCAAAGCGATCAGCCGGCGCCATATCGGCGCTGCTGGTGATAGGAGCGTGAACTGTGTAGACGGGCATCGCAACCTTCTCCGCCGAGCGCGAGATTCAGCCGCCGAGCTGACCCTTGGTGGAGGGCACCTCACCCGCGGCCCTCGGATCGATCGCAACGGCCGCGCGGAGCGCCCTTGCCAGACCCTTGAAGCAGGATTCGGCGATATGATGGCTATTCTCGCCATATAGGGTCTCGACGTGCAAAGTCACCCCGGCGTTCATCGCAAACGCGTTGAACCATTCGCGCACCAACTCGGTATCGAACTGACCGACTTTGTCGCGCGGAAACTCCACCTTGAACACCAGTACCGGGCGTCCCGATATGTCGATCACGACACGCGACAGCGTCTCGTCCATCGGCATGTGGATCGAGGCATAGCGGGTGATACCGGCCATGGTACCGAGCGCCTGCTTGATCGCCTGACCCAGCGCGATGCCGACATCTTCAGTGGTGTGGTGGTGGTCGATATGCAGGTCGCCGGCCGCCTTGACCGTCACATCGATCCGCGAATGCCGGGCCAGCAGCTCGAGCATGTGATCGAAGAAGCCGATCCCGGTCGCGATTTTGGACACGCCAGACCCGTCGAGGTTCACGCTCACCTCGATGTCGGTCTCCTTGGTCTTGCGCTTGATCGTGGCGCTACGCATGAAAGAGCTTTCCTTTGGCCGAGTCTTTGACCGGTCCTTGGCCGAAAACGCGCTCTTTTAACAGGCTACCCCTGGCTTCGCTACTGCGCGCCCGGACATAATCAGCCAAGTTCGGCTTATGGTGACCGATTCGGATGCCGTCGGCTGCACTGAGTGCAACCAGCCACGCAGCGGCATCCAGCTCGCTCGCAAACGCGCGCGGTCTTCGAATTGTAAGGTCGGGCTTTCATCACTAAATCTGGCGCAAGCCCGAGGTAGTACATGCAAGCATCACAGCCCCAATCGCCGGTTTGGCACGGCACGACCATCTTGACCGTCCGCAAAGCCGGAAAGGTGGTCATCGGTGGCGACGGCCAGGTCTCGATCGGGCAGACGGTGATCAAATCCAACGCCAAAAAGGTGCGCAAGCTCGGCAAAGGCGACGTGATCGGCGGATTCGCCGGTGCTACCGCCGACGCCTTCACCCTGTTCGAGCGGCTTGAAAGCAAGCTGGAGCAGTATCCGGGGCAGTTGACCCGCGCTGCGGTCGAGCTCGCCAAGGACTGGCGCACCGACCGCTATTTGCGCCGGCTCGAGGCGATGATGATTGTGGCGGACAAAGAGGTGTCGCTGGTGCTGACCGGGACCGGCGACGTACTGGAGCCGGAAGCTGGCGTCATGGCTATCGGCTCGGGCGGCAACTATGCGCTTGCCGCAGCTCGGGCGCTGATCGATTCCGAAAAAGACGCGGAGACCATTGTGCGGCGCGCGCTCGATATCGCCGCCGACATCTGCGTCTACACGAACCGCAACGTCACGATCGAGACCCTGCAAAGCGGCTGATCGATGGGATCGGCTTATATCTTCCGTCCGATGACGGCGGCCGATCTGCCGCGCGTCCGGCGGTGGCTGGCATTGCCTCACGTGCTGGAATGGTGGGGCGATCCCGAACAACAATATGCCCTGATCAGCGGTGACCTCAGCCAACCCGACATGCACCAGTTCATCTTCTCGATTGGCGACAGCCCCTTCGGTTATCTCCAATGCTATGAGCTGGGCGCGTGGAATACGGGTTTCGGCCCGCAGCCCCTGGGCGCACGCGGCCTCGACCTGTTCATCGGTGAACCAGACAACGTCGGGCGCGGCCACGGCTCGGCGCTCATTCGCGGCTTCATCGAGGATCTGTTGCAGAGGGGCGTTCCGCGCATGGTCACCGATCCCGATCCGGACAATGCCCGCGCGATCCATGCCTACCAAAAGGCCGGATTTGAAAAACGGGGTCTGATAGAAACGCCGGATGGCCGCGCCCTGTTGATGGTTCGCGACCGATGACGTTTGCGGGCCGGCGGCGAATTTATGAATTCTTCAAGGTGGAGCCCGTTTGCCATTGCTGCCGGTTCGCTCTGCCCGCAGCGGCCGCATCTCACGGCGCTTGTGCCCGCAACGTTTCAAACCTACCTAGGTGACATGACCGACTTCTCCCCCCGTGAAATCGTTTCCGAACTCGACCGCTTCATCGTCGGCCAGACCGACGCCAAACGGGCGGTCTCCATCGCGCTGCGCAACCGTTGGCGACGCCTGCAGCTGAACGGTTCGCTGCGCGAGGAAGTGCTGCCTAAAAATATCCTGATGATCGGCCCGACCGGGGTCGGCAAAACCGAGATCGCGCGACGCCTCGCAAAGCTTGCCGGCGCTCCTTTCATCAAGGTCGAAGCCACCAAATTTACGGAAGTGGGTTATGTCGGCCGCGACGTCGAGCAGATCATTCGCGATCTGGTCGAGGTAGCGATCGCGCAAACCCGCGAACGCAAGCGCAAGGACGTGCAAGCACGCGCGCAACTGGCTGCCGAAGAGCGAGTGCTGGATGCACTGGTCGGCGCCAACTCCAGCGCCACCACGCGCGATTCCTTTCGCAAGAAGCTGCGCGCCGGCGAATTGAACGAAAAGGAAATCGAAGTCGAGACGCAGTCTTCCGGCGGCATGCCGATGTTCGAAATACCGGGGATGCCCGGCGCGCAGCTGGGCGCGATCTCGATCGGCGATATCTTCGGCAAGATGGGTGGCCGAACAAAGACCCGCCGCCTCACTGTAGAGGATTCCCACGACCTTCTGGTCAACGAGGAATCCGACAAGCTGTTGGACAACGATCAACTGGTGCAGGAATCGATCGGCGCGGTTGAGAATAACGGCATCGTGTTCCTCGACGAGATCGACAAGATCTGCGTGCGCGACGGCCGCACCGGCGGCGATGTCTCCCGCGAAGGCGTGCAGCGCGACCTGTTGCCACTGATAGAAGGTACGACGGTTTCGACCAAACATGGTGCCGTCAAGACCGACCATATTCTGTTTATCGCTTCCGGCGCATTCCACATCGCCAAGCCTTCGGATTTGCTGCCGGAACTGCAGGGCCGTCTGCCGATCCGGGTCGAACTGGCGGCGCTTACGCGCGACGACATGCGCCGCATCCTGACCGAGCCCGAGGCATCGCTGATCAAGCAATATGTCGCGCTAATGGGCACCGAGGGGGTGACGCTGGACATTACCGACAGCGCCATCGACGCGCTCGCCGACGTTGCCGTCGCGGTCAATTCGACGGTCGAAAATATCGGCGCTCGCCGCTTGCAGACGGTGATGGAACGCGTGCTGGACGATATCTCGTTTGCGGCACCCGACCGGCACGGCGAGACCATTCAGATCGATGCCGACTACGTGCAGAAGCACGTCGGCGATCTCGCCAAGAACGCCGATTTGAGCCGGTTTATTCTTTAGCGTTTGCGGCTAAGATCGCGGCCTGCGAAAGCAGGGTCCGACCTCCGTCAGCGATTGCCGTGGCGGCATCAGCTAGCAGACCCAGCTTTCGCGAAACGCAAGTCAGGTGGCCAACGGTCCCCGCTTGCGTTTGGCTGGGCCGGGACAACGATGAACCTGAAGCTGCCTCTGCGGGAAACGCCTTGGCGCCTGATGCTCGCGGTGAACGCCGCCGTCCTGGTCGGCGTGTTTGTCTACAAGCTCACCCGCGAACCCTATGTCCCTTACATCCATCTTCTGGTCGACTATCAGTTCGGGTTCACCAAGCGCGCGCTGATCGGCGCGACACTGTCGCTGTTCTTTGCAAAAATTCCGGTCTGGCTTGTATTCGCGCTGGCCGGCGCCGCATGGCTTGGCACCGCCGGGCTTTTTATCACGCTGTTCCGCCGCAGCTTCGGCTTTTGCGACCAGCACATGCCATTGTTCGTGTTCATGGCGGGCTCGCCGTTCTTTTTAAAGAACTTCTTATTTACGCTCGGCCATTTCGACATTTATGGCTGCGCGCTGGCGATTTCGCTGCTGTTGCTGCCCGCGCGCTCGATCGCATTCGTGATCGCCGCGGCGGCAGGCTCGATGATCCTGATTCTGATCCACCACATTCATCTGCTGATGTACGTGCCTACCATCGCCTCGATCGTGGTGCTCAGGTATTATCTGACACGGGGATTTACCTGGCAAAATTTATCCATCGGAATCGTCGCCACCTTGTGCGTCGGCTTGCTTTTTTTCGCGGCGCAGTTCCTGGGAACGGTTGCGGTGCCGGAGCCGGAGTTCGTCGCTCACCTGCAGAGCCGGATGCAGGACCCCAGCCGTACCGATCTACTGAGCTTCAGTTCGATCTGGTATCAGCCGCTTTCAAAAGAAATCTCGGACACTTGGCGACGGCTGCCATCGAATCTGCTCGGAATTCCGGTATTTGCATTGCTGATCTGGTTGCATATTCCGGTTTGGCGGTACTTCGGCGGTTTGGTCCGCACCTTGTCGTCCGAATTTCACCGTCGCGTCGTGATCGCAGCGGTCTGCGGGGTGAGCGCCGCATACCTGATCATGTTCGCGATCGTTTTCGATTACGCGCGATGGGTGTCCAACTGGGCAGTCTGCATGTTCCTGATCTTGCATGCAGTCAAATCCCTGCCTGCCTCCAAAGCCGCGCCGCTCATTTTAGGCGACGACCGAACCAATTTAGGCCTCGGCTGGGCCATTACGCTCGTTCCGCGCGTCGGCATCGTCAGGCCATTTTGAAGCGCTAGATTCTCGTGCGTCTGATGCGGACGTAAAGCGCTCCGGCCCCGCCGTGGCCGATATTGGCTTGTTCGAAGCCGACCACAAGCGAGCGGAATTCCGGCAGCGCCAGCCATTGCGGCACCTGGCGGCGCAGCACACCGCGTTCGGACTCGGCGCCGATTTTACCTTTTCCGGTGATCACCAGCACGAAAGTGAATCCGGCGCTGTGGGAGCGCTGCAAGAACCCCGACAACTCGCGGTGCGCGCGCGTTTGCGTCATGCCATGCAGATCAAGCCGAGCGTCGATTTGTTTTTTTCCTCGCGACAATTGGGTGCGCTCGCGGCGTGCCAGCGGCGCCAAGGGCGGCGGCTCCGGCAGAGGCAATCGCTTGGCTGAGGAAATTGGTTTTGTTGACGACCCAGCGGGCGTCGGGATCGCCGGCCCGTCCACCGCTTGCGAATCGGGCTCAGCCTTGGGCAGGCGCGGCTTGTTTCGCAAGGGTCTGGTTTGCCTGGCAACGCTCTCCCACAATGTGCGCTCTTCTTCGCTCAAGCCGCGCTTGCGACGGGGGCTTGCCGGGATCTGCGGGGGCGGTGTCGAGGAACGTTTCATCGGCCGCGAGGGAAAGGATGGTGGCGCCGGTAACGAGGCGCCTCGCGGCTCGGGGCGATACTTGGACGCGCCTCCGGCAATGGCACAGGTGCGGCGGCAGCCGGTTGCGTTGCCGACGCTTGCGCCGGCGGCGCTACCGGTTCCATCTGCTTGGCTGCGGAGTCTGCCTGCTTCGGGGTGTTATCGTTGGCCGGCGCGACGGCGTTCGCAGCGTCCGTTGCGACCGGTGCGGTCGAAGGTTCAGCCGGCTTGGCCGCCTCTCTCTCCGCTTTCTCTCTCTGCGCTTTTTCCTGCTCAAGAAGCTTTGCGATTTGCTCCGCCGGCCTTGCGTCCGGCAGCGGCATGTTGCGCGCCCGCGCTACCGGATCAAGGCTCTTCGGCACCAGCATCAGAAATCGCATGGTGTGACGAAGCCGGCCTGATACCTTTCCCGCATCGGCCCCCGCCCCGAAATATAGGTCGGCGCGGGCAGGTCCCACGATGGCCGAGCCGGTGTCCTGCGCAATCATCAGGCGGCGAAACGGCGTCTTCGATTGCTCTGAGTCGATCGGCAACTCGCCCCCGATAAAAAACGGCGTGCCGTAGACATGCAACGCCCTGTCTACCGCGATCGAGCGACCGGGCGTGAGCGGCACGCCCTGCGCGCCGACCGGTTCGTCCTTGTCCGAAAGCTGCACCTGTCGAAAGAACACGTAGGAACGGTTCTGCCGTCGCAACTCGTTGGCGCCATCTGGATTTTGCTCCATCCATTCCCGGATTTTCTGCATCGACATCTGCTCTTTCGGAATAATGCCGCGGTCGATCAATATCCGACCGACCGCGGTGTACGGATAGCCGTTATGCGCATCGTAGTTGATTCGGATGGTGGAGCCGTCTTCCAGCTTGACCCGAGCCGAGCCCTGGATTTGGGCAAATAGCAAATCCGTCTGGTTTTTCAGCCAGCAGATTTCAAGACCGCGACCGGCGATGGCGCCGTCCTCGATTTGCGCCCGGTCGTAATAGGGCACCAGCTTGCGGCGGCCGACCTTGCGAAACACCTGCCCCTTGTTCGGCAAGCCGGGAGTGTCCTGTTTGAAGCCACGGACGCACAGATTGGAAGGACGCCGATACACCGGCACGTTGTAGGTTTCGGTCTCGGTTCGCGAACCGTCGATCACGGGCTCATAGTAGCCGGTGACAAAGCCGTCCTCTTCGCCGAGCCGAGAGATCTGCAGTGGCCTGAACTGGTGTTCGAAAAAAGCCTTGGCCTTTGCGTCATCCGGGATCCTGGCGCTCTCCGCCGCGTTGCAAGGATCGCGCAATGAGACGCCCAGCGCCTTGGGATCGGCCTGCGGAGCATGTTGGGCGGATATCTGCCTGCAGCTCAGACGAAACGCGTTGTAGGCCTGCAGATGATCGTCCTGGTTCCAGCCCTCTACATCGGCCCAGGCAACGGGAGCATATTGAGCGCCGCTGATCTCCAGCGGCCAGTCGATAGCAGCGTATGGCAGGTGACGGTGCGCGGTCTGCGTTTGCCCGCCAGGAGGCGGATGCGCCGTGCGCGCCGCAATCACGGGAACGAATGCCAGCGACACGGCGATCGCGAGAACAGAAAGCGCGGCGGCGTAACGTTGGCCGCCGCGTGTCCTAGTGAGCGCTTCCAGTGCCAACCAGCTTCCAGTTCGGATCGCGTGACGTCGTATCGCGGGCGAATGTCCAAACATCGGTGATATCGGTGACCTTATCCGGATTGCCCTCAACGATCGTGCCGGCCTTGTCGCGGGTGACCGAAATCATCTGGGACACAAAGCGAACCGTGAGCTGGGCCGACTTGTCGCGGTTTTCGGCGCCGACAAGCTCGGCCTTGTCGATCGACACGAAGCGCGTTTCGGTTTTCTGCTCGTGCTTTTCGCGATCCCTGATCACCGCGTCGAAGCTGTCGTAAACTTCCGACGACAACAGATCTTTCAATGCGCGACGATCGCCATTGGCAAATGCCAGCACGATCATTTCGTAGGCGCTGCGAGCGCCGCTGAGAAAGTGCCGCGGGTCGAACGAGGAATCCTGGGCGGCAATCGCATCCAGTCCTTGCGCCACCGACGTACCGGGCTCGGCGATGCCTTTCCAGCGATCGCTTGGCGGCGTGACCTCGGCGGTCGGCGCCAGCGGCACCTGGTCGATGACCGTGCCGGGCATTGGTACCACATTGTTGTCCTGCGTCCCGTGCACCACATTGCGCGCTGCGCGATCGTAGGGTGGCCGCTCGTTCCCGGTGCGCTGCCCAAGGACGTTGCGCAAACGTAGGAAGATGAAGACCGCCAACGCCAGGAAGATGATGGTGTAAATATCCACGTCGCTTTGCTTTCTGGTCTGCGCCGGCAACCGCGTCCGGCGGTAGAGCGTTCCCTTCGGAACGGCGAGTTACATCATGGATGGATCAGGAGCATGTAGGCACGAACCTTGCCATGGCCAATGGCGTGGTCTGGCATGAAAACCCATGCCGGTGAAAATTGGCCAATCCGGCGGTGCTCTCACCGGTCTGCCACCGCCCAAATTGTAGCGCGTTTTGGTTGCGGGGGGAAACCCCGATCGTGCCGGGAAATCGCGCATATTCAGCAATTTACACTCGGCGCATTGCCGGCCTCTAGCGCGGTGCGCTGTCCCGGGCGGATCGGCTGGCCACCGCGCGGTCTCCACGTACCGGATTGTGCGTCTTGTGGAGTACGGCGGGGCTATGATAGCCACTCGCCCCGACCACCAATTGATCAGCTCACGCGCATCCAGGCGCTCGAACGGCGGCGGCCGCTCGCTCCAATCGCTCCAGAGGAGAGACTTCCATGACCAACGGCAATGGCTCGCCTCCCGAAGCGGCCCCGCCGCCGCAGCTCAATGTGCTGGCGCAATACACCAAGGATCTGTCGTTCGAGAATCCGAACGCGCCGAGTTCGCTCGCGCCCCAGTCGCAGCAGCCGGCGATCAACATCCAGATCAACGTCAACGCAAACAATATCGCCGAAAACGAATATGAAGTGACGCTTTCGGTCGAAGGCAAGGCTGAAAACGCCGGAAAGGTGATGTTCAGCTTCGAGCTCGCCTATGCCGGCGTGTTCCGTATCGTGAACGTACCGAAGGAAAACCTGCATCCGCTGGTGATGATTGAATGTCCTCGGCTGCTGTTCCCGTTCGCCCGCGAGATCATCGCGACCTCGGTGCGCGACGGCGGGTTCCCTCCTTTGATGCTGGACCCGGTCGATTTCGTCGGGCTGTACCGCCAGAACCTGGAGCGACAAGCTGCCGCCCAGGCGGCACAGGTTAAACCGAGCTAACCGCTGCACCCAGAAAATCGCTCCAGATCGGCCGGTCACCGAGGGTTGCGATGAATGCGCGATGCGCGATGCGATCCGCATCCGTGATCCGGGCCACCAGCGGCACCTCACGCTGGCGACGTGGCATATCGCCGTAGCCGTCCGCCCAGGCGTCGCGGACCTCGGCAGCCAGGATCAGTTGCGACTGCCGCGCCCCGATCAGATCGATATAGACCTCAGCCAGCAGCTCGGCGTCGAGCAGCGCGCCGTGCTTGGTGCGCCGGGAATTGTCGATGGCATACCGCGAGCAGAGATCGTCAAGGCGGTTTGAGACGCCCGGATGTTTGCGCCGCGCCAGCAGCAGGGTGTCGACGAGCCGGTCACGCGCGATCGGCGGCCGATTCATGCGGTCGAGCTCGGCATTGATAAAGCTGACGTCGAATGAGGCGTTGTGAATCACGAGCGGCGCATCGGCGATGAATTCGAGAAACTCGTCGACGACGTGCGCGAACAGCGGCTTGTCTGCCAGAAATTCAGTGGACAGGCCATGGACCGCGAAAGCTTCGGCTGGCACCTCTCGCTCGGGGTTGATGTGACGATGAAATGTTTGCCCGGTCGGCATCCGGTTTAGAATTTCGATGCAGCCGATCTCAACCAGTCGATCGCCCCTCAACGGGTCGAGACCGGTGGTTTCGGTGTCAAGAACGATTTCGCGCATCTACAGGCCGGACGAATCAGGATCGACGTTGCGGCAGTTTAACAGCCTGATCCAGAATGTCGCGGATTCGTGCGCGGACGGGATCGAGTCCATGCGAGGTATCCACGACGAAATCCGCACGGCTACGTTTTTCGCGGTCCGGCAACTGCCGCGCCAGAATGGCAGTTAGTTTTTCGTCGGTCATATTGTCACGCGAAAGGATTCGCTCGCGCTGAATATCGGGTGTCGTGGTGACCACCACCACCGCGTCGACGCGCTTCTCGCCGCCGGTCTCGTAAAGCAAAGGCACATCGACCACCGCAACCGGCGCGCCGGACCGTTCCGCTTCCTCAAGAAATCTTTGGCGCGAGGCGCCGAGCATTGGATGGACGATTCCTTCCAACCGCTTCATGGCCGCCGGGTCGTGCACCACGCGGGCCGACAACCGCGCCCGATCGACTTTGCCATCCACGATAGTACCGGGAAACGCGGCTTCGATCGCGGCAGCCGCCTCCCCTTCGTACAAGCTGTGAACGGCCGCGTCGGCGTCGTAAACGGGCACCCCGGCTTCGGCGAACAGTTTTGCCGTGGTTGATTTTCCCATTCCGATCGAGCCGGTCAGCCCAAGTATGATCATCTAGCCAACGCCATTTCTGTCCCGATCAGATCGCGAGCAGCCGCGCGCTGCGCAGAAACTCGAGAAGCTGGAGCAGTGGAAGACCGAGGATGGTGAAATGATCTCCCTCGATGCGCTCAAACAAATGGATCCCAAGCCCTTCCAGTTGATAAGCGCCGACGCTTGACGTCACTGCCTCTCCCGCCTCGTTCAGATAGGCTGTGATATCGGGCTCGCCGAGCCGGCGCATCGTCATCTCAGCGACTGCGACAGCTTCAAACAATATCCTCCCGTCGCGCGCAATGGCAACGGCGGAGTGCAATGTGTGAGTGCGGCCGGCGAGGGCGCGCAGTTGCTCTGCGGCCTCGATCCGCCCTATCGGTTTTGAAAACAGTGTTGTGCCATGAGCAAGCGTCTGATCGGCGCCGACCACATACCGGCCTGGATAACCCCTCGATACCGAGCAAGACTTTTCGCGCGCCAGAAATGCCGCGATGTCGTTGGGCGATGTAAATCCGGAATTTTGCTGCAAGGCGCGCTCGTCGATTTCGGCAGCGACGGCTTCGAAATCGATACCGGCATTTGCAAGCAGCATTTGGCGCGCGCGACTTTGCGAGGCCAGGATCAGCGGCAGTTGCCCGCGCCAAACCGTCATTCCGCAAGCCGCTGGCGTTGCCGGTCGGTGAACAGTTTGAGCACGGCCGCCGCGGTCTCCTCGATGGACCGTCGGGTAACATCAAGCTGCGCCCAATCGAACTTGGCGCTCAAGCGGCGTGCGAACGCGACTTCATCCGCCACAGCCTGGCGATCGATGTAGTCGTCATTGCCAGGCCCGGCGCCCATGCTCAACAGCCGATTTTGGCGGACCTGAATCAGACGCTCCGGCGTCGCGTGCAAGCTGACCACCAGCGGGTTTTTCAGCGTTTCCAGTTGATGCGGGACGGCGATGCCCGGCACCAAGGGAACATTGGCTGTGCGAATGCCGCGATTGGCGAGATAAATCGATGTCGGTGTTTTCGAGGTGCGGGAGACGCCGACCAGCACCACGTCGGCTTCTTCCAGACCTTCGACGTGCTGGCCGTCATCGTGCATCATCGTGTAGTTGAGAGCATCGATACGCTTGAAATATTCCGCGTTGAGCGTGTGCTGAGCGCCGACTCGGCCGGTGGTGGCGGCGCCGAGATAGGCCTGAAACAACTGCATCACCGGGCCGATGATCGACAGGCTCGGTATATTGATCTCCTGGCATTTGGCTTCGAGCCTGCCAACCAGATCCTTTTCGAGAAGCGTAAAGAGCACAATGCCTGGCGCTTCCTCGATTTCATCCAGCACGCGATCGAGCTGCTTTTGACTGCGCACCAAGGGATAAACATGCTCGACTGCGGTCACATTCGCGTACTGCGCGGCTACCGCCCGCGCCACCGTGATCAGCGTTTCTCCGGTCGAATCGGAGACCAGATGAAGATGAAAATAACTGCCGGTGGTGGGCACCTGAACCCCTGTATACGCTGTGAATGCCTGTGGAGCTTATCCGATGGAATCGGTCGCAAATTTATCGATCAGGGACAACCCGGCTTTTTCTTCACAGACCTGTCGCTGCGGACAACTCCAGGCGTTGCCGGCAATGATAGTGGGCTTCTGTGGACTTGTCTCTTCATAAGCTGACCGCAGATCAGCGCAAGCGCTTGCCGCCGGGCACATTTTGCGTTCCGCGGCCGATCGGTAAAATATGTTGAGCGTTGTGAACAAGTGACGGGATGTCTCAGGACAATTTTTTGTGGGCCCAATCCACGTCCACTTAGACTCAAACCTAAGATTCTAAAATTATTAGTTTAGAAAAGCCGTGCTTGCCGATATGTCTGTGCTTCAGATCGACGCCGAGCAGTTGGTAACGCGAGCTCGTTTCAGATGTTCCGGCGGCTGGCGCAGCAACGCCGTCAATTCCGAGCCGGAGAGGTTTTCGCATGTACGAATGGATCAAGGCGCTGCATGTCATTGCGCTGATCGCCTGGATGGCGGGCATGCTCTATCTACCGCGGCTATTCGTCTATCACTGCGAGGCGGAAGCGGGATCGAAACAATCTGAAACTTTCAAGATCATGGAACGTCGCTTGCTGAAGGCGATCATCAACCCGGCGATGATCGTGACCTGGCTGGCTGGACTTTATCTCGCCTGGGCCGGCCATTTTTTTTCCGCCGGCTGGCTGCATGCAAAGTTGGTGCTGGTGCTGGTGTTGTCCGGAGTGCACGGCTTTTTTTCTCGCTGCGTTAAGGATTTCGCCGCCGACCGCAATAAGAGAGGGCAGAAATTCTATCGTGTTATCAACGAGGTGCCGACCATCCTGATGATCGGGATCGTTATCCTGGTCATCGTTAAGCCATTCTGATCAGGATGAATGCGAGTCATCTCGGGCAAGCTGGCCGCTTGCGAAACGCCCGGCGATTTTCTATATTGATGGAATCCCACCCCACGCAGGCGGATGTGGTCGCGTTCCGGTTTCTTTGTTGAACCGGCCGCCGCATCAGGTTTGAAGCCTCTCCGGCGCTTTCCTTGCTCAGACCTGCGGACCTTCCTGATCTCGCGTCCGCTTTTTGCAAGAGCCACCTCGCAATCCTTCTCCCCAAGCTACTCCACAGGACCAATCCCAATGCGGGAAATGAAACTTCAAGACCTCAAAGCCCAGACGCCAGCCGAGCTCGTTTCGTTCGCGGAAGAAAAAGGGGTCGAAAACGCCAGCACCATGCGCAAGCAGGAGCTGATGTTCGCCATTCTCAAGCAACTCGCGATTCAGGAAACTGACATCATCGGCGAAGGTGTCGTTGAGGTGCTGTCCGACGGTTTCGGATTTTTGCGCTCGCCGGATGCAAACTACCTGCCTGGCCCAGACGATATCTACGTCTCGCCCTCGCAGATCCGCCGCTTCGGTCTTCGAACCGGCGATACGATCGAAGGCCATATTCGCAGCCCCAAGGAAGGCGAACGGTATTTTGCGCTGCTAAAGGTCAATACGCTCAACTTCGAAGACCCAGAGAAATCCAAGCACAAGGTCAATTTCGACAATCTGACGCCGTTGTTTCCCGATCAGCGATTCCGGCTCGAGCTTGAGGACCCCACTAGAAAGGACCTTTCCGCAAGGGTTATTGATATTGTCGCACCGATCGGCAAAGGGCAGC
>Ga0066662_10000868_pt1 | contig 13507 bp, 14 predicted proteins | sample GraSoiAngelo_111_FD_133939 | JGI IMG/M metagenome (GOLD analysis project Ga0066662, IMG submission 133939) | Grasslands soil microbial communities from the Angelo Coastal Reserve, California, USA - 14_0903_12_40cm | ecosystem: Environmental > Terrestrial > Soil > Grasslands | place: USA... | reverse complement strand
GGCCGCCTCACCGAGCAGGGCGCCCTCCCCCAGCTCGCCGATGCGGCGGCCGCCGCGGGTGACGAGGACGGTGCCGCTGAGCACGACGAACAGGGAGCCGCCGGTGGCGCCCTCGCGCACGAGCACCTGGCCGGGCTCTGCGTCCTGCTCCTGGCCGGCGTCGACCAGCGCCTGCCAATCCTGGGGATCGATCGGCTCCATCCAGCGATTCTCGCACGACGGCGGGGCTCACGACTCCGTCTCAGGACGTAACGATTGTGCAACTCCAAGGTCGGTGGCGGAAAAGTGCCTGGCACCTTTCCGCCACCGGGCGGCGTCGGCGGCGGGCCGCGTCATACTCCCGGGCCTATGGAACCTGGTGCCAATCGCACCCCCGCGCGCCGGATCAGGGCCGCCGTCACCCACGAGTTCCGAGGCCCCATGACGATCGAGCAGCTCGACCTGCGCGCCCCCGGGCCCGGCGAGATCGGCGTCCGCGTCACCGCCTGCGCCATCTGCCACAGCGACATCAGCTACATGGACGGCGCCTGGGGCGGTCACCTGCCCGCCGTCTTCGGCCACGAGGTGGCCGGTGTCGTCGACGAGCTCGGCGACGGCATCGACGGGGTGGCGGTGGGCGACCCGGTCGTCGTCACGCTCATCCGCTGGTGCGGGCGGTGCCCCACCTGCGCCGCGGGCCTGCCCGGGCTCTGCGAGAACCGGTCGCACCTCAGCGACCTCTCCCGTACGCCGCTGACTCTCGGCGGCGCTCCCGTGCACCAGGGATTGCGCTGCGGCGGGTTCGCCGAGCGGGTGGTCGTCCACGCGTCGCAGGTCGTGCGGGTGCCGGCGCAGATCCCGGCCGAGCAGGCCGCCCTGCTCGCCTGCGGCGTCATCACCGGCGTCGGCGCCGTCCTGCACACCGCCGGTGTCCGCACCGGTGCCGCGGCTGCGGTGATCGGCCTCGGCGGCGTCGGGCTTAACGCCGTCCAGGGCTGCGTGCTGGCCGGAGCACCGCTGATCCTCGGCATCGATCCGGTGGAGGGCAAGCGCAGCTCCGCCGCGGCGTTCGGGGCGACGCACACCGCCGAGCCGGCCGCGGCGGTGGAGCGGGCGCTCGAGCTCACCGGGGGGCGCGGCCTCGACCTCGTCGTCGTCACCGCACCGTCCGCGTCAGCCGTGGAAGGCGCCGTTGCCATGCTTGCCGACGCCGGGACGGCGGTGCTCGTCGGCCTGCCGTCGGGAACGACGGTCGCGCTCGATCCCGAGGTGATCGCCGAGCGCGGGCTTCGGATCGTAGGCAGCAAGGTCGGCTCGGCCCGGCCCCACTCCGACGTCCCGCACCTCGCCCACCTCAACCTGGCCGGCCGGCTGCAGCTGGAGCCGCTCATCACCCATCGCTTCGGCCTCGATCAGATCAACGACGCGATCGCCACCGCCCGCGCGGGCGAGGCACTGAGGGTCGTCGTTGTGCCCTGAGGAGACGCGCATCGCGGCGGTCGAGTCGTTCGCGACCGAGGACGTCGCGCTCGTGCGCGTTCGAACCCGTGACGGCGCGGAGGGCTGGGGGCAGGTGGCTCCCTACAACGCCGACATCACGGCACGTGTGCTGCACCGCCAGGTCGCGCCGCATGCGCTGGGCTGGGACGCCGATGACCCGGATGGCCTCGGCCGGGCGATCCTGGAGCGCGAGTTCAAGTTCCCCGGCTCCTATGTCTGCCGGGCGCTGGGCGGCCTGGACACGGCGCTCTGGGATCTCCGCGCGAAGCGGGCCGGCGTGCCCGTCTGCGAGCTGGCGGGCGGCTTCCCGCGGCCGCTTCCCGCCTACGCGTCCAGCATGCGCCGTGACATCACGCCCGACGACGAGGCGCGACGCCTGGCGGACCTGCAGCAGGCGCACGGCTATCGCGCGTTCAAGGTGCGCGTCGGCGCTGAGAACGGGCGCGACAGCGACGAGTGGCCAGGCCGCACGGAGCAGCTGATCCCCGCCGTGCGCGCGGCCGTCGGGGAGGATGCCCGCCTGCTCGTGGACGCCAACAGCTGCTATACGCCCGAGCGTGCGATCGAGGTGGGACGCATGCTCGAGGCGCACGGGGTGGTGCACTACGAGGAGCCGTGCCCGTACTGGGAGCTCGAGTGGACGGCGCAGGTCGCGGCCGCGCTCGACCTCGACGTCACCGGCGGCGAGCAGGATTGCCTGCTGCCGACGTGGCGGCGCATGTTCGAGCTGCACGCCGTCGACGTCGCCCAGCCGGACGTCTGCTACGTCGGCGGGTTCACCCGCGCGCTGCGGGTCGCGGCCATGGCCGCGGAAGCCGGCATCCCGGTGGTACCGCACTCGGCGAACCTCACCCTGGTCACGGTGTTCTCGCTGCACCTGATGTGCGCGATCCCGAATGCCGGCCCCTACATCGAGCTCTCGATCGAGGACGACGAGTACTACCCATGGCAGCGGGGCCTGTTCCGCGAGCAGCTGACCGCCGCCGACGGGCTGGTCGACACCCCCCGCGGCCCTGGCTGGGGGGTCGAGATCGAGCCGGCCTGGCTGGAGCGGGCGGAGCACCGGGTGACCGACGCCGGGTAGCGTACGGCGATGCCGATCGCCTCACGCCGCCTGGGACGAAGCGGGCTCGAGATCCCCGTGATCGGCATCGGGTCATGGCAGACGTTCGACGTCGGCCCGGAGCAACAGGACACCGTGAACGCAGTGCTGGCCGCAGCCCTCGAGGCCGGCACGACGCTGATCGACAGCTCCCCGATGTACGGCCGATCGGAGGAACGGATCGGCGCAGCGTTGGCATCGCTGCCGGGTGAGCCGCTGGTCGTCACCAAGATCTGGGCGGATACGGTCGCCGAGGGACGCCGCCAGTTCGAGCGGCACCTGCAGCTGTACGGCGGGCCCATCCTGCTCGAGCAGATCCACAACCTGCGCGCCTGGCGCCAGCAGCTGGAGTGGCTGGAGGAAGAACGCGGCGCGGGGCGCGTGCGGCTGATCGGCGCGACGCACTACTCCCCGAGCGCGTTCGACGAACTCGCGGACGTGATGCGCACCGGCCGGATCGACGTCATCCAGATCCCGTACAACCCGATCGAACGGGAGGTGGAGCGGACGATCCTGCCGCTCGCGCAGGAGCTGGACATCGGCGTGCTGGTGATGCGCCCGTTCTCCCAGCGCGCGCTGATCCGCCGGGTCGACGAGCGAGCGCTGGCCGAGCTCGGCGTCGGCACGTGGGCACAGGCGCTGCTCAAGTGGATCCTCGCGGACGAGCGGGTCTCGGTGCTGCTGCCGGCGACATCGTCGCCCGCTCACGCACGGGACAACGCAGCGGCGGGCGAGCCGCCCTTCCTCGACGCCGACGGCCGGCGCGTGGTCGAACGGCTCGCGGGCCTGGACTGATCAGCTGCCGGCCAGGCTCGCGAGCAGCTGATCGTGCACTCGGCCGTTCGAGCTGACGAGCTGCCGGCCGGCCGCGGCAGGTTCGCCGCGCGGCCCGGATACCCGCCCGCCCGCCTCCTCGACGATCGGGGCGACGGCGGCCACGTCCCAGTGCGACAGCGCCGCATCGACGGCCGCGTCGAGCCCGCCCGCGGCGACCAGCATGTGCTGCCAGAAGTCGCCGAACCCGCGGGCATGCCAGACGAGCGGCTCGAGCGCGGCCAGGTCGGAGCCGTGGGCGCAGGAGACGGCAGCATCTGAGAGCTCCGCGGTGTTCGACACCACGATCCGCTCGCCGTCGCAGAACGCGCCTCCGCCCCGCTCCGCCCACCAGCGATGTCCGAGCGCCGGAGCCGAGACGACGCCGCACACGGCGACGCCTTCGCGCTCGAGCGCGATCAGCGTCGCCCAGACGGGAATCCCCCGCGCGAAGTTGCGGGTGCCATCGATCGGGTCGAGCACCCAGCGCGCGCCGCCCTCGGTCGCCCCGTGCTCTTCGCCCAGCACGCCGTCCCTCGGCCGCTCGGCCGCGAGCCGGCTCCGCAGCGCCTGCTCGACCGCATGGTCGGCGTCGGTCACCGGGCTGCTGTCCGCCTTCTCGATGACGCGCAGGTCATGGGCCCCGAACCGCGGCAGGCTGGTCGAGTCGGCCAGGTCGGCCAGCTCGAGCGCGAGTGCGAGATCCGCCGAGGGCATCCCGCAAGCCTACGCGGTCGGGTCAGGCCGCGGTCAGCTCGACCGGCCGCACCGTCACGTCGATCAGGTCGCCGGCGCGAACCACGGTCGCCGTCTGAGGCCGGTCGATCGCCTCGCCCGACAGCAGGCGCTGGAGATCCTCGGTGCGCTCGACCGGAGCACCGTTCAGGGCGACGACGATGTCCTCGGAACGAAGGCCGGCGGCGGCAGCGGGGCTCCCCGGCGCGATGTCGATCAGCTCGACGCCGACCGAGCGGCCGAGCACCGACGCTGCGCGGGGCGGCAGCGGCCGCGGGGCGGCGCCGACGCCGATGTAGGCCCGGCGCACGCGTCCGTCGCGCATGAGCGACCCGATCAGCTTGCGGGTGTGGTCGTTGATCGGGACGGCCAGGCCGAGCCCGGCGCCGGCGAGAGCGGTGTTTATGCCGACCACGCGGCCGTCGGTGGTGGCGAGCGCGCCGCCCGAGTTGCCCGGGTTGAGGGTGGCATCCGTCTGGATGACGTTGTCGATGATGCGCATGGTGCCGCCCGACCGGGCGGGCAGCGACCGGCCGAGCGCGGAGACGACGCCCGCGGTGACGGAGCCGGCGAACCCATGCGGATTGCCGACGGCCACCACCAGCTGGCCGACGCGCAGCGTCGACGCATCGCCGAGCTCGGCGGGCGTCAGACCGGCGCCCTGGACGCCGATCACCGCGAGGTCGCTGAACGGATCGCGGCCGATCACCTCGAAGCGGAACTCACGGCCGTCGGGGAAGGAGGCTGTGCCGCTTCGGGTCGAGGCCGGGACGACGTGGGCGTTCGTGACCAGCCGATCGCCGGCGATGACGACCGCCGAGCCGCCCGCCTCGCGTAGTCGCGAGCCTGAGCCGAGCCGCACGCGCAGGCTCGCGACCGACGGCGACACGCGCTCCACGGCGCCGATCACCGCCTGGGAATAGGCGTCGAGCAGGCCAAGCTCTGTCATACGGGCAGCGTAGCCAGAGGCGCAAGCGGCAAGCGGGCCGGGAGGGCGGCGATCGGCGCCCTCCCGGCCGAACGTCCGACTAGCAGAGGGGAGACGGCGAGGTGAACGTCCCCAGGTACGTGTAGCGGCCGTCCATCCCGATCGACGGCGTCTGATGGGCGAACCAGGAGAGGAACGCCTCGTCCTGCGGGTGGTAGCCGTTGACCGTGAACGACACCCCGACCAGCGGGTCGCCTGTCTCGAGCACGTTGCTGCATCCGTACTGCGGAGCGAGCGGCGATTGCCAGACGGGAACGACGTTGTCGATGAACGGGTCGTTCATCCACTCAGACAGCTCGTGCGACAGCGCGTTGATGTCCTCGGCGAAGCTCGCGTTCGGGTTGTCCACGTGGGCCAGCACGTTCTCGGATCCGTAATCGGCGAACATCGCGGTCTGAACCTGCCGGTCGCCGTTGCCGTTCCGCGATGACGACGCGCTATGGAACCCTCCGACGCAGCAGGCGAGCGGCGTCTTGAAGTCGAGCATGACGTCATGCGTCAGCAGGATGGGCAACGTGCGCGCGCTCACGTGCAGCCCGTTGATGATGCGACCGTAACGACCCGCGAACCACGAGTAGTTGACAAGGCCGAGCCGCTTCAGCGCCACGTGGTTGCCGAAGGTCGTGCCGGCCGGGATGACGGTGCCCTGGTTCGAGGGCACGTCGATGGTCAGCGTCGGCATCACCGTCGGCCGGCTCAGCAGGACGTGGTAGCCGGGGTGGAGCGGGCGCCAGAACTCGGCACGCTGAATGGCATCACCGTACTGCGTGAAGCCGGACAGGAAGTGCGCCCGCTGCCAGATCGGCGACCGGACGGCTTGGCCCACGATCGTGCCGGCGTCGAACACGGATCCGTCGGCGAAGACAAACCGCAGTGGGACGATCTCGTTGGGGATGCGCGTGGTGGCACCCGACGTGAACGGGCTGGTGCCGACCATCTGATACGGGTAGGTGACTCCCCCGAACGTGAACGAGCTGCTGAAATAGGGGATGGTCGTCCCCGAGTGGTTGGGCGCGGAGCCGAGTGTCGTGAACGGCTTGACTGCGGCCCCGGCGGGTGTCGCCGCGGCCATCAGCGCGAACAGTGCCACGGCGGCGATGCCGGCGAGCTTCCTTTTCATCTTCCCCCCTCGATCCGTACGACACAAACCCGCCAGGAGGTTACCCCGGAAACGCGAAGTGCGCATGGGCGCGAACCACGTTGCGCGACTAGCCTGCCAGCGGTGCGACCAGCCCTGACAGCTGCGCAGGACGCCAGCGGCGGGATGCCGGCGGCTGACGTGGCCGACGGCGCGGCCATGCAGGCCGCCGTCCTCGACTGGTACCGCCGGCACGGCCGCGACCTGCCCTGGCGTCACACCCACGATCCGTACGCGATCCTCATCTCCGAGGTGATGCTGCAGCAGACGCAGGTCTCCCGGATCGTGCCCCGGTATCTGGAGTGGCTCGAGCGGTGGCCGGCTGCCGAGGCCCTCGCCGCGGCCTCACCGGCGGACGTGATCCGGGCCTGGGCCGGCCTCGGCTACAACCGCCGCGCCGTGAACCTCCACAGGTGCGCGCAGGAGGTCGTGCGGAGGGGCGGCTTCCCGCGAGATCCCGCCGAGCTGCGGAAGCTGCCGGGCGTGGGCCCCTACACCGCCGCGGCCATCGCCTGCTTCGCCTTCGGGGCGCAGATCGCGGCGCCCGACGTCAATGCCCGGCGCGTGCTCGGACGCGCGTTCGGCGATCCTGACCTGCCGCCTGCGGCCGGCCGCGCCTACGACTGGAACCAGGCGCTCTTCGACCTTGGCAGCACCATCTGCATCGCCCGGCGGCCACGCTGCACAGCCTGCCCGCTCGCCGCCCGGTGCCCCTCGGCGGGGATGACCTTCGCCCCCGAGCGGAAGCAGTCGCCCTTCCACGGCTCCTTCCGCCAGCGCCGAAGCACGGTGCTCAAGCGGCTCGTCGCTGGGCCGTTGCATGTCTCCGAGCTGGACGGCGAGGCTCTGGCCGCGCTGGTCGCGGACGGCCTCGCCGTTATCGACGGCGATGTCGCGGCGCTGCCGACCTAGCTAGCGCCCCGCCAACAGCCTGTCGACCAGGTCGGGTAGGTCGTGCAGGGACGCGATCTCGCCGTCGGGCCGGGCGCCGGGCGGAGCCGCGGATCCCGACCTGTTCAGCCAGACCGCAAGCATCCCGTATGCCTGGGCTCCCTCGACGTCGGTGACGATCTCGTCGCCGACGTGCACCCATCGGCCCGGGTCCCGCCCGACCAGCTCCACCGCCCGGCGGAACGGGCCCGCCGCCGGCTTGGCCTCTCCCACCTCCTCCGCGTGCACGGTGAACGCGAACCGGGCCGCGAGCGGCAATCGCTCGAACGGGAAGTTGCCGTTGGTGATGGCACCGACGATGTGCCCGCGTCGCAGCAGCTCGTCGACCACGGGCTCGACGTCCGAGTGCACGCCCACCACCCGCGCTCGCGCGGCCAGGAGCTCATCGGCCAGCCACTCGGCGAGCTGCGGATCATGGTGGCCGACCGAACCGAGCGCCCGCCGCATCGACTCGCGCCGCAGCTCTTCGAGCGTCCCGTGCAGCTCCCGGCCGACCAGCTCCCGGTGGCGGTGCAGGTCGTCGACGGTGAGCATGCCGGCGAGCTGAGGATGATGGCGCTCGAGCGAGTCGATCGCCGACGCCAGGGCGCCCTCCATCATCGGCCCGAACTCCCACAGCGTGCCGTCCAGGTCGAACGAGACGACGCCGGTCATGCGGCTCGGCTGGGTGACCGCACGAGGGCGACCGCCTGGCACGCCGCGCCCTCGCCGCGCCCGACGAAGCCGAGCATGTCGGTGGTCGATGCACGCACGGTCACGCGGTCGCGCTCAACCCCGAGCGCTGCCGCCAGCGACGCCTTCATCGCCTCGCGATGCGGCGAGAGCCTCGGCTCCTGCATCACCACAACGGCGTCGACGTTCACGATGCTCCAGCCGTGCGCCTCGAGCGAGCTCCAGGCGCGCTGCAGCAGGTCGATGCTGGAGGCACCCTCAAGCGCCGGGTCGTCGGATGGAAACAGCGCACCGATGTCATCGCCTCCACACGCGCCAAGCAGCGCGTCCGTCACGGCGTGACAGACGAGGTCGGCGTCCGAGTGGCCGGCCAGCCCGCGGTCGCTGGGGATGTCGACCCCGGCGAGCACCAGCCGCCGGCCGTCCGCGAAGGCATGGGCGTCGAAGCCGATCCCAACGCGCATGCCCTCGGTCATCCGGCCTCCCCCGCCAGCCGTTCCCTGGCTCGCTCGAGGTCGGCGGCGGTCGTGATCTTGAGGTTGCCTGCCTCGCCCGGGACGACGGCCACCGATCCGCCCGAGGCCTCGACCAGCGACGCGCAGTCGGTCGCTGCCGCCACCACCTCGGGCCGTTGAGCGTAGGCTCGGCGCAGCGCGCCGGCCGCGAAGGCCTGTGGCGTCTGCACCGCAACCAGCTGCGACCGGTCGTGCGTCCCCGCCACGCGGCCGCCCTCGACCCGCTTGATGGTGTCGGTCACCGGCACGCCGGGCACGGCTCCATCGGCATCGCCGAGCGCCCCCAACACCGCGGAGACCAGATCGGCGGAGGCGAACGGCCGCGCCGCGTCGTGCACCAGTATCAGATCGGCGTCGTCGGGCACCTCGGCCAGGCCGGCAGCGACGGACTGCGCGCGGGTGGCGCCGCCCGCCACCGCGGCGGCCACCTTGCCGGCGGCCAGGTCGTCGGCGAGCAGCGACGCGGGCTCCTCCCAGCCCTCGGGCACGACCAGCACGACGCCGTCGATCGCCGGGTGCTCCTCGAGCAGCTCGACCGAATGCGCCAGGAGCACCCTGCCGGCGAGTGCCACGAACGCCTTCGGCCGGTCGGCGCCCAGCCGGGCACCGTCGCCCGCGCCGACGACGATCGCCCACGCCGAGAGCACGTCGGCCACAGGCTCAGCCGCCGTCGTCGGCGATCTTCGTGAAGATGATCTTGCCGGACGGCTGCTGGAGCACGGACGTCACCTGCACTCCGAGCGTCTGCCCGATCCGCTCGCGGGCGCGCTCGACCACGACCATCGTTCCGTCGTCCAGGTAGCCAACTCCCTGGTGCTGCTCCTTGCCCTCCTTGATCAGGAGCACGTCCAGCCGCTCGCCCGGCAGCACGGCGGGCTTCAGCGCGTTCGCGAGGTCGTTGACGTTCAGCACCTGGACGTCCTGGATCTGCGCGAGCCGGTTCAGGTTGAAGTCGGTCGTGAGGATCGGCATGCCGCGCTCCTTGGCGAGCTTCAGCAGCTTCGCGTCGACGTCCGGCACCTGCGGGAAGTCGACGTCCGGGGTGGCAACGCTGACGTCGCTGCGCAGGTCCTGGACGACCTGAAGCCCGCGCCGGCCGCGCGCTCGCTTCAGCGGGTCCGCCGAGTCAGCGACCTGCTGCAGCTCCTTCAGCACGAACTCCGGAACCACCAGCTCGCCACCGAGGAAGCCGGTGCGCACGATGTCGGCGATGCGGCCGTCGATGATCGCGCTGGTGTCGACCAGGGTCGAGCTGCTGTTCGGGCCGCGCTCGGCGTCCGCGTCGCCCAGCGAATGCACGCCCACCAGGCGAAGGATGCCGCGATGCTTCCTGGCGGCGGTGAAGGCGAAGAGGTACCCGAGCACGAGCACCATCGGCAGGAGTATCCAGTTGCCGATATATGGCAGCGCATGCACCGGCAGGTACAGCAGTGCCGACACCAGCAGGCCCACCAGCAGGCCTATGGCGCCGACGGTCAGCTCGCCGGCGCTGCGAGATTGGGTTGCCCGTTCAACTCTCTTGAACCCGCGCGCGAGTCCCTTCCCGACGAGCCCGCCGACCATCCAGCCGACGGCGAACGCGAGGAAGACGATGATGCCGAACGTGGCGTACGCGTAAGAAGACGAATCGAAACGGTTGACCAGATCAAGAGAACGGCCAGCGTATACGGCACCAAGCGCACTCAAGAGAGACAGGACGATTCGTGAGACGAGAATCATCGCCTGCTCCTCCTCAGGAGGCGGTCATGTGGCCCGTCCGCCGGCTGGGCCCGCGGGCCTCCGGCGCCGAACCAGGGTATAAGCGCGTCTAGGCGCGGGCCTTGCGGGCCGCGCCAATCTCCTCCAGCACCTCCTCGAGGTACTCGCGCGCCTCCTCTTCCTCCATGCCCTTGGCGTACATCAACTCCGAGGCGAGGATGCGCTTGGCCTTCGAGAACATCTGCTTCTCGCCCGTGGAGAGTCCCTTTTCCTGGTCACGCTGCGCCAGGTTGCGGACGACCTCCGCGAGCTCGAAGATGTCCCCCGTCTTCATCTTGTCCCGGTTGTGCTTGAACCGGCGGTTCCAGTTCTTCGGCATCTTGGTGCCGTCACCGCCCAGCACACCGAGCACCTCGTCGACCGTCTCCTCGCCGATCACCTTGCGCAGGCCGGCTCGGTCCGCGCTGTCCGACGGGATCATCACGGTCATATCGTTGTGGATGATCTGGATGGTCAGGTATTCGCGTCCGTCACGCTCTTCCTTCTTCACGATCGTGCCCGCGCCGTGATGCGGGTACACGACCTTGTCCCCAACTTCATACACGTGACGTCTGACCTCCTCCGCCGTGGGAGCGGCAGTTTTAGTACCCCGAGAGGGGTAAATGATATCAGACCGCGACTCTGAGGGCGAGTCCGGGCGAGCATGCGCAACCGCTCGCAATAAGCTGCCGTGCTAATGTGTAGACTCGTATATGGCCGTTAGCGCAAACGATCCTAACGGTATCTGTCCAACATATGCGTTAGCATTTCGCAGATGCTCGCACTCGACCTCTGCGACCCTTCCACCGACGCCGACCTGGCGGAGCCCACGACCGCCGGCCGCTGGCTCCGCGACCACGGCCTGCGGGCGGACGTCACCCCCGACGGGCTGGCCGATCTGCGGGCGCTGAGAGACGCCGTCGACTCGCTGCTTCGGTCGGCGGTCGAGCGCACCTCGCCGTCACCGAGCGCCCTCGACCGGCTGAACGCGCGCAGCGCCGCGGCGGCAGCCTGCCTCCAGCTCAACTGGCCCTCAGCCGGCGTCCCGCGGATGTGGCTGAGCACCCCCGGCGGCCCGGACGCGTCGGTGCTGGGAGCGGTGGCGCGGTCGGCGATCGAGCTGCTCTCCGGCCGCGACCGCGAGCGGCTGCGCGTCTGCGGTGCGCACGGGTGCGAGCGGCTGTTCATCGCCGCGACCCCGCGGCGCCAGTGGTGCTCGCCTGCCTGCGGCAACCGCGTCCGGGTCGCCCGGCACGCCGCCCGCTACAGGTTGAGGTAGCGGTCGACCAGGTTCTGCTCCTGGAGGCGGCGGAGCCCCTCCCTGATCTCGCGGGCGCGGACGGAGCCGACGCCGTCAACCTCCTCCAGCTCCTCCACCGACGCCCGCACGAACGCCTCCAACCCGTTGAAGTAGCCGACCACGTGGTCGACGACGTGCTCCGGCAGGCGCGGGATCTTCGACAGCACCCGGTACCCGCGGGGGGCCACGGCGTAGTCCATCGGGTTGACGGTGCGCGGATACCCGAGCGCGGCCGCCAGCTCGTCGAACTCGAGCAGCTGCTGGTCGGCCAGGGAGGCGAGGTGGGCAAGCACGCGGTCGGCCCCGCCGGTCGCCTCGTAGATCTCGTAATCGCGGATGAGGGCCAGCTTGTCGGCCGGCACCCACTCGGTCATCTCGTTCAGCTGGATCTTGATCAGGCGCCCCTCCACGCCCAGCTCGACCACGTTGCGCTCGATCTCGTCGACCATGCGGGTGGTCATCTCCGCGCGCTGCACCGCCGTCAGCACGTCGTCGAGCATGACGGCGCTCTGGAACTCGAGCGCGGTCAGCCGGGTCGAGATCTGCTCCAGCCGCGAGCGGTGCGTGTCGAGGGTGGTCAGCGCCTGGTTGGTCTTGGCGAGCACCGCGGGGATCTCCTCGAGCTGGTAGCGCGAGTCGCCGACGTAGACGGTGACCACGTCGCGCTGCTGGCTGATCGAGACCGCCAGCGCGCCGGTCTGCTTGGCGACGCGCTCAGCGGTTCGGTGCCTCGTGCCGGTCTCGGCCGACGGGATGGTCGGATCCGGCATCAGCTGGACGTTCGCGTAGACGATCCGGGTCGCATTCGAGTTGAGGATGATGGCGCCGTCCATCTTGGCCAGCTCGTAGAGCAGGTAGGGGGAGAACGCCTGGTCGAGCCGGATGCCGCCCGAAAAGAGGAACGACAGCTCGGCCGGCTCGCCGATCACGATCAGGGCGCCCTCGCTGCCGCGCAGGATGTCGTTGATGCCCTGCCGCATGGTGGTGCCCGGGGCGATCCGCCCGAGCGCCTCCATCAGCTTTGGGTCCTGCCGGGGGTCGGACACCACGTCGCTCACGCGAACGCCTCCTCGATCGCCTGCTGCACGGTGGCGGCCGTCCGGACGGCAACGCCTGAGACCGAAACCGTACCAGGCGGAGCGAGCGCCTCGCGGGAGCCGAGCTTGGCAGCCTCGCGCAGTCGGCGTTCGGACTGGCCGACCACGCGCACGCCGCCGGTGAGCCCGATCTCGCCGAAGCAGGCGAGGCCCTCCCGCGGCGGGACGCCGCGATGCGCCGAGACGATGGCGATCGCCACCGCCAGGTCGGCAGCGGGCTCGTCGACACGGACGCCGCCGGCCACGTTGACGAAGATGTCGCTGGCGCCGAGCGCGACGCCGGCATGCCGCCCGAGCACCGCGACGATCATCGACAACCGGTTGCGGTCGATGCCGGTGGCGGCGCGGCGCGGCATGGCGAGGTCGCTGGGCGCGACCAGCGCCTGCAGCTCGAGCAGGATCGGCCGGCTGCCCTCGATCGCCGGCAGCAGCACGGATCCCGGGCCGGCCGGCCCGTCGCATGCGAAGGCGGCCGAAGGGTCGGAGACCGGCTCGAGCCCGCGATCGGTCATCTCGAAGATGCCGATCTCGTTGGTCGAGCCGAATCGGTTCTTGACTGCGCGCAGCACCCGCAGGAAGCGGTAGCGGTCACCCTCGAGCTGCAGCACGGCGTCAACCAGGTGCTCGAGCACGCGCGGGCCGGCGACCGCGCCCTCCTTGGTGACGTGGCCGACCAGCACGATGGTGACGCCGTGGCCCTTGGCGACGCGGAGCAGGCGGTCGGCGGCCTCGCGCACCTGCGCCACGCTCCCGGCCGCGGACGAGAGCTCCGCCGAGCAGAGCGTCTGCACGGAGTCGATCACGCAGACCTCCGGCCGGACGGCCGCAATCGTCTCGCAGACGGTCTCGAGCTCGGTCTCTGCCAGGATCGCGATGTGGTCGACGGCGCCGATGCGCTCGGCCCGCATCCGCACCTGTGCAGGCGACTCCTCCCCCGAGACGAGCAACGTGGAGCGCCCGGCCTGGCCGATCGCACCGAG
>Ga0066662_10000865_pt1 | contig 13529 bp, 11 predicted proteins | sample GraSoiAngelo_111_FD_133939 | JGI IMG/M metagenome (GOLD analysis project Ga0066662, IMG submission 133939) | Grasslands soil microbial communities from the Angelo Coastal Reserve, California, USA - 14_0903_12_40cm | ecosystem: Environmental > Terrestrial > Soil > Grasslands | place: USA... | reverse complement strand
TCTGCCCCGCTGCCGCCCGCCCATGCGAAAATTCTCTTAAATTCATGCTCGAATGTGCAAAGTAAGTGACATTGGCCACCCCCGGCTGCGGGGATAAGTCTTTAGGAATCAGATTAGTTAGGAGCGCAGCGGATTACCCTCGAACACATCGGCATGTCCGGGGGGCTGCGCTGCGCCTGTGTCCCTCCGTAATCTTCTTTGCCGGGCCTAGATTTGGCACAATCCTGCTGCAAAGGAAACTCCCTATGATCCGTCAAGAACAGTATGAAATCTGGGTCCAGAGCGGCAGCAACAAATGGGACATGCTGGGCTGCTTCGAAGATCTCACCCTGGCCGCCATCATGGCCAGAAACCACTCCGCGCGTACACGCCTGATCTGCGTCACCTTTGAACATGGAAAACTCATTTCCCAGGACCTGCTCACGGAAATGGGATTTGAGCCGCAACGGATGTCTGCCTGATATCCCAACACACGCAGCATCGGCGCGTGCCGGAAACCTGAAAGAGCGAATTCGATGATCGGATGTGTGTCTCAGCAGAAGCATTGAACCGGTAGTAGGTACTCATATAATCCAGTTCAGTGCTGATTTCTGATTTTGACTTTCATCTTCCCGGGGAGCTGATTGCGCAGGAGCCGCTGCCCAACCGCAGCGCCTCGCGCATGCTGCATCTGAGCCGGGCAACCGGGGAATATCAGGATCGCCACTTCGTCGAGTTCCCCGATCTGCTTCGCCCAGACGATCTGCTGGTGGTCAATAACAGCCGCGTCTTTCCTGCCCGCCTGTTTGGCCGCCGCGCAGGATTGCATTCTCAGCCGGTCAGTCCCAGGAATCCAGCCTCCCGCGATTTCCTTCAGGGACAAGTAGAAGTTCTTCTTACCCGGCAACTCGGTCAGTGGGAGTGGCAGGCGCTGGTGCGTCCCGGCCGCAAGATTGGCGTTGGCGAGAGGATTTATTTTGGCCAGGAGGCAATGCCTGAACTCCAGGCTGAAGTCACCGGACGTGGCGAATTTGGTGAGCGGACACTGCGGTTCCACCCGATAGATGACTTCTTTGCTGTGGTGGAGCGCATCGGACATGTGCCGTTGCCGCCCTATATCAGCCGCGCCGACCGCGCCGAAGATCGCGAACGCTATCAAACTGTCTATGCGCAGCAACAGGGCAGTGTGGCCGCCCCTACTGCCGGCCTGCATTTCACTCCGGAAATTCTCGCCCGCATCCGCCAGCACGGCATCGATATCGCGGAAATCACCTTGCATGTGGGCCTGGGCACCTTCCAGCCGGTGCGCGTGGAAAACATTGAACAGCACAAGATACACCGCGAGCGTTTCACCATCTCTCCGGAGACTGCCGGGAAGATCAACCGTGCTCTTGCCGAGAACCGCCGCATTGTTGCCGTAGGGACCACGACTGTCCGGACTCTCGAATATGCCGCATCCCAGGATTCTGCAGGACGCATCTCTCCCGGCTCCGCTGAAGCCGATATCTTCATCTATCCCGGCTTCCGCTTCCGGGTCATCGGCGCCCTGCTGACCAATTTCCATCTGCCCCAATCCACACTGCTCATGCTGGTCTCAGCCTTCGCCGGACGCAAAACCATCCTCAAGGCGTATAGATATGCCGTGAATTCCCGGTACAGGTTCTTCTCTTATGGGGACTGTATGTTCATCGAATGATTTCAGGCTTTGACATGCATTGACTTTCGTTTGTTATTCGCCTATGCTGCGGCTACGACTTGTCTACTTATGACGCGGAAACAATTCGATGTTGACTCAATTTCCACATTTGCAATAAATCCACAGTTGCTCCTCACCGCACCAGCATGTAATTGTGAGTTTTCAATCCATCAGAGATCCACGTAAAAGGAATCGGAGAAACGACCTCATGCGCAGGGAAAAGCCTATCCATGAAGATCATTCTGGCCTGCCTCTCGATACCATCATCAAAGGCGATTGCCGCAACGTACTGAAGACATTTCCGGATGCTTCTGTGGACCTGGTTGTGACCTCGCCACCCTATGCAGACAGCCGGAAACACACTTATGGTGGTGTCTCTCCTGACGAGTACGTCGCCTGGTTTCTGTTGATCACTTCAGAGCTGCATCGTGTCTTGAAACCTACGGGTTCATTCATCTTGAATATCAAAGAGCGCGTCAAAGATGGAGAGCGGCATACCTACGTGCTGGAACTGATTCTGGCACTGAGAAAACAGGAATGGCTGTGGACGGAAGAATACATCTGGCACAAGAAGAATTGCTATCCGGGCAAATGGCCCAACCGCTTCCGCGATGCATGGGAGCGATGCCTTCACTTCACTAAGAACAAGAACTTTCACATGTACCAGGATGCAGTAAGAGTTCCAATGGGAAAATGGGCAGAGACGCGCCTTGCAAAATTGAGCAATACCGATCGTATAAGAGATGAATCGAAAGTGAAGAGCGGCTTCGGCAAGAATGTCTCCAACTGGCTTGGCCGAAATACGGTTTATCCCACCAATGTCTTGCATCTGGCCACCGAGTGCAGCAATCGCAACCACAGTGCTGCGTTTCCTGAATCTCTGCCGGCCTGGTTCATCAAATTGTTCACCAACCCCGGAGACATTGTGCTTGATCCATTTGTCGGGTCGGGAACCACCGCGGTTGCCGCAATGGCCTTGGACCGCCGATATGTCGGAATAGAGCTTACGGACGAACATTATGCGCATGCCCTGGAATCGGTTGCACGAGCGAAGCGGGCTAAAAGCGGCTTGCAACTGGTTTGAATGGGAGCAAATAGCAGTAAAATGATTAAAAGGCGGTATTTTTATGGAACATTGCGTCATCTCAGGATGTAAAAATCCAGCAAAGCACAATTTTGGAGTCAGATTGCGCCGACCCAGCACAAGGGCTATTTGGGCTCCGAACACAGATGCATTCATCTGTGATGAACATGCGACGTCCGGAATGAAGGTTCATGTCGAGCTTACACCCACAACGAGCGGAAATATTGATACCAGTATCATCTCTCCAGGCGGTCGGCCCATGAACAGAAGCACGCCTATCAAAAAGCCAGCCCGGGACTAACTCGAATAGAAAGGCCGGACAGTGTTTCAAACTCGCCCCGCCTTCTTGTCTACTTATTCTTCCTGTATCGTGTAGCTTTTCACTCATGTCTCAACCGTCACCGTGGATGGTTACGCAGGCGAAGCGGAGCAAAAGCGGCTGCAGCTCGTAAACAAGTGCCCGCCACCGGATCCTAATTCTCAGAGTATTTGGGAAGAATACGCATGCGCATTTCTCACCTGCTATTTCAGTGACGCGGATCACATCAGCGTGTTCCTCCCACTATCACTGCTCGTAGAACTTTACAAATCCAGAGTTGCTGACACTACGGAACACATTGTGGATGTTGTGCAGTCTCTTCCGGTCAGCCTCTTCTTGAGAAGTTCAAAGGTGCAGCTTGGAGTGTATCCGGCAGTCTCCCTCCCGTTCTTAAAAAGTTGAGAGGTCGTATGAAGTGTTTGCGCGCTCTTCGTCTGTCGCTCTATCGCCCGGCTTTCATCTTCTGCAGCATGCCTTTAATCAGCCGTTCACTCACACTGCCGAAAGGCTGATCGGTGGTGAGATAGGTCCAGGTAGCGCCGCGCTGTGACGGACTGATGCCTGTGCGCCCGGCTTCCTCCAGGCGCCTTTCGATCTCTTCTTCGATCTTCTGCTTCAGTTGCTCGAATTCCTGGTCGACGGTGGAAAGATACTCGTACAGCGGATCGCGTCCTCCCCATGAGACCCAATGGATTCCGGCGCGCAGTTCGGCGATGTCATTGAGGTAGTCGGCCCACAGATCGTCGATGGTGGTGAGCCGCACCAGCCGCTCTGTTTCTGATTCAGAGGGTATCTTGCCGGTGAGAATGTCCTGGCGCTTCTGCTGGATGGCAAGCCGCTGGCCCTCGATCACCGATTCGTACTTCTGCAGGAACCGGCGTATGGAGAGGTTCTGTCCTTCCACCACCCGCTGAATGCCATCAGGGTCGTTTCTGAAAAGCTGATCTTCGTCGGCGTAGCGCACCAGCAGGTCATCTTGTAGAGAAATGAAAAACTGCGAGCTGCCGGGGTCCCCCTGGCGTCCGGCGCGGCCACGCAACTGGTTATCGATGCGGCGGCTCTCGTGCTTGTTGGTGCCGATCACCAGCAGGCCGCCGAGTTCAGCCACGCCTTCCCCCAGCTTGATATCTGTGCCGCGTCCCGCCATGTTGGTGGAGATGGTCACTGCACCGCGTTCGCCGGCGCGCGCTACGATAGCCGCTTCTTCTTCCTCATGGCGGGCATTCAATACCTGGTGCGGTATTCCCTGCCGCCGCAATCGCGCACTCAGCCGCTCGGACTCTTCCACGCTCGTAGTTCCCACCAGCACCGGACGCCCGCTCGCGTGCCGGCGCTCGATCTCGCCGGCAACAGCATCTTCCTTCGCGGCTTTGGTCTCGAATATCTCGTCAGGATGGTCTACGCGAATGACCGGACGATTGGTGGGAATTACCTCTACCTCAAACCCATAGATCTCCTGAAATTCGCGTTTCTGCGTGGCCGCTGTGCCGGTCATGCCGCATACCTGTGGATAGAGCGCTACCAGGTTCTGCAGGGTAATGGAGCCGATCACGCGGCCCTGCTTTTTCAGCGCCACGCCTTCTTTGGCTTCGATCGCGGTATGCAGTCCGGCGGGCCAGCGCCGGTCCTGGATGATGCGCCCTTTGAACTCATCGACAGATTGAATGGTTCCGTCTTTGACCAGGTAATCCACGTCCCGGCGCAAGAGAGCGTGAGCGTGAATGGAATCCTGCACTGCCGCCAGCAATGACAGGTTCTGCTCGGCAAAGAGATTGCCGCAGCGGAAAGCTCCTTCCACCGATTGAATGCCGGTCTCGGTCAAGGCAACATTCCTCCCGAACTCGTCGATGGTGTATTGCACGCCCCGGTGGAAGTGGCGCGTGATAGCGTCTACGCGGTACGGCAGCGTCTCTGGAGCGTTATCGCCACTGGCAATCACCAGAGGAATGCGCGCCTCATCGATCAGGATGGAATCGGCCTCATCGATGATCGCTGCGGCAAAGTCACGGTGTACCTGCTCCCGAGGATAAAGCGCAAGCTGGTCACGCAGATAGTCAAACCCTACCTCATTGGCAGTGGCATAAGTTATGTCACAGGAATAAGCCTGCTGCCGCGCCGCTGTTTCCATGTCGCGCTGGACGTAACCCACAGTCAGTCCGAACCATTGGTAGATCTCTCCCATCCATTGCGCATCACGGCGGGCCAGGTAATCATTCACCGTGAGCACATGCGCGCTGCCTGCAGTCTTTGCATACCACGCGACCGCGGGAACAGCGGTCAGGGTCTTGCCTTCGCCGGTCTGCATCTCGGCAATCTTGCCCTCGGTGAGCGCCAGCGCACCCTGAAGCTGGACCTCGAACATCTCCAGTTGCAGCACCCGTGACGCGATGACTGCCCCGGCGGCAATGGTCTCCAGCCGGTCCGTCGTGCGCTGCGCAAAACTCTTCAGCTCTGCATTACTCAAGGCTCCCAGCCGGCTGCGTATCTGCTGGATTTTGGGAATAGCGGGTTCCGCGACTGCTCTGACGAACAGTGAACGTAAAAATCTATGCACTTTTACTTTCCGGGCCTCGGCATCTGGTACAGGTCAAAGATTGCGTTGGTCACCGCACTCGGATTCACTCCATGTGATGTAGGTTACCCCGGTAGTGAGAATTGTGAAAGAACCAATCATCCCTAAAACATTCTTGCGGAGACCTTCCGGTGATCCACGGCAAGCCGGAACAGGTGACACAGATGAATGGATTCGCGCAGATAAGCTCACCGCAGATAAACACAGCGTACCGGGCCGCAACCAAAACGAAAAATCTTTATGGAGCGCAGCCGCCCTCGGCTGCGGGGAATAAATTTTCGTGAGTCGAGAATAATTTGACGATAATAGTGGAGAGGACACAGATAAATTAAATCACTCATTTACCAAATTACCCATTTACCCATTTCACTTGTGCCAATCACGTCGGCTTGTCTTCAACATTCATAAAAATTACACTTCTCGCACGTGTTTTCGACCAGATCAAAACCAGGGGCTTAAATGAAGACCGCAAAACTTCTTATAGCTTTGTTCATCCTTACCGGCATATTCTTCGCGCAGAGCGCAACTCAAAACCCGCAACAGCAGCCCGGGAAAGAGCCGGGAAAACCCAAAGTCGTGCCTCCTAACAAGAAACCTGCGCAGACACCCGCCAAAACCAAGACTGAAAAAGTCCTGGAATTGAAAGGCCTTGATCCGGCGTTGATGGACAAGTCCGCAGACCCCTGCGCGGATTTTTACCAGTATTCCTGCGGCGGATGGCTCAAGCAGAACCCGGTGCCTGGTGATCAATCGAGCTATGGCCGGGATACGGAATTGGCCGAGCGCAACCGCCTTATCCTGCGTAACATTTTGGAAAAGGCTTCAGTGATCCGCGCGGACCGCAGCCCGGAAGAGCAGAAGATCGGCGACTTTTATTCGTCCTGCATGGATGAGGCCGCAATCGAGCGCAAAGGCATCGCTCCGCTCAAGCCCGAACTGGATCACATTGCCGCTCTTAAATCCAAAGACGATCTTGCGGATCTTCTCGCGCACCTGCACCTGATCGATGCTGGCGCGTTCTTCAGCTTCGGCTCCAACCAGGATTTCAAAGATGCAACCTCGGTGATCGCCGAAGCCGATCAGGGTGGCCTGGGACTTCCGGAGCGTGACTATTACACGCGCACCGACGCCAACTCGGAGAAGACACGCAAAGAATATGTGCAGCATGTGGCCAACATGTTCAAGCTGCTGGGCGATTCTCCGCAGGCTGCGGCTGCCAATGCGAAAAAGGTCATGGAGATCGAAACTGCATTGGCCAAAGCCTCGCTCACCGTGGTGCAGCGGCGCGATCCGGCAAGCATCTATCACAAAATGCCGCTGAATGATCTGGCGGGAATGGCGCCTGCATTCAACTGGAACCGCTACCTGCGCGCTACCGGCACGCCTGAAGTGCAGAGCCTCAACGTTGCTGTCCCGGATTTCTTCAAAGGACTTCAAACTGTTTTGCAGCAGCAGGATATTGCCTCCATCAAGACTTATCTGCGCTGGCAACTGGTGCATGACGCCGCGCCCATGCTGTCCAAGCCATTTGTGAATGAGAACTTCAATTTCTTCGGCAAGAAGCTCAATGGACAGAAAGAGCTGCGCGCCCGCTGGAAGCGCTGCGTGCAGGCCACCGACCACAACCTTGGCGAAGCGCTGGGAAAAGTTTATGCAGAGCGCGCCTTCGGCGCAGAAGGCAAGGCCCGCACTCTGGCCATGGTGAAGGACATCGAGAGCTCCATGGAACGCGACATCAAGCAGCTTACCTGGATGACGGATGCCACGAAGCAGCGCGCCCTGGAAAAGCTGCATGCGGTGGCGAATAAGATCGGTTATCCCGATAAATGGCGCGATTATTCCGCCTATAAAGTAGTTCGTGGTGATGCCCTGGGCAATCAGATACGCGGTTCAGAATTCGAGTCGCACCGCGAAATCGCAAAGATCGGCAAACCTGTAGACAAGCTGGAATGGGGCATGACTCCGCCCACCGTCAATGCCTATTACAACCCGCAGATGAATGACATCAATTTTCCCGCCGGAATCCTTCAGCCTCCTTTTTACGACCAGCGCATGGACGATGCCGTGAATTACGGCGATGCCGGAGGGGTGATTGGCCATGAACTCACCCATGCCTTTGACGATGAAGGCCGCCAATTCGACCCCAAGGGGAACCTCGAAGACTGGTGGACTCCGCAGGATGCCAAGGAATTTGAAGAGCGCACCGCGTGCATCGTTCGCGAGTATGACAACTTTGTTGCCGTGGACGATGTCCACGTGCAGGGCAAGCTCACCCTGGGAGAAAATGTGGCCGATATCGGTGGACTGAAGCTGGCCTTCATGGCCCTGATGCAGCGCGAAGAAGAAAGCCATGAGCAGCTTCAACCCGCAGACGGCTTTACTCCCGCGCAGCGCTTCTTCATCAGCTACGGACAGGGCTGGTGCGAAAACGATACCCCGGAATCACTGCGCGTACTGGCACAGACCAATCCCCACGCACCGACGAAGTTTCGTGTGAATGGCGTGGTGCAAAACCTGCCCGAATTCCAGCAGGCCTTCTCTTGTAAAGCCGGAACGCCCATGGCGCCGGAAAAGAGGTGTGAGGTCTGGTAGGGCACTCAGCGTGGTTCCTTTGCGCCCTTTAATCAGGCATTGGCAGCGCCCGACGAACTGAGCGGCAGGAAATACTGCGTGCCCCGGATCGGCTCGCTCACCCGCCGCAGCAGTTCCTGCAGATCGGAGTGGTGCTCCACGAAATCGATGTCATTGGTATTTACCACCAGCAGGTCTGATGAGCTGTAGTGAAAGAAGAAGTGTTCGTAGGCTTTCACCACTTCCTCAATGTAGTCATCGCTGACCGCTCCTTCCGCCGGAGCGTTTTTCTTGCGTAACCGTTTCTTCAGCACATCTGGAGAGGCCTGCAGATAAATCACCAAGTCGGGCGTGGGCACCTGCTCGCGAAAATACTGGTAATACCGGTTATAGATCTCCAGTTCCACATCGCTCAGGTTGATGTAGGCAAAGATCTTGTCTTTTTCAAAGATGTAATCGGCCACCACGGTCTTTTGCGATTTGGCCCCGACTTCCAGCCGGTGGAGTTGCTCAAAGCGGCGAATCAGAAAGGCAAACTGCGCCTGGAAACCTGCGCCGCGCTCTCCCTCGTAGAATGCCCGCAGGAACGGATTGTTTTCCGGTTCAATGACGCGTTGCGCGTTCAGCCGGTCAGCAATGATGTTTGCGAGGGTGCTTTTGCCGACGCGAATAGGTCCTTCTACTGCTATATACCGGGGCGGTTCGAAAAGCTTTGCCATGAGGTTTCGAAAGCGACTTGCCGCAGCATATCGCGCCCCCGTCCAGATGGCAATTAAAGAATGAGTTAACCCTGTGGAAAGAAGGTCCGCTCAGCCGCTGATCGGCCTTATCACCGTTTACCAGCGGCAAATATTTGTTCGCTACACCGCAATCGCCAGTTCCGCTATCGCGGCGCTGATCCTGGATAATGCCGTCTCCACTTTTGCTGTGTCATATCCCACCGTAATCCGCAGGTGGTGCTCGGTTCCCAGATATGCTCCCGGCGCTACCAGCACCGAGGCGTTCTTCCGCAAATAATCCACCAGCTCTACCGACGGCATGTCGAAGTAGTAACGCACAAAGGCAATCGATGTAGCCACGGGCTTGTGCAGGGAAAATCTGCCTTCCTGTTGCGCAATCCACTTCTCTAGAACCGCATGTCCATTCCGCGAAAGCTCTCTTTGGCGCTGCAGCAGCATGGCGCGCTTTTCGGGTTGCAAGGCAATTTCTGCCAGCGTCATGCTCGGTCCTGCAGCGGCAATCACGGCATATTCATGCCGACGCCATAATTCCCCGACCATCTCCGGCGCTGCGACAGCCCAGCCAATGCGCAATCCTGCCAGCCCGTAAGCCTTCGACAGGCTATTGGTGCAGATGAGCTTGTCGTATTGTCCCCAGAAGCTGGGCGTTTCAACTCCATGAAACTCTGTTCCGCGGTACACCTCATCGGCGTGCAGCCATGCGCCGCTGCGCTCACAGGTCTCTACAACCTGCTTCATTTCATCAGGCGCGAGCACAGTTCCTGTAGGATTATTCGGATTCACGATCGCAATCAGCTTGGTCTTGTCGCTCGTCATGGCCGCGAGCCTGTCCAGATTCAGCCGCCAGTTCTCCTCCGGAAGAAGCTGAAGCTCTTTTACGTTGCATCCCAGGTTCTTCGCCAGTCCCCACACTTGCCGGTAACCCGGAGAGACCACGATCACTTCATCGCCGCGTTCCAGCAGCGTGCTCACCACCATGCAGTTGGCCTGTGCTGCGCCCACAGTCACCAGCACGTTGTTCGCGGTCGCTCCGGGATACAGCGCCGCAATGCGCTCCCGCAGCAGCCCGGTCCCATTCACCTCCGGATAAAACAACCCTGTGCTCAGCAGTTGCTCAGCCTCTTCCTCGCTGAGCCATTCACGCGTGCTGAGGCACTTCACCGAGCTATCCGCCAGGTTGTACTCGACGGTCCGCTCAAACTGCGACTGAAAGTATTCAAGCTCAAAATTCTGGAATTGCATAGAGGAGTGCAGGTTATCTTTCTTAGACATCATCATCATCTTCGTCCTCTTCGTCCTCTTCTTCTCCAGGTTCGATTACATCCACTTCCGTGTCTTCTCCCCACTTGGACCAGGAAATTCCCAGCTCCGAATCGCAGCCTTCACACTTATATTCGATGTGTCCAGACACCTCTTCGATATCGTTTCCATCAATGGTAAAGTCGTCATCGCATTCAGGGCAGGCCAACTCCAGATCAGGCGCGTGCGTTTCCACATCTTCAATCGTTCCAGAAGAAGAACGGGAGATTTCAAGAGTAGCCCCGCAGGTCTCACATTTGATCTCGTCGCCGTCGTCGTCAACAGAAACATCATTTTCACATCTCCCACAACTGATTACGTTTCCGCCTCCGGAGTTTCGAGAGCGCTGATTGCCGGGGCGCCCAGTTGAGCGAGACCCTTCACCTGCCAATTCTGCGCCCAATTCTGCGCCCCAGTCCGACCACGATACTTCCAGCTCGGCACCGCATTCATCACATTCATATTCAATTTCACCCTCTTTAGTCTCGATCTCCTGCCAATCCAGCTCCATCTCCGTTTCACATTCGGGACAAGCAAAGTTGCCGTCACCGGCTACTCCTGTAACCTCGATCTCTGTTACCTGAAACGACGCCTTGTAGTAAACCTCCAGGTCCGCATTGCAGGTCGGGCAGTTCACGATATCGTTACCCTTTGGAAGATCGGCAAATTCAATCACCGCGACCGGTACTACTTTGCGGCAAACAGGGCAGTTCTTCTTGGTTGCGCTAGCGTCCTTCCGTTCCAGCACCTCTCTTGATAGCTCATCATAGGGTTTCTTGAGTTTTGTTTTTGGTAGGTCGATAAAGATCACTTCCTTGATTTCAACAGCCGTTTCGTATGAAAACTCCAGGGAAGCTCGGCATTCGCTGCACTCAAGCTCTTCTGAGCCTTTGGGACAATCGATGTGTTTGATCGAAGCCAGCGACAAAACATGCTGACAGCGAGGACAGAGTTGTCGACTCTTGCTCCCCTTCTCAAGTCTTTGCTGGCTACCGGAGCGATGGCGCTTTTGTGATTCTCGTGTTTTTTTCATAGGTGGTTTGTTCACCAACTGGATCTGACGCGGTGCCTGTCCGGAGACTGCGTTTATCCGTTGCGCTACTAACAGTAGCAACTTATATTCACACGCACCTCTGCGGTTTCAAAACGAAAAAGGAGGCATTGCCCCGAAAGTTTTCAGGGGAAATTCGGCTTCTTTCCGTAACCGATCACCGAAGCGGAAGGGTTGAGAAGCGTTCTTGTCTTTCCGCAACAATCCTCGGCACTTGATTCCTGTGTCGGCGATGGCGTCGCATTCGCCAGGGGTACCGATGTTATCGATTAAACCCAAGGTCAATTTTGATTACACTGGAATGTGAGTTCCTCGCAGATTGTGCTTTTGTTTTCGGCGGCTGTGGCCGGCGGCGCCATCAACTCCGTTGCCGGTGGTGGAGGCTTCATTGCCTTTCCTGCCTTGCTATTCACCGGCATGCCGCCCGTGAATGCCAATGCTACCAACACCATTGCGCTCTGGCCGGGCACGCTGGCATCTACAGGAGCTTATCGCCGGGCGCTAAGCTGGAAGCTGCTCAGAAGCCTGTTACCGCTGATTGTCATTACCTTTCTGGGAAGTACCGCCGGCGCGTTCCTGCTCCTGCATACGCCGCAGACCACCTTCATGAAGATGGTTCCGTGGCTGCTTCTGGCGGCTACCATCCTGTTCAGCTTTGGCGGCCGCATGACCGCCTGGATACGCCAGCGCCACCCCAGCCATGGCCCCGGACGCGCAACCGTCATCGGCATTACCTTCCTGCAATTATGCGTGGCGATTTATATCGGCTACTTCGGCGCCGGGGTGGGCATCATTATGCTGGCCCTGCTGGCCATCATGGGATTGGAAGATATCCACGCCATGAACGGCATGAAGACCCTGCTGGCCACCTGCGGCAACGGGGTGGCGGTGGTCATGTTCATCTTTGCTCACGCCGTCTACTGGCCCCAGGCATTGCTCATGGTCTGTGGCGCGATTGTGGGTGGATACGGCGGGGCCTATTACGCCCAGAAGACCAATCCCAGGGTGGTGCGTTACATCATTCTGGCCATCGGCAGCAGCATGACCGCCTATTTCTTCTGGAAGGTGTATGTAGCCGGATAAGCCTTCGCTCCGCCAGAACATCAATCAGCGTTAATCGGCTTCATCAACGCCCTCAAGGGTAAGGTTTTGAATTTCTTTGGCTTAAAGTTGACCCGCTCAGGCCCATCACGTTAAAATTACAGGGTTTGCCAGTCGTTTCGGTTCCTGCCTGTAGAGCAAACCGTAGCAATCAGCAATCTTAAAATCCATACGTAAGCCCTTTGTTTTCCGATCAGTACGGCAGGGGCACTGGGAGAGAGATATGTACGCGGTGATTCGCGCCGGGGGAAAGCAGTATCGGGTTGCGCCCGGAGATGTAGTCAAGATTGAAAAACTGCCTGCCGGTCAGGGAGACGTCATTCAGTTCAACGATGTCCTGGCCGTATCCGCCGAGGATGGAAAGATCGGTCCCGGTAATGATGTGCAGGTAAGCGGCGAGGTCATGGAAAGCGGACGGGCAGACAAGATCCTGGTCTTCCACTTCAAGCGCAAGAAGCAGTACAAGAAGATGTATGGGCATCGCCAGCCCTTCACGGCCGTGCGCATCACTGAGATCGCTTTTGACGGCCAGAAATTTACCGCTCCAGAGCTGCCTAAGAAGCAGCCCAGGCACCCACCGCAGAAGACAGAAGCTGCGGAAGGCGCTCAGGAGCAGGCGAAGGCTCCGAAAAAGAGCACCGGCAAGAAGGCTGCACCCAAAAAAGCTGCGAAGCAGAAGCCCGCAGCCAAAAAGGGCAGCGGCGCAAAAGGCAAGAAGAAATAAGTTTGAACGTGGCACAGCCGCCGGGGCCCCCGACGCGCGCGGATTTTGCGCGTGGCGGGGTGGAGGCACCCTCGGCTGTGCGGATTACCAGGAATTTTGTAACAGTTAAGGATTTGTCATGGCACATAAAAAAGGTTTAGGAAGTTCAAGAAACGGACGCGACTCCAATGCGCAGCGGCTGGGCGTAAAAGCCTTCGGCGGACAACTTGTTCCCGGCGGCACCATCATCGTGCGCCAGCGCGGCACCCGCATTAAGCCGGGCATCAATGTAGGACGCGGCAAAGACGACACTCTCTTCGCCAAGGTCACTGGCGTGATTCAGTTTGTGGATAAAGGCGCCGGCGGCCGCTTCGTCAACGTGGAGCCGCCAGAAGAGACTGCTAAAGCTTAATT